>Ga0209420_1000547_pt1 | contig 19345 bp, 17 predicted proteins | sample BlaSpr_A8_OM1_O1_FD_187972 | JGI IMG/M metagenome (GOLD analysis project Ga0209420, IMG submission 187972) | Forest soil microbial communities from Thunder Bay, Ontario, Canada - Black Spruce, Ontario site 2_A8_OM1_O1 (SPAdes) (version 2) | ecosystem: Environmental > Terrestrial > Soil > Boreal... | reverse complement strand
GCTGGTCCGGCGGCGGCCTTCGCGATACACCACGTCGTATTCCGAGCGGCGCACCAGCCGGCAATTCCGCGGTAGGTTCAGCCGCGGTATATCAGACGCGCGTGAGACTGTGGCGCCCCTTCTTGCGACGTTGGGCCAGAACTTTCCTTCCACCTTGACTCTTCATGCGCTTGCGGAAGCCGTGCTTCTTGTGACGGCGGCGCACATGCGGTTGAAACGTGCGTTTCGGCAACGATCGTTCTCCTCTGCCTGAGTATTATTTCGTTGTGAGCCGGTTGGGCGCTGCGGTATTCCGTCAATCTCCGCTTTTCGCGCTCGCACAATTTCACGCGGGCGCAACGCATCGGAAGTAAATCCCTCACCCTGGCGAAACAAGTAGTGTATTAGACCCGCGCGGCGCGGTCAAGAATTCGCACCGATGATCCCGATGATAGGAGGCAAATTTTCGAGCTTCTTACAGAGGCAACTTGCGGCTTCGGAAGACAATGGCAGATCCGGTCGCAAAACCGGACCTGCCAACGACCGTTCTGTCTACACTCGGTTAGTGCTTGGGCTTCTCTTCCGGCTTGCTCGAGGCCTTCGGTGCCGCTTCGTGTTGTGCAGGAGCTGCCTTCGGCGCGGCTTCGTGCGTCGGTTGAGGCTTCGGCGCGCTTTCATGTTGAGCCTTTGGCGCAGCTTCATGCTCCGGCTTTGGAGCGGCTTCGTGTTGGGGTTGAGCCTTCGGAGCAGCCTCGTGCGTGGGCTGAGCCTTTGGCGCGGCATGCTGAGTTTGAGCTTTGGGCGCGGCTTCGTGCTCCGGCTTCGGCGCAGACTCGTGCGTTGTACTCTTAGGCGTGCTCTCGGTTTTTCGCGGAGTACTTTCCTTCTCCGGTTTTGCGGTTTCGGTCTTGGGCTTGGCCGTCTCTGTTTTCGGTTTTTCGGTCTCCGTCTTTGGCGTTGCCGTGTGTGCAGTAGCCGTCTTCGGTTTGCTCTCTGTGTGCGCCGTATTCTCGCGTGCTGCCGGCTTTGCTTCAGAGCTCGTGCTCTTGCGCTCAGAGGTAGCGCCAGCGTTTGTATGCTCGGCGTTACGTTCTGAAGCAGACGAATGTGCCGGAGTCTTAGTGCTCTTAGCGGCGGTTCCACCTGTTGGCTTTTCGCCTCGGGCGTTTTCTGCGGCACCTTTACCTGTAGCGCCCTTGTAAGGAGCCGCGGCCTTTGCCGGTACCACACCCGCTCCCTTGAACTCGCCGGGCTTCGCCGTTGCAGCAACTGCTGGTTTGCCGTGATTTACAGAAGCATATTGGCTGCGATCCTTAGCAGCTTCTTCCCGGTGCTGCGTCTGCGCCGACGTCGGTGGCGTGTGTTGTTCATGCGAATAGGTTTCTTCCTGCGCAGTAGGTTTCCGAGTGACGCCTCCGGGACCGTTAAAACTAGCGCGCGTAGTTGTGTTGTAGTTATTCACCACAGACTTGGTGTAAACGTTGTGGATTACGGTCACATTCACGTTGCTTACCGAGCGATTGTAGAAGAAATTTCCGCCTTGCCAGTATCCACCCGCAAACCCGACCCCAACGTAACCAAATCCGTAATTAACTCCACCGTAGAAACCGATCTGGGGTCCCCAGTAGCCGCCATTCCAGGCGTACACTCCGTTATTCCATCCCCAATAACCGGGTGTCCACAGGAAACCGGGAGTCGGTGCTGATACCCAAGTTCCCGGCACCCAAAAATAATCCCCATCGTCATCGCTCCAGGACCAATAGCCCGGAGTCCATATATAATTATCGCCCGGACAAACTGGCTGCACGTAAACCGGCAGCGCGGGCGGCGCCACAGTGATCGAGACTCCAACCACTTGTCCGAATGATTTTGACGGTATCATCAACAGGAACACCGCGAGCAAGAGCCAACGAATCGAGCGCATCTTTTGCATTGAGCATCACCTCGTTAAATTTTCTTTCTGTTCTGAACAAATACTTTTGCGTAACAAGAAAGATGCCGAACAAAATCAACTGCTTAATAGGAACTTATGCTGCGTAAGAAAACTTTGGAAGGGTCCCGTCGGACATGGCGTATATGGCATGAACAATACTCCATAGCCGCACCCCTATCAAGCAAGATGCAGCAGGCACACCTCTCGATACACGATTTTTAAGAGGATTCTTAACTCTTTGGCCGGAATTCGACCACCACATCTTCTTCAGCCCCTAAGGGCTGTCCGTCCAGAAGCGTTACCGTATAGCGCCATTCGCGGACGGCTCGCACTACTCTGGGGATTAACGAAGGGGGACCGCTGATCGCCCTCACGTCCACTATATCGCCACCTTTTCCGATCGTGGCCCGCACTTTCACCGTGCCGCCGATTTCCTCTCCCGACGTCGGCAGTACAGGATCCACGTGGTAGATCAGAACTCCCGCTTGCAGGCGTTCTGGTCGATGGCCTGATGCTGGGCCAGCCTGAACTGGAATGGAAACGAAACGCTGCGCGCTAATGGCCAGCGTTCGTGAGGCGCTCACTGCTGCTTCAGGAAATGCCAGCCGAAACGGCCCGCTTTTTTCATCCGGAGGCGTGACGAGTACCGGACTTTGGAGCTCGCTGTAGGGTTTATCGACTGTTGCTTCATAATAATTCGGGGTACTTGAATTTTGCTGGCTTGGCGATCGTAATCCAGATTCCGGCGCGGCCGCCGCAGTCGGTGGTTGAGGTGAGGATTGTTCCGCCCTCGCCCGCGACTCAGCTTTCAAGCCGCTCGCTGAGCCAACTCCAGAAGATGGGGCAAGGCCTCTTGCCTGTGGCCGCCGATTGTTCGCGGGCGTCTCCTGATCATCTTCAGCCTCCGCTGATTGCGTAGCATCAGGGTTCGAACCGGACGTCTCGTTTCGCGCCGCTCCGGCATCCTTCAAACTGCTGGCTGAACTGTTGGAAGAACCATCGCGAGAAGCCGTTGAGGAATCGTTCTTCGATTGTTGTGTGGCGCTCTCTAATGTCTCAGTTGATTTGGGCGAGTTTGGTTCCCTTGAAGTTGCCGCTGCTGCAGGCGGGTTTGTTGCCACCACGGCGCCGTCAAGTCCCAGTAGTCTTATCACCGAACCACTTCCGACCATAAGTCCACCGGCGAAACACACGGCGGCGACTAAAAGGATCACTCCTGCAATGAGATATACATTGCTAGGTTTCGGCACTTTTTCAACGACCCCTGGCACAGCAGATTCCGCCGCTGCGCCGCTTCCATTCCAGACAAATTGCTGTCTCCAATCTGCTTCCTGGGGATAGCTCAATGTCGGTAGGGTCCATTCGCCCGGAGTTTTCTCTTCCCTGGGGGGCGATGCGCTCGGGCCAACCTGCGCCGGAGCAATTTCGTCGCGATGGGGAACCGAAGCTTGGACTCTATATTCTTCCGAAGACGTATGGTCTCGATCTAATAAGAAATTGACCGCTTCTAATTGCGCAATTCGGTGCTCCTCGGTAGGCAATTCTTCCGGCGTAAGTGGATCGTCAGCACGGTCGATGATCCAGCGCCGGCGCGGAAACACTATGGTGTCAGCCGGCTCATTGTCAGCGGAAGGTTCATCGCTCGCGGGTTCGGCGTCCTGCGAGTCGAGCTCGGATTCTTGGTCACCGTGCTCGGAAGCGGTGGCTTCGGCATTCGACTCAGAAATACCTTCTGTAGTTTGGCTGTTTTGTTCGACGAAAGACCGGGCGCTTACGTCTTCGCGATCGCGATGCCTATCAGGCAGAACATCTTTCACAACTTCTGGGGAATTCTGCTCTGTGCGCTCGGGAATTTCTCGTTCCGCTTCTGTTTGTTCCCCGTGGTGATCGCGTGCGATTTGCAGAGTACTTTCTGACGGAAACATTGCCGCAAACCTTGCTTCGTCAGCTTCGCTCAGCACCTCGAGCTTGCGCGGCTCTTTCTTGCGTCTGGCGGAATCCGAAGGGTGTTTCTCTTCAGAACCGTAGGAAGTTCCGTTGTCAATTTCGCCGCCCGAGTCCTTCGACGAAATCCAATGACGTATTCTTTGGCGGTCTACTTCCGTGATGCCCTCAAAACAAATACCCGCGCCTTTCTTCGATCCGCTGGTCCAAATTACGCGCCCGCTCGTTTCGATCCAGCCCGTAATTTTCGGTAATTGAAATCGTAGGTTGGGGAAATAATCCTCGAACAACGTTCCGGCGGCGGTAATGGCCAAGCCGCCCTCGCTTATATTCAAGGCAATACCGCCATTTCCATCACCGAGGTCTATGTAAGTAAGCAGGGGTGAATTGGTTCGCGGACAGGCGCGACGATCCCGTCTCTCGGAAAGATTTTCAAACAGCTCTTCTATATTTCCCCGAGTACTCGACATCCCCACACCTCACTCGCTATTCGAGCTAGCCGGGATTTCGCTCGGAACATTCCGAAAACGTTAAGTCAAAGCATTCTAGTTTTTCCGCACGCAAACCGGCGTGCCGTAAGCGCCTTACTTCTCCAACGAAAATACCCTAGCGCTAGGTTGCTTGTCCCCTGTCAAAAAGGAGGCCCCGAGCACCGTCCGACTCTTGAATGAACCCGACTAAGCCGAATTAGTCGCGTTTCAGGCTGATCGCGAATGGGCTCCTAACCTAGCCCCGCGGAAGAACTTGCCGGTAATGTCTCTTTCCCCAGGAGATTTAGCCGGAGGCCTCACCCAAGATTTGAATTGTCGTTCGTGCAGCTGGAGTGCGTTGGCAATTCTGGGAATCCCTCCCTCGGTCGCTTGGTCATACACCTGGCGGCCCCCGCTAGGGAACTTTGACGTACATGCGCGCCCCCGTTCCCTAGATTCTCGTCTCACAGTGTGCTAGTGTTTTTTGTGATTAGAATAAGAGAAATTAAACTCACCAGACGCTATTCTTGTGACTATTCGGCGCGAGAAAATCAGTCTGACGGTCGACCTATCCCGATAGCGATGGCCGCACCCGAGATGCAACATGTTTGAAACGCTCACAGACAAACTTCAACGCGCGTTCAAAAATCTACGGGGGCAAGGCAAGCTCACCGACGAGCACCTCGACGCAGGCTTAGCCGAAATTCGCGAAGCACTGCTCGAGGGCGACGTGAATGTCGGCGTCGCAGACGAGTTCATCACCCACGTTCGCGAAAAGGCGGTCGGCTCTGAAGTGCTGTTGCAACTCTCGCCCGACCAACAAGTCGTGAAAATTGTCCGTGACGAATTGGGCGAGCTCCTCGGCCGCGAAGCGAAGCCGCAGTACAGCTCTAAGCCGCCTTCTGTTTGGCTGATCGTAGGCCTGCAAGGTTCCGGCAAAACTACGTCCACCGGAAAAATGGGCAAGTGGCTCGGCGAACATGGCCACCGTCCGCTGGTTGTTTCGACCGACGTATATCGCCCCGCTGCGCGAGAGCAACTCGCCCAAGTTGCCAAAGCCACGGGAACCCCGCTGTGGCCCGGCACGGGAACCAACCAGCCGCTGGAAATTGTTCGCGGCGCCTTGCGCGAAGCAAAACTTTCCGCCTCCGACGTGATACTCGTGGACACCGCCGGCCGCCTGCACATCGACGATGAGTTGATGAAAGAGCTTTCCGACCTGAAGCGCGAGCTGAATCCTTCGGAAGTGCTCTTCGTCGCCGACGCCATGATCGGCCAGGACGCGGTACGCTCTGCCGGCGAATTCCACAAAAGGCTTGGCATTACCGGCGTGGTCCTCACGAAAATGGATGGTGACGCCCGCGGCGGAGCCGCTCTTTCCATCCGCAAAGTCACCGGCGCGCCGGTAAAGTTTGTGGGCGTTGGCGAAAAATACGACGCGCTCGAGCCGTTTCTTCCCGACCGCGTGGTGTCGCGCATCCTTGGAATGGGCGATGTACTTGGCCTGATTGAAAAAGTCGAAAAACACGTTGACGAGAAGAAGGCGCGGGAGCTGGAACGCAAGCTGCGCGAAGATGACTTCACGCTGGAAGATTTCCGCGACCAGCTGCGCCAGATCCGCAAGATGGGTTCGCTCGAGTCCATCATGGGTATGTTGCCGAAGATCGGCCCATTCGCCAATCTCCCCAAGAACCCCGAAATCGACGAGAAGCGCCTGGGTTCTGTGGAGGCCATCATCAATTCCATGACCGCTGCGGAGCGTGCTAATTCCAATTTGATTGACGGCAAGCGCCGCAAGCGCATCGCGCTCGGCAGCGGCACTTCGGTGCAGGAAGTAAATCAAGTGCTGAAGCAATACTCCGACATGCGCAAGATGATGAAGCAGTACGGTAACTACGCCAAAACTAAAATGCGCGGCATAGGCAAATTCGCGGGCCTGAAATAATTTTGAGGGATACTGCGTGATTGTTCGAACCTGGCGCGGCCGCACGTCTATCTCGAATCAGTCGGCGTACCTCGAGCATTTCCGACGAAGTGTGATCCCGGAACTTCAGGCGATCAAAGGCTTCCGGGGTGCTTCGTTGTTAATCAGGAACCTTTCCGGCGAAGTAGAAGTATTCGTGCTCACGAAATGGACTTCCCTGGAGGCCATTCGAATGTTTGCAGGTAACGCTATCGAAAAGGCTGTGGTCGCGCCGGAGGCCGCCGCGGTGCTCGTCGAGTACGATCGCGCGGTTCGCCACTACGAAGTAGTGCACGAGATGAATCAGACGGATTAGTCGCCTCCCGCCCCAGGGAGAATTGAGCGCAGGAAAGCCATGCCGATTGTCATCGATAACGTGTTGAACGAAATTCGGTCCATTGCCGCGAGCGGGAACGATCGTGCGGCCAAAGCAAAAAGGCTTGCAGAGCGAATTCAGGTACTCGGCCGGTATCGCTGGGTCGGCATTTACGAGGTGGGTGCGGAACTGGTCTCTATCCTCTCCTGGAGCGGCCCGAGCGCTCCGAAATATGCCGAGTTTCCCGTAAGCGAAGGCCTCACCGGCTCTGCTATTCAACAGAAGAAGACCGTTGTTGTAGGTGATGTCCGTAATGACTCGCGATACCTCACCGCCTTCGGCGACACGCTTTCTGAAATTATCGTGCCGGTCCTGGCTCCCGGAAGCGATAGAGTGATCGGAACAGTCGACGTCGAAAGCGACTTAGCCAATGCGTTTTCTGAGCGCGACCAGCAGAGCATCGAGCATTGTGCCCAGGCGGCTCTGCCCCTGTGGCTACTACGATAAGGCCCGCGGACGGCAGATACTAATTGGTGAAAGCCGGCACCTCCGCTATAATGGTTCGGTTTGGCATAGGAGGATTTTCGCTGTGTTAATGATTCGGTTATCTCGGATTGGCAAGAAAAAGCGCCCGTTTTATCGCGTGGTTGTAACGGAGAAGACGCGTCCGCAAAACGGCCGCTTTGTGGAGATCGTGGGCACCTACGACCCGCTGAAGAAGCCCGCGGCAATTACTCTGGATCACGAACGCGTCACTTATTGGCTTGGTAAGGGCGCACAGCCCAGTGACACCGTGCGCAGTTTTTTACGAAACCGGAAACCTGCCTAAGGCGTCTCACCCCACAGTAAATCTATTACCCGCACATGCTCGAGCGAAGTTCTCTGCTGCGCGCTAGTTACTGTGGAGGACGTAATGAAGGCACTTGTAGAAGAGATTGCTAAAGCTCTTGTCGATCATCCGGAAGATGTGGTGGTGAAGTCAGTGGAAGGCGAACAAGTGACCGTGCTGGAATTGCGCGTCCATCCTGACGATTTGGGAAAAGTAATCGGGCGGCAGGGACGCACGGCCAAATCCATCCGCACATTGCTGGGCGCGGCTGGAATGAAATTAAAGAAGCGATTTACGCTGGAAATTCTCGAGTAGTGTGACCGCAGAACAATCTCGGAGGGCCGATCGCGTCACCGTAGCGCGTGTTCTGCGCCCGCACGGAGTTCGCGGCGAAGTAGCCGCCGAAATCCTCACCGATTTTCCCGAACGTCTCACACGCATGAAATCTGCCGATCTGTGGAATGAAACAACCGGGGTCTCGAAACATGCTGCCATTCGCAAGTGCTGGCTTTCGCACAGCCGGGGAGGCCAGGCAATTTTCCACTTCGAAAACTCCCGCTCGGTATCTGATGCTAAAAAACTCGTAGGGCTTGAAGTACAGATACCGCTAGCCGAGCGCGTGGCCCTGCCCGCCGGAAGTTATTTTGTGACCGATCTAATCGGCTGCGAAGTGTACGAAAAAAATGGCTCGAAAGTAGGAATTGTTCGCGACGTGCAATTTACGGGCGAAGGAGCCGCCAGAAATCCGATTCTGGCGGTGGATTTAACCTCCGGCGAGCTACTCATTCCGTTAGCCCAGGAGATTTGCGAGTTGGTGGATATAAAAGCTCGTCGCATTGAGGTCGTGCTCCCCGAAGGTCTCCGCGATTTGAACAGCGAGTAACAAGCGAGCGTTTGCGGTACGATTACAGCGATGCGTTTTGACCTCATCACAATTTTCCCCGAGTTTTTCGCAGGCCCGCTTGACTACGGAATCGTGCGTCGAGCGAGGGAAGCAAAGCTCATGCAGACGCACATTCATGATTTGCGCGGCTTTACACACGACCGACACCGCACGGTGGACGATCGTCCTTTCGGCGGCGGCGAGGGTATGGTGATGAAACCCGAACCGCTGTTTGAGGCCGTGGAATCGCTGGTGGGTGAAAATAGCTCGGCCGCGCTATCCGCGAACACTGCTATCGTTCTGCTTTCTGCCGCGGGGAAAATGTTCACTCAGGAAATGGCACGGCGTTTGGCGAAGCTCGAGCGAATCGTGCTGATCTGTGGACGCTACGAAGGCGTGGACGAGCGCGTCGCAGAACATCTTGCCACCGACGAAATCGCGGTCGGCGATTTTGTACTCTCGGGTGGCGAACTCCCTGCCGCGATGATTCTCGATGCCGTCACGCGGCTCATTCCGGGCGCTCTTGGCAACCAAGATTCTGTAGTGAATGAATCGTTCAGCCTGGAAGAAAAACAAGAGAGCCCGCACCGCGGCAGTCGCGCTGTATCGGCCGCACCCGCCCAAGCGCATCCGCCCCACTGTAGCGATGACGGTGGAATCCCATCTCGAGGCATCCTGGACTATCCTCATTACACGCGTCCCCCCAGTTTTCGCGGCTGGGACGTGCCAGAGGTCTTGCTCGGCGGCAATCACGAAGAGATTCGCCGCTGGCGCCGCCAGCGCGCCCTGGAAAAAACTCAACGCAACCGGCCCGACTTGCTTAAAACGAATACTCCAGGCTAATGGAAAGGCGGTGAACCCCGCGCGGGGAGGTCATCCTCGTTCTTGACCGCTTTTGTCTGGGCCAGTAAGCTACTAGTTTCCACCGGAGAATAAAAAGCCACATGGAGAGCATTCAAATCACTTTGCCGGATGGCGCGACCCGCGAAGTACCGCGCGGCACCACCCCGGCACAAATCGCGCAGCAGATTTCGCCACGCCTGGCGAAAGAGGCTCTGGTAGCGCGCGCTGACGGCGAGTTGGTTGACCTCTCGCGCCCACTGGAGCACAACGCGAAGCTTTCTATTCTGACGGCGAAAGATCCCGATGCGGTTCAGGTATTCCGCCACTCTGCCGCGCACTTATTAGCGGCTGCGGTGCTGGAGCTGTTCCCGGACGTAAAGCTCGGTATCGGCCCGCCTATCGAGAACGGCTTTTTCTACGAATTCGTGCGCGCGGAGCCTTTCACCAGCGAAGACCTGGAAAAAATCGAAGCCAAGATGCACGAGCTGGCGGCAAAAGACATTCCCAACGAGCGCAAGATGATTCCCAAGCCGGAAGCGCTCGAGCTCTATCGCAAAAGCAATCAGGAATTTAAGTGCGAGCTGGTGGAAGAAAAGGCCACCGAGCCGATCGTGTCTTTTTACACCACCGGGAAATTCCTGGATTTCTGCCGCGGTCCGCACATTCCCTCCACCGGACGCATCAAGGCATTCAAGTTGATGAATGTGGCGGGCGCTTACTGGAAAGGGCAGGAAGGCAATCCGCAGATGCAGCGGATTTACGGCGCTTGCTTCGTCGATCAAAAAGAATTGGACGAGTATTTGCACAAGCTCGAAGAAGCCAAGCGCCGCGATCATCGCAAGTTGGGCCAGGAGCTCGATCTTTTCAGCATCCAGGAGGAAGCTGGGCCGGGTCTGATTTTTTGGCATCCCAAGGGCGGCATCATTCGCCGTCAGATGGAAGATTGGCAGCGCGATGAACTGAGCAAGCGCGGCTACGACCTGGTTTTCACACCACACGTAATGCGCCTGGAACTGTGGAAGACTAGCGGGCACGCGGATTTCTATCGCGAAAATATGTTTACGCCGATCGAAATCGAGAAGGCTGACTACCAGGTGAAGCCCATGAATTGCCCTGGGCACATTTTGATCTACAAGAGCCGGCTGCGCAGTTATCGCGAACTGCCGGTACGGTTGGCAGAGCTTGGCACGGTGTACCGCTACGAGCGTTCGGGCGTGCTGCACGGTTTGCTGCGCGTGCGCGGTTTTACCCAGGATGACGCTCATATTTTTTGCATGCCGGATCAAATCGAAAAGGAAGTGCAGGACTGCATCGAGTTCGCCTGGGAGGCCCTGCGCGTTTTTGGTTTCGATCGCTACGAAGTGGAACTCTCCGGCGGCGATCCTTCGCGTCCGCAAGATTACGCCGGCACTCCGGAAGATTGGGAAAAGGCAGAAGCTGCGCTAGTCAACACGCTAAAGCGCATGAACGTCCCTTACAAATATATTCCCGGCGAAGCGGCGTTTTACGGGCCCAAGATCGATGTGAAGCTGGTGGACGCCATCGGGCGCCCTTGGCAGCTCACCACCGTGCAATTCGATTTCAATTTGCCGCGGCGGTTCAAGCTCGAATATGTTGGTGAGGACGGTGCTCGCCACCAACCGCTGATGGTGCATCGCGCCCTGTTTGGATCGATCGAGCGGTTCTTCGGCGTGCTGATCGAGCACTATGCCGGAGCCTTCCCGGCCTGGCTTGCGCCGGTGCAGGCGACCGTGCTGCCGGTAAGCGGAAAATTCATGGAGTACGCGGAAAGAGTAACCAAGCATCTTAAAGATGCCGGCTTCCGCGTTCATTTGGACGACCGTAACGAAAAGCTGCAAGCAAAAATTCGCGACGCCCAAATCGAGAAAATTCCGTACATGCTGATCATTGGCGGCAAGGAAGCCGATGCTGGCAGCGTCGCTGTGCGGCATCGTTCGAAAGGCGACCTGGGCCCGCGCCCGCTCGACCAATTCGTCAGGGACCTGCGCGCGGAAATCGATTCCCGCCAGATCGTTTAATATCGCTGAAGCTCCCGAAGAGCTGTGCCAGCCTGCTGTATGTGCGACGACCTAAAGGCAACCGTTAAAATGCTGAAGGATAAGGACGTCGCCTGCGGACCAGTAGGCGATGAGCGCCGGGGCACAAAGACGACCATAGGTTTGCCGAGCGGCGGAGAAGTGGGCCTTTATCAGCCTAGGCACCCTGTAGCCTAAAATCTCAATTCCCAGTAGTGCTGCTTGGCTAAGCTTGTTTGAGCGGCAGTTATTCAGCCCGGAAGATACGGGCTTGCGGCAGAGCCTCTTAGCCGTGCTATAATTTTTGACCCGCGCCTCCCAGCAGGCCTTTCTGACATGGGGAGCGAGGGAAAGCGGGCAGCGAACAGGAATTCGCAAGTCCGGGGGGTGAGTTTATCGCAGAGCGGGGTGGGAGTAGCGGTCTCAAAGTAAACGAGCGAATTCGCGCTCGGGAAGTTCGCGTGGTGGACGAAGATGGGAATCAGCTCGGTGTGATGACCCTGTTCGACGCGATGAAAGCGGCGCGAGAAGCTGGCCTGGATGTGGTGGAAATTTCGCCGAACGCCGTGCCGCCGGTTTGCAAGATTGTGGACTACGGCAAGTTTTTATACGAAGCCAACAAAAAAGCTCACGAAGCCAAGAAGCATCAGAAAAGTTCGCACATTAAAGAAGTGAAGTTCCGGCCTTCTACCGCCGAACACGATTATCAAGTTCGCAAGAATCAGATCATACGTTTCCTTGGCGAAGGCTACAAAGTAAAGGCCATGATCTTTCATCGTGGCCGGGAAATGGCGCACCAGGACGTAGGCCGCGCGAAGATGGACCGGCTGATGAAGGATATTGTGGACCACGCGCAAGTGGAATTCGGTCCTCGAATGGAAGCGAATATTTTGCTCGCGCTTTTGGCGCCGAAAAAGGGTGCAGGCTCCGCGGCTCCCTCGACGCGTCCTGCGGTGGGCGGGCAGGCTTAGTTCCACAGCAGAATTCGCAACGCTGGCAAATCGGATTGAAGAGGAAATTGTGAAGAAGAACAAAAAGAAGAAACTGAAAACACATCGCGGCGCGGCCAAGCGCTTCAAGATCACTTCCACCGGGAAGATTATGCGCTGGCATTCGGGCAAGCGACATTTGTTGGGCACCAAGAAGCCCCGCCGCATGCGCAAACTTGCAAATGCGGTAGTGGTGCATCCGTCCGATGTTCGCAATATTAGGCTGGCATTGCCGTACGGCATCGAATAGTTTTTGTGGTAGCGCGAAAGCGCGATGGATCTTAACCGTGCTAGGCAGAGCGTAACGGGTGCCTGCCGGCCGGTTGCTTCCGCGATTAAAACAAATTGCGGAAACGGAACAGCGGTTCTACGAGACAAACCCGTCCTGCTACCCGCGTATTTTGCGGCTGGCCGGGCCACGTTTGTCTCCCCGTGTTGTAATCGACCAAAATTTTGGTAAATGCGCCTTCTGTGGCGCGTAATAGGAGATCCAGCTATGCCTCGAGTTAAACGTGGAACAAAACGTCGTGCGCGGCGCAAAAAACTGCTAAAGCACGCGAAGGGATTTTTCCTCACGAAGGGAAAACTCTATAGGTCAGCAAAAGAAGCGGTGAACCGCTCGTTGCGCTACACCTATCGTGACCGCCGAGTCCGCAAGCGCGACTACCGCACGCTGTGGATTCAACGTATCGGCGCCGCAGCTCGTAACAACGGCATTACTTACAGCCAATTAATTCATGGACTGAAAGTGGGCGGCATCGAGCTGGATCGGAAAATCCTGGCGGACATGGCTGTGAACGATGCGGATGGATTTGCCGCCTTGGTCACCTCAGCGAAACAGCACGTCGCCAAAGCGCCGGCGGATGCGAAGTCGCAGGCGAAGCCGGAACACGTCCGCCACCGCGACGAAGGCTAATTAGCTCAACGATTTTTTAGCGGACGGCGTCCCGGCCGGCGTATTTTCTGCGTGCCGCGGTAGCAACCGTCCGCGGCTTGTGCGAGTCCACTATTTAATGGGGCGGCGAAATGCTCTGCAACACGCATACTTCCTAGATGACAACGAGCGATCCTACAGCGCAAACCCTTGAGCAGCTTGGCGTGAAGACGCCCGAAGCGGTCGGGGAAAAGTTTGCGGAGGTGCGCCAGCGATTCGACGATCAATCCTCTGTGCACACCTCGGACCGGGAAAATTGGCAAATCTTTCTGGTCCACTGGACTGGTCGCAAATCCGGAGTGCTGTCGCAAATCACGAATAACTGGCTGAAGACGGCGTCGCCGGAGCTAAAGCCTGCCGTGGGGCAAGAACTGAACAAGCTCAAAGCGCATGTAGAGTCCATCATCGCGGAGCGCCAGCGAGCGATCGAAACCGCATCCGAGCAATCCGCTGCAGCGCGCGACAAAATTGACCTTTCCCTCCCGGGCTTCGAGCGCTCTTTCGGCACGCGCCACCTGATCCGGCAAACATTCCAAGAACTACAACAAATTTTCATCGCCATCGGCTTCAGCGTGGTCCAAGGGCCTGAAATCGAAACACCCTATTACAATTTTGAAGCGCTCAATATTCCCGAGCATCATCCCGCGCGCGATAACATGGACACTTTCTATATCGAGGGAGTGCGCCGCAGTCATCTGTTGCGCACGCACACTTCGCCCATGCAGATCCGCACGATGGAAAAAGAAAAACCGCCGGTTCGCATCGTGGTGCCGGGAAAGGTATATCGCCGCGATAATCCGGACGCGACTCACGGTTATATGTTCCACCAGATTGAAGGTCTGGCGGTGGATACCGACATCACCTTCTGCGATTTCAAAGGCACGGTGGAATATTTCGCTCGCGAATTTCTGGGTCCAAAAACGAAAACGCGCCTGCGGCCAAGTTATTTTCCTTTTACCGAGCCGTCCGCCGAAGTGGACGCCACCTGCCACGTGTGCGGTGGGAAAGGCTGCCGCGTTTGCAAATTTTCAGGATGGATCGAACTTTTTGGCGCGGGTATGGTGAACCCGGCGGTATACGGCTTTGTGAAATACGACCCCGAGCGGCTTTCAGGCTTCGCTTTCGGCATGGGTGTGGATCGCTTGGCCATGATGAAGTACGGCGTCACCGAAGTGCCGCTACTGTTTCAGAACGATTTGCGTTTCTTGCGGCAGTTTCCCTAGAGCGCGCTTTATACGCAGCGTCCCGGCGAAACACAGCACTGGAATTCTCACGAGTTTCGGACTGAGCTTTAAACCATGAAGGTTCTCTACAACATTCTCGCGGAATTCGTTGACCTTAAGGCAGCACCTGCTGACCTTGCTTCGCGCCTCTCCCTCGCCGGAGTTGCCATTGATTCGGTTGAAGATTCGGCGGCCGGCCCGCTGCTGGATGCGGAAGTTACCGCAAACCGTCCCGATTGTCTCGGCCATTACGGCATCGCGCGCGAGGTTGCCGCGATCTACCGTACGCAGCTCAAGCCGTTACAGCCAAAGCTTACAGAGATCGCTGAAAAGGCCGCGGACGCAACGGGTGTGGAAATCGAATCCCCGGAACTTTGCGGACGCTTCACCGCTCGCATTCTGCTTGGAGTAAAAGTTCAGCCGTCGCCAACCTGGCTTCGACAGCGGCTTGAGGCCATGGGCCAGAAATCGATTAATAACGCTGTGGACGTCACGAACTACGTAATGTTCGAGCTGGGTCAGCCGCTGCACGCCTACGACTTCGATAAATTAAACGAACGGCGGGTGGTCGTGCGGCGCGCGCGTCCCGGTGAAAAGCTTCGCACGTTGGATGGCGCCGAGCGAACGCTCGCGAAAGACATGTGTGTGATTGCCGACGCGACTCGCGCCTTGGGAATCGGCGGAGTGATGGGCGGAGCAGACACAGAGATTAGCTTCCATAGCCGCGATATTCTCTTGGAAGCCGCGTGGTTCGATCCCGTTTCGGTTCGAGGAACCGCCAAAGCGCTCGGCCTGCGCACGGAGGCTTCTTACCGCTTCGAGCGCGGAGCCGATCCGGAGATGGCGGAGCTCGCTTCGAGGCGCGCCGCGGAATTAATTCAGCAAGTAGCAGGCGGAGAACTTTTGTCGGGCGTGGTGGATGTTTATCCCTCTCGCGAGCAGGAAAATAAGATCCAATTGGCGCGAAAGGAAATCCTGCGTGTGATGGGCGCGGATATTCCGGACCGCGATGTGGAAGAAATTTTGCGCGCGCTCGGTTTTCATCCCACGCGTGTGGATGCGAATCGTGGCAGTGATGGCTCTCTCGCAGCCATTTGGGAATGCAAACAGGTTCCTTGGCGGCGCGATGTTACTCGGGGGATCGATCTGATTGAAGAAGTAGCCCGTCACTACGGTTACGACAAATTTCCGCCGCGTCTTCCGCCGGCCAAAAAGCCGGCGCGTCGTTTGCCGCACGCAGAGGCGCAAGACCGCTTGGTGGAACGCGCCATCGGGCTCGGCTATCACGAAATTGTCGAGATCCCGATCGTCGATACACAACGCGATGCTCTATTTCGCGAGGAAGGGATTCAGTCTGCCGTGATTGGCAATCCTCTCGCCGAAGATGCATCGATTATGCGTTCCAGCGGAACTGTCAGCATGGTTCGCGCTGTCGAATGGAACTTGAATCACGGAAACCGCGATGTGCGGCTCTTTGAAATTGGCAAGAAGTACGAATTGCGAGATGGGGCGCCCGTTGAAACAGCCGTTCTCACTCTAGGCGCGACCGGTTTGGCTCGCGAGAAAACAATTTATGGAACAGCACGAGAATTCAGCTTCGCGGATCTGAAAGGCGCCCTCGATCAAATTGGAGCACTAGCGGGCGGATTGGAATGGCAAGCCGGGGGACCGCCTTGGCTGTCGGCTGCACGTTCAGCTCATTTTTCTGCAAAGAACAAAGGCGAACAACTAGGCGTCGCCGGTCAACTTGCCCACCGCATCGCGGAGCAAATGAAGTTGCGGCAGGACGTATATATAGCAGAGCTGAAACTCGAACCGCTCTACACCGCTATCGAATTCACGCGCGCCGCGCTACACTTCGTGCCTTGGCCGCGTTACCCTGCCGTCGAAAGAGATTTTTCGTTGCTGTTAGCCGATGGCGTCACATTTGCGCAAGTGGAACGAACGATCCGAGCGCTCGCTATCGCCGAGATTCAATTAATTGAAGCTGCTGACCTCTTTCGAGGCGGGCAGATCCCGCCCGGAAAATATTCCCTGATGATTGGGGTGAAATTCCAAAGCTCGCAAGGAACGCTCAGGGAGTCACAGCTTGCCGAATTCAGTTCGCGTATTGTGACTGCTCTTGAAAAAGAACTCGGCGCCACCTTGCGCGCAAGCTAGCACGGGAAATCGTTGGGCCGCCAAGCCTGACCGAGATCGCCTATTTCGCATCAATATCATTTGCGCGCGGATGACCGATGGCCGACAATGGCGGAAGCTCAGCCGGGAGCACAAAAGTGAAAATAGAAATCTATGACCAAATCTATAACGTCAACGCGGAAGGTAATGAACAATACTTTAAAGATCTAGCGGCCTACGTCGACTCCAAGATGCGTTCCATCGCCGAAGAAACGCGCATGGTAGATTCCCTGAAAGTAGCCGTGCTCGCCGCGTTAAACATCGCCGACGAGACATTTACGTTGCGTCAGCGTCAGCAGGAGATCGACGGCCCGTTGCGCAAACGCGTGGAAAAGTGCGTGGCAATGGTGGAAAAAGCCCTGGAACATACGAACTAAACTGCCGGCTGAAAGTGGTACCTGCCAGGCACAACCCATTCGTATCTGCCGCCATCTGCTATATGATTAGTAGGAAGGCTAGTTTTAGTCCTTGATAATGCTCAATCACAAGACTACGCGGTGTTTGCTGATTCCTGTGCCGCTAATCGCGCTGCTATTCCTCACGATTACGCTTGGAAGCGTTTGGCATCACCACGCGAATTCCTCTGAAGCGAATTGTTCCATTTGTCATGTAAACCATCAGCCTATGGAGCGGCCGCTCGCCAGCGACCGCACCCTAGCGCTCGCGCAATTAGGATCTCAGCCTGACCCTCTGGAACCTGCTGTTGAACCAAGTCTGTTATCACCTCGTCTTCCCGCACGGGCGCCTCCCACTGTTTAGTTAGGCCTCTCCAGTTCAGCGCTGTCCGCGCTCCGATCCACACTCTATCGTTTTAGCAAAGGTTAAAAATTATGCGTGTAAAACGTGTGCGACTCGCGATGCTCACGTTATTGCTGTGTTTCTGTTCCCTTATTCGGCCGCGGAACAGTAATGCGCAAAATCCGCCACCGCAGCCCGCTGCCGCGCCGGCACCCAAGATACAGGCGCCATCGGTACAGTCTCACGGCGCGGTACGCCTCACACTGGACGAAGCTATCCAACTCGCGCTTCAAAACAATCACAATTTGAAGGCCGCGCAGACCGCCATCCAGCAAAATCAAGCGCAAGAGATTACGGCAAACCTGCGGCCAAATCCGGTGTTCACGGCGGACGCTCAATTCCTGCCGATCTTTCAGCCCGAAAACTTTACGGCCACCTACATCGACAACGTCGTGCAGTTTGACCTGGGCGTTTCGTACTTGTTTGAACGTGGGAAGAAGCGTCAGCACCGCTTGCAAGCAGCCCAGGACACGACCGCACAGACGAAATCGACCGTTGCCGATAACGAGCGCACACTCACCTTCAATGTAGCTTCACAATTCTTTAGCGTTCAGCTGGCTGAATCCACGCTCGATCTGGCCATCGAGGATATGAAGAGCTTCCAGAACACCGTGGACATCAGCCTCGCGCGCTACAAGGCTGGCGACATCAGCGAAGGCGACTATCTGAAGATCAAGCTCCAATTGTTGCAGTTCCAGAGCGACGTCTCGCAGGCCCAGCTCGCCAAGATTCAAGCGCTTGTCGGACTCCGGCAACTCCTCGGATACCACACCGTCGGACCGGACTTCGACGTCTCAGCCGATTTCGACTACCTGCCGGTCACCATTAAACTGGAGGACCTGCAGGTGAAGGCTCTGCAGAGCCGGGCAGATCTTCGCGCGGCGCAACAAGGCGTGATTGCAGCGAAGAGTCAGTACGAACTGGCGAAGGCCAACGGAAAAGTGGACGTCACCGGCACGTTCAACTACGACCATGTCAGCGACACGAACACCGGTTCGTTTTTCGGCAGCTTCCAGATTCCGATCTTCAATCGCAACCAGGGCGAAATCGCGCGAACGAATTTTGCTATCAATCAGGCCCAGGAGCTGGAGCTCGCGGCGAACGATCAAGTGATGAGCGACGTCCTGAATGCCTACGAGGCGGTTCGCGATAACGACCAGGTGGTCACGCTCTATCGCTCCGGCTATCTCGATGCCGCGAAGCAATCGCGCGACATCAGCGAGTACTCCTACAAACGTGGCGCCGCAAGCCTACTGGACTATCTCGATGCCGAACGCAGCTACCGCGCTACGGAACTAGCCTATCGCCAGTCCCTGGCCGCTTATCTCACGGCTGTCGAGCAGCTCCGCGAAGCTGTGGGAGTTAGAAATTTGCCATGAAAAATTCACCAACCATAAAACACGCAGTACACCTTGGATTAGCCCTAACAGTCGCGATTTTGGTCGCAGGCTGCAGCTCGGAACGAGGCGCGAATCAGATGACCTCGTTCTCTTCGAATGAGTCGAAGACGGAAACAGCTGGGCTCTTCACCATTCCTCAGGATCAAATGTCGCACGTGCAAGTTGTGACCGTGCAACCCTCCAAAATCACGCGTACGCTGCGGCTAACTGGAGCCGTCGCTTACAACGCATTCAGCACCACGCCAGTGATTACACAAGTTGGAGGGCCGGTCAGCAAAATCCTCGTGGTTCCAGGAGATCGCGTCAAACGCGGGCAGCCTCTTTTGGAAGTAAGCAGCCCGGACTATTCGCTGCTGCTGGCTTCGTATTTGAAAGCGCGGGATACCTACCGGGTGGCAGATAAAAATTACCAGCGCGCCCAGGATCTTTTCGCCCATCACGCCATCGCCGACCGCGATCTGCTCCAAGCGGAGTCCGATCGTATACAAGCGCAGGCAGACCTAAGCGCGGCTGAAGAGGGGATGAAAATTCTGGGCATACCGAAACCGGAAGACCTGGAGAAATCTCCCATCTCTGCTCAGATTCCTTTGCTCGCTCCTATCGGCGGAGAAATTGTGGAACGGCTCG
>Ga0209420_1000546_pt1 | contig 19346 bp, 18 predicted proteins | sample BlaSpr_A8_OM1_O1_FD_187972 | JGI IMG/M metagenome (GOLD analysis project Ga0209420, IMG submission 187972) | Forest soil microbial communities from Thunder Bay, Ontario, Canada - Black Spruce, Ontario site 2_A8_OM1_O1 (SPAdes) (version 2) | ecosystem: Environmental > Terrestrial > Soil > Boreal... | reverse complement strand
GGCACGGTCGATCCCGGGCGGAAGATAGTGCTTGAGGTCGTGCTCAAACGTATCCCGATCGACGAGGTAGCCGCGTCCCAGCGCCCGGCGCGAGTCGCTCTCGGATGCGAAATCCATGATCGGGCAGAGCAGGAACTGGAAGGCCAGGCGCACCTGCCGTGAGGCACTGACCTGCTGGCACACGACGGCTGCCAGGGTTGCGCCGGCGGAGTCACCGGATACGCCCAGCCGCTGCGGATCGATGGCCAGCTCGCCAGCGTGGGCGGCGGCCCAGGTGGTGGCCGCGCAGCCGTCCGCGACGGCGGCAGGAAAGGGGTGCTCGGGCGCCAGGCGGTAGTCCACCGACACCACCCGGCAGAGGCTGGCATTGGCCAGTGACCGGCAGATGGGGTCATGGGTGTCCAGGGAGCCGGCCACGAGGCCGCCGCCGTGGAAGTATATGAGCCCGGGCAGCAGGTCCTCGGGCCCAAAGCCTGCCGGGGTGTAGAGGCGCAGCTGCAGCGGACCTTGCGGTCCAGGCATTGTCTGGGTGGTGATGGCACCCACCGTCTCGGGGACCCCGGAAAAGCTCAACAGCTGCGCCACGGCGCCCCGCCGCTCCTGCACCGTCTGGCTGAGCGCGTTGGCTGGGTTCATCGCAGCCAGGGTGTCCAGGAAGCGCTTCGCCCGCGGGTCGAGGGGCATAATTTCTCAGCTGCCGGGCGAGCTCAGCCGCGGCACTTGCCGCGTCACACCAAGAGCGCGCGCCGCGCGGAGGCCGGCCATTTCTCGACATCCACCCCGTGATTGGCGAACAGCGCCACGGCCAATCGGTCCATACCGAAGGCCACACAGCCGGTGTGAGCCGGCTCATTGCCGCTGTCCTGCATGCCCCACACGTGTCCGAAATGCTCGCGGTGGTAGTTGAAGCTCATGCAGGCCGTCGGTCTTGCGCCCGGGTAATACGGGATAAGCAGCTCGAACTTGAGCGCCTGCTGCAGCTGGCTCACCGCCATCACCTGCCCGACCCTGCCGAAGAAGGGATCGTTGGCAACATCGACGGTATAGGGCAGTTCCAGCTCATCGGCGAGCCCACGCGCACGCGTCATCCACGCCTCGCGAAAGGCCGTGATCTCCTCGGGTGAACCGATGCGCACGTACTCGCGCATACGGAAGGACTGCAGACGGTCGAGCGATCGGGACGGCTCGCGCCGGAAGCAATCGGCCGCGACGTCGAACAGCAGCCCGCCGGCTGGCAGCCGCCCGCGGCTGGCCACGATCGGGTAGAGCGGATAGCAGGCCGCAGGGGACAGCACCAGGTCGGAGGCGGCGAGTGAGGTCGTCCAGTCGCCCCCGCTCTCGTGCCGGTCGGCCGCCGAGCGGATGGCCGCTTCAGTGCCATGCAGGGCGCACACGGTGCCCAGCAGATTCGGGAAACTCTTGAGGTAACCGGACTTCTCCAGCTGGCGGCGGCTCATGACGGGCGGGAAGCGCATCACCTCGGCGGCCGGATCGCGCTGGCGGGTGATCCAGGCGGTCAGCCGCTCGATCATGCCCTCATAGAGCGCGGTGCGCGCGTACACGCCGTCAATCCCCATCGAACGGAACAGGAAACTTGCGATGGGTGCCAGCGGGTCATCTGCCGCGGCGTGGGCTTCTGGTCCGGGAACGGTCATGTTCAGTTGGCTCCGGCGCGGCTGTCCGCGCGGTGTGATTCTCGGGGGTCCGCCTATGTAAGAGGCTGTTAGTCGCGCAGCGACGTCGCCAGCGGAGTCATCAGCGACGGCGTTGCGAGGTTTGTGAGAATGCGGTCGTTGTTGATCATGATGGGCGAGGACAACACGTCGCGCAGGTGGCGGCCGATGCTGAACTCGCTGTCATTGCGATAACCTGACAGTCCGCAGGCGCGCATCGCGTGCATCACGGTCTGCGCGGCAAGCTCCGAGGCTTCGACCTTGGTCAGGGTGATCAGGGTCTGGAACTCAAGCCCCGCCAGAGCCTGCGGATCGTTCATGCACTGCTCGTACTTGCGCAGCGAGGTGCTCAGCATGCCGCGCAAGGTACGTAAGGTCGCCAGTGCGCGAGTGAACTGCGGCGCGCCCGGGGGCAACTGTCCGCCGTGACGCATGGCGTTGCGGGTAAAGGCCTGCGCCCGTGCCGTCGCGCCGGCCGCGATCCCGGTCCACACCGAGCCCCACAGCAGGTGGGCGAACGGCACCATGGTGCGCATGTGGATGTTCTCGTAGGGCTCCGGCAGGATCTGCTCGGCGCTGGCCTGCGCCTTGAGCGTGTAGCCCTCGCTGCAGGTGCCGCGCATGCCGAGCGCATCCCAGCCGTTCAGGCGCGTCAGCGTGTAGTCGCTCTTGAAGAACGCCACCAGCACCTGATCGGATGCCACCGCATCGGCGGTGCGCCGCGCGGTGGTCACGACGCCGTCAGCATGGGCGCCGTAGGAAATAACGCTGGCGCGGCGCTCAAGACTGATGCGTCCGCCCTCGTGGTGCTCGACGGGCGCCTCGCTCGAGCGAATGTTGCCGCCGCCTTGTCCCTCGGTCGTGGACGAGGCGAGCAGCAGCTGCTCGGCGCACAGGCGCCGCAACATTTTCTGCAGCGTGGCGTTCTCGCCCATGTGCCGCATGATGCAGGCCACTTTGACCTGGTGCATGGCGTAGACCATGCCAGTCGAGGAGCAAGACTGGCCCAGTTGGAAACACACGTCGGCCGCATCGAGGATGCTGGCACCCTCCCCGCCCAGGGCCCGTGGGACCATGATGCCGAGGAGCCGCTGTGCCTTGACGGCCTCGAAGGATTCGGCGGGAAAGCGCGAAGCGCTGTCGACCGCGCCTGCGTGTTTGGCGGCGACGGCCGCCACGTTTTTGACGCGAGTCGTCAAATCATCTGCGGTGGCTGCCTCTGCCCCGACACGTGCCTCCGCCATCTGCTGCGCTCCCATTAAGAGACCCCCGGATTGTTTTGCTTGCGGCCGAACGGTAGGTTTGGCCAGCCCGCTGAATGATACATCAGGACCTTACAGCCTCCTTGCGGGGGACGTCACAAAAGGATCCGTCGAATAAGTGAAATCTCAGGCTCAGGTCCGCGCCTGCGGCGTTGCGGCGCCGGTGGGGGCGGGAAGAGTGATCCGCACTAGGGCTGCGCAAATGGCCATGAGCGTCCACAGCAGCTCTGAGTACGACTGGGACAGAAAAAACCCGGAAACCGCACTCCCGACCAGGGCGATGCGCAAGGCCCGGGCGTAGACGCACGCCTTGGCAGTGTCCCCGCTGGGAGCGGTGCCCCGGCCGAGGGCCGATATCCTGCCGAGCTGCCGTATCGCCACCCAGTAGCTGGCGCAGAATAAAACGAGTCCGAGCACGCCAAGCTCGACGAACGACTCGACGAAACTGTTGTGCAGCGCCCGATAAGCCCCGCCGCTCAAGCCATCCACGTACTCGGATGTTCCAAGACCATAGCCGATCGGACGGCTCAGCACCGCCGCAGAATTACGCAGCCAGATGGCCGAACGGCTGGCCGTACTGTCACCCGCGTTGTAGTCATTCCCCAGATCCAGCAGCGTCGCCATGCGCTCGCGCGATTCCTGCGGCAGGTAGTCCCACAGCGCCGCCCCGGCTGCAGCGATCAGGACCAAAGCGACCACAAAGCGGCCGAGACGAAAGGGCTTCAGTTCCCCCGTCTTGGTGAACGCGATGGGAAAGGCCACCAGCAAAATCATCACCACGCCAAGGCCGATGGCTCCCCCGCGCGAGCCGGTCAGCAGGATCGCGATGATCGCGGCGACCGAGAGACCCTGGAGAATGAGCCGGCCCCTGGTTGCGGTGATGCGCACCGCTCGGATGATCGGCAGCAGCGTCACCATTCCATAGGCGAGATCGTTGGAATCGAAGTTGTCGTTGATGCGCGCGCGCCCGCCACTGTAGGTCAAGAGCACCCCCAGGGTGAGTCCGCCCGCGGCGAAGCACAAAGCGACCAGTAGCCGCCGCATATCTCGCTCGGTCTGCGTGATCTTCACCACCAGCACGTACGAGAAGAGGAGCACCACGATCAGGTACGCCGCAGCCAAGCTCATGGACAGGTAGGTGGAGAATCCAATGCTCAGGATTGCCAGCAGCATGAACGCCAGCGCGGGCCGCACGAAGGTGAGGGAGCGCAACCGCACGGCGTGCAGCGTGGCGCGCGAGCGGAAGGCGAACACGGCTGTAATCAGGACGGCGACCTTGGCGAGCGGCACGTCCGCCAGTCCCGGCACCCACTGCGAGAACTGCCCGACCATGACGGCGACATAGATCGCCAACCACAGGCTCTGGCCGGCAGGGGCCGCCGCTGCGGGCGTTTCAGGCACCTCGGACAGCGGGGCGCTCACACGGGTATCCATGGCTTACAGGTCGTCGCTGGGACTCAGCGTTTTCATTACGAGACCCCCGGATTAGTTTTCTTCGTGCCCGAACGGTAATCTGGCGACCAACTGAATAATACCTCAGGACCTTTTCGCGCCCGTGCGGGGGGCGTCACAAAAGGCACCGCCAATTAAGTGAAAAACCCATGCCGGTAGTCATCGAGGGACCGGGTGCGCCAGGTGTCCGCGCCACTGCGGACCGCCCCGCCCACAGGGGTCCGATCAGCATCGGGCTCATCAACAATATGCCCGATTCGGCGCTGCAGTCGACTGAAGCGCAGTTTGGGGGCCTGCTTGAAGCGGCCTCAGCCGGCACCGAGGTGCGGCTGCGTCTGTCCTCTTTTGCCGAGCTGCCCCGCTCACCCGAGGCCTCAGAGCGCATCGCCCGCTGCTACTGGCCGATCGAGGAGCTCTATGCCACCGCCCCCGACGCCTTGATCGTGACGGGAACAGAGCCGCGCGCGCCGCATCTGACGCAGGAACCCTACTGGCAGCGGTTCGTTGAGCTTCTGGACTTCGCCCAGGAGCACACCATCGCCAGCATCTGGTCGTGCCTCGCCGCGCATGCTGCAGTGCAGAGCCTGAATGGCATCGAGCGTCAGCGCCTCGCGGAAAAGCGCTGCGGGGTGTACCAGCACAGCATTCTCGCCGGTCATCCGATGCTTGCCGGGGTCGCAGCGCCGATGCCCATGCCCCACTCGCGCTGGAACGAGCTGTCGGTGGATGCCCTGCGCACGGCGGGCTATTCGGTCCTGAGCTGGTCGCAAGACAGCGGGGCGGATACGTTCGTGCGCCAAGCCGGCAGCCTGATGCTCTTCTTCCAGGGGCATCCGGAGTACGAGGATACGACCCTTCTGAAGGAGTACCGGCGCGATGTCGGACGCTACCTGAATGCCCAGCAGGCACTCTACCCCACACTCCCCTTCGGCTACCTGCCGGCACATGCGACGGCGCTGCTTGGCGCGTTCAAGGAGCGGGCCCTGGCCGAGCGCAACGCCGCGCTGCTGGGCAGTTTTCCCTTTGCCCCGGTCGCTGCGGCCCTGAAAAACACCTGGCGGGCGGCGGCGGTGGCACTGTACCGCAACTGGCTGTCCTTCATTGTCTCGACCCGGGCCCCGACGTGCGCGGCGGACACGGTATCATTGGCCCGGCTATGAGCGACGGGCCTCCGCATCCCACCCCAAATCCAGAACTCCGTGACCGCCTGCTGCAGCTGGTGGCGCAGATTCTGGGCAAACCGGATGCCGCCAGCAGCATTCCCCTCGAAGGGCGCCTGAGCGAGCTTGGCATGAGCTCGATCAAGATGGTGAACCTGATGCTCGCGGTGGAAGTGGAATTCGAAATCAGCATCCCACAAACGGACATCACGCCCGATAACTTCCGCTCCGTCGCCTCGGTCGAGGCCCTGGTGGCAAGACTGGCCGTGCCGAAAGGCTAGCCGCGCTCGCCTCACCCTTCAGAGCGGGCGGATTGCCGCTCCGAGCGCCTGATCCAGATCCGCGATGATGTCATCGATATGCTCGATGCCGACGCTCAGGCGGATGGTCTCAGGGCCGATGCCTGCGGTGCGCTGCTCCTCGGGAGACATCTGCCGGTGGGTCGTCGAGGCCGGATGGCAGGCGAGTGATTTCGCATCCCCAAGGTTCACGAGACGCTTGAATAGCTTCAACGCATCGTAGAAGCGCGTGCCGGCGTCGAAGCCGCCGCGGATCGCGAAGGTGAGGAGCGAGCAGGCACGCCCGCCCAGGTACTTCTGGTTGAGCTCGTAGTAGGGATTGTCCGGAAAGCCCGCGTAGCTCACCGAGGCGACGCGCGCATCGGCGCGCAGGAACTCCGCGACGCGCCTGGCGTTCTCCACGTGCCGCTCGACACGCAGCGCCACCGTCTCGATGCCCTGCAGCAACAGGAACGCGTTGAACGGCGAGAGCACCGCGCCCATGGTCCTCTGGAACACGCTGCGCATGCGGCCGAGGAAGGCTTTCTTGCCGTAGTGCTGCGTGTAGATGAGCCCGTGATAGGAAGGATCCGGCTGCGTGAAGGTCGGGTAGCGCGCTGCGTGCTCTTCCCACGGGAAATTGCCACTGTCCACTACGGCGCCGCCGAGCGTGGTGCCGTGGCCGCCGAGGAACTTGGTCAGCGAGTGGATGATGATGTCGGCGCCAAACTCGATCGGCCGGATCAGTATCGGCGTCGGCACGGTGTTGTCCACGACCAGCGGGATACGCGCGCGCTGGGCGACGCGGGCGAGCGCCTCAAGATCACAGATGTTGCCGGCAGGATTTCCGACCGTCTCGCAGAACAGCGCGCGCGTGTTCTCATCGATCAGCGACTCGAGCTCGGCCGGATGGTCCGACTTGCCGAAGTGCACCTTCACCCCGAGCCGCGGCAGGATGTAGGCGAACAGCGTGTGGGTCGTGCCATAGAGCTGCGGCACCGAGACGATGTTCTGGCCCGGTTCGACCAGATTCAGCGCGGTGTAGTACAGCGCGGTCTGACCGGAACTTACGGACAGGGCATCGATGCCGCCTTCGAGATCTGCGACACGGCGTTCGAGAATCGCGCAGGTAGGATTACCGATGCGGGTATAGCGAAACCCCTCGACCTCAAGATCGAACAGCGCCGCACCGTGCGCGGCACTGTCGAAAGCGTAGGCGACGGTCTGGTAGATCGGGACGGCGACCGCCTTGGTGGCCGGGTCGCAATCGTAGCCCGAGTGCAGGGCAATGGTTTCTGGTTTCATCTGCATGCACCGCGGCACGTCGCCGGGACGTTGCCGGCTGCAGTCATTATTGTGATTTGTATCATAGAATTGAAACGGGCCTCCAAAGGGTAAACGATGGCAGCGCACCGTGACGAAAACAAGCGATCACCTCTCAGGGCCTGGGTGCGCGCGCTCGAGCTGACCGCCCCTATAGAAAAGGACCGCTCCCGCACGCTGCCGGTCCTGATCCGGCAGCTCGCCGAACAGCACGGCGACGCGCCGGCCCTGGTGTCGAGCGGGGGCGAACTGAGCTATCGCTCGCTGGCATCGCAGTGTAACCGGTACGCGCGCTGGGGACTCGCGCGTGGCCTGCGCCACGGTGATGCCGTTGGTCTCGTGATGGACAACTGTCCGGATTACCTTGCGATCTGGCTGGGCTTGTGCGGTATCGGCGTGACGGTTGCGCTCATCAACACCAACCTGCGCGGCGAGTCGCTGGCCCATTCCCTGAACCTCGTATCCCCGCGTTATGTCATCGCAGGGGCGAGCCTCGCCGCCGCGCTGAGCGAGGCGCGTGCACACCTTTTGCCCGGCGTTGAGTGCTGGGTCAACGGTATGGCCGCCGTGGACATGCCGCGCCTGGACCTTGCCCTCACCGCCCTGCCGGGCGAGCCGCTTGAGGCGGGCGAGTTTCGCGCGCCGACGCTTGCAGACCGCGCGCTGTGCATCTACACCTCCGGCACCACGGGCCTGCCGAAAGCCGCCAACGTCAGTCACTACCGGGTGATGCAGTGGAGCCACTGGTTCGCAGGCCTGATCGACGTACGACCCGCCGATCGCATGTACAACTGCCTACCGCTCTACCACAGCGTCGGGGGAGTCGTGGCGACGGGCGCCATCCTGGTCGCCGGCGGCGCGGTGGTGCTTCGCCCGCGCTTCTCGGCGAGCGCCTTCTGGAAGGACGTGGTCGATGAGCGCTGCACGCTGTTCCAGTACATCGGCGAGCTGTGCCGCTATCTTGTGAATAGCCCGACGCAAGCGGATGAGACGCGTCACGCGCTGCGCCTGGCGTGCGGCAACGGTCTGCGCGGCGATGTCTGGCCCGAGTTTCAGCAGCGCTTTCGCATTCCGCAGATCCTCGAGTACTACGCATCGACCGAGGGCAACTTCTCGCTCTACAACTGCGAGGGTCGCGTCGGGGCCATCGGGCGCATCCCGCCCTTCCTCTCACATCGGGTCCCGGTCGCGCTGGTGAAGTTCGATGTCGCTGCCGGCGCGCCGTGGCGCGATGCTGAGGGTCGCTGCGCACGCTGTGCGCCCAACGAGGTGGGCGAGGCCATCGGCCAGATCTTGGCGGCCAGCGGAGCGACGCGCTTTGAAGGCTATACCGATCCGGAGGCTTCCGGAAAAAAGATCCTGCGCAACGTGTTCGCGAGCGAGGATGCCTGGTATCGCACCGGCGATCTCATGCGCCAGGACGCACAGGGGTTTTTCTACTTCGTCGACCGGGTCGGGGACACCTTCCGCTGGAAGGGCGAGAACGTCTCGACCACCGAGGTCGCAGCCGTGATCGGCAGCTGCCCGAAGGTGAGCGATGTGGCCGTCTACGGCGTCGCGGTACCCGACACCGACGGGCGCGCCGGGATGGCAGCGCTCGTCGTCGAGCCGGGGTTCGACCTTCAGCAGCTGCGCCGCACCCTTGCCGCGCGCCTGCCCGCCTACGCGCGGCCGCTGTTCATCCGCATCGTAGCGGCGATCGAGCTGACCGGAACCTTCAAGCTCAGGAAGCAGGACCTCGTGCTCGAGGGCTACGATCCTTTGCGCGTGAGCGATGCCCTCTACGTGGAGGATGGCGCGCGCGACGCGTACGTGCGGCTCGATGCGGCGCTGTACGCCGGCCTCAAGGCCGGCAAGCTGCGCTTATAGCCTCAGGCCGTGTTGCCGGCGTCCACCGTCAAGGTGGTGCCGGTGATGTTCTTGGCCTTCTCACTCAGAAGGAAATCCGCCGCGGCGGCGACATCATCCGCGCCGGGCAGACGACGCAGGGCGCTGCGGCGCATAAGCTGATCGCGCTGCTTGCCGGTAAGTTCGCTCGTCATCTCGGTGGCGACGAATCCGGGGGCAATTGCGTTCACCGTGATGCCGAGCGGCCCGACCTCGCGCGCCAGCGAGCGGGTGAAGCCGACCAGGGCGGCCTTGGTAGCCGAGTAGGCGCTGAGGCCCTGGTAGCCGGTCGAGGCCACCACCGATGAGATATTGATGATGCGCCCGGCGCGCTCACTCATCATGGAGCGCACCACGTGCTTGGTCAGGATGATGGGCGAGAGGGTGTTCAGGCGCACGAGCGTCTCGATCTGCTCCTCGCGCATCATGGCCAGCACGCCCGAGGTGCCAAGCCCCGCATTGTTGATGAGCCCATACAGGGGACCCACTTCTTTGCGCACACCGCTCACGAGCTGCGCCAGACGCGCCGTCTCAAGCAGATCGAAGGCCTGGAACTGCACTGCCCCGTGTCCGGCCGCACGGGTCGATTCGATGAGCGCGCGCAACGGCTCGCTCTGTGAGCGCGCGATCGCGATCACGCGGTAGCCACTCGCGGCGAGCGTGGCGGCGATCTCAAGCCCTAGGCCGCGGCTTGCGCCGGTGACGATGACATTACGCAATGGGCCGCACCAGTTTTCCGGAAGGGGACAGCTCGAGCGAGGGCACGATACGAATCATGGCAGGCACCTTGTGGGGCGCAAGCGAGCGGCGGCAGCTCTCGGCGAGCTCGCGGGTCAGCGCCTCGGCGGCCGGACGCGCACCCTGGCGATCCTCCGTAAGCACCACCTCCGCGGTGACCACCGAACCTGTGATGGCATTGCGGCGCGCCTTGACCAGCGACATGCGCACCCACGGATGGGTATTGATCACCGCCTCGATCTCTTCGGGGTAGACCTTCAGACCCCCGACGTTGATGACGCCGCCGCGGCGGCCCATGAAGTGATAGCGCCCTGCGCGCTCCTCGAGCAGATCGCCGGTGTCGACGAAGCCGTCAGGGCCCCGGATCGGCTCCACGTTCTCGCCCAGATAGCGCTCGGCCGTTCCCGCGGAGCGGATACGCAGGGTGTCCTCTGCCACTTTGAGCTCAAGGGGCCCCGACGCAACGAGCAGGGCCGCCGGAAATCCCGCCAATCCATCCCGCACCTCGAAGGCAACGCCGGCCTCGGTCGAGGCGAAAGCGTGTGCCACGGTGGCCGCCGGATAGGTGCTGCGCAGGGCGTCAAGAACGGCCTGATCGGCAATCTCGCCCGAGAGACGCACGTATTGCGGAGCGATGGTGCGGGCCGCGCCGCTCATGATGGCCCGTCTCCAGTGCGAGGGGGTGCCTGAGATGTGCGTGACGCCGGCCGCGGCCGCGCGCGAGAGAAAATCGATGACCGGCTCGGTCGCATCCGACAGCACCATCGAGCCTGAGTGCACCGCCCGCATGAAGATCGCAAGCCCGCCATAGCGGCGAATATCGTAGAAGGTGCTCCACAAAACGCTGCCAGGCGCCGGGCGCTGCGCGCCCGCAAGGGCGCTGGTGAGACTGGCGAGGCTGTGCAGCACCAGCTTCGGCGCCCCGGTCGTTCCCGAGGTGAGCAGAACCCACTCGGTCGCCCGGGAGCGGCGGCGCGGGACCGCACCGCGCAGCAGTTGCGGCTCGGCCGTGACGCAGGTGGCAAGCCCCAGCCCTGCGACGGCCGGTCCGGCCTCATCGCGCACGCAGGCATCCGCTGCGGCCCCCCGGATGACCGCGGGAAGATGCTGTGCGGGCAGGTCTGGGGCGCACAGCACGATGCGGCGCGCAACGCCATCCAGCTCGATCAGGGCGAGCGCCGCGGCGAGCTGGCTCTTGGTCGCCAGCAATACGTTGCGGTCGCGCAGCTCCTCGAGCCGGCCGCCGAGGCTCGACGCGTGGGCCAGATCGGCCAGATCGACCGCGGTTCGAGTGCCGTGCAGGCGTGCGCTGGGTCTACCGGCTGCGCTGATCGATTCCCACAGCGACCCTGCGGTCATTTAGCAGAGTCTTCGTACAACCTTACGAAGTCGCCAAACGTCACGGGAAACTCCACCGCCGCTGCGGCGTTGAAGGGATCGATTCCGAGGGTTTCCTCGAGACGCGCCACGATGATGGCGAAGCTCAGGGAATCGAGGCCGGACTGCACCAGCTTCATTTCATCGGATAACGGCGCCAGCGTGCGGTCCTGCTCTTTAGCGACCTGTTGGAACTGCGACGTGATCGTGGACCTCACCGACATACTGCGTGGCTCCGTGGAACTGAGGGCGGGTCGTATATTATCCGAGTCGGTGTCCTCGCAGCGGCTGAACCGGCGTGCGCCGCCGGGGTGCTCACCCCCGCCGCCAGGCATTCGCTCCGGCTAAGGCTCTGATAAAGCACGTCTTGGCTTGTATACTGCGGTTTGCATAGTCCTGAAGGTTTCTTGAGATGCCCGATAAAGTTGTGCCTCTGCGGCAGCCGGTCTCCCCTGCGGACGCCGCTACACTCACCCGTGAGGTCGCCGGCCTCATTGTCGAGGCCCTGAATCTCGACATCGCAGCCTCCGAGATCGACCCGGACAAGCCCCTCTATGGCGAGGGCCTGGGACTGGACTCGATCGATATCCTCGAGATCGCCCTGGTGGTCTCCAAGCAATACGGGGTACAACTGCGCGCCGACAGCCAGGAGAACGAGCACATCTTCGGCTCGCTGCGCCGGCTGGTCGAATACATCACCGAGCACAGGACTAAGTAGACATCTGGCCACACTGCCGCTGATCGCGCATTGCCTTCCCGACGCGGTGATCGCCTACCGCGGCGGCGCGCCGGTCCTCGCCACGCAATTTCTTCGCGATATGCACCGGGTCGTGCGCGCCTTGGGATCGTGCGCAAACGTGCTCAACGCCTGCACGGACCGCTACCACTTCACGGTGGGCTTCGCGGCCACTCTTGTGGCCGGCAAGGTCAGTCTTCTGCCCTCGACGCAAACCCCGGCGATGATGCGTCAGCTGCTCGAGTTCGCCCCGGACGTGAGGTGTCTCACCGACGATGCCGCCTGCAGCATCGAGCTGCCGCGCATCCCCTACCCCGCCGATGAGGCTGCCGCGACCGGCAACGCCGCCCGCGACGGCGCCACAGCCGTGCCGCTCATCGATGAGGCGCAGCTCGCTGCGGTCGTGTTCACCTCCGGTTCCACCGGCGCGCCGCTGCCCTATCGCAAGAGTTTCGGCAAGCTGATGCAGTGCGTGCGCGAAGAGGCGTTTCGGCTGGGTCTTGCCGGTACCAGGCCGTGGACAATCGTCGCCACGGTTCCGCCGCAACACATGTACGGCCTTGAATCGAGCGTTCTGCTCGCGCTCGGCAACGGCCACGCCCTTTGCGCCGAAAGACCCTTCTATCCGGCCGATATCGCTGCGGTCGTGCATTCGGTGCCGCGCCCGCGCCTGCTGATCACCACTCCCGTGCACCTGCGCGCGCTGCTGGCCGCCGGGGTCGCCCTGCCGCCCACGGATGGCATCGTCTCATCGACCGCGCCGCTGCCCCAACAGCTGGCAGCCGAAGCCGAACAGCGCTTCGGTACGCATTTGCTGGAGATCTACGGCTCGACCGAGACCGGCCAGATCGCGACACGCCGCCCGACGCAAAGCCCCGAGTGGCAGTTGTGGCCGGGAGTGACGCTGTCCTCGAGCGGTGAGACCAGCTTCGCGCACGGCGGTCACATCGAGCAGCGCACCCCGATGTGCGATGTGCTGGAGCTGACCGGGGCTGGGCGCTTCCTGATGCACGGCCGGGTCACGGATCTGGTCAACATCGCCGGTAAACGAAGCTCGCTCGGCTATCTGAATCACCACTTGAATTCCATCCCGGGGGTCGAAGATGGCGCGTTCTTTCACGTCGAGCCCTCGGCCGCCTCGCACACCGGCGTCACGCGCGTCGGCGCCTGCGTTGTCGCCCCCGGGCTCGATTCCGCAAGGCTGCTCGAGGCGCTGCGCCAGCGCATCGATGCCGCGTTCCTGCCGCGGCCGCTCTTGTTCGTCGCCCGCCTGCCGCGCAACAGCACCGGTAAACTGCCTCACGAGGCGCTGCGCTCACTGGTCGCAGCGCAGGCAAAATGACCCCGCTCGCCACTTTGCGCATCAGCGCCGAACATCCCGCCCTCGCGGGGCATTTTCCCGGCGCGCCAATCGTCCCTGGCGTGGTGCTGCTCGATGAAATGGTGCGCGCGCTCGAGAAGCAGACCCGGGGAGGCGCTGCTGCCTGCTGGAAGATTGGCGCGGCGAAATTCGTAAAGCCGGTGCGCCCCGGGGAGACCCTGACGCTCGCGCACGAGCCGCTGCCCAGCGGCTCGATTCGGTTCAGCATCCTGCGCGGCGCTGAGCCGGTGGCGCACGGGGTTCTTGTCCCGGTGGCAGGAGGGGAGCAGCCCCACGATGGCCAGCAAGCCGATTGAATCGGGCGCCGGTCCGCGCGCGAGCGGGGAGCAGTGGGTAGCCAAGCGCGAGCGCGGCAGCGCCACGCTGCTTCGCATGATGATGTTCGTATCGTTCTACCTGGGGCGGCCGCTGGCGCGGTGCATCCTTTTTTTCATCGCCGGATACTTCTTCGCCTTCGCGCCCACCGCGCGCCACTGGTCGCGCGACTACCTGCGGCGCGTGCTCGGGCGCGAGCCGAGCGCGCGCGACCGCTTTCGCCAGGTATTTGCCTTTGCCTCGACCATTCTCGATCGGTTCTACCTGGTCAAGGAGCGCTACGGATTGTTCGACGTGTCGATCGAGGGCGGCGATCTGATGCAGGGCCTGATCGACAGCGGCAAGGGCGCCATCATCCTCGGCTCGCACCTGGGGAGCTTCGAGATGATGAGCGCGATCGGCCGGCGCCAGCCGGGCCTGCAGGTGGCGATCGCGATGTATGAGCACAACGCGAATCAGGTCGCCAGATTGTTCGGCGCCGGCAACCCCGGTCGCGCGCCGCAGATCATCCCGCTCGGGCATATCTCGGCGATGCTGCAGATCCGCGACTGCCTGGAGCAGGGCAAGGTGGTCGGCATCCTGGCCGACCGCACCGTGGCCGAGGCCCCGGCGCAGGTCGTGAATTTCCTGGGCTGCCCGGCGCTGTTTCCCTCAGGTCCCATGCGCGTCGCCGCAGCCTTGCGCCGCCCGGCGGTGTTCGTGACGGGCCTGTACCGCGGTGCTAACCGCTATCACGTCGCGTTCCGCCTGCTCGCCGATTTCTCCGAACCGACCCCCGCGGGCCGCGAACTGGCGGTGCATGCGGCCATCGAGCGTTACGCGGCGCTGCTGGAGGAGTACTGCCACAGCGACCCCTACAACTGGTTCAACTTCTACGACTTCTGGCATGGCGCGCCCGGGACGGCTGCCGCATGAAACTGGGCGGATGGCTGCTGTGTTGCGCACTGGCGGCCGCTGCGCCGGGCGCCGCGCAAGCGGTGGACGCACAGCCGGGCGCAGGCCTCGACCAGCTCTTGCAACTACTGGCGGCGCGCCGCCACGGCCATGTCACCTTCAGCGAGGTGCAACAGCTGGCGGTGCTAGATCGCCCGCTGCAATCCTCGGGCGAGTTGGTCTATGACGCGCCGGATCATCTGGAGAAGCGCACGCTGCAACCCCGGCCCGAGACGCTGATCCTCGAGCGCGGTGTCCTCACGGTGCAGCGCGGAGCGCGCAAGCGCGTGCTGTCGCTGCGTGACTACCCGCAGATCGTACCCTTCGTCGAGAGCATCCGTGCCACGCTCGCCGGCGATCGGGCCTCCCTCGAGCGTTACTTCACCGTCAGTTTCTCCGGCAGCCTCGATCAGTGGACACTCGAGTTGGTGCCCGCCGACGCACAGCTCGCCCACACCGTGCGTGACATCCGCATCGCCGGTGAGCGTGATGAGCTGCACACCATGGAGATCCGCCAGACCGACGGCGATGCTTCAACACTCACCATCGGCGCTGCGTTGAACCCATGACCCGCGCCGGCGTGGCGGGCAGTGTGATCTGGGCGCTGCTCGCCCTCGGCGCCGCAGCCATCATCGCCCGGGCGAACTACACCGCGGACCTGTCCGCCTTCCTGCCACGCCGCGCCAGCGCCACGCAGCGCCTGCTGGTGGAGCAGTTGCGCGAAGGGCCCGCCGCACACCTCATCATCGTGGCCATCGAGGGGGCTGATGCGGCCACCCGCGCGCAGGCCTCGATTGCTCTTGCCGCACGCCTGCGGTCCAACCCGGCATTTATCGGCGTCAACAACGGCGACGCCACGCAACTTGAGCGCGACCGGGAGTTTCTGTTCGCGCACCGCTATCTGCTGAGCGCGGACGTGACGCCGCAGCGCTTTACGGTGAGCGGCCTGCACGCGGCAATCGGCGACTCCCTCGATCTGCTCGGCTCACCGGAAGGCGTGCTGCTGAAGCCGCTGTTCACGCGCGATCCGACCGGTGAGATGCTGGGCATCATCGATTCACTGGATGCCAGCCACTCCCCGCACACGAGTGACGGTGTGTGGAGCTCGCGCGACGGGGCGCGGGCCCTGCTCATGGTGCAGACGCGCGGCGCAGGCTCCGATACGGATGCTCAGGAGGCCGCCTGCCAGGCGCTGCGGCATTCGTTCGCCGCGGCGGTGGCTGCCAGCCCGAGCGCGCGGCGCGCGGCACTGCGCCTTGCCATGAGCGGGCCTCCGGTGTTCGCGGTCGCCGCGCGTGACACGATCAAGACCGAGGTGGTGCGCCTGTCAAGCATCAGCGCGGCTCTCATCGGCGCTTTGCTGCTTGCCGTATACCGCTCGCTGCCGGCCCTCGCCTTCACGCTGGTCCCGGTGGCCTCGGGGGCGCTGGCGGGCGTTGCTGCAGTTGCGCTGGGCTTTCCGGCGGTACACGGCATCACGCTCGGCTTCGGCGTCACGCTGATCGGGGAGGCGGTCGATTACTCCATCTACCTGCTCATCCAGAATCGCAGCGACTTTCGCCGCTCGGTGTGGCCCACCGTGCGCTTGGGCATGCTGACCTCGGTGTGCGGGTTCACCGCACTTCTGCCGTCGGCCTTCACGGGGCTGTCGCAGCTGGGCCTGTTCTCGGTCGCAGGACTCATCGCTGCAGCGCTCGTGACGCGCTTCGTGCTGCCCGCCTGGCTGCCGCAGGCCCTCTCGATCCGCGATCTCACCGCGATCGGCAGCTGGCTTGCGGTTGCGCTCGAGAAAGTGCGCGCGATGCGGATCGCGCTGGTGGCGCTGCCGCTGCTGGCCGGCGCCGCACTGTATCTGCATCGTGACGCGCTGTGGAACCGCGACCTTGCCGCGCTCAGCCCCATTCCCGCAGCCGAACAGAACCTGTATGAGCGTCTGCGCGCTGACGCCGGCGCGCCGGATGTCCGCTACGTAACGGTCGCCTCGGGCGCCGACCGCGAAACGGCGCTCGAGGCCGCGCAGGCGCTGACCGCGCGGCTGCGGCCGCTGGCCGATGCCGGTGTCATCGGGGGTTTCGAGTCGCCCAGCGCGTACCTGCCCGCGCCTGCGACGCAGCGAGCGCGCCAGCAGAGCCTGCCGCCGGCGCCGGAACTGACCGCGCGCCTTGCCGAGGCGCTGGCCGGCCTGCCGCTGGAAGCCGAGCGCCTTAAGCCCTTCCTTGCGGACGCGGAGCGAGCACGCACCGGACCTGAGTTGTCGCGCGCCGATCTGGAAGGCACTTCGCTCGCGCGCGCCGTCGATGCGCTGCTGGTGCGCAGTGATCCGGGTTGGTCAGCCCTGGTTCCGCTCTCGGCACCCGGGCCGGGGGAACTCAGCGACGAGGCCATCGCCAAGGTGCGTGCCGCCCTCACCTGGCCGGTGGGGCCGCACGCGCAGCTGCTCGACCTCAAGGGTGAGGCGGACCGGCTCTACGGCGGCTACCTCGCGGATGCCGTGCAGCTGGCGCTGGCAGGATTCGGCGCAATCGTGTTGTTGCTGCTCATCATGTTGCGCTCGCCCGGACGCGTGCTCAGGGTGGTCGCTCCACTGGCGCTCGCGGTTCTCGCAGTCGCCGGACTGCTCGTCACCTTCGGCCATCAGCTCACCATTTTGCACGTCGTCGGCATGCTGCTGATCGTGGCGGTGGGCTCGAACTATGCCCTGTTCTTCGATCGCAGCGCCGCGCAGCCAGGCCAGGGCTCCCTGGCGCTCACGCTGGCGTCCCTGGCGGTCGCGAATCTTGCCACCGTGATCGCATTCGGCGTGCTCGCCTGTTCGAGTGTGCCCGTGCTCGCCGACCTGGGCTCAACCGTGGCTCCCGGCGCGCTGCTGGCGCTTTTGTTTTCGGCTCTGCTCGCGCGCCCCGCCGTCGATGCGCGCGCGGAGGGTCACTGATGGGCGTGATCTTCGATGCAGCGCGCGCGGGTGAGTCCGCGCCGACGCGCCTGATCATGTTGCCGGCTGCCTACACCGCTCCCGAGGACTTCGTGCGCGCAGGTTTTGTCAGCGCACTGCGCGGCCGGCGCCTCGATATCGACCTGGTCCTGGCTGGATTCGATCTGCAGCAGGTGAGCGATGGCACGGCGGTCAGGCAGCTGAGGCAGGAACTCATTCTTCCGGCCCGCTCGAGCGGGCGCAGCATCTGGCTTGGCGGCATCTCGCTCGGGGGTTACCTTGCGCTGTGCTGTGCGCAGCGGCACGCGGCGGAGCTGTCCGGCCTGTGCCTGCTCGCGCCCTATCTTGGCAGCCATCTCATCACCGGGGAGGTCGAGCGCGCACGGGGCGTCAGCGACTGGGAGCCGGGCGAGCCTGCGGACGGCGATGACGAGCGGCGGGTCTGGTGCTTCATCAAGACCCTGCGCTCGGGCGCACTGCCCGTTCATCTGGGACTTGGCCGTGACGATCGCTTCGCGCCGCGTCATCGGCTCATGGCGGCAGCGCTGGCGCCAGGGAGCGTGAATATCGTGCCAGGCGGACATGACTGGCCCACCTGGCTCTTACTCTGGGAGAATTTTCTGGATGCGCAGTTCAAACCCGCGCCCGCCTGAGGCCAAGCCGCCCTGGCGGCCCACACCGCTGATCCGCGGCTCGGTGGTATTGCACGCAGGCGCGATCGGACTGGCGCTGGTGCGCCCGCACCTTTGGCCCTGGGCCCTGTCCGCGGTAGTGGCCGATCACCTGTTCATCACCGCCGCGGGACTTACACCGCGCAGTGCACTCTTGGGACCAAACTGGACGCGCCTGCCGGCGCGGCCCGATGCGATGCCCGCCGTCGCAATCACCATCGATGACGGACCGGACGCAGAAGTCACCCCGCGGGTGCTTGACCTGCTCGATGAGCACCATGCGCAGGCCACCTTCTTTTGCATCGGCGCGCGCATCGTGCGCCACGGGGCCATCGCGCGCGACATCGTCAGGCGTGGCCACGAGATCGGCAATCACAGCTATCGGCACCTGAAACGCTTCTCACTGTTAGGCCCGCGGGCTATTGCCGACGAGGTGATGCGTGCGCAACTGGCCATCGCCGCGGCTGCCGGCGAAACCGCGCGCTTTTTCCGTGCGCCGGCCGGCTTTCGCAACCCCTTTCTCGAGCCGGTGCTGGCGCACGCCGGGCTCGAACTGGTGAGCTGGACGCGGCGCGGCTTCGACACCGTCAACGACAGCCCGGACGGCGTGCTCGGCCGCCTCACGCGCGACCTCGCCGCGCGCGACATCTTGCTGCTGCACGATGGCAACGCCGCGCGCACCCGCGCCGGTGCACCGATCATCCTGGAAGTGCTGCCGCGCCTGTTGGTCGCACTCAAGGCGGCCGGGCTGACCTGCGTCACGCTGAGCCACGCACTGCCCGGCGCGCGTGCCGTGCGCGCTGTGGGCTCAGCGGGCGCGCCGGTGTGAACGAGACCGCGGCGCTCGCGCCGCTGATCAGCGTCCTGCCGCACTACGCCGCTGCGTTCTCGGGCGTTTTCTATTTGCGATTTCTACAATCTCTCAAGGAGCTGAGCGCCTGGAGGAAACCGTTTGGACCAGCATTCGCCGCGGCCATCCCCGCGCTGTTCGTCTTAGGGCTCTTCATCACCGGCCGTGACAGCTTCAGCGCAACCCTCGCCCGTCGCGGCGCCACCTTTGGAGCGGCACGCGACGCCATGGACCGCAATCTTGCGGCCCTGCCCGGAGGGCAACTGGTGCTGGTGCGCTACCAACCCGGCCACAATGCGCAAGAGGAATGGGTCTACAATCACGCCGATATCGATCGGGAGCGTGTGGTCTGGGCCCGCGAAATGAGCCCGGCCGACG
>Ga0209420_1000545_pt1 | contig 19484 bp, 17 predicted proteins | sample BlaSpr_A8_OM1_O1_FD_187972 | JGI IMG/M metagenome (GOLD analysis project Ga0209420, IMG submission 187972) | Forest soil microbial communities from Thunder Bay, Ontario, Canada - Black Spruce, Ontario site 2_A8_OM1_O1 (SPAdes) (version 2) | ecosystem: Environmental > Terrestrial > Soil > Boreal... | reverse complement strand
CGCCCGGTCCAGCTGCGCCGGCGAGGTCGACGGAGCATCCAGGACGACCTCGGCCGGCCGGGCCGGGTTGATCACCGGGTAGGTGCCGTCGCCGCCGGCCTCGACGCTGCCGTCGATGAGCAGGCCGACGCCGGTCATGACGTCCTCGACGTGTGTGGTCATTGCGCACCCCCGGGCCGGCCCGACTTTGCTGACGATAGTGTCACCTTCTTGTGGGAGCCGTCGAGACCGAGCGGGCCGAAACGGGCGGGGCTACCCTGCTGCCCGACCCCGAGCCCCGGGCGATCCGGGTGCCCGTCATCTCGGTCGACGACCACCTCATAGAGCCGCCCGACCTGTTCGAGAACCGCCTGCCCGCGGCGCTGCAGAGGGAAGCGCCACACGTTGTCGAGCAGGAGGACGGCACTCAGTGCTGGCTCTTCGAGGGCAACCGCTACCCCAACGTCGGCCTCAACGCGGTGGTGGGGCGGCCACGAGACGAGTGGAGCATGGAGCCGGCACGCTTCGACGAAATGCGGCGAGGCTGCTTCGACATCGAGGCCCGCATAGAGGACATGGACCGGGCGGGCATCTGGGCCGCCCTGTGCTTCCCGTCTCTCGTCTCGGGCTTCTGCGGTGCCGTCTACTCGGGGGCTCGGGACGCCGAGCTGGGGTTGGCCTGCCTACGCGCCTTCAACGACTGGCACGCCGAGGTGTGGGCGGGCACCCACCCCGATCGCGTTATTGCGTTGCAGTTGCCCTGGCTGGCCGACGTCACCGTGGCCACGGCCGAGCTGCGGGCCAACGCCGGCCGCGGCTTCAAAGCGGTGAGCTTCCCCGAGTTCCCGGCCCAGCTGAAGCTGCCCTCCATCTTCAGCGGCCAGTGGGACCCCTTCTTCGCCGCCTGCGAGGAGACAGACACCGTGGTGTGCTTGCACACGGGCTCCTCGGGCTGGGCCCCGCTCCCCTCGCCCGACCCTCCCTTCGAGGTGCTCCCCACCTTCTTCCCGGTCAACGCGCTGCTGGCCGCCGGCGAGTGGCTGTGGTCGGGCGTGGCGCTGCGGTTCCCCGGCCTCAAGGTGGCCCTGTCGGAGGGCGGCATCGGGTGGGTGCCCATGCTGATGGACCGCTGCGACTACGTGCTCCAGCACTCAGCCTCGGGGAGCGAGAGCCACGCATGGCCGTCGGACCTGCTGCCGAGCGAGGTGCTGCGTCGCAACTTCTGGTTCTGCTCCATCGACGACCCCTCTATCGTGGCCCTGCGCCACGTGATCGGCGTCGACCACATCATGGTGGAGAGCGACTACCCGCACGCCGACTCGTCGTGGCCCGACACCCAGCGCGTGCTGACCGAGACCTGGGGTTCGCTGCCCGAGGACGAGCTGCGCGCCGTAGCTGGCGGCAACGCGTCCGTGCTGTTCCGCCACCCACTTCCGCCGGTAGACGACTGGCGGAAACCGGCCGCCCCGTGACGGTCGCCGCGCCGGACCCACCGCCCCCGCGGGCCGGTCCCGTCGTCGACGCCGACGGTCACGTCGTCGAGCCCGAGTCGGCCTGGGCCGGGCTCCCCGACGACCAGCGACCGCGTATCACGCGTGACGCCGGAGGCTATGAGCATGTCGTGGTCGGCGGGACCGAGATCCTGGCCGTCCCCCTGGGCAACCTGGCCCGACCGGGATCTACCTTCGACGACCCGTCGACGTTCCGCCCGCTGGCCGACGCCCAGCCCGGCGGGTGGGACCCCGCAGCCCGCCTGGTCGACATGGACGCCGAGGGCATCGACCAGGCCGTGCTCTACCCCTCCATCGGGCTGTATTTCTCTGCCGTCGCCGACCCGGACTGCGCCGTGGCGTTGGCCCGGGCCTACAACGACTGGCTGGCCGATTATTGCGCGGAGGACGGGCGCCGCCTGTTCGGCGCGGCCATGGTGCCGCTGCAGGACCCCGCCGCGGCCGCCATCGAGCTGCGCCGCGCTGCGACCCAACTCGGGTTCGTGGCGGGCTTCGTTCGCCCCAACCCCTGCCTCGGACGCTCCCTGTGCGACCGCGCCTACGACCCGGTCTGGGAGGTGGCGGAGGAGCTCGACATCCCCCTCGGCGTCCACGAGGGCAGCTCGGTGATTGTGCCGACACTCGGATCCGATCGGCCCTTCAACCCGCTGGTCCTGCACGCGGTGTCGCACTCCTTCGAGGAGATGCTCGCCTGCGCGCAGCTGATCGCGTTCGGCGTGTTGGAGCGTCACCCGGGCCTGCGCTGTGTCTTCCTGGAGTCCTCCGGCGGCTGGGCCCCGTTCTGGCTGGAGCGCCTCGACGAGCAGGCCGAGTCGTTCGGGGCGTTCTGCCCCGACATGAAGCTGCGCCCCTCGGAGTACTTCGCCCGCCAATGCGCGATCAGCTTCGAGGTGGACGAGCACACGCTCCCGGCGTTGGCACCGGCCGTCGGGTCCGGGCGCATCGTGTGGGGCAGCGACTACCCCCACCACGACGCCACTTTCCCCGGCGCGGTGGACGCCATCCGCGCCACCGTGGCGCCCTGTCCCACCGCCACCCAGGCACGTGTTCTCGGCGTAAACGCCCGCCGCATCTACCGGCTCCCACCGCTCCATGATGGCCTCGGGGGCCTGATCGACGACTACTTCGCCGCCGTCACGGCGCACGATGCCGACCTGCTGCGCTCACTCTTCGCGCCCGACGCGGTGTTCGACGTCGACGGCGACGTCCGCAGCGGACACGACGACATCCTCGCCTACTACACCGGTCGCACGTTCACCTTCGACGACTTCCGCCCGTCACCCGGGCCACGACATGTCGACGGCACGACGGTGACGGTGGACATCGACGTGCATCTCGGTGGCGCGGACAGCACGGTACGGGACGTCTTCGAGACGGACGGGGCCCGGATCACCTCGTTGCAGGTGCGGGGGTTCGCGGACGCGCTACAGGCGGTGCGGGGCGGGCCCTCGGTCGACCGCGGCCGATGACGGCGCCAGCCCGCGGCAACTGACCTCGACCGCACGTCCGACGGACAACCTCAGAAGCCGCCGGCCCTGCCCCATGTGATCGCACCATGGAGGCCGGATCCGGTCCCGACCGAAACCCAATTACTGCTCGAGGTTCGCCACGTGCATGATGTCTTGTGTCGACGGCACAATTCCGACCTCTGAGAGAACGGGCATCAGGAACTTACCGAAGGCATCGTAATTTTCCTGGGAATCCCAAATCTCAAAAACCATGAGCTGTCCATCTTCACCAAAGCAGGAGTGGTGCTTGCGCCCCTTCATGTTTGCTCCAGAGGCATCTAGCCCCTTCCGAGCCTTGTTGTATTGCTCAACCGTCAAACTCTCAGGCTTCACGTATACAGCGATCATTGGGGATCTCCTCTGACTAGATGTCTCTCACGCCGTCTTTAGCGTCATGTGGGTGAACGCACACACGTCAGCCAGGTGACAGGGCTCGCCCTATCGAGATGACATCGAAACGAGGTGCTGCAGGGCGGCACCTCGTCAAGGAATTGCCAGTGACCGAAATGGTCAGGAGTTCTTCGGCACCTGCGACCTGAAGGCCGTAGGGATGTGTGAATCCTCTCGAGACCACCATAACAGGCGCTGATCTCAATCCATCACGAGGTCGGACGATTCGCGCAGAACGCAGATGAGCGCGGCGCTTGGCGACATTTCGGGTACCCCAGCCGCCAGACAGGGCCGTGCCGCCCTTCAATCCACGTGCGTTGGTCCCGAAGACCGGTGGCGTGTTTCTATAGATCCCTCCGAGGCTTTCAGTTTCAGGATCCCGAGGTATTCGTCAGCTGGAACATGATTTCGGACAAGCTGCTCAAGCCCTACCCGTCACGCCTACTCGTGACGCCGGCGTTTGGCACATCGAGTACATCTCACTGTCCGGCCCAAGCCACACACTCGTGTTCCACCTTCTGTCCAATGGTTCCCGGTCCATTCATCATTTTCCAAATGACCAGTGACCGGTGGGCTAGCCCCATGCCGGGAGGGTCGTGCACTCAGGCGGACTCGTGGAGGTTCCCCGGAACCGGTGGCAGTCTGGGTTGCCTCATGGCAGGCTACGCGGACTGCATCGGTAGACCCATCGCTATCGATGTGGAGACAGGGGGCCGACATGGCCAAATATCGAGGGAACCTTCCCCAGCTCGCGAGTCCCACCGTGATGCTCAGCGATAGCGGGATGGAAACCGATCTGATATTCCACGAGGGCTTCGACCTGCCCTTATTCGCCTCGTTCACAATGCTTGACGACCCGGCGAGGACCGACGCTCTTCGCAACTATTACCGGCGCCACGTCCAGGTGGCGCGAGACGCTCACGTTGGATTCCTCTTGGAGGCCCCGACCTGGCGGGCCAGCATCGTGTGGGCAAGGCAACTGGGCCTCGACGAGACCGCAGTCGCCGATGTGAACTCCAGGGCGATTGACCTCATGATCCAGCTGCGGGACGAAGCAGGGGACATGCAAGGACCCCTGGTGATCAGCGGGCTCATCGGGCCTCGCGATGATGCTTACAACCCGGCGCAACGCACGAGCACAGATGAGGCCGAGAGGTACCACGAGGCGCAGATTAGGACGTTGGCGCAAACCGAGGCCGATCTCGTCACCGCCTTGACCCTGACGTACCCGGCCGAGGCGATCGGGATTGCCCGAGCCGCCCGGACCGCCCGGGTGCCTGTCGTGATCTCCTTCACGGTGGAGACCGACGGGACTCTCCCCGACGGGTCGTCGTTAGGTCACGCCATTGCCGCGGTGGACGACGCTACTGATTCGTACCCCGCCTACTTCGGCATCAACTGCGCCCATCCGAGTCACTTCCTGGGTGTCTTGGATGCCAGCGAGGAATGGACTAGCCGGATCAAGATGATTCGGGCAAATGCCTCGCGCTGCAGTCATGCGGAACTCGATGAAGCCGAGACGCTAGATGACGGCGATCCGCACGAGCTGAGTCGCGAATACGCGGAAATCCGCGAGCGCTTGCCTCACATCAATGTCCTGGGTGGATGTTGTGGAACCGATGTGCGTCATATGAGGTCGATCGCACAAGCGTGTATCTGAGCTGGCCACCCGGGGCTGAAGTCGACCCCGGCTCAGCTCGGCGGGTCGCCTTCACCTCATGTGCTTTAGCGACCGTCAGCCCGCAGACTCGGGCCTCCGCCGCGTCACCGAAGGCGAGCTGCGAGCTGCATTCGGCCTGGCTGGCGCATCGACTCGCTTACTCCCGACCACTTCGACATCAACCCCAGCTTCGGCGTCCGCACCGCCGAAGCGTGCATCGCTGACATTTTCCGGCTGGCGCCCCGGTTACGGAACCGAAAGTGAGACGTGTCGTCCAGTTCGAAGGGATGTGGCGCAGCCGACCAGGTCGGGTTTCGCTCAGACTCAGCACAAGGACGGAGAACCCTTCCGCTCAGCGACGCCTCAGCCGTGGGTCGACGAGCGCTGGCGAGGATGCGAGATAGTTGTCGTTGGGATTGAGCTCAGAGCCCGGAGGGACGATCTGGTCGATGTGATCGAGCAGCTCGTCACTCAGCACGACGTTCGACCCAGCCAACAGGTCGTCGAGCTGCTCGGGTGTTCGCGGCCCGATAATGACCGAGGTGACAGCCGGGTGGGATCTGACAAAGGCGGTGGCCAGGTGGGTCAAAGGAAGTCCGGCCTCGGCGGCCAGCTTGGTCAGCGCACCGACAGCCTTCAACTTGGCTCGGTTGGCCGAGACGTTCAGATCGAATGCCTGAGGGGCAGAGGTCGTCCGGTGGCCACGAGTGGGATCGGCCCGTCCCGACAACCATCCGCTACTCAACGGACCATAGGTCAGCACGCCCATGCAGTGACGCTGGGCGACCGGGAGCACGGAGCCCTCGACGGTCCGAGTCAGGATCGAGTAACGGGGCTGCTCGGTCCGGAATCGGTGATGACCGCGACGCTCGGCCACCCACTGCGCTTCCACCACGAGATCAGCCGGGAAGGTGGATGAGCCGATGGCGAGTACCTTTCCCGCCCGGATCAGGTCGGACAGGGCGCCGAGCGTCTCGTCCAGATCCGTACAGTAGTCAGGCCGGTGTAGCTGGTAAAGGTCGATGTAATCGGTGCCGAGGCGCCGGAGACTGGCTTCGAGCGCCCGGGTGATCCATCGGGGCGACGCGCCCTGCCGATTTGGGTCGCCGCCGACTGGGAGCCCGAACTTGGTGGCGAGCACCACCTCGTCGCGCCGTCCAGCCAGGGCCTTTCCGACGATCTCCTCCGACTCTCCCCGGGAGTAGACGTCGGCGGTGTCCACGAAGTTGATACCCGCGTCCAGCGCCGTGTGGATCATACGGACCGACTCGTCATGGTCGGGATTACCCATGGCCCCCAACATCATCGTCCCGAGCGCAAACCCGCTCACCGAAATGCCTGTACCACCGAGGACCCTGCGCTCCATTGCATCTCCTTCTTCAGCCACAGACCTCCGTTCTAACCGCATGGCATCCTGCGGCGGCCATCCGAACAACTCAGCGTGAGACGTGCGTGCCTCGTCCCGGCTGACCACTACCTCTTGTCCTGCGGATTAAGTCGAGCCTCTCTATCTTTTATCGATCCTCGACATCCGCGGTGGCGACCGCTCCGAATCCCTGTCGGGCTCCGACGTGAGAGCCCGACACATGTAGGTCGCATCGAACTCTGGACATGGAGGAGGAGATCTGATGGGACAGCTCAACCGGCGTCAATTCCTACAGAGGGGGTCGCTGGCCGTGGCGGCGGCCGGCGTCGCCTCCGCCCTTCCGGGTGTCGGTGCCCTCCTCGACGACGAGGCACCGGCCGTAGCCCCGGAAGCTCCGGCTGCCGTCGACAGCGCGGTGCCGAGCATGACCGACCCCGTCGTGGCCCGGGTGACGAATGCGTCGAGCGGCGAGGTCCAGATGTTCTTCGGGACCAACTCGGCGACGGTGAGGGATCCCGAGCTCGCCGCCCGACTGTTGCGAGCCGCCACCCCGTAGCCACATTCCCGCCCGATCCGGGCGCATTTCTGATTACCCGCAATATCCGCCCCTACCAACCCATACCAAACCAAACCAAACCAAATGAGGTGACCATGTCGTCCCATCGTGAAGCTCCCGAAATCTCGAAGGACCCCGTGGCTGACAGCACGGACGTGTACGCGTTCGTCAGCCCCGACGACCCCTCGACCGTCACGCTGATCGCCAACTACATCCCGTTGGAGCCGCCCGACTCGGGTCCTAACTTCTACGAATTCGACGACACCGTGCTCTATGCGATCAACGTCGACAACAACGGCGACGGGGTGGCGGACGTGGCGTTCTTGTTCACCTTCAAGACGACGCTGCGTGACCCGAGCTTCTTCCTCTACAACATCGGGCCCATCACGTCGCTGTCGAGTCCGAACTGGAACCGGGTGCAGACCTACAGCCTGGAGATGATCGACTGGCATCACGGCCGGGCGACCCAGCTCGGGACCGGACTGCCCTGCCCGCCGTGCAACGTCGGCCCGCTCTCCACGCCGGGCTACGCCACCCTGGCCGCCGACGCCATCAGCATGTTCGGCAACGGCGTCAAGTCCTTCGCCGGCCAACGCGCGGAGGGCTTCTACGTCGACCTCGGCGCCGTGTTCGACCTCGGCAACCTCCGCCCGTTCCAGGGCGACCACGCCGGCTGGGCGTCGACCGGTTTGCCCGCCATGGCCGCCGGCGTGAACTCGACGGCCGGCGTCAACGTGCACACCCTGGCGGTGCAGGTGCCCATGAGCCTCCTGACGAACAACGGCCAGGCACCCACAAGCAGCACCTGCACCATTGGGGTGTGGACCACGGCCAGCCGCCAACAGATCCGGATCCTCGAGGGTGGGCCGGGTGGCGACAACGGCATGGTCTCGAACCTCGGCCCGTTCGTCCAGGTCTCGCGCCTGGGCAACCCGCTGTTCAACGAGGTGCTGGTTCCGCTATCGACCAAGGACTTCTGGAACTCGCAGTCGCCCGCCAAGGACTCCCAATTCGCCAGCTACGTCTCGAGTCCACAGCTGGCCGCCCTGCTGCCCAGCCTGTTCCCGGGGGTCTTCGACAACCTGGCCACCTTCAACGCCACCAACACCCCCCGAGCTGACCTCCTGGCCATTCTGCTCACCGGCATCCCCACCGGCGTGGTGCCGGGCTTCGCCGGTAACTACACCGGCCCCACCCAGGCCGACATGCTGCGGCTCAACATGACGATCCCTCCCACCGCGCCGGCCAACGCCAGCAACCTGGGGCTCATCGGGGGCGATATCGCGGGATACCCGAACGGGCGCCGCGTGTTCGACGACGTCGTGACCATTGAGCTGCGGGCCATCGCCGGTGTCACCCTCCCGCTGGTCGACAAGGGCTACACGCCCGACGGCGCGGCCGGCTCGCTGAGCAACCCGGATCTGGGCATCAGCATGGGACTGACGTCCGGTCCGAACGACCTGACGGCTCGGGGCACCGAGAACTACCTCTCCTCGTTCCCGTACCTCGGCCTGCCCTACTCCGGCTACAGCGCCGGCGCCGCCTGAGGGGTCCGCCATGAGTGTGACGAGCACCTCGGACACGCATCACCATCACGACCACAGCCACGACCACAGCCATGACCACGCCCATGACCACGCCGCCCCCGAGGTGGCGCAGGGACCGAGCGAGGCCGGGAGCGTGGTGCTCGACATCGGGGCGGGCGCCGGGGCGGTGGTGGTGCGGACCCAAGCCGACATGTGCGGGCTCGAGCTGGAGATCCGACGGGCCGGCGAGGACTGGGACGGCCGGCACATGGCGGTCCGCCGCCGCGACGGTGCCGGCACGACCCAGTTCGCCGCGGTCTTCGGCGGTCTCGCCGCGGGGCGTTACGAGCTGCGCGTGCGCGGGACCGGGCGGGGCGCGGTCGCCCTGGTCGTGGACGTCGAGGACGCGTCGGTCCGCGTGGCCGACTGGCCCTCCGCAGACGCGGTGGACTGAGCGAACGGACGCTCAGGTCGGCTGCGGCTGCGGGCCACGCAGGAGCCGACCGGGCCGCTCCCCCGTGGCCTCGTCGTCGGCGCGCACGATGGCACCCGACTTGACCGTGGCCACGTAGCCCCGCGCCCGCTGGATCAGGCGCTTGCCCGATGCGGGCAGGTCGTAAACCATCTCGGGCGGCTCGAGGGTCAGTCCCTCGTGGTCGATCACGTTGACGTCGGCCACGTAGCCCGGGGCGAGCAGGCCGCGGTCGCCGAAGCCGTAGAGCTCGGCCGTGCGCCGCGTCTGAAGGTGCACGGCCGTCTCGACCGGAAGCTTCTCGCCGCGCCAGCGATCGCGTGCCCAGTGCGTCAGCATGAACGTCGGCAGGCTGGCGTCGCACAGCACCCCGCAGTGGGCGCCGCCGTCGCCCAGCCCGAGCACGGTGGCCGGGTGCAGCAGCATTTCGCGCACGGCGTCGAGGTCGCCCGCCGCGTAGTCGAAAATGGGCAGGTAGAGCAGCTCCTTGCCGTCGCGCTGGAGCATCAGGTCGTAGAGGACCTCATCGGTCGTCCGCCCCTCGGCGGCCGCCAGCGCGGTGACGCTGCGCTCGGGCGCCGGCTCGTAGTCGGGTGGGTCGCCCAGCGGGAACAGCTTGTGCAGATTGGCCCGCAGCAGCTCGACGAAACCGCCCGGTCGCGGCGCCTCGCCCAGGATGGCGGCCCGCCGCTCGGGCGTGCGCAGCAGCGCCACACGCTCGGCCAGCGGCAGGTGGGCGATCTCCTGATAGGCCCGGTGGTGGGCGAAGGGGTGGGTGGTCGACTCGAACCCGACCATGATCGATGCCGGCTTGCCCGCCACCTGGGGCACCAACCAGGCCCCGCGCCGGTTGGCCGCCACGCCGCGGTCGATCCACACGCGCCACAGCTCGGGGGCGAAGTCGGGCTGGAGGACCTGGTAGGTCACCGGCACGCCGGCGCGGGTGGAGATTTCCGACATCCAGGCGAACTCGTGGTCGAGGTCGCGCAGGTCGCTGGCGAGCGAGAAGACCCGATGGCCCGCCTTGCCCAGCGCCTCGCCGATGGCGATCAGCTCGTCGGCCGCCGCCGTGGTGCCGGCCGCCAGCTCGCCGTCCTTGGCCCGGTGCAGCACGGTGCGCGTAGTCGAGGCACCGATGGCCCCGGCGTGCACCGCTTCGCGCACCAGGGCGGCCATTTCCGCGATCTCCCCGGCCTCGGCCACGTCGTTGGCCCGACCCTCGCCCAGCACGTAGGCGCGCAGCGCACCGTGCGGGACCAGCGCGGCCACGTCGAGGACGCGAGCAGTGCGCTCCACCTCGTCGAGGTACTCGCCGAAGCTCTCCCAGTTCCAATTGATGCCCTCGGACAGCGCGGTGCCCGGGATGTCCTCCACGCCCTCCATCAGCTGAATCAGCCAGTCGCGGTCGGTGTCACGAGCCGGCGCGAAGCCGACGCCGCAATTCCCCGTCACCACCGTGGTCACCCCGTGCCAGCCCGAGGGCGACACCTCGGGGTCCCAGGTGACCTGGCCGTCGTAGTGGGTGTGGATGTCGACCCAGCCCGGCGTGACCAGGAGCCCGTCGGCGTCGATCTCCCGGCGGGCGGGGCCGTCGACCCGGCCGACCGCGGTGACGATGCGACCGTCGACGGCCACGTCCGCCCGGCGGAGCGGACCTCCCGAGCCGTCGGCGACGGTGCCGCCGCGAATGATCAGGTCGTGCATGGATGCTCCTCTCCGGCGCCCGCGGGGCCTGCCCCACCGGCGCCCGCCGCCACTAGTGCCCCAAGATTCTCGCAGAGGGGGCCGACGGCGCTAAATGAAGCTGCGGAGCTTCTCGATCATGGCCACCGGGTCGGGGCCGACGGGGGTCACGTTCAGGTGGGTCACCCCGGCCTCGGCCAAGCCGGCGACGCGCTCCTTGATGTAGCCCTCCGGGCCGCACAGCGAGGTGGCCTCGAGCAGTTCCGCGGGGACGAGCGCGGCCGCCTCCTGCTTCTTGCCCGACAGATAGAGGTCCTGGATCTCCGCCGCCTCCTTTTCGTACCCGTAGCGGCAGGCCAGGGCGTTGTAGAAGTTCTTTCCCTTGGCCCCCATGCCGCCGATGTAGAGGGCGGCCATGGGCCGGCCCAGCTCACGGATGGCGGCCACCTCGGACTCCTCGCCGATGGCCAGGAGGCCGCCGGCGGCGATCTGCAGCCGGTCGAGCGTGGGGTCGCGCCCGGCCGCGCCGGCCTCGAGGGAGGGTCCGAACACCTCCTTGACCTTGTCGGGCACGAAGAAGATGGGGAGCCAGCCGTCGGCCACCTCGGCCGTCATGGCCACGTTCTTCTCGCCCAGCGCGGCCACCCAGATCGGGATGCGCGAGCGCACCGGGTGGTTGATGATCTTCAGCGCCTTGCCGAGGCCGGTGCCCTGCCCCTCGGGCAACGGTATGTGGTACGCCGCGCCGTCATGGACGAGCGGAGCCTCCCGGGCCCACACCTGTCGGCACACGTCGATGATCTCGCGGGTACGGGTCAGGGGGCGGTCGTAGGGCACTCCGTGGAAACCCTCGATCACCTGGGGACCCGACGCCCCCAGGCCGAGGATGCAGCGTCCGCCCGAGAGCGCGTCGATGCCGGCCGCCGTCATGGCGATCAACGTCGGCGTGCGGCTGTAGATGGGGAGAATGGCCGAGCCGATCTCCAGACGCTCAGTCTTGGCGGCCAGATAGCCCATGAAGCTCGGCGCGTCGTAGCTGTAAGCCTCGGCCACCCAGACGACGTCGAGGCCGACCTTCTCGAGCGCCGCCGCCTGATCGGCTGACTGGGCGTACCCGCCGGCGTAGTTCAACGTCATGGACAGCTTCACGTGACCTCCCTCGACCTGTGCTGCTCCTAGGCCCGGCGGGACGGCGTGCCCGTCGGAAAAAAAGGGTATACCGAAATGGACGGTGACCCACCTCTAGGATCCTGGCCCGTGACGGACGGAGTTGTCGATCTGGTGCTGTTCGACCTCGGCGGCGTGCTGATCGAGCCGGGCGGTGTGGGGCCGATGCGCGAGCTGAGCGGCATCGGCAGCGACGAGGAGCTGTGGGCGCGCTGGCTGGGCTGCCCCTGGGTGCAGGCCTTCGAGAGCGGCCGCTGCTCGACCAAAGAGTTCGCCGTCGGCGTGGTGGCCGACTGGGGGCTGGCGGTGTCGCCGGCCGCCTTCCTGGACGAGTTCGCCACCTGGCCCCAGGGGCCCTACCCGGGCGCGGCCGCCCTGGTGGCACGGGTGCGCAAGGAGGTGCCGGTGGGCTTCCTGTCCAACATGAACGCGTTCCAGTGGGAGGCGCACTACGAGGACATGCCCATCACCGGGGCCTTCGACTTCCGCTTCCTCTCCTTCGAGCTCGGCTTCGTCAAGCCCGACCCACAGGTCTTCGAGGCGGTGGCCAGACGGCTCCCTAGCGCGCCCGGGCGGGTGCTCTTTCTCGACGACAACGCCGTCAACGTCGAGGCCGGCACGGCGGCCGGGTTCGTCTCCCGCCACGTGCGAGGCATCGACGAGACCAACCGGGCACTCGTCGAAGCAGGGATCGTCGCCGACTGAGGGAGGGCGCCGCCGGTGCAGGGTGTGCGAACATGCGGCCCATGGTCGCTAACGGTCCCTCGCTGCGCCTCCTGCCGCGCCTGAGCGACGACGTCGCCTTCTACTGGACGTCGGGCGCGGATGGCGTGCTGCGCCTGCTGCGCTGTAATTCCTGCGGGCTCTTCATCCACCCACCCGGCCCCGTGTGCCCGCGCTGCCTGTCGCACGACGTCGGCCCCCAGGAGGTGAGTGGGCGGGGGCACGTAGAGACGTTCACCGTCAACTACCAGCAGTGGATCCCCGGCAGCGACCCCTACATCATCGCCTGGGTGTCCATCGACGAGCAGCCCGACGTCCGCCTGACCACGAACCTGGTCGACGTCGAACCCGACGACGTGTACATCGGCCAGCCCGTCCGGGTCGTGTTCGAGCAAAGCGACGACGTGTGGCTCCCGCTCTTCACGCCGGTGGGCCCCGACGCGCCGCAGGGCGCGCCGTCGTGAGCCCGGCCGTCTCTGAGGAGCCGTTGGAGCGCCGTGCCGTCATTTCGGGCATCGGCCAGTCCGATGTGGGGCGGCGGCTGGGGCGCAGCGACATCGACCTGACGGTCGAGGCGGCGGAACGGGCCATCGCCGACGCCGGGCTGAGCCGAGACGACATCGACGGGCTGGCGACGTATCCCGGCATGGGCACCGGCACGCCGGGGTTTGCCGGTCCCACCACGCCTGAATTGCAGGACGCGCTCGGGCTCTCGCTGAACTGGCACGACGGGGGCGGCGAGGGCCCGGCGCAGATGCGGGCCGTCATTGTGGCGGCGTTGGCGGTGGCGGCCGGGCTGGCCCGCCACGTGCTGGTGTACCGGACGGTGAGCGAGGGTTCGGCCCAGGGTACGGGCGGGCGCCAAGGCATCGGGGGCTCGGGCGGTGGTGGTGGTGGTGGTGTGCCGCGGTTCGGCAGCTTCATGCAGTGGTCGCTGCCCTTCGGCGCCGTGTCGGCCGCCAACTGGCTGGCCATGGTGGCGCAACGCCGCATGCACGAGTTCGGGCTGACGCGCCAGCAGCTGGGCGCCATTCCGGTCAACAACCGGGCCAACGCGGCCCTGAACCCCAAGGCCATCTATCGTGACCCGATGTCGCTGTCGGACTATCTGGCTGCGCGCATGATCACGACGCCGCTGTGCCTGTTCGACTGCGACGCGCCGTGCGACGGCTCGACGTCGGTGATCGTGTCACACCGCGACGTGGCGCCGGACCTCGACCATCCGGCGGTGCACATCAACGCGGTCGGCACGGCGCTCCGGGGGCGGCCGAGTTGGGACCAGTTCGACGACATGACCTCCATGGCGGCGCGTGACGCCGCCGCCTCCATGTGGGAGCGCACGGAGCTGCGCCCAAGCGACGTCGACACGGCGCAGCTCTACGACGGCTTCTCCATCCTGACCGTGGTGTGGCTCGAGGCGCTGGGGTTCTGCGGGCGGGGCGAGAGCGGGCCGTACATCGAGGGCGGGAGTGCCATCGCCCGCGACGGCGTCCTGCCGCTGAACACGGCCGGCGGCCAGCTGTCGGGCGGACGGCTGCACGGCTTCGGATTGATTCACGAGGCGTGCGTCCAACTGCGCGGCGAGGGCGGTCCCCGCCAGGTGGTGCGGCCCGGTGGGCGCCCCGTCGAGGTGGCGGCGGTGGGCAACGGGGGCGGGCCCATCGCCGGGTCCATGCTGTTGACCCGGGGCGTGCGCTGAGCGCTGCCGTCAAGCCCCGTTTGCCCGCTGCCAGCGCCGACGAGGTCCCCGTCCGCCGTTTGGTGGCACAGGAGTTCGGGTCGGTACTGTTGCAGCGGTGCTCAGGGCGGGGGCCAGGCGGCGGATCGGCGGAGTCGTCACGTGCGTGTTGTGCGTGGGCGGCACAGCGCTCGGTCTCGGGGCCGGGCCGGGGGCCGGGGGCGCGGCTGCCGAGGCGCCTGCCGCGGGAGCGCCTCCCGTGCAGGTGGTGGCGGCACCGTGGGGGCGGAGCGCCGTGTGCAGTTGGGCCGAACCGTGCTCCCTGGCCGGCGCCCAGGAGGCGGTCCGGCGAATCGACGGCAACATGCACGCCGACATCGACGTGTTGCTCGAGGGCGGCACCTACGACCTGACCGGCCCGCTGTCGTTCGGGCCGCAGGACTCGGGCACCAACGGCTACACAGTCACCTACGGAGCAGCCCCCGGCGCGCACCCGGTGCTGAGCGGCGCCGTGGCCGTGACGGGATGGCATGAAGTGGACGAGACCAGCGACATCTGGGCCGCGCCGGTGGCGCCGGGGTTCGACACTACGCAGCTCTACGTGGACGGCCGGCAAGTGCCGCGCTCGAGCGGGCTGCCGTCCGCCACCTACAGCCAGTCGACTAAGGCCGGCGCCGTCCCTGCCAGGTGGTGCGCCGCCCGGGCCGCCAGGGCGACCAGCGTCAGCGTGGGGCCGTAGCCGCTGGCGGTGACGAACACCGACGAGTCGGCGACGACCACGTTGTCCAAGTTGTGCACCCGCCCCCAGCGGTCCACGACCGACGTGGCGGGGTCGTCACCCATGCGGGCCGTGCCGATGACATGGCGGCTCTCGGGACGCGGGGTGGTGCCCAGCTCGTTGTACGAGACGCCGGGCGACGACGTGTGGATGACGAATTCGGCGCCCATCTCCTCGAGCACCTTCTGCAGAATTTTGCCGTGGTGCTTCGACGCCGCCAGCTCGTGCTTCCCCGGGGCGTAGGTGATGCGCGCCACCGGCAGGCCGCGGGCGTCACGGATGGACGGGCTCAGGTCCACCATGTTGGTGCTGTACGCCAGGTCCTCTCCCTGCATGATGAAGGCCCACATGCGCTCGCGCATGTTCGAGTCACGCATGGCCTGGGCGTGGAGGCGGCCCCACGGCGTGTAGCGGGCCTCCATGATGGGCAGCCCTCCCCCGCTGTGCTCGACCATGCCGCCGCGGAACCAGGGCAGACCGGCCTTCTTGGCCGCGGCCCGGCTGGCCTCGTCCTGAATCATGGCGTCGTCATGCACGTGCGTCACCGCCCGACCCTTGTAGGGGTGCAGGCGCAGCTGCGAGAAGTGCCCGACGACGATCGTCTGGAAGTGCACCATCAGATGTCGCCCCAGCGCCGGGTGGTCGAGCCCGGACAGCAGCAGGAGACGGGGCGTCTCGATGGCCCCGCCCGCCACAATGACCAGCTTGGCGTCCATGGTGTGCATCGACCCGTCGGCGTCGATGTACTCGATACCGGTGGCGCGGCTGCCCTCAATCAGGATCCGGCTCACGCAGGTCTCGGCCATCAACTCGCAGCGGCCGGTCGCCATGGCCTTGGTGAGCAGCGCCACCGGGTCGCCCTTGGCGTGGATCGGGCAGCCGAAGAAGGCGCAGAAGCCGCAGTTGTTGCACGCCGGCCGGCCGTCGTAGGCGATGGAGTTGGCGGCCGTCGGCGCCTCGTAGGGGTGCAGGCCGACCCGCTCCGCCGCGGCGGACGACAGCACCGCGCCGTACATCGGCGCGCCGGGCGGCATCGGGTAAGGCCCGCTGCGCCAGGCCGCGAACGGGTTGGCGCCCTGGCGGCCCGAGACGCCGATCGCCTTCTCGACCTCGGCGTAGTACGGCTCGAGCTCGTCGTAGTCGAGCGGCCAGTCGTCGACGTGCGCGTCCTCCTGAGGCCCGTTGACCGACAACATGCGGAAGTCCTCTTCGCGAAAGCGCGGCACTTTGCCGTCCGCGTGCGTCCCGCCGCCGCCGACGGTGGTGGGGATGGAGTTCACCTCGCCGACGTGCGTGTGCTCGCCGTCGTCGGCCGACACCCGGAACGCCCGCGGCTCCACGAGCGGATCCGGCCCGAGGAAGTGGCGCGTGATGAACTTGATCTCGTCGTTCGAGTAGCCCCCCGACGGCCTCGTCATGTCGTCGGGGTCGAGCAGGTGGTTGCGCCCCTTCTCCACGATGACGACGGACCAGCCGGCCCGCGTCAGCACCTCGGCCGCGGTGGCACCCCCCGGCCCCGAGCCGATGATGACGGCGTCCGCCGACACCTCGCTCACGGCTGCGACACCTCGGCGTCGCTGTAGCCGCGCGGCTGCACGTCGCCCTCGTAGTCGATGTACGCCCATCCCACGCCGTTGCGGTTGCCGCCGTACTCGGGCGCGCCGTACATGCCCTCACAGCAGTGATCCCACAGGAGCGCGCAGAAGCGCTCGTCCGCCCGGAGACGCCGGCGCTGCTCCTTGCCATCCACCTCGACGAAGTCCTCCCCCAGTGCGGCCAACCCCTCCCGGTAGTGCTGCTGGAGCCCGACCACCGGACCGTTGAACTCCCGCTCGGCCATGCCCTGCGACCCCTCGATCCGCATGCGCCAGGCCAACTCGTCGAGCCGCGACAGCCGGTGGAACCGGCTGAACGACGCCTCCCCGCCGTGCCGGCCCGAGAACGGACCTCCCGCCCAGATGCGGGGCGGGTCGAAGGTGAAGGCGCCCAGGAAGCCGTCGATGTAGTCGGCGACACCCCCCTCCTCGGCTCCGGGTCCGCCCTGGTCGGACGGCATCATCTGCGCGCAGGCGGCCCGCAGCGTGGCGTACTCGTGATCGCTCAGCCAGACCGGCACCGGGCAAACGTAGCCCGGGCCCCGCCCCATTTGCTGACGCTGCTGTCAGGTTAGGATCTGCCCTCGCCGCCCCGCCCTGGGGCGCGAGGAGGACGTATTCGCTCATGGCGCAGGGTGGCTACCGGGTCGGCGTCGACGTCGGCGGCACGTTCACCGACCTGATCTGCATCACCCCGGACGGCGAGGTCGTCCTGGACAAGACCCCCACCACCCCGGCCGACCAGTCGGAGGGCGTACTGACCGGCATGGACCAGCTGGCCAGCGGTTTCGGCCTCGAGACCAAGGCCTTCTGCGGCGCCCTGGAGGCCTTCGTCCACGGGACGACCACGGCCGACAACACCATGATCGAAATGAGCGGCGCCCCGACCGGCCTCCTGGCCACCGAGGGCCACCGGGACGAAATTGAGCTGCGACGGGACCACAAGGAGGAGATCTGGGACCCGACGGCGCCGCCACCGGAACCGATCGCCCGGCGGCGCGCCCGCATCCCCATTCCCGAGCGCTGCGACTTCGAGGGCAACGTCGTGCTGGCCCTCGACGAGGAGGCGGTGCGCCGCGGCGTCCGGCGCCTCCAGAAGCTCGGCGTGGAGTCGATCGCCGTCTGCTTCCTCTTCAGCTTCGTCAACGCCGACCACGAGCGCCGGGCCCGCCAGCTGATCCTCGAGGAGTTCCCCGACGTCGGCCACATCTCCTTGTCCCACGAGGTCCTGCCGCGGGCGCCCGAGTTCGAGCGCACGTCCACCACGCTCGTCAACGCGTACGTGGCGCCCAAAATCAGCGCCTACGTGGATCGGCTGGTGGAGAAGCTGCGGGTGGCCGGGTTCGACGGCCAGGTCGTGCTCATGCAGTCGAGCGGCGGCGTCATGCCCCCGCAGTCCGTCCAGCGCCGCGCCGTGTCGCTGCTCGGCTCGGGCCCGACGGGCGGCGTCATGGGGGCCGCCCTGGCGGCCGGGCGCAGCGGCGTGCACGACCTGGTGGCGGCCGACATGGGCGGCACCTCCTACGACGTCTGCCTGGTCGAGGGTGGTCGGCCCGCCGTGGCCACCGACTGGAACTGGCGCCACCGCTACTACGTCAACCTGCCCATGGTCGACATCCACAGCGTCGGCGCCGGCGGTGGCTCCATCGCCCGCGTCCGCCAGGGCGCGCTCCTGGTCGGCCCCGAGTCGGCCGGCTCCTTCCCGGGTCCCGTCTGTTACTCGCGGGGTGGTGTACGGGCCACCGTCACCGACAGCGACGCCGCGCTGGGCTACCTGCCTGCCAAGGGCTTCGCCGGTGGCCGCATGGAGCTCGACGTCGAGGCGGGCCGCGCCGCCATCGCCCGCGACGTGGCGGAGCCGCTGGGCCTCGACGTGGACGAGGCGGCCTGGGCCATCCAGCGCATTGTCAACGCCAACATGGCCAACGCCGTGCGCAAGGTGCTCTCCCAACACGGCGCCGACCCCCGCCGGCTCTCGCTGATGGCCTACGGCGGCGGCGGCCCCGTCCACGCCTGGGCCCAGGCCCGCGAGCTCGGCATCCGCCGCGTCCTGGTGCCCAAGGCCTCGCCGGCGTTCTCCGCACTGGGTCTGCTGGTGGCCGACTACGTCGTGGACCTCATGCGCGCCTACGTCGTCAAGCTCTCCGATATCGACCTGGCTCGCGTGCGCGCCTTGGCTGCCGAGCTGCGGACCGAAGCGGAGTCCGAGCTGGCCCCGGCCCGCCTGGGCAGCGGGGCCGTGCAGGCCGACCTGTTCGCCCAGATGTGCTACCACGGGCAGAACTTCGACATGTCGGTGCCGCTCCCCGAAGGCGAGGCGCTGGCCGAGGAACACCTGCTCGACCTGGCCGAACGCTTCCACCATCAGCACGAGGCGGCGCGCGGCTTCGCCTTCCCCACCCAGCAGCCGCTCGTGCGCGGCATCCGCCTGGTGCAGCGGGGCGCCACGCCCAAGCCCCCGGTGCTGGCCCACATGGGCGACGTGACGCGGGCTGAGGACGCACGCACCGGGTCGCGCCCGGTGCATCTGGGCGCCGGGTTCATCGACACGCCGACCTACGACGGGGCGTCGCTCGGCGCGGGCGCCACTATTGAGGGGCCGGCACTGATAGAGGAGCCGTTCACGGTCGTGGTGCTGGCCCCGTCCGACGTTGCTGTGCTCGACGAGCACGGCAACTACGACATCACCATCGGGCCCGCCTAGTCCGCCGCCCGGCCACCCCCGTCACCCCTGCTCGAAAAGGAGCAGCTCGAGCTGGGCCGTCTCGCCGAAAAGGATGCCCTGCGCCGCCGCGCCCGGCCGGTTCCTCGGCAGCTTGGCGTCGGCGCTCTTCATGGCCCGCCGGCCCTCCCAGGTCGTCCCGGTCACGCCGCGGCCGGAGTAGCGGTCGA
>Ga0209420_1000544_pt1 | contig 19490 bp, 18 predicted proteins | sample BlaSpr_A8_OM1_O1_FD_187972 | JGI IMG/M metagenome (GOLD analysis project Ga0209420, IMG submission 187972) | Forest soil microbial communities from Thunder Bay, Ontario, Canada - Black Spruce, Ontario site 2_A8_OM1_O1 (SPAdes) (version 2) | ecosystem: Environmental > Terrestrial > Soil > Boreal... | reverse complement strand
GGCCTCGGAGTAGGAGCAGCCGAGGTTGTTGTACAGCGAGACGAGCCAGCGTCGCGTCCGGTCATCCGGTGCCGACAGGGCGCGATCGATCGCCTCCGCCGCCCGCTCCCGGGACCGCGCCCGGTCGGCGATGGCGAGCATGTGCAGCGCGTCGATCTCGAGGAACAGCAGGCCGCCGGACCGGGCGAGCGCGGCCGCGTCCTCGGCCAGCCGCGCACGCGTCTGCTCGGCCGAGTCGCTGGCTCCGGTGATCGCGTCCCACAGCGTCAGGAAACCCGGCGGCGGCGAGCCCGCAAAGACGTTTACGACAGTGCACTCCTGCGCGCCTGTCAGCAGGCTCCAGCAGTCGAGCACCGCATCGTCCCAGTGCGGTGAGAGCACCAGCGCGGGCGCCTGCGGATCGACCCGCAAGGCAGTGTGAAAATGGCTGTCGCGCCGCGCCACTCGGCGGGCCTGGATGCGCCTGCGCAGGGCGCGTTGAAGGCTGTTTGCGCTGGCCGGGGGCATCGCCGAGGAGTCTGGCAGTATAGTCGGGGCGTATTCCTGACGACAGGTCGACGCGCTCGGGCCCCGGAGTCGGTCAGGTTGTCGCAGATATACTCGCAGCCATGACCGTCTCAGCTGAGCGCACGGCTGCGGCGCGCGCGCCACAACAGCGGGTTCCCGACTTCTTCATCGTCGGTCACCACAAGAGTGGAACCACGGCCCTGTATGAGATGCTGCGCCGCCATCCGCAGATATTCATGCCGGATGTCAAGGAGCCGCGTTACTTCGCCGACGATTTGCGCTTTCAGTTCGAACCGCAGCCGTCGAATCACCTGCCGCAGACATATGAGGAGTATCTGTCACTGTTCGCGGCGGCGACACCCGAGCAGCGCGTCGGGGAGGCGTCGCCGTCATACCTGAAGTCAGACACCGCCGCGCAGGCGATCGCGCGTGTGCAGCCGGCAGCGCGGATAATTGCGATCCTGCGCGAGCCCGCCAGCTTCGTGCGCTCGCTGCAGCTGCAGCTGTTGCAGGAACATGTGGAGACCGAGACAGACCTGCGCCGGGCGGTCGCCAACGAGCAGATAGATCGCGGCGGGCGCCAGGTGCTGCGTTATTCAGATCATGTTCACTACGTCGAGCAGCTGCGCCGTTATCACCAGCAGTTCGCTCCCGAGCAGGTGCTGGTGCTCATCTATGACGATTTTCGCAATGACAATGAGGCGACCGTGCGCCGGGTCCTGCGCTTCCTGGACGTGGACGACGGGGCGCCGATTCACATCATGGACGCCAATCCCACGGTGAGGGTGCGCTCGGTCCGCCTGGACGATCTCATGCGCAAGCTGTACAGCCGCTCGGGCCCCGCGAAGGTGCTCAACACGACGGTCAAGGCGCTCATCCCGCAGCGCACGCGCCGCCGCCTGATCCGCACCATCCGCAGGCAGATCGTCTACGGCGAGCCGCAGGCGCCGCAGGAGAGCGCGATGATGGAGTTGCGCGCCCGCTACAAGAAGGAGGTGGTGGCGCTGAGCGAGTATCTGGATCGCGACCTGGTTGGCCTGTGGGGCTATGACGGGGTTGGCTGAGCAGTCGCGCGCCGAGCCCGAGCAGGCGATAGGAAGCACAGGCTGGCGCACGCAGGCGCAGCGACGCCAGGAGGAGGTTCTGCCTGCTGGGTGCGTCGTGCTGACCTGTTCGGCCCAGCTTGGCGAGGGTGGTCTCGGGCGCCACGCGCAGGAGATCGCCGACGCACTGGCGCGCCGCGGGGCCCAACCGGTTTGCATCTGCGGCCCAGATCCCTCCAGACCGCCCGTGCGCAGGTGGCGTCGGCTGGCGCGGCGTGCGGTCAACGCGCCGCTGGCGCTGCCGCCACTGCACCTGGCGGCGGCGCAGCGCGCGCTGCGCAAGAGCCGCCTGTTCGACGTCTACGCGGCGGGGGCGTTGCCGGCGGCCGAGCACCTGATCGCCTTCAACGGCACCGCGCTGGCGCAGATCCGTGCGGCACGGCGCGCAGGGGGCATGTCCACCGCCCTCGTGTCCGCGACCTCGCATTTTCGGCTGCTGGCGCGCCAGCACGCGCTCGCCCATCGCCAGTATCCGCTGGAGGAATCCTGGGCGACGCGCCTGGTCGAGCGCAACCTCAGCGAGTACTCCGAGGTCGACCGCATCTACGTCTCCTCGGATTACACACGCGATTCGTTCATCGCCGAGGGCGTCGGCGAGGAGCTGCTGACGCGTCTGGTGCTTACCCCGGACCCTCGCTTCGAGCCGGGTCCCAGCGACGCGGCTTCATCGACTTTCGACATCGTCTTCTGCGGGAGCCTGTCGGTGGTCAAGGGCGTTCCCCTGCTGATCGATGCCGTGCGGGCCCTGCCCTACGCGGACCTGCGGCTCGTCCTGGTGGGCGGCTGGAAATCGCGCGGTATGCGCCGCTTCGTGCAACGGGCATGTGCGCAGGATCCGCGCATTTGGGCCGGTCACGGAGACCCCCTGCCGCGCCTGCGCGGCGCGCGTCTGTGCGTGCACCCCACATACAACGACGGCTTCGGCTACGCCCCCGCGGAGGCCCTGGCGTGCGGCGTTCCGGTGATCGTCACCGAGGACACCGGCATGAAGGACCTGATCGAGCCGGGCCGCAACGGCGCGATTGTGGCGACCGGCGATCTGGGCGCGCTCACACAGGCCGTCGAGGCGGCCTATCGCGGCGAGCTGTGCAGCGGCTGAGCGTGGCTGGCGGCGCGGTGCAGACCTGTGTCGGGACACCGCTGCGCGTGGCCGTCGTGGGGGCTTCGGTGCGGCCCACGTGTGGCGTGCGCGACCACGCCACGCTGCTCATGCACGCGATGTCCCAGGAGAACGTCTTGCCATCGCTGCACTGGCTGACCCGCGAGCAGTCTTCGCTGGGGGCCGCTCGCGCGGAGCTCTCCGCCTGGACGCGTCGCCTCTCGCGCGAGCTCGACGAGGACCCGCCCGACGCTGTGCTGATGCACTACTCGGTGTTTTCCTACTCGCACCGCGGCCTGCCCGTCTTCGTGCACCAGACGCTGCGCGCGCTGCACCCCGCGCGGATCCCACTGGTGGCGATGCTGCACGAGCTGGCCTACCCCTGGCGCTACTCGGGATGGCGAGGGGATCTGTGGGCGCTGACCCAGCGAGCGCTGCTGATCGACGTGATGCGCGCCTGCCGCGGCGCGATCGTGACCGCGGACGCACGCCAGCAATGGCTGGCCTCGCGGGTGTGGCTGCCCACCAGGCGCGTGCTCGTGGCGCCGGTGTTCTCCAATCTGCCCGCGCCCTCCGCACAGCCTGCCGCCTCCGCACAGCCTGCCCCGTCGGCACAGCCTGCCCTCTCGGTCCAGCCGGCGGGCGAGCATTCCGGCGCGACGATCGGCCTGTTCGGCTACTCCTACGAGGGCGCGTCGCTGTCGCTCGTGCTCGAAGCCCTCGGTCTGCTGCGCGAGCGCGGCGTGCGCGCGCAGCTGCGCCTGCTGGGCGCGCCCGGGCGCTCGTCTGACGCGGGCCGCGCCTGGCTTGTAGCGGCCCGCGACCGCGGCCTGGAGTCCTTGATCTCCTTCTCCGAGCGGCTCCCCGCCCAGGAGCTGTCTGACGCGCTTGCGGCCTGCGACGTGCTGCTGTTTGCAGACGCCGCGGGGCCGTCCTCGCGCAAGGGAAGCCTGGCAGGGGCGCTCGCGTCGGGCAGCGCGGTCGTGGCGCTGCACGGTCCCAACACCTGGCAGCGACTGCTCGACGCGCAGGCGGCGTGCGTCGTGGCGCCCACGCCCACCGCACTCGCGCAGGCGGTTGGCGACCTGCTTGGCGACGAGCAGGGCCGCGCGGCGCTTGGCGCGCGGGCGCGCGCGTTTGCTGCGGAGGAGATGGGCCTGGCGCGAAGCGTCGACGCGGTGATGGAGCTGCTGGGCGAGCTCGTCAGCGCCAGACGCGAGTGAGCGACGCAGGCGCTCAGGCCGCCTGCGGGGCCTGGGCGCGCCCGGACCGTTCCTGCCATCGTCCGCGCGCGTGTCGATAGGCCGCAAGGAGGGTGCCCACGTGGCGTTGGGCCGAGAAGCGCTCGGCCACCAGGTCCCTGCCCGCCAGCCCCATCGTGTGCTGCAGCTGGGGATCGTCCAGCAGCCGGCCGAGCGCCACGGCGAGCGCGTCGACGTCTCCGGGCGCGACCGTGATGCCGCAGACGCCGTCCTTGAGCCAATCAGGGATCCCGCCTGTGGCACTGGCGACCGCCGGGCGCCCGGCGGAGAACGCCTCGATGCCGACGATCCCGAAGGGCTCGGGCCACAGTGACGGGACCGCGAGCACCGACGCGTCGGCGAGCTCGCGCGCAAGCTGCTCAGGTCCCATCCAGCCCTTGAACTGCACCCGCTCGGCGATTCCCATGCGCGCCGCCAGCGCGCGCAGCTTAGGCTCGCGCCGCCCGGTCCCGCAGATCGCCAGATCGGCGTCCACCCGGGCGACCGCGCGAATCAGGACGTCGACGCCCTTGGGCGCCACCAGACGTCCGGCAAAGACCACGCGCCGTCGCGTGCCATGTCCGGACCCCTCACATGGGGTCATCGTCGGGAAGTAGGGAACCACGGCTCGATGGTCGAGGTGATTGGCGGCCAGGTGCCTGTCGACGGCGCTGGAATAGGAGACCACCAGGTCCGCCTCCCTGTACATCGCCAGCCCGCGGGTCACCCCCACGTACTTCGCCGGCAGGGTTCTCGGGTAGCGCGTGTGCGCACAGCCCCTGATCAACAGATTGGGTATGCATCCCGGCCCGTGCGCCCGCGTGCATTCCTGGCCGGGGGAGAAGTAGTAGACGCCGGACGTGCACCCGGGAAACGCATGCGCGCTGATCACCACGGGCGACCTCGCGCGCAGGCCTGTGACGATCGCACGGTCGTCGACCTGATGGATGTGAGCGATCTGCGCGTCGAGCATCGAGATGTCGCCCAGCCGCTCCTCGACGCGCACACGCGTGTCCATGAGCATGGGACGGTGGTGCAGCGTCACTCCGTCGGCCCGCTCGTCGTCGGCGATCCTCGCTGCGAGCACGTGCACCTCGACGCCGCTGCGAGCGAGCGCAGCTGCGCTCTCTTTCACGTGCGCTGCGACGCCGCCGTCCCTGCCCCACAGCGCAGTTGCGAACAGCACCGAGCGCGGCGGATGCGCGTCGGGGCCGGACGCCGGCCCCGGGATGCTGTGCACCGCGCTCACGGCCCTCCACGATATCGCCCTGCTTGCGCGGCAACCTGCAGGTCGGTTGATCGCTCTAGACTCGCTGCGCCGTGTCAAGCATCTCCGTGGTGATCCCCGCCTACAACCAGCCGCGGATGCTCTCCGAAGCGCTCATGGGAGTACGCGCACAGACCGTCGCGCCCGCCGAGGTGATTGTCATCGACGACTGCTCAGAGCAGCCGCTTGCGCATGCGACCGAGGTGCCCGACGGGCTGTCGGTGCGCTTCGTGCGCAATCCTGAAAATCTCGGGCCAGGTGCAAGCGTGGTGCGGGGCGTCCGCGAGTCCCACGGCGACCTGCTCAGCACGCTCAACCACGATGACGTGTGGGAGCCGTTGTTCCTCGAGCGCCTGGTCGGCGCGCTCGACGAGCACCCCGAGGCCTGCTTTGCATTCTGCGATCACGGTGTGATGCTGGCCGACGGCAGCCACGACGAGCAACGCTCGCGCGAGCAGAGCGCGCGCTTCGGGCGCCTCGGTCTGCCCGGCGGACTGCTCACGGGCGAGCGGCTGTACAGGACCGCGCTCCTGGACAAGGCGGTTGCGGCGTCTTCCTTTACGCTCGTGCGCCAAGCCGCGCTCGACCTCGAGCTGATCGCGGCGGGCGCGGACACGTGGGACTACTGCGTTGCGGTGGGCGCATGCAGAGCGGGCGACAGCGCCGTGTACGTGGACGAGCGCCTCGGCTGGTATAGGTTCTCGCCGACGATGCTCTCGACCACCTGGGTCGACCCGGCCAAGCAGGTGCAGCTGGCGCGAGCGCAGACGATGGCTCTGATGGTCATCCTGCTGTCGGCTCGATTGGCAGCGGTTCACCCCGAGGTGCGCCGGCGCCTAGGTCTGGCCGTTCGTCACGCGCTGATGGCTGCGCTGCGCACCCGCGACCCGCGCAGCATGGTCACCGTCACCGCCCGCATCCTCGCCGGCGCGCGCGAGGCCCGGCGGCTGGTTCGATAGCCTGCCAAGCTCGATGGCGATGCAGCTCGTGACCAGGGCGTTAGCGTCGGCCTCGCGCCGGCTGGATCGGCCCGAGCTGCTCGCCGCGGTCAATGCCGTGGCCCGCCAGACCCAGCTGGAAGAGGTGGGGATGAGCGCCGTGCTCGCTTGCGCGCTGCACGGTGAAGGGACCTACGTCGACGTTGGCGCCAACCGCGGCCAGGTTCTGCGCGAGGCCGTGCGCGTGGCGCCGCAGGCGGTCCATGTCGCCTTCGAGCCGATTCCGCTGCTCGCCGCCGAGCTGGCTCGCGCGTTCCCGCAGGTCGACTGTCGTTGCAAAGCCGTCGGCGCGCGCGCCGAGGAGGCGCAATTCTGCTATTTCCGGCGCCTGGACGGCTGGAGCGGCCTGCGCCGCCACCCACAGATCGACGATAGCCGGGGCGATCCGGAATACATCACGGTGCAGGTCTCGACGCTCGATACCGAGGTGGGCGAGCTTTCACCCAGCGTGCTGAAGATCGACGTCGAGGGCGCCGAGCTGGCCGTGCTCGAAGGCGCCCGCTCGATCCTCTCCCAAGCGCGGCCGGTGGTGATCTTCGAGCACGTTCGCGACACCGCCGAGCTGCATGGCGTCGCGCCGGGGGCCCCGTGGGACCTGCTCACCGACCTCGACTACGAGATCTTCTGCGTGACCGGCGCCGGTCCGTTCCCGCGTGCGGCCTTCGCCCAGAGCACGACGGTGGTCAACTGGCTGGCCACGCCGCACGCGCGCAGCGCTTAGCCTTCCTACTTGGCGGCGTGTGCTTCCGCGGCTTCTTCCTTGGCGAACTGCTTGCGTGCAGCTTCTTCGCTGGCCTTTTCAGCCGAGGACGGGCCTTCGGATTCGCCTTTGGCGGCCTGGTGCTTGCCTTTGGCGGTGGGTTTGCTCGCGTGCTTGGACGTGCCGCCGGTCTTCTTGTTCGAGTGCTTGGCCTTGGCCTTCTTGGCGCGTTCTTGCGCTTCTTCGGCTTCAGCGCGCTTGGTGTCTTCGGCGCGTCGTTTCTTCAGTTCGGCTTCGAAGGCCAGCTTGCGCTTCTTGGCGGCCGCGGCGGCTGCCTGTTCCTTGCGCTGTTCTTCGGCTTCTTCGCTGCTTTGCCCCGCGGGCGAGGTCGATGCGGCTTCGCCGGATCCCGCTCCAGCTCCCGAACCTCCTGTGCCCCCGCTGCCGCCGCAGCCGGCGAGGACTGCTGCGCAGAACACGGCGAGCAGACACAGCGGCAGCACCCCACGGCCGCCACGACCCAAGGCAAAGCGAAGCACGCTGGGCATTCTAGTGTCCGTGCACACGGGCCAAACCCGGGGCTCTACGCGCCTCACGGCGCAGGCGCGGGTCCGCTGGCCGGCGTGGGCGCGGGGGTGGTGATCGGCGCGGGCGTGGTTTCGACGGCGCCCTGGACGGCGGGCGTCTTCTTGGCGGTTGGCTTGCTGTGCTGCTTGGCCTTGGTGCGCGCCGCTTCTTCGCGCTGTTTTTCCTTGGACTCTGCGGCCTTTTCTCGCTGCTTGGCCTTGGCTTCCACTTCCTTCACGCGCTTGTTGGCCTGCCGCTTGGCGGCCTGTTCGCGCTTTTTGGCAGCGGTCAGCGCGGCCTTTTCTCTCTTCTTGGCATTCGCTTCTGCGGCTTCTTCGCGCTTCTTGCTTTCTATCTCTGCAAGCTCTTCGCGGTCTTTTGCGATTTCGACCGCTTCTTCTCGCTTGCTGGCCGCTTCTTCATTGCGTTCGGCGGCTTCTTCGCTGGAAGCGTTGGCCGAGCTCGACCCCGAACCCGACGAGCTCGACCCGCAGCCGGCGAGCGCGCCGGCCCCGATCGCCACGAGCAGGCAGACGAACGCTGCCCGCAGCAACCTAAGAGCGTTCACGGCGGTCGACGTCGAGCGCGACGCCGGCCCCCGACGCGAGCAAGCCGATCACACGCCCAAATGTAGTCGATGGCGCTCGACGCGGGCTCGAACCGGCTTGAGCGTCCCGTTACACTCTCGAACATGACGGTCAAGGCAGGCCCGCAGGGCGCGGCTCGCCCGCACAAGGGAAGGATCCCGGATTTTTTTGTCGTCGGTCACGGCAAGAGTGGGACGACGGCGCTGTGGGACATGCTCAGGCAGCACCCGCAGCTTTACCTGCCCTACAACAAGGAGCCGTGGTTCCTCGCCGACGAGATGCGCCCGCTGGCCGCGCTGCGTCCGCAAGGGACCGGCAGCACTCCGGGCACGATCGAGGAGTACCTGGCGCTGTTCGCCGACGCGACCCCAGAGCAGCGCGCGGGCGAGGCGTCATCTTTGTACCTGTGGTCCGCAACGGCCGCCGGGCGCATCGCCGAAATGCAACCGGCCGCACGCATCGTGGCCGTCCTGCGCGAGCCGGCGAGCTTCTTGCGCTCGCTGCACATGCAATTCGTGCAGGTCTACGTCGAGCCCGAGAAGGATCTGCGCAGGGCGATCGCGCTGGAGAGCGACAGACGCCAGGGCAAAAGCCTGCCGAGCAGGCCCTACTGGCCGGACGGGACGCTCTACTCAGACCACGTGCGCTATGTCGATCAGCTGCGCCGCTACCACGAGCGCTTCGCGCCCGACCAGGTGCTGGTTCTCATCTACGATGATTTCCGGACCGACAACGAGGCGACCGTGCGCAAGGTGTGGCGCTTCTTGGAAGTGGAAGACGAGCATCCCGTAACGGTGAGAGAGGCCAACCCAACCGTGCGCGTGCGCTCCCGGCGCCTGTACTCGATGGTTCACACATTGGCCGCGGGCGACACGCCCGTGCCCAGGGCGGTGCAGGCGGCCGCCAAGACGCTGGCGCCGCGACGGCTCAGCCGCGAGTCGGCCATGGCGATCAGGGATCGGATCGTCTATGGCGACCCGCATCCGCCCGATCGGGAGTTGATGCTCGAGTTGCGTCGCCGCTTCAAGCCGGAGGTGGTCGCATTGAGCGAGTACCTGGACCGCGACATGGTCGCGCTTTGGGGCTATGACGACATCGGCTGAGCCGAGCGCTGGCGCTGCCAAGCAGGCCCAGCGAGTACCTGATTTCTTCATCGTCGGTCAGGCGAAGTCGGGGACGACCGCGCTTTACACCATGCTCAAGCGTCACCCGCAGATCTTCATGCCGGAGGTCAAGGAGCCGCGGTATCTGGCGAGCGACCTGCGCGACCGTTTTCACATACCGGCCACGTCCACCGTGCCGGACACGCTCGAGCAGTACCTGTCGCTGTTTGCGCCCGCCGCGCCGGGACAGCTGGCCGGGGAGGCCTCGCCGTCCTATTTGACTTCGCACACCGCCGCGGGCGAGATCGCGCAGCTGCAGCCGGCGGCCCGCATCATCGCGATCCTGCGCGAGCCGGCCAGCTTCCTGCACTCACTGCACCTGCAGTTCGTGCAGGCGCACGTGGAGACGGTGAAGGATTTGCGCAAGGCGCTCGCGCTCGAGGACGAACGGCGACGGGGCAAACGGGTGCCCCGTCGCTCCCATCGCCCCAATGTGCTGCTCTACTCCGACCATGTGCGCTACGTCGAGCAGCTGCGCCGCTATCACGCTGTGTTCGCGCCCGAGCAGGTACTGGTGCTGATCTATGACGATTTCAGGCGCGACAACGAGGCGACCGTGCGCAGGGTGCTGCGCTTCCTGGACGTCGCCGAGGAACTTCCGGTGCTCCCCCGTCAGGTCAACCCCACAGTGCAGGTGCGCGCACAGCGCGTGCACCAGCTGGTGCACGCGCTGGCCTCCGGACGCGGGCCGCTCGCGCGTGCCGTCCAGGTATCGGTGAAAGCGATCACGCCGCCGGGGTTCAGCCGCAGCTCGGCCGTGGCGATTCGCGATCGCATCTTCTTCACCGCGCCCGGCGAGCCCGACGCGCGGCTGACGGGCGAGCTGCGCCAACGCTTCAAGGGCGAGGTGGTCGCGCTCAGCGAGTACCTGGGCCGCGACCTGGTGTCCGAGTGGGGCTATGACGACGTCGCCTGAGCCGCCCGCCGGCCGCGCGTCGAGTGTGCCCGCAGACGCTGCGTCGATCTCGGTCGTCGTGCCCACGTTCAACGACGTGGGCCGAATCGGCGACGCGCTGACGTCGATCGTCGGGCAGACGCTGCCCCCGGGCGAGATCGTGGTGGCCGATGACGGCTCGCAGGACGCAACCGAGCAGTTCGTGCACGATTTCGCCGCCCGGCAGGCCGGCGGCGTGGCGATTCACTACGTGAGGCTCCCGGGTCACTCGGGCGTCGTGGCCGCGCGCAACGCGGGGATCGCGGCGGCGCGCGGCGAGTGGATCGCCGAGTGCGATTCCGACGACGTGTGGGCTCCCACCAAGCTGGAGCGTCAGCTGGAATTCCTGCGCGCCTGGAGCGGCAGCCGGCGTATCGCGCTGTTGGGCACGCACGGCCACAACATGAACGACGCCAAGAAGGTCGTCTCGCCCGCGGTCATGGGTCCGACCAGCGAGGCCGACTACGACTCGGTCAGACAGACCGGAGGCATCTTCTATGTGATTCATTCCTCGGTGCTGTTTGCGCGCTCTGACTTCGACGCCGTGGGTGGCTATTCGACCGATTATGGAGCGGCTGACGAGTTCGATTTCTTCTGCCGGATGGCCGACCAGGGTGTGGTGATCAACCTGCCCGAACCGCTTGTCTACTATCGAAAGCGGGCAGGCTCGATGCAGCTGGACAGCTTCTGGGACAAACAGCAGGGCGCCTGGCGCGTGGCCGAGAATCAGCGCAGACGTGTGGCCGGGCGCGACCCGATCGGGCCGGAGGAGTTCGCCGCCCAGCTGGCCTCCGCGCCCGCGTGGGAGCGCTTCACGCGTGCGAAGAACGTGTGGGGGATGTACTACTACCGGGTCGGCGCCACCGACATGGTCAACGGCAGGCGCCTGCGGGGAGGCTGGGAGCTGCTGCTGGCGTCGCTGCTGGACGGCGCACGCCTGCGCGCTGGCGTGCGCAACGCCGTCCGCGCTAGGCGCTCTCGGGTCGCGCGCTCGCAGGGCGCAGGCGCCTGACGCGCGATCGGGCGATGCTGAGCGCACGCGCTGCCGGGGCAGCCGCTGCCGGTGCCAGGCCCCGGCTGCTGCTGATCACACCCGATTACCCGCCCGCCCACGGCGGCATCCAGACGACCGCGCATCGTGTTGCAACGGGCGTCACGGCAATGGACACGAGGGTGGTCGCACTCGCGAGCGCGGGCGCCGGGGCATTTGACCGGGGCGCGCTGTCCCGCGGTGAGGCGGTCGCGGTCAGGCGCGCGCCCAGCGACCCCCGCCTGCGCGGCGCGCGCAACGTGGCGCTCAACGCCGTCGCGATGATGGACGCCCTGCGCTTTCGTCCCGACGTGATCCTCAGCCTGCACCTGGTCGCCAGCCCCGCCGCGGCCGCCATCCGCCGGGCCCTGGGGGCCAGGACCGTGCAGTACTTCCACGCCAAGGAGATCCCCGCCAAAGCACGGCTCGCCGCGTTCGCCGCCGCCCAGGCGGACGTGGTGGTGGCGGTCGGCGCCTACACCGAAGGTCTGATCCGCGCGACCGGCGCCCCGGTTGCCGAGATGCGCCGCGTGTCCCCCGGCGTCGATCTGCCCGCGGATCCGCGACCGCTGCCCGCGGAGCGGCCCACGTTCGTGACGGTCGCGCGGCTGGAGGATCGCTACAAGGGCCACGACGTGCTCATGCGCGCGCTTGCGCTGGTACGCGAGCGGGTGCCCGATGTGCAGTGGGCGGTGATCGGCGAGGGGCCGCTGCGCGCGGAGCTCGAAGAGCTGGCCCGTGCGCAGGGGGTGGCGGGCTCGGTTCGCTTTCTTGGCGCGCTGTCAGACGCCCAGCGCGACACGTGGCTGCGGCGCGCGCGGCTGTTGGCGATGCCCAGCCGCCTGCCCGCAGGCGCGCGGGCGGGCGAGGGCTTCGGGATCGTCTACACCGAGGCGGCCGCCTACGGCAAGCCGGTGGTGGCGGGCAACGTGGGGGGTGCGCTCGACGCGGTGCTCGACGGGCAGACGGGGCTGCTGGTCGACCCCGCCGACCCGCGCGCGGTGGGCGAGGCGATCGCGACGCTGCTGCTCGACTTCGATCTCGCCCAGCGGCTGGGTCGGGCGGGGGCCCAGCGGGCGCAAGAATTTGCCTGGCCGCTGGTGGTGGGGCGCCTGCAGGAGGTGCTGCTCGAACAGGCCGACCGGGCCAGGAGCGCGCGCGGGTGAACGTCCTCTACGTCAACCACACCGAGGTCGTCAGCGGCGCCGAGCGCTCGCTGCTCAGTCTGCTGGCGGGGCTTTCGCCCGAGGTCTCCCCGCTCGTCGCCAGCCCGCGCGGGCGCTTGGAACAGGCCGTGCAGGAGCTCGGCTTGCCGACGACCGCTATCACCGGAACCGCCGGCAGCCTCAGGCTGCACCCGCTGCACACGCCCAAGGCGCTGGCGGAGCTGAGCATCGCGGGCGCCCAGATTCGCCTGGCCGCCCGCCGCCATCGCGCCGATGTGATTCACGCCAACTCGATCCGCGCCGGCATCGTGCTCGCCCTTGCCGGGCCGATGCGTGCGGCGAAGGTCGTGCACGTGCGCGACTGTCTGCCCCCCGGCGCCGTCAGCTCGGCCACGCTGCGCCTGATCGCGGCCAGCGCCACGACGGTCATCGCGAATTCGCGCTACACGGCCGAGGCCGTGCGCGCGGTCGCCCCGGGCGCACGTCTGGAGGTGCTCTACAACCCCGTCGACCTCGAGCGCTTCGACCCGGCGCGCATCGACCGCGAGCGCGCACGCGCGGCCCTGGGCGACGCGGGCGCGCACGACCTGCTGCTCGGCGTGGTCGGCCAGCTGAGTCCCTGGAAGGGGCAGGACACGGCGATCGAAGCGCTGGCGCTGGCCTGCGCAAAGGGTCTGGACGCGCACATGCTGCTGATCGGCTCAGCCAAGTTCGTCGCTCGCGCGACGCGCTTTGACAACCGACGCTACCTGGCCCGCCTGCACTCGCTCGTGGCCGACGCGGGCCTGCAGGAGCGCGTGTCATGGCTGGGAGAGCGCGAGGACGTGCCCGAGCTGATGTGCGCGCTGGACGTCCTCTTGCTGCCCTCGTGGGAGGAGCCGTTCGGGCGCTCCCTGATCGAGGCTATGGCGCTCGGCGTGCCGGTGCTTGCAACCGACGTGGGCGGTCCGCCGGAGATCGTCGAGGACGGGCGCGAGGGCTATTTGCTGGCGCCGCGCGAGCCCCAAGCCTGGGCCCGCGCGATCGCCCAGATCGCCGAGCGTCCAGACCGCGGCCGCGAGATGGGCCGCGCGGGGCGTGCCAGGGTCGAGCGCGACTTCACGGTGGCGCGCCACGTGGCCGACACGCTGGCCGTCTACCGTCGCGCCGTCGCCCGGGCTAAGCGCCGCTGCCCGGGCGAGGCTTGACAAAGCGCAGACGCACCCTAAAGTTCACAAGTGCCTTATCGCGCAATGGCTAGGCTCAGCCCCACCGCACGGATGCCCGCTACCTACCACCTTTCCCACCTGCGCACGCTAGAGGCCGAGGCGATGCACGTGATGCGCGAGACGGTCGCCGAATTCGAGCGTCCGGTTCTGCTGTTCAGCGGTGGCAAGGACTCGATCGTGCTGCTGCGCTTGGCCGAGAAGGCCTTCCGGCCGGCGCCGTTCCCGTTCCCGTTGATGCATGTGGACACGGGCCACAACTTTCCCGAGGCGATCGAGTACCGCGACCGCCGCGTCGCCGAGCTCGGCGAGCGCCTGATCGTGGCCTCGGTCGAGGACTCGATCCGCGACGGCCGCGTGGTGGAGGAGACGGGTCCCAACGCTTCGCGCAACGCCCTGCAGACGGTCACGCTGCTGGATGCGATCGCCGAGCACGAGTTCGACGCGGCTTTCGGCGGGGCCAGGCGCGACGAGGAGCGCGCGCGCGCCAAGGAGCGCATCCTGTCCTTCCGCGACGAGTTCGGCCAGTGGGAGCCACAGAAACAGCGTCCGGAGGTGTGGAGCCTCTACAATGGACGCATCCGCAAGGGGGAGCACGCACGCGTATTTCCGATCTCCAACTGGACCGAGCTCGACGTGTGGCAGTACATCGCCGAGGAGGAACTCGAGGTGCCGTCGATCTACTTCGCCCACGAGCGCGAGGTGTTCGCGCGCGACGGAATGCTCTATGCCGTCAGCCCGTTCGTGGAGCTGGTCGAAGGCGAGCAGCCGTTCGGCGCGCGCGTGCGCTACCGCACGGTGGGGGACATGAGCTGCACGGGCGCCGTGGAGTCAGACGCGGCGACCCTGGCCGAGGTGGTTGCCGAGATCGCGGCAACGGAGGTGACCGAGCGCGGCCAGACGCGTGCGGACGATCGCGTGACCGAGGCGGCGATGGAGGATCGCAAGCGCAAGGGCTACTTCTAAGTTGGTGAACGGGATGAGCGGATCCGATTCGACATCTGGCGCGGACGCCAATGGCAACGGCTGGCTCGCGGCGCCCGCGGGCACCGTCGCCGTGCACGGCGACGCACAGGACGTGCTGCGGCGGCTGACCGAGCGCCCGGCCGACCTGCTGCGCTTCGCCACGGCGGGCTCGGTGGACGACGGCAAGAGCACGCTGATCGGCCGGCTGCTGTACGACTCCAAGCAGGTTCTCAGCGACCAACTGCTGCATGTCGAGCAGACCAGCGCCCGCATGGGCCACGACTTCCTCGACCTCTCGCTGCTGACCGACGGCCTGCGCGCCGAGCGCGAGCAGGGCATCACGATCGACGTCGCCTACCGCTACTTCGCGACCGCCCAGCGCCGCTTCATCATCGCCGACACGCCCGGGCACGAGCAGTACACGCGCAACATGGTCACGGGCGCCTCGACGGCCGATCTGGCGATCGTGCTGATCGACGCCCGCAAGGGCGTCATCTCCCAGTCCAAGCGCCATGCGTTCATCAGCTCGCTGCTGGGCATTCCGCACATGGTGGTATGCGTGAACAAGATGGACCTCGTCGACTTCGACGAGGGCGTCTTTGACGCGATCGTGGAGGACTTCGACCGCTTCGCCGCGCGCCTGGAGATGCCCGACGTGACGTTCATCCCGATCTCGGCGCTGCTGGGCGACAACGTGGTCGACCGTTCCGAGGCGATGCCCTGGTATCAGGGCCCGCCACTGCTCTACCACCTCGAGCACGTCCACATCGCATCAGACCGCAACCTGATCGACGTGCGTTTCCCGGTGCAGTGGGTGATTCGTCCGCCAGCGACGGCCGTGGCCGACTATCGGGCGTATGCCGGCCAGGTGGCCGGCGGCGTGATCCGACCCGGCGACGAGGTGGTGGTGCTGCCCAGCGGACAGCACACCACGGTCGCAGCCATCGACACCTTCGAGGGGCCGGTGCAGGAGGCCTTCCCGCCGATGTCGGTGGCGCTGCGCCTGGCCGACGACATCGACGTGGGGCGCGGCAGCACGATTGTGCGCACGCAGAACCAGCCGTCGGTGTCGAGCAGCTTCGAGTGTCTGCTGTGCTGGATGTCCGAGCACGAGCTGAGCCCCCGCCGGCGCTATCTGGTCAAGCACACCACGCGCACGGCGATGGTCGGTGGCGTGGATGTGCGCTACCGCATCGACGTGGAGAGCCTGCGCCGCGAAGAGGACGTGGGCACACTCAAGCTCAACGACCTCGCGCGCGTGCATATGCGCCTCAGCTCTCCATTGGTGTTCGACTCTTACCGGCGCAACCGCGTCACCGGCAGCCTGATCGTGATCGACGAGGCGACCAACGAAACGGTCGCAGCAGGCGTGATCCTGGACACCGAGGTCGAGGAGCCCGCCCCCCCCGAGGAGGTCAAGAGCGAGCGCAGCCCCAACGTGCGCTGGCAGGGCACGAGGATGACACGCGAGCGGCGCTGGAGCTCGCTCGGGCATGGCGGGGCGACGCTGTGGTTCACGGGGCTGCCCGGTGCGGGCAAGTCAACGGTGGCGGCCGCGGTGGAGGAGCGCCTGATCGAGGCCGGCCAGCCGGCCTTCCTGCTCGACGGCGACAACCTGCGTCACGGGCTCAACGGCGATCTGGGCTTCGACGAGGTGGCGCGGCGCGAGAACGTGCGGCGCACCGCCCACGTGGCGCGGCTGCTGGCCGAGTCGGGGACGGTTGCGCTGGTGAGTCTCGTCAGTCCTTACGAGGCCGACCGCGTGGCGGCCGCCGCGCTGCACGAGGCAGACGAGCTGCGCTTTTTGGAGATCTTCGTGGACGCCCCCCTGGAGCTCTGTCAGCAGCGCGACCCGAAGGGGCTGTATGCGCGCGCGCAGTCGGGCGAGCTGTCTGGGATGACCGGCGTGGGTGCGCCGTATGAGGCGCCTTCGGAGCCGGACCTGGTGCTGGGCAGCTCGCGCGAAACCGTCGAGGAGGAGGTCGAGCGCGTGATGGGGCTGCTGGCCCAGCACGGGCTGATCTCCGAGCTCGGCCGCTAGGTTCTCTTCGGCTTCGCCCGCGACTTCTTCGCTCTCTTGGCCTTGCTTGGGCCGGCCTTCAGCACCACGGTCGGGCTGTAGCCGGTGACGACCGCTGCGTTACGCAGCTTGACCACCGCGCGGTAGCGCCCGCCGACGCGAACGTTGACCACGATGCTGAAGCGCGAGAACTTCTTGCCGGCCTTCTTGACCAGCGTCGCGAACTGGTCGACGAACTTGGCGGTCACTTCCGCGCCCGGCTTACTCGCGCCCGGTTTGACGGCCTCGTGCACCTGCAGCAGCACCTTGGCGCCGACCGCCGCGGGCGTGACCGTTCCGTACAGGCGCACGAGCCCTTTCGTGCTGCTTGTACGCACCCGCAGCACCACCTTGGCCTGCGCGTGGACGATCTCGGTGCGGCTGTACAGCGGGTGCAGTCCGCTGACGGTGATCGCGCGCAGCTGCGTGCTCGCGGAGATCGGCGAGACGGCGAAGAAGAACTGCCCGGTGGGGCCTGTGACGGTTGTGGGGCCCAGAGCCTTGAACGCTTCGCGATAGGGGAAGGTCGAGCCCTGCAACTCGACCATCTGGTTTGCATTGTTGGGCCCCGTCAGCGTGCCGGAGACGACGAATGGCGTGCCCACCACGACGTCGACGCTGCGGGGGATTTCGAGCTTCGGCGTGCTTTTGCCGGTGAAGAACGTGCGGTCGCGCCCAAGGATCGGGGCTTCGCCCGAGACCACGGCTACGACGCGGTAGTGGTAGGTGACGCCGGTCTGCAGGCCGGAGATTGACTGGCCGACTTTGACCCTGGTGCTGTCGGCGCCCACCACGACGGTGGGTGTCTGAACGCCATAGGACGTCGCGGTGCCCCACTGGAAGTAGTAGCTGGTCTGGTTGCCGTTGGGGTTGATCGACGCGTTGAGCAGCGCTGAGGTGTCGAGCACGTGCGTGGCCGCGCCGGTCGATGCCACGACCTTCTTCTTCGGCTTGGATTTGGGCGTGGCCGTAGCCGGCGAGGCACTCGGCACCGCGACCAGGGCGATCAGCGCAAGCGATGCGCTCAGGGCGCCGCGGCGGGCTTTGCTGCTCGTTGTCATGTGCGAGTACCTCCCTGTTCTCGATCCCGTTTTGGTGCCTGCTCGACTCTCCACGCGCCAGCGTGGCTGTACTCGTCAACACGTCCGCAGCGCGGTTGATGCGGTCGCCCCTGGGCACGGCTGAATCTGCGTGCTCGGGATGCTAGACGGATTCTCCGGGCGCGGAGACCTCGCGCGCGCGGGCCAGCGCGGCCGTCCGGTTACCCACGCCGAGCTTGCTGTAGACGTGTTCGAGGTGCTTGGCGACCGTGCGCTCGCTCAGCGCGAGCTCGCGTGCGATCTCGGCGTTGGCGAGCCCATTGGCGAGCAGGCGCAGGACCTCGACCTCGCGCGTCGTCAGGCCGCGCGCGCGCAGCGCGTCGGGCTGCAGCTGTGCCCGCTCGCGCAGGGCGATCGCGTTGCGCTCGAGCGCCATAAGCCTCGTATGCACGGCAGCGGTCTCATAGGCCTGCACGACGAAGGGCCGCACCGCTTCGAGCACGCCGCGGTCGCGCTCGGAGAAGTCGGGTTGCCTGCGGTTGCGGTTCAGCGCGAAGCCGATCACATGCCGCGACGGGGCCGGCAGGGTAAAGGCGATCTGGTGCTCGACTTCGATCTGCCTGTAGATAACGTTGTAGATGTCAAGGCTGTGCAGCTGCCGCGTGCTGACGAGGTCGCTGAACTTCCTGACGCCGATGTCGCCCGGGCGCCCGGCGGCGGCGACCAGCGGGTTCTGGTGCGCATAGGCGCCGAACAGCTCCTCGGCTCCGTCCCACAGGATCTCTTCGGGGTCGACGGCCGCGATGATCGCCTCGCCGTCTGCCGGCGCCAGCTCGTTGAAGGAGAGCGTGTCGCAGTCCACCAGGCGGCGCAGCTGTCCGAGTACGCTCGCGCGCAGCTCGTCCACGTCGCGCATCGCGCCGAGCTCGCGCGCCACTTCGAGGACGCTGTTCAGGTCGGTTGCGCTCAGCCGCTCTATCGCTTTGGCTTTCCGCTCGATCGCCGTGGCTGTGATTGTCAGCCCTGCGCCGGCGATGTTCGCAGAATTGCGTATTGACAGCTCAGATCGCGCCCCAGACGATTCACGGCACGTCGGCCCCGGGGTGTTGGGGCGGGGCCGAGCGGGTGGCCGCCGAGCGCAAGGCTCGCGCCGGGTAGCGGCCATCCCATCGGCGCAAGGGCACGACCTTCCCGGACGGGGTCGTGCCCTTTGCGTATGTCGGGCCCAGCTCGGTGCCTGCTCCGCCGAGTGTGCGTACCGGCCCAGAGTGATTCAGACGCTCTTTGCGGGTTGTGGTTCAGAGCCGTCCATATTCCTGATAGACTTAGTGAGGCATTGGCGTACCCGCGATCTCAAACGGAGCCATCATGATCCTTCCGCTCGTCATCGGTGCCTGGATCCTCATGTTGCTGGCAGTCGTCAGTCTGTGCGCCGCCGCCCGGGCTGGCGACCGCCAGCAGCAGGTCCATGGCGCCCAGCAAGCCGTCGCGCAGGCGCAGCACTCGTGGGAGCTCGCGCAATCGGCGATCGTCGCGCGCCGCGGCGCCGAAGACGCGGTCGCGTCGGCCTCGCAGCCGGCCGGCTCGCTGGCCCGGACGGCGGCCTGAGGCCGACCGCCGGCCGCCGCTTTTACCAAATCGTTACGCTGGCGGCGACCAATGGCTCGATCATCTGGCACAAGCTGCTCGCGGTTGCCGGGCGCCGGCCCTCCGGACCGTCCGAACGGAGCGCCAGCATCTGCAGCAGCATCTAGACGCAACGCGAAGGTCTCACCCTGTCCACAGAGCCTATAGCCAGTTCCCATCCTTCGACCGCTCCCTCGATCGGCGCGGCCGAGGTGTGTCCCGGCTGCGGCTC
>Ga0209420_1000543_pt1 | contig 19519 bp, 8 predicted proteins | sample BlaSpr_A8_OM1_O1_FD_187972 | JGI IMG/M metagenome (GOLD analysis project Ga0209420, IMG submission 187972) | Forest soil microbial communities from Thunder Bay, Ontario, Canada - Black Spruce, Ontario site 2_A8_OM1_O1 (SPAdes) (version 2) | ecosystem: Environmental > Terrestrial > Soil > Boreal... | reverse complement strand
TGATGCTGAGCCTCGCGAGGCATTCCCGAAACACGGTTGCCGGAAAGCAGAATCATATCTGGACAATCGATCTGCTCCATGATCGCCAGCGCACGCCGCAGTTCGTCGAGGAGCGGGAGTCGATGGTCTGGGACGCTGACGCCGTGCTTAAGTCCGGCGGTACAGTCAAAGTTGATGCCCAACTCTTTGCGCTTAGCATTGGCTCGCCTGAAATCTGCATCCGTCCAGCTGTCGTATTCTCCCACCAGTTCCACACTTTTATATCCAGCTTCCGCGATTTTTTCCAGGCGTTGCTCGAAAGGCAGGTTGGTGAAAACGGTCCACAGCATGACCGACAGCTTGAAAGGTACTCCGATTCCTTCAGCTTCGTTTTCCAAGGAGGTTGACTCCTCGCCGAGCGAAGTAGAGGAGGGGCTCAGCCCGTAGGCCCCTGCAACGGTTCCGGCAACGGTTTGGACAAAAGTCCTTCGATTCATCATTCTCCTTAATCGAAAGGGCGGGACGATTTCATTAACGGCTCGGTCGTAAAATACCCGCGCGCCGTAATTTCAGTCCAAGCCGCCTAACCGCGAATCGTGAAAATGCGGCCTGCACTCAAAGTACTGCGTGGAACGTAACACAACTCGGACTCAAGCGGGGCCGTTCGGAGAAACGAAAATACTCCTACTTATGGGGGAGGGGAACTACAGGTGCAATGATCTACAATCATCGGCTTTGGTTACTGTGGGCAGTTATTCGGATACAACAATCATGCGAAGACGAGATTTCATGAAACGGACGGGCATTGTGATAGCCGGGATACTGGCGGAGAGCGCATTCGCTGACGCCTCCCGTTCGTCCCCTGCGCCTGAGATCGGTCGGCGTCTTGTGCTTCCAATGAACCGGAATTGGCTCTACAGCCGCTCCCCGGTCGCAGACGCTCGCATGAAAGACTTCGATGATTCGAAGTTTGAGCGCGTGGTGATTCCACACAGCAACACGCGCCTGCCCTGGCACAGCTTTGACGACAAAGAGTACCAGTTTGTGTCTGTCTATCGCCGCCACTTCAAGATCCCGCCGGAAGCACGGGGTCGGCACGTCTTCGTCGATTTCGAAGGAGTAATGACTGCCTCAACCGTCTGGCTCAATGGATCTCGCCTGGGCCAGTACAAAGGTGGATACACTCCTTTTTCTTTTGAGCTTACGCCGCATCTCGACCTCGAAGATGACAACGTACTGATGGTTGAGGTTGACTCCAACGAACGAGCAGACATCCCCCCGTTCGGGAATCAGATCGACTACCTCACCTTCGGCGGAATTTACCGCGAGGTGGCGCTGCGCATCGTTCCGGGCGCATTCATTGAAAACATTTTTGCCAAACCAAAAAATGTTCTCACCGCGAATCCTATTCTTGAAGTGGAGTGTTACTTGCAGTATCTGGAACCGTCACGCGATGTGCTGGCGCTTGAAGTTACACTGCGCGACGGCGATCGCGTGCTTGCCAAAGGAACGCAGCAAGTTGCAGCGGCCGCCAGTGATCCGGTGCCGCACATGGTGCGACTGGAGAATCTGGGGCCGGTAGGGCTTTGGGATCTGGCGCGGCCCAAGCTGTACTCCGTCCATGTTCGCCTGCTGAATGGATCCCGCCTCGTGGATGAGGATTCCCGCACCATCGGCTTCCGCGAGGCGCGGTTTACCGAACACGGCTTCGAGTTAAACGGCAAGGTCGTCAAGCTGCGCGGGCTCGACCGTCATCAAACCTTCCCCTTTGTAGGCCAAGCCATGCCGGGGCGCGTGCAGCGGCGCGATGCGCAGATTCTCCGCAACAGTTTCAAATGCAACATGGTGCGCACCTCCCACTATCCTCAGTCGCGGCATTTTCTGGAAGCATGTGACGAACTTGGCCTTCTCGTGTTGGAGGAAATTCCGGGCTGGCAGCACATCGGCGACGCTGCGTGGAAAGATATTTCGGTGGACAACGTTCGCCGCATGATTCGCCGCGATTGGAATCATCCTTCGATCGTTCTCTGGGGAGTCCGAATCAACGAATCGCAGGACGATCACGACTTCTACACCCGCACGAATGTCCTAGCCCATCAACTCGACCCGACGCGGCAAACCGGAGGCATCCGGAACTTCGAGAAATCAGAACTTCTCGAAGATGTCTTTACCATCAACGACTTTGATTTTCCGCTTAGATCTCCGAATCATCCTTTGTACTTGAACACCGAATTCATCGGACACACCTATCCGACCAAAACCACCGACAATACGGAACGGCTCACCGAACATACGCTACGCCACGCCCGCATCCACAACCAGCTTGCGTCGAATCCGCAATACGCCGGCGGCCTGGGATGGTGCGCCTTCGACTACAACACTCATTTCGATTTCGGTTCCGGCGACCGTATTTGCTATCACGGAGTGGCTGATATTTTTCGCGAGCCCAAGCCCGCGGCCGGCTTTTACAAATCGCAATGCGACCCGGAGGAAGAGATTGTCCTGGAACCGGCCTTCCGCTGGGCGCGCGGCGACGAATCCATCGGATTCAGCAAGGGCGTGGTGTGCTCCAACTGCGATCATCTCAAGTTTTACGTGGATGACAGACTTATTGCGGAGCTTGACCCAGACCGTAACGAATTTGGCAATCTCCGCTATCCACCCTTCATCCTCGAAGCCCGCCCGCTCCGTAATCCCTGGGGCGACTTGCGGATTGAAGGCTACATTAAGGGCGAGTTGGTGATGGTAAAGCGATTCTCGGGCAGAGGGATAGACCAGCGATTCTCCGTGTTGCCGGACGACACCAGACTATTTGCCGACGGCGCCGACACTACCCGCGTGGTGCTGCGCGTCACCGATGAGTTCGGCGCCATACGTTCTTTGGCCGGCGACGCCATCCAGTTGAGCGTTGAGGGCCCCGCCGAACTTATCGGGGACAATCCCTTTGCCCTGATAGGCGGGACGGGCGCAGTGTGGCTGCGAGCGAAAGAGCAAGCGGGAAAAGTACGGCTGACGGCATTGCATCCGGCTCTGGGCAAGCGGCAGGTGGATTTCGAGATTGTGGTTGCGCCTCCGGAGGCTGTGTAGGTACATGAGGAATAGTCACCGGATTTATTTGTTCGCGACGTGGCTGCTGCTTTTGACATGCAAAGCGCCGGCTCAAACAAGCGCTGCCTTGCAACCATTCACGATTGACCATCGCAAAGCGTTGCTCGCGCATTCGCCGGTGGATGTCTCCTTCCTCCTCGACGCTCCGGCGGGAAAGCATGGATTTGTTCGTGCCCAGGGTGCGCATCTGGTGACGGGCGACGGGAAACGCATTCGCTTTTGGGGAGTGAACATTACTGACTGGAGTAAAGGTTCGGTGATGGTTCCTTCGAAAGAGGATGCGCCGCTGTGGGCGGCCACGCTGGCCCGGTTCGGGGTGAATTGCGTACGGTTCCAATTTCTGGATCTCCCAACGCCCAGAGGATTGATCGATGGAAGGCGCAATGACACTCGCGCGGTCGATCCCGAAGCGTTTGATCGAGAAGATTTTTTCATCGCTGAACTCGAGAAGCGTGGAATCTACATTAATTTCAATCTCCTGGTGGGCCGCCCATTCAAGGCGGGAGACGGTGTTCAAGATTACGAGAAAATTCGCGAGGGTGCCAAAGGAATCAGCCTTTACGATCCCCGCATCATAGAATTGCAGAAGGATTATGCCAGGCAACTGCTGGCCCATGCCAATCCTTACACGAAGCTAGAGTACCGCAACGATCCAGCGGTTGCCATGGTCGAAATCAACAACGAAAATGCGCTCTGGGCCGGCTCTCACGGGCCCACGCCGTACTACGACAGCGAACTTGCCGATCTCTACAATGCCTGGCTCAAGAAGAATCTGAGCGCCGCCGATCTCAAGAGACTGAGAGAACTCGCTGGAGTCGCCGGGAATGATCCCGTCCCTCTGCTGCAAAGCAGGACTCAGATCGAGGCCGCCCCACAGGAGCGGTTCTATACGGAGTCGCGCTTCTTCCTGGACACCCAGCGCGCCTACTGGGAAGACATGCGGAATTATCTGACAAAGACGCTCGGCGTGAAGTCGCTGATTATGACCACTGCCGATCACGGCCACGCTAGCAGCGGATATCCCTTGCTGCTGGCGACTTCTTCGTTCGATACCAACGATGGCCATACTTACTGGCAACACGATTGGGAAAACAAAATCAAAGCGCCCATGGTGAACGATCCGTTCAATTCGACCGTAGTCGAGTTGTCCCGCACGGCGGTGGCCGGTAAACCTTACACCGTCAGCGAGGTGAATAATCCATTTCCCAACGATTGGGCGAGCGAAGGCATTCCGATTCTCGCCGCCTATGCCAATTTCCAGGATTGGGATGCCATCATCTGGTACACGTTCGAGCCCAAGGCATCGGCTGACTGGAAGCCCTACGTGGGAGACGCATTCGATATTTCGCTGGATCCGGTCAAAATGCCGCAGCTCGCCGCCGGAGCTCTTATGTTCCTGCGGGCGGATGTGAGCCCGGCCCATTCTACCGTTCTGCGTTCCTACACGCGCGACCAGATTTTCGACAGCGCGTTGCTGCCGCCGGCGACCGACCGACCTTACTTCACGCCTGGATTCCCGCTCGCAGTGCCCCTTGAGCACGGATCGCGCATCCACTCGCTTGATAACCTTCCGGCTCCAGCGTTCACTGCACCCAAAGTCACGAACCCAATCGTCTCCGATACCAATCAGCTGGCATGGTACAACTCATCGGCAATGACCGGGCTGGTGACGGTGGATACTCCGCGGTCGCAGGCCCTGATAGGATTTGTGAAGGCGAATGGCAAGTCAGTTAGCAATCTGTCGGCGGAGGTGCAGAACCGATTCTGCACGATATGGATTACGTCTCTTGAATCAGAGCCGATTTCTCGCGCCTCTCGATTGCTGCTCACTCTCGGATCGCGCGTTGAAAACGAAGGCATGCAATGGAACCCGCGACGCAGCAATCTCTCCGAGTGGGGAGGTTCGCCTACTCTGATCGACCCGGTCGTCGGCCGGATCACCTTGCGAAATCTGGATCGCGCCAAGTCTGTTTCCGCTCAACCCCTCGACGGCTCTGGCCAGCCCACAGGGGAGCCGATCCGTCCCGAAAAGAACGCCGAAGGATGGAATATTCCGTTAGGAAAGAGTGTTACAACCTGGTACGAGGTGACAGTTACGCGCTGACGCTGGTTCGCGGCTTATATAATGCACATCGCGGAGGGCGAGGAAGCTGCCATGTATTGCGCTCGGATCGTGGGTTTCGCGCTGACTTTTTGTGTTCTGTCGGCAAACGCCCTCGCGGAACCGTCCATCAACTATACCTCCCGCATTTGGCAGATGCAGGACGGTCTCCCCGAGCAGACGGTCCAGGCATTTGCGCAGACCGGGAACAGATATCTCTGGATCGGAACGACGGGCGGGCTAGTCCGTTTTGACGGCGGGCGGCTGGTTTTATTTGACCGTGATAACACTCCCGCTTTTACCGAAAACAATGTTTTTGCTCTGACCGTCACCAGTGACGACAGCCTCTGGATCGCGACCGAAGGTGGTGGGCTGATCCGCTACAAAGACGGCGTGTTCCACTCCTTTTCTGGAAAGGATGGTCTGCTCAATGACTTCGTACGCGCGGTCTACCAGGACAGAAAAGGCCAGATATGGATTGGAACTGACAACGGCTTATTTCGGTTCTTAGAGGATCGTATTGAACGCGTGGACAATAGCAATGGCGTCCCCCCGATTGCAGTGCACGCAATCCACGAAGACAATCTGGGACGCCTTTGGGCCGGTGGTTCCAAACTGCTCTGTCTCAGCGGCAGCACCCACCGCGAATATCGCCTGGCGGAGGAGGGAAGTCAGAATCGCGTTAAGTCTATAACGCAGACCCGAGACGGCACTATGTGGGTGGGTACGATCGGTGGTCTGTATCAGATGGTTGCGGGATCAGATGCATTCCACCGGGTGAAAGAAATAAGCGGCACCGTCCGCTTTCTCCAGGAAACTTCCGACGGCACTCTCTGGATCGGCACCATTGGTCACGGAATTTACAAATACTGGAAACACGAGTTCTCTCAGATGACTGCGCCCGAAAGTCTGCCCAGTAACACGGCATTGAACTTATTCGAAGATATCGAGAGCAACATCTGGGTTGGAACGCAAGCGGGAATGCTGAGGTTAAGCAAGACCCCGATTCAAACGGTTACTTTGCCTGACGCCGGCGACTACGATGCCGAAACCGTCTACGAAGATCGCAATGGAGATCTTTGGATCGCTGCCGCCAATCTTTTCCGATTCCGTGATGGTATCGCCACGCGTGTGCGCCCACCTGGAATAAGCGGCGTGCGTGTCCGAAACGTCTTCCGCGACGATGAAGGTGCTCTGTGGATAGGAACCGAAGGCAGGGGCGTCTTCCGCCAGATGGGCGCCAAGTTGACGCACTACATGGTCAAGGATGGTCTGGTCAACAATTTTGTTCGCGCCTTTCTTCAAGCCCGGGATGGAAGTATATGGGTTGCAACCGACGAGGGCGTGAGCCGCTGGCATGACGGCCATTTTACAAGCTACCAGGAACGCGACGGCCTCTGTTATTTCAGCACCCGCACGCTGGCAGAAGATCGCAACGGAGACATTTGGGTCGGGACTGACCGTGGAGTCAGCCGCTTGCAAGGCGGTAAGTTTGCCAAGGATTCGGTGACCGAGGCACTCCGGCACGAGAAAATTTGGGCTATTCGCGAAGACTCCGAGGGCGGATTGTGGTTCGGAACTCGGACCGGCGGCCTTTACCGCTGGCGATTTGGGAAACTGACTCACTTTACAACCGCGCAGGGGCTCGCTAGCAACAGTATCTACGAACTGCTGCAAGACCGGAGGGATAATTTCTGGATCAGCGGTCCCAATGGCATCTCCGTGATCCGGCGGCGAGAGTTAGACCTCATCGCGGAAGATCCATCGCATCCACTTTCTTTAACTCTGTATGGCATTTCCGACGGCTTGGAAACCACTCAGATGTATGGAGCAGAGAAGCCCGGTGGTGTTGTGACCTCGCAAGGCGAGGTTTGGTTTGCCAGCAACAAGGGCCCAGTCCGCGTGTCTTTGAATCCAACTCCGCAGAAGGGTCCGGCGCCGGTAGTCATTGATTCCGTGCTTGCGGATGGCCTCCGGGCGCCGGATCTCCGAAAAATTTCTCTCGATCCGGAGAACGCCAAAATCGAAGTGCACTACAGCGTCATCCAGCTTCGCTCTCAGGAGCGGGTGAGGTTTCGCTACATGCTGGACGGCTTTGATAAGAATTGGACGGATGCATCGGCGCGCCCCGTGGCTTACTACACCAATCTTCCCCCGGGGCATTATCAGTTTCGCGTGGCGGCGTTCGAGATGAGCGATCCGCAGCAGATTGCGGAAACCTCTGTCGAAATTATTCAAAGACCGCACTTCTATCGGACCGCCTGGTTCCTGGGCTGCTGTCTGTTGTTGCTCTCGGCCAGCGTGTGGGGAGGCTACAGATTCCGGATGCGTCAGGTGCAATCCCGTTTTCAGGCAGTATTGGATGAGCGGAATCGGCTGGCGCGGGAAATGCACGACACCCTCATTCAAGGTTGCGCAGGGGTTTCCGCGCTGCTGGAGGCTCATTCCAGCCTCGACGACACCGAAGCCTCCGCCAAAGACGATTTATTGGGCGTTGTGCGCACACAATTGCGCAGCACTATTAACGAGGCCAGAGAAGCCGTATGGGATCTCCGCCACGCCGATGGTTCCGCTACTGCGATTGGTCCGATCATCGGCGATATGACGCAGCAGGTTAGCCATGAGTTTGGAGTGCCCGTGGAATATCGCATCTCAGGCAGACCGTTTGATCTGGATCAATCCACGGCGCACGAACTGCTCATGGTGGTAAGGGAAGCCCTGCACAATGCCATTCGTCATGGCCAGCCTGCCAAGGTCCACGTCAACATTGGATTCGAGAAAAAAACATTCACGGTGCAGGTGCGCGACGACGGTTGTGGTTTCGACCCGGAGGTTGCATCGTCGCAACCGAACGGCCACTACGGCCTGGTTGGCATTCAGGAGCGCGCGAAACGCATTGGCGGATCGCTGGTTTTGAATAGCTGGCGTGGCGTCGGAACGGAATTAACATTGTCCGTTCCCCGCAAGGCATCTGCGGCGGGAAATGGGGTCTCAAGAATATGAATACGCTCCAGGTCGACAAGAACGCAGACAAGATCAAGGTCATGGTGGTGGACGATCATCCTCTAATGCGTGTGGGTGTTGCGTCGATTGTGAACGCGCGCTCCGATATGTCGGTTGTCGCCCAGGCCGGTACGGGAGAAGAATCGGTCGCACTGTTCTTCAAGCACAAACCGGATGTGACTCTCATGGATCTACGGTTGCCGAAAATGAGCGGAGTGGACACGATTCGTTCAATTCGCCGAACTCATCCACAAGCCCGATTTGTGGTCCTTACAACTTACGAGGGGGATGCCGATATCCACCGGGCCCTGGAAGCGGGAGCGCAGGGCTATGTCATCAAAGGGATGCCTTATCAGACGCTCGTTGAGGCGCTGCAGCGCGTGCACAAGGGTGGGCGTTTCTTACCGCCTCCGGTAGCCCGCGCCCTGGCATCGCGCATGCCAGATTCGGAGCTGAGCGCCCGAGAGCAAGAAGTACTCTCTCTGCTCGCCAGCGGAAAGAGCAACAAAGACATCGCCTCCTGCTTGCGCATCTCAGAAGCCACTGTGAAATGCCACGTGAGCGCCATTCTTCTGCGGCTAAACGTCAGCGACCGCACCGAAGCCGTAGTCACAGCCTTGCAGCGTGGTCTTGTACACCTCGAGTAGCGCTCTTCATAATTCCAGCGCTGTTGTCAAGATAAATACTTTTTCCTTCAATCCTACTTTTGGCGGATTCGCGGATGGTCGCATGAGCATACGATTCCGCTTCGGTAGTTCGTTTGCATTAGAAGCTCCTTGATCGGAAGCGTGGTTGCGCCGTTAGATCCAAGATGATTTCGAGCGCCGCTCCGGCGGGGGTTTAACTTCAGGAGGCTCCGCGATGAGACTGGGGATGGTTCGTCACTTCGGGCGCATTTGTGTATTGTTGGCGGCTGGCTTAACTGCTACGTTTGCTTTTGGGCAGAACGCGAACACTGGAGAAATCAAGGGGACGGCGTTGGACACCACGGGTGCGGTTGTCTCCGGTGTGACCGTAACCATAACAAACGTGCAAACCGGAGTGAGCACAATTGTGACGACCAACTCAGCAGGCATTTACGACGTGCCTGCCGTCCCGGTCGGACAATATAAGGTTTCTTTCTCGAAGACCGGCTTCCGGAGTTTTGTGCGTGAAGGCATCACCCTCGAGATTCAAACTATCGAAATCGACGGCACGCTGCAAGTAGGCAGCGCCAGCGAAGAAGTTCTTGTGACAGGTGAGGCCCCCCTGGTGGAGACCGAGACCTCAGACCAGCGCGTGAACCTTAGTACGGCGGCGATCGAAGCGGCACCCATCGTTGGCACGGACTGGCGCGCCGAGATGATTCAACTTATTCCGGGCGTGAATAACGGCGGAGGAGCAGGTGAAGCCAATGGTCAGGCAGTCGGAATCAACGGCACGCAGTCTTACAATGTGAATTTTTTGGTTGACGGCGGCCCCGCCACCGCTATTCGAGACTTCAACAGCAGCAACTACTACACCCCCGTGGATGCCATTGGCGAGGTCAGCATCAATTCCGCCAACGCACCCCCCCAGTACGGCGGTGGTCTGGCTTCCGTCAATGTGATCACCAAGAGCGGGACGAATAACTGGCACGGTAGCGGCTATGAATATATTCAGAACACAGCCTTCAACTCCAGAGGTTATTTCGATCCCGCGCCCGATATCAAATCGGTGGAGCACTGGAACACTTACGGCGGCAGCATCGGCGGCCCGATCATAAAGAACAAACTGTTTTTCTTTTTCCTCTACCAGCGCAACCCTTCGTCCACTCCAACCTCTGGACTGTATAGTTACCCGACGGCCGCCATGGAAGCCGGGGATTTTTACGGGATCTCAGGCGCCACGGGCGCAGCCTTTAACCCCACCACAGGCCAACTGCTGGCGCCTACGGATGCCGTAGCCGCGAAACTTCAGACTTATTTCCCGGCCGCAAGCGCTCCAGGATGGGTTGCGGGATGCCCCGGCCCGGTCAATGTATCCGCAAGCACTCCGCAAACTTGTCCCGTCGTTAACAATTTTATCTTCAACGGGAGCAGTCCCAACACGGACACATGGTACACAGGCAAGGTCGATTACAGTATTTCCTCCAAACAAAGACTCTCGTTTAGTTTCAATTATTTTCCCACCACCACGTCCTACGTCCCGGCGGATCCTCTATACCCGAGCGACGCTACGGCGTATGAGGTAGGGAAAACCGACGACCTCACTGCGCAAGTCTCGCACGTCTATTCCTTCAGCCCGACCATGCAGAATGAGTTTCGTGTGGGCGCGAGCCGCGAGCTCGATAAGTACAAGCCGCCTTCGCTCGGCAAGAACGACCCAACGACGCTTGGCTTGGAGCCACAGTATGGCACCAACGCTCCAGCCAATGTGTTTCCCCACATCACGATCGATCAGGGAGCGGGGGAAGGAGCGACGGCTTTGGGTGCTGGCGGCGGCAACGGCAACATCGACGCCACTTTGGGCGAGGGAACTTATTCTGTTTCCGATATCCTTACGCTCATTCACGGCAAGCACACCATCAAGGTGGGCGGCGAGTTCGACAAGTCCTATCAGAACTACACAAGCTGGGGAGATATCGACTCCGGCCATTTTGAATTCAATGGGAGCGTGACAGGAATTCCGTACGCCGATTTCCTGTCCGGCAACGTTTATGGCTGGTACGTCTACGAGGCCGATCCCACCAGCGCTCACCTGAAAGGCGGAGCGCTGTTTGCGAGCGACGACTTCAAAGTTTCCCAGCACCTCATGCTAAACCTGGGCCTGCGCTGGCAGATGGCGAGTGGTTGGACTGTAAGCAACAACCTCTTCGGCAATTATGATCCCGTCATCCCCGATCCTACTCAGTATGGGGGCGCATATCCCGGGGGCATTCTGTTTGGCGGCCAGAGCGACAAGGCCTTTGGAGGGCCGATCGGCAACCTCTCGGCTATCCAAAACGGCGATTATAAGCAGTTCGCACCGCGTGTTGGCTTCGCCTGGTCGCCCCGCGAAAAGTGGGTCGTCCGGGGAAGCTTCGGTATTTTTGACGCCCCACGCGATGCTGAAAATTACACCGACGGCGCGCTCGGCTTGGGCTTCAATCCCCACAACCAGGGCAACGGAGGGTATACCTACGGCAGCTCTCCCTGGCTACTGGCAACGGGGCCGCCCGCCGGCACGGTCATCTTTCCGACCGTTCAAACTCTTTCATCAACCTTCGCGAACTACAGCAGCGCGGAGTACTACCCGCGGAGTATGCCGACCGTCTATGTCGAGCAGTTCCTCTTAGGGGTTCAGCGCGAACTGAGCCGCGGCCTGTTGGTCGATGCGAGCTATGTCTACACTCGCGGCAGAAACCTGAATTTTGCCACCGATATCGATCAGGCTACCACTCCCGGTTCGACCGCGGTAGGCGGCTTTGAGTGCACCAGTTTCTATCACTGCGGCAATCCCAACCCTGTATTCAACAGCATCGCCGCTCAGTACTACACAGGATATTCAAATTACAACGCGCTGCAATTACGTTTGCAGAAAAGAATGTCGTATGGCCTGAGCTATCAACTCAACTACTCCTGGTCGAAATCGCTCGACACCGGCACCGGCAACGGTCACGGGTCCGGCATCGATATTTATCAGAATGCCTATTCGCCCGCGGCCAATTATGGCTTGTCTGATTTCAACGCGGCGAATACTCTGGTCGGCCAGATCACCTATGAACTGCCCTTCGGCCACAACCGCCAGTTTAAACTGCACGGACCGCTCGATCAGATCGCTGGCGGCTGGCGCATTGCGAGTCTTTTCCAGTGGCACGGAGGAGTTCCGTTTACCCCGGTCATTCAGAGTTCTGTTTCCGGCGGCATCGATCCGGGACTAACCCCGGCCTTCGCCGCTGGTTCGTATCTCTATCCTGATCAGGTCGGCGACCCTGGCGTGCCGAGCCGCTCTCATGCTATGTGGTTTAATCCTTCGGCTTTCGCCAATCCCGCCGATGGCACCTTTGGCGATGCTCACCGCAATACGCTGATCGGACCGGGTTTCGCGAACGTCAACCTCAGTCTGGCAAAAGAGTTTCCGATTCACGAGTCGATCGCATTCGAAGTCAGGGCCGACGCGTTTAACATGTTCAATCACATCAGCTGGGGCAACCCGGACGCTAATGTTGGATACGGTTCGACGCCTTGTCCAGTCGGCGGTCCTAACGCAGGCATCCCGCTGGCGGATTGCACCGCCGGCGAGGTCACCAGCCCCGTCGGAGGCACGCGCATCATACAACTGGGGGCTCACCTAAAATTCTGACCCCTCGGCCCGAGTTTGACTGGCACATCTGTGCGAGGTGCGGAAAGTCTCCCCTTCCGCACCTCACTCGTTAACGCCTCGCCGAAGCGGCGGGTTTCGCGGTATCGTTCCTCCATGAAAGCATCTCGCCCCAGTAAGCTTCATGAATCCGCGTTTTCCTCTGGCGCTTCTCGGGCCGTGGCTGCGAGCCAGGCCGGCAGCCTATGCTGCGGGCTGCTAATTGTGGTGCTAACCCTGCTCGCGAGCGCCTTCGCCGCAACCGCCGTGCAAACCGGAACTTCCCCCGCGGCGGAGATTCACGATCACCTGCGGAAGGCCGCGGAATATCTGCAGGCAAGGGATCCGAATTCCGCGGCTAAGGAGTTCAGTGCCGTCCTGGCGCTCGATCCTAAGAGCGCCACGGCGAACGCAAACCTGGGAGTGATTGCGTTCTCTCAACGCGACTATCGCACCGCCGCACAATATCTGCGCAAGGCTTTGGCGGTTGATCCGTCCCTGGTGAAAACACAGGGTCTTCTCGGAATCTGCCAAAAAAGATTGGGAGATCCCTCCGCCCGCGCTCTGCTGGAAAAGTCCTTTCCAAAGCTGAAAGACAAGCCATTGCACCTGCAGGTCGGTCTGGAACTCGCCGCGCTCTACGAGCAGGAAGGAGACTCGGGTGGCACCGCGTCTGTGATGCGCTCTCTCGTCGATCTTGATCCCGACAACGTCGATGTGCTTTTTATGGCACAGCGCGTCTACTCCGAGCTGGCCGATGACACGCTGAATAAGCTGGCCGTGCTAGCTCCCGGCTCGGCCCGCATGCAACAGGTAATTGCCGAGCGGTTGGTGAACGGCGGAGATCTGCAACAAGCAATCGCGCACTACAAGAAAGCCTTGCAGATCGATCCGCGCGTGCCCGGCGTTCATTTTGAGTTGGGTGAAGCGATTCTTCAATCATCTCCTCACCAAACGGCAATGCAGGCGGAGGCAACAAAAGAGTTCGAAACCGCGGAGACCATTGACGGTGATGCTGCCAACGCCGAGTGTGGGCTCGGCGGAATCGCAATGTCGCAGTCCGACTGGGACCAGGCATTCACCCACTACCAGCGGGCGTACAAACTTAATCCCAACGAAGTGGAAGCCCAGTTAGGCTTGGCAAGACTTCTGTTGATGCAGCAGAAGCCGCAGGAGGCCACGAATTATCTGCGTGCCGCCATCCAATCGGATCCGCTGAATAGCGAGGCGCATTACCGACTCGCTTCCGCGTATCGTCTGCTTCAAATGGACGATCAGGCACAGAAAGAAATGCACCTCTTTCAGGAAATCAAAAAAACCAAGGACCAAGTCAAAGAGCTGTATCGCCAGATGAACATTCGGCCCAAGGCGCAAGGCGATGAAGTGCCAGAGAGTGACCAGCAAGAACAGAAATAGAAATAAAGAGGAGCGAGCAGCAGCTTGAAATTCTGGAAGAAAATGCGTTCGGCATCCCTGTTTCTCGGCGTGATTGCGACCTTGTTCTCGAATGCAGCCTGCGGCGGAGGCTCATCCGGATCCGGCAATCCTCCCCCCGCCGCCTCGCCGCCGACGATCACGAAGATCTTTGGATCGGCCAGCGTGCCCTTGAACGGCACGACATCTCTGACCTTCAACCTGAGCAATCCGAACGCCGCGACTTCCCTGATCGGGATCGGCTTCACCGACGCATTTCCATCCGGACTCACCGTATCGTCGCCGAATGGCCTGACAGGGAACTGCGGAGGCGGTACGATCACGGCGCTCGCCAGTTCAAGCAGTGTTAGTCTTTCGGGTGCCAGCCTCGCAGGCGGCGCTTCCTGCAGCTTCGCAGTCAACGTGACGGGCACAACTACAGCCACGCAAAACAATACGACCAGCGCGGTGACCTCGACGGAAGCAGGAAGTGGTAAAGCAGCCTCGGCCAGCCTCATCGTTACCGGACCGAGTCAACAGCCTCCGCAACCTGTCGACATCACTCCGATTAGCGGCCAGACCTATTACATCCTCGATCAGCTCAGCGGATTGCAGGTCGACCTGAACAACAACTCCACGACTGCCGGCGACCACATTGTCCAACAACCTCGCACCTTCACCAATACCAGCCAGAGATGGACCTTCACCGCAGTTTCGGGCGGCTCCTGGCAGATTGCCGACGTACGAAACGGCCTTTGCTTTGACAGCGCAAATGTTTCTGGGGTGTTGTATGTGGTGCAGAATCCATGCGGCAGTGCCGCCACCCAGACCTGGACCCTCGCCCCAACCACGAACGGTTACTACACAATTTCAAATAACAGCACAGGCCTGCTGCTGGATGTGCCCTCGACGGCGAGTGGCGCATTTCTCCTCCAGACCGCCCTGTCGGGAAGCGCAACCCAAGGCCAGCAGTGGCTGCTGCGTCCGGCGTTTCTCCGTGGCGTGGATAATGCCCTCCTCGAGAAACAGGAGGCTGCGCGCATCTCCACCGGCTTGGTGTGGTGGAAAGACGCGGGCGTCCAGACTGACGTTCTTCAAATTCTGAAGAACCACGGCGTCAACCTGGTGAGGGTCAGGCCAACCTCGGCGCCACCTTATTCTGATCCATCGCAGACGGGATGCACCGGTAATGCGTGCTATGCCGAAACCGAGGCTCAAGATCTAGACCTTGCGAAACGCACCAAGAATCTGGGCATGAGCCTGGAATTGACCCTGCTTTTTGACGGGGGCAGCTCTTCCAGCGTTCCGCCCGCATGGTCTGAAAACACACTGGCTCAGTTACAAACCAATGTCTATAACTACGTCAAAGCAGAAATCATGTCGTATCGCCAGGCCGGCACTATGCCCGATCTTGTTTCGATAGGCAACGAAGTGGATACCGGCTTCCTCGGCACCATCGGCAGCCCCACGGGAACGGACTTCACTGGATTTGCCGCCTTGCAGATTCAGGCCATGCAGGCGGTTGCGGATGCCGCATCCGATATCTCGATCGGCCCCGCGATTCCCGCGCCGCTGACTTGCATCCACATTACCCCGGCGTGGGATCTTACGCAGTTCTTTACGTTGGCGAATCAAAACAACATTCCCTACGATGCCATCTGTCAGAGCTACTACCCCTTTTTTCACGGTCCCCTAACCGATGCGCAAGCTGCGGCCACTAATCCGAATAACCAACCAGTGGAGCAGGACGTGCTCGTGGATGCCGCCAACAGCATTCTCAAACCCATCTTTATCATCGAGGCGGGAGAGCATTACGAAAACGGGTTCGACTCGAACGATCCGTGGTACTACCCGCCGAGTACGACTCTGCAGGCGCAATTTCTGACTGATCTCCAGACTGTGCAGCAGGGCTTGCCCAACAATTTAGGAATGGGGATCGCGTATTGGAATCCCGCAGGCGTCAACATTCCCCGGCTGAACGGCGGATACTTCAACGGCGGCACCAATCTTCCCGATTCCATCTATGTCTGGAACGGCCTGACCATCTTTGACAATGCCGATTCGTCGGGTGCAACCAACGTGAACGATCCTGATTACTCCACGCCCTTGGCGGCGCTCGATGCGCTGGGTAGCCAATGATTCGTCCATCCCGTGCTGAAACGAACGTTTCTTCGGACTTCAAGGAGCCGCCGATGAAAGAAGATGGCGTGCTGCAGAGTTCGCTGAACCGACGGCAACTGCTCAAGGGGGCGGTCAGCACGGCTGTAGTCGTTTCCACACCTTCATTCATCGGTGCCAGCCTCGCGCAGTCCATGCCCCATCCAGTTGCGCCCAGAATCCGGGAGAGTTTCGATTTCGGTTGGAAGTTCCGCAAAGGCGATTTTCCAGGCGCCGAAATGCCACACTTTTCCGAATCAGGCTGGAGAACTCTGGACTTGCCGCACGATTGGAGCATCGAAGGCCCGCTTGACGAAAAAGAGCCATCCAGTTTTTGCGGTGCTTATCTTCCCACTGGGATTGGCTGGTATCGCAAGCGATTCCATTTGCCCGATTCGTACCCCGATTCGTACAAAGATAAGAAGCTGACGGTCGAGTTCGACGGCGTCTATCAGCTCAGCGAAGTGTGGATCAACGGCCAGTTTCTAGGCAAACGTCCCTACGGATACGTTCCGTTTTTCTACGACCTCACACCGCACCTGAATTTCGGGCGCGAGAACGTGATCGCTGTCAAAGTCGACAACTCGCATCAGACGAATTGCCGCTGGTATTCAGGGTCGGGCATTTATAGGCACACGTGGCTATTGTCCACGAACAGAATTCACGTTGCCCACTGGGGTACATTCGTCAGCTCGCCGCAAGTATCGAAGGAAGCGGCAACACTTCGCGTCAGCACAAAAATCAGCAACGAGAGCGCCAGTGGAGCCCATTGCACGCTCGTCACCAGCATTATTGACCGGGACGGAAATGCCGGCCAAAGCGCCGAGACGGGCCAGGACGTCGCCCCTGGTAACGAATACGAATTCCTGCAGCAGCTAACGGTGAACGCCCCGCGCCTCTGGTCGGTTGCCGATCCGTATTTGTACAAAGTCCGCAGCACCCTTCGAACTCAGAGCGGGGTCGCGGATGAATACGAGACTCCGATTGGCATTCGCAAAGCCATCTTCGATGCGGATCGAGGATTTTTATTGAACGGCGAACGCGTGAAGCTTAACGGAGTGTGTCTTCATCACGACGGCGGCTGCGTGGGAGCCGCGGTTCCAGAGCGGGTCTGGGAGCGCCGGCTGGAAATCTTGAAGGAGATGGGCTGCAATGCCATTCGCACCAGCCACAACCCCTGCGCCGCAGAGTTTCTCGACTTGTGCGACCGCATGGGTTTCCTGGTGATGAATGAGGCTTTCGACGAGTGGAAGGTGCCGAAAGGCCAGATCGGCCCTAACGGGTACGCCAAATACTTTGACGAATGGTATGAGCGCGACGTGCAAAACTTCGTCCGGCGTGATCGCAATCATCCCTCCGTTGTGCTCTGGAGCGCTGGTAACGAAATCGGTGATCAGGGCAGCCCGCAGGGTCCGGAGACGCTGGAAAAATTGCTCAAAGTGTTTCGTGCCGAGGACCCCAACCGGCCGGTAACTGCCGGCTGCGATCACATTCACTCCGAGCCGGCTTCCGAGGCGGCGCGCCCTGAGTTTCTCGCTCTTCTTGACGTCGTTGGCTACAACTATGTGGACCGCTGGCGTGACCGCAGAGAAAAGTATTACAGCATTGACCGCCACGCATTTCCGCAGCGGCGCTTTGTTGGGACCGAGAGCGAAGCCATGGGCGGCATCCGCGGCGAGTATCCCGACCTTCTCCACGCGGCAACTCCAGCGCCGGGCTTTTTCCAATTCCTGCGCGGAAGAAACATCGACGTCGAGCAGTTGTGGAAGTTTGTAAGCACTTATGACTACTTGGCTGGAGATTTCATGTGGACCGGCATCGATCATCTGGGCGAGGCGCGGTGGCCCATGAAGGGCTCCTCCTCGGGCGTAATCGACACCTGCGGCTTTAAGAAGGACGGCTATTACTTCTATCAGAGCCAATGGACAGACAAGCCAGTGCTGCATGTGTTTCCCCATTGGAATTGGAAGGGAAAAGAGGGACAGGTCATTCCTGTGACCTGTTTCACAAATTGCGACACAGTCGAGTTGTTTCTCAACGGCCGATCGCTGGGAGTGAAAGGCTACGAATTCCCGCGCTTGGGCATGGAAGGCAGATGGGGCAACCTGCCTGCGCGGGCGAAGGTTCTGCGGACGACTGCGGACCTGCACTTGTCCTGGGATGTGCTTTATGAACCGGGTGCCCTGAAAGCGATTGGGACTAAAGATGAGAAGATCGTCACAACAACTGAGATTTTCACCGCGGGGTCCCCGGCTGTGGTCGGCTTGTCGTCTGATCGGGAGTCGATGGGGGGGGATCAGCGCGATGTGGCTCATGTAACAGTCCAGATTTTGGACGATAAGGGCCGCATAGTGCCCACGGCAGACAATCAAGTCACCTTCGAGATAGAGGGTGCAGGATTGCTGCTTGGAACAGATAATGGAAACCCGGCGAGTCACGAGGACTATCAATCGAATCGCAGAAAGGCTTTCAACGGATTATGCCTCGCCATTGTGAAATCGAACGGCAAACCGGGTCAGATTCAGGTCAGCGCAGTTTCGCCGGGACTTCAAGCGGCTCATGTGATCATAGCGCCTCGGCTGAGTTGAACGAAATTTCTTAGCCAAGAGGATCGAGGAAAGTTTGAAATGGGCTTGACTAGCATCGACTGGATCATCATGGGGGTGTATTCCGTCTTTGTACTGGGTATCGGTGTGGCTTTGAAGCGGTACATGAAGACCAGTACTGATTTCTTTCTCGCTGGCCGTTCGATTCCCGCGTGGGTTTGCGGTCTGGCCTTTATCTCCGCCAACCTGGGAGCCCAGGAAGTCATCGGCATGGGCGCTTCGGGCGCTAAGTACGGCATCGCGACCAGCCACTTTTACTGGATCGGCGCGATTCCCGCCATGGTGTTTGTCGGCATCTTCATGATGCCGTTCTATTACGGATCGCGTGCTCGCTCGGTGCCGGAATATCTGCGGCTTCGCTTCGACGAAAAAACCCGTGGCCTCAATGCCATCTCTTTTGCCACGATGACAGTTTTCTCTTCGGGCATTTCGATGTACGCCATGGCGAAGCTGATGCAGACCTTGCACATTTTGGACAAGCCTTTAAAAAGCATAGGCCTTCCACTGTCGGCAAGTTTTCATATAAGCGTTCTCATTTCGGCAATCGTGGTGCTTGTCTATATCCTGTTGGGGGGACTGGTCAGCGCCATCTACAATGAAGTGCTCCAGTTCTTTCTGATCGTAGCCGGCTTCCTTCCTCTCGTCCTTCTTGGCCTGAAAGATGTTGGAGGATGGAGCGGAATAAAACACCAGCTCCCAGCGGCGTACACGCATTCCTGGCGGGGTATGAGCAGCCCACACACGAACCCCCTCGGAGTGGAATGGTTCGGGTTGATGATGGGGTTGGGTTTTGTACTCTCTTTTGGCTATTGGTGCACGGATTTTCTTGTGGTGCAGCGTGCCATGGCAGCGG
>Ga0209420_1000542_pt1 | contig 19537 bp, 17 predicted proteins | sample BlaSpr_A8_OM1_O1_FD_187972 | JGI IMG/M metagenome (GOLD analysis project Ga0209420, IMG submission 187972) | Forest soil microbial communities from Thunder Bay, Ontario, Canada - Black Spruce, Ontario site 2_A8_OM1_O1 (SPAdes) (version 2) | ecosystem: Environmental > Terrestrial > Soil > Boreal... | reverse complement strand
GTTCTGATTTCTCAGGTGTCGCGGTACAAAATAATTCAGGAGCGGCAGTCGTTATAGCGGCTGGCATTAGTGGATCATCAAGCGGTTTAGCTAGTTTTACCGTAACCGATACAGCAGGCGCAGGCGGTCGAATCGTTGGTTCGTCGATTTCAGGGCTTCCAACTTTGGCATTAACTGCTCCCAACGGCGGTAGTCCAGCGGGGGTTATTACTTTGTCTCCGACATTGGGGACTGGATACGGACAGCTAACAATTACCAATATGTCCCAAGCAACCGTAGGTTCTGCTGGAAGTGCTTCGGCTTTACCTGCACAACCAAGCGGCTATCTACAGATCACATTCAGCGGCAGCAATTTTGTAATTCCGTATTACAAGGCTTCTTAAATCCAGAAACGAGGCACTCTTATGGTCACTACTACTACTATCACTAATGAATTGCTGCTTCAGACAATTGGGCTGCAAAAAGTCGAGAACGATTTGCTTCGATCTCAACTTGCTCAGCTACAGAAGCAAATCCAAGATACAAAAAAGAGCGTAGCACAAGAGACTCTTCCCCCATTGAACTAGCAGCCGCGCCGCTAACAATTGGCCCGGCAGTGGGCGGCTCTCCCGTTTTCCGTGGAACCGGGATCAAAGAGCCGCCCTTCTCTTTTTCAAAACCAAATGAAACAGAAAAGATTCCACGGCAGCCGCTAGCTCCCCGTGGATTCGTGGAGGGACTTCCACGTGGAGACGGTGTTAGTCCAGGCATCGCTCTGCGATTCCGTTACGCCGTCTTCTATTTGTTGTTTGCAGCCGCCAGCAGAAGAGCTGTGACGGTGCATTTGATTAACAGCCTCAACGATCGTTGCCACGTGGATAAAAGGGGAAATAATTATGGCATTCAGTTTCGTTCAACAAACAAACCAATTCACCTATCCAGCATCCGGCAACCCCACCATGACTATGGGCGGTGCGACCACCAAGGGCAACCTCTTGGTCTGTATGGTGCAGACCACATCAGGCACACCGATTGTTCCTGACGACGGCAGAAATATCTGGGTGCCAATCATCACATCACCGCTCGCGGGTGGTCGTGGATTTATCCAGGCGTTCTACGCCGTGGCGCAATCGACGCGCACTTTGACCTTAAACCTCTACGGTGTCACGGGAGGCACCGGAAATTATTATCAGGCGACTCAAAACACGCTTGCGAACGCGGGCGGTCAGCTAATCGAATTTAGTGGCAATAGTCAAAACCCTTATGTCACAGCCGCAACAGCAACGGGAACGAGCACAGCCCCTGCCGCCAGCTTTGTAATCGGAGGAACCACCGATCTTATTCTTGGATTTGCAATCGGGTCAGCAGGAAATACCGTTATCGAAACGGCAGGATGGACGAACGCAGCCGGCGCGGGAACGAGCACAAGCGGCATCTACCAAATCGAGAATACATCGGGAACCTTCACGCCGACATTTTTGCAAAGCGCGTCCGCTGCTTGGGGTTGCCTCGCCGTGGCGTTTCAAACTCCAGGAACCACCTACACGATCTCAGGGAATCTTGGCAGCAACGGCGCTGGCGCTACCGTAACGTTCCTGAGCCAAACCACCGGCCAATCCTTCTCGACGACCGCAAACGGTTCCGGCAACTACACGAGCCCGGCCCTTGAAAACGACACTTACATAATTCAACCGCAACTTCTCGGGAGTTCCTTTACGCCGAATGCTCTGTCCGGCGTGGCCGTGAGCGGATCGAACGTAACAGGACAAAATTTTACATCGCAATCAGTGCCGACGAATTTGACCTTTGTCCAAACTGTCGCCGATTCGATGCAGCGAGCCAATGAGAACCCGCTCAGCAATGGTGGGACGTGGGCAGCCGATGGCACGCCGGTTCCGCCGTGGGATAAACCGCTGGCGATTGTCAGTAATGAAGCGGTCTCTTCAAACGCTGCAATATTTGCCAACTTCTCGGGGCCGTACTCGGGGAACGGCATATCCTGCTGGCAAAACAACGCCGGAATTATTCCAGGCAGTCAGTACGCGCAATTTCAGGTTGATGCCTGCAACGCTACCCCGACTGCGCACGCTAGTTGGATGCTTGGCACTCGACAACTCATGAACGATACGCAGGGCTACTATCTGTTCGGGAATAACAATGGCGACGGCACAACGACGCTTAACCTTTATACGATTCTAAACTCTGGCAATCAGCCGACGAACCCCGGCGGGCTCGGGAATCTATTCAGAGTTCCTTTCGGAAGAAACCCGTGGGCCTACTGGACGAAAACCGTTCCGTTCAGCCTTGGCGATACTTTCGGCACGGCTGTTATCGGCAACACCGTCTACATCCTCCACAACGGGGCCGTGATCGGCACATTGATTGATTACACCGCGCAAGCAATCGGAACCGCTGTAATCGAAGCGCAGTGTCAAACCGCGTCGGATGTGCAGCTATCCCACTTCACGGCAGGCACCGCCTATGTAACGGGCGCTCAAGTCACCGACATTGTTGATATTGGCCGTGGTTCCGCGTCTGGAACAACTCTTGTCACGTCATCGTTCCCGACATCTACCGGGGATGGCATCGTTGCTTTTGTCAGCTATTACAAACCGAGCGGGCAGACGATCAGTTCAGTCAAAGATGGCAACGGCAATTCGCTTTCTTTAGCAGGAACAATTTCGGATACGAATGAAACGATCAGTTGCTATTACCTATCAAACTCTCAGGCAATCTCAGCGAATACGATCACCGCGACCTTCAGCGCCTCCGTGACGTTTTGCGATCTCTGCGTCTTCCATGTTCCCGGCGGTCTCACTTCGGGTTTCTTCGATAAGGTTGCTACTGCTTCATCAACTTCGTCTGCTTCGTCGCTTACACCAACGATAACTACAGCGAATGCCAACGAAGTTGTGTTTGCTTATGCGTTCCTAGGAGGCTTACCAGCAGGTGGTCTTATTCCAGTAGCGACTTTTCCGACTGCGTGGTCGTGCACCGGCTCGGTTCCACAAGCCTATTTACAAGGCGCTGCAGCGTGGCAGATTTTCAATTCGGTGCAAACCAGTTTGGCCGTGCCCATTCAACTTGTGGCCACGAATACCGAATCAGTCGCAATGCTTGCGGCTTTTAACATCAGCGCGAGTTCGAGTGGTGGCGGCTCTGGAAGCTCAGTGCAAGCGTTTCGTTCTTTCATAAATAAGAAGGGTGGCAGTCACCGACGCCCTCAATAAGGAGTTCTAAATGGCACAGTTTGGATTAGGGGAATTGCCGTTCACCCTTTCTGCAGGACAGCAGAAGGTAGGCGGAATGGCTATCGGTCGCGTGTATTGGCTTAATCCAGGAACTATCGGAGATACGTTTACGTTAGCCGATGCCTCTGGAAATGTGATCCTCACGGGGCGAGCTGAGGTGGCTAATCAATCTCAGTTCTTCGATTTCACGGGATCGCCTATTTCTGTGAACGGCGTCGGAGTAAATCAGATGACCTCCGGCACGCTTTATATCTATACCGTTTCCTAAGGTCAATCAGGCTGTCGTCGGGGAACCTGCGATGATCTTTCGCCGACCTGATATTTCAGGCACTTGATGGTGCTTATCGGAGAAATGTTCATGCCCAGAGCTATTGTCATTCGTGAGGCTTTGCAAGTGCGACAGGAAGGTAGCGCAGCTGCTTAGTGAACGTTCGCGGAAGGGCGAACCTGATTCAGTCAGATTTCAACAGGGCAAATTGGTTTTGATCTACGACGAACAGGCGACCCACAAACATAACGGAGAGAATGAGTTAGTCGATCACCCCCGTAAAAGTACCAGTACTAACTCGGACAAGAGTATTTTGACTCTCTATTCAAGAAAATCTTGAAACACGATTTGAAATTGACCGTCTAATATAGTAAAGTGAGGTTCACCCGGATGTCCCAACCTAGCGAACAGGCAGCATTGCTCGGAAGTAGGATCCGTATTGCCCGAGAGAGGCTAAACCTCTCTCAAGAAAAACTAGCCAGTAAAGTCGGTTTCAACTCCGCCCAAATCATTTCCACGATTGAATCAGGAGTTCGGGAGTTAAAGGTCTCCGAACTTAACCGCATTGCTAATTCACTCAAGACTAGCATTGATGCCTTACTGAATTCTGACCTCCAGGTAGAACCAAAGTTTTTGTGGCGAGAACAGCCCGAGGCGGGGTTTGAGCAAAATCAAGCTATTTTCCTGCGACGCTGCGAACGTTACGGGCTGGTGGAAAAGTGGTGCGACATTCTCGGACATCATAAGCCTATGCCCATCGTCAGTCTGACTGCTCGTCCGTCATACGGTGAGGTTCAAGCGCAGGCAGAGCAAGTTAGAAACTTTCTTCAATTGGGGGGCCGACCTGCGTGTGCTCTAGAGAAAACACTCCAAGAGGATCAGGGTGTCAAAATCTTCTATGGTGATCTAGGCCCGGCGGGCGGCGGATCCGCCTTCTCTGTCAAGTCATGGTTCGGGGAAGCCGTGCTTTTGAACTCTTGCGAGGCCCCATGGCGAAGAAATTACAGTTTAGCCCATGAGTTGTTTCATCTTCTCGTGCCTGACGACTCCATGACGCTCAGCAAGGACCAGATCGAAATTTTGGCGAACGTTTTTGCCGCAGCACTTCTACTCCCTGCAGAGCATTTGCTCGCCGCGGTCAGCACGCGAGAAAGTTCTGGAAAGATTTCATACGAAGGGCTAATTGAGATCGCTCGTGAATTTGACGTTTCTATCGACGCTCTGCTTTGGCGGTTGGTGAACTTGGGCCGTTTTGAATCTCAAAAGGCAAAGGAACTTTGCGGAAGCAAGGTCCTCAGGACCATGGATAAAGCGAGTTTTCCAGCGCGGGAAAAACGAAATCCTTTGCCCGAAAGGTATATCAGACTTTGTTTCTTTGCCTATCGGCAGGGACTGATGGGTCTAGCCAAGATGGCTGAATTCCTTGAAACCGGCATCGTAGATCTCGCTGAGCAGGTTCGCGATATCGATTCGGAGTTAGCGACGGGTGAAGAAGCCGAAGTTACTTTTGTTAGATGCTGACGTCGTTATATTCGCTCATCAGCTGGACGTTTGGACATCGCTGAAAAGCGCCTACGAAATACACCTTCCTGCCACGATTCTGGACGAAGCCAAATATTTTGAAACGAAGCAAGGAAATTGCAAGAGCATAGATGTGCAAGCGGATTTAATCGCCGGTCTGATAAAGAAGTTGGAAGCGGATGTGAAAGACTTGACTCGAACCTTCGAGAGTTTCGATCCTGTCTTTCTTGCCGCACTCCATGACGGAGAAAAAGAGGCAATTACAATTCTTGCGTCCGATGGCGCTTCCGAACTGATTTTTTGCACTGGCGATGTTTCGGCGATGAAGGCCGTAGGGATGTTGGACCTTGCGTCCAAGTGTATCTCCTTTGAAGAAGTGTTGGAAAAAGCTGGTCTTTTGAAACATTGTGGGCGCCTTCAGCCAAACTTGACCAAGTCGGCCTATTCGACTCACTCAGCAAAGGGAAAAACCTGTCGGATTACGGGAGAGAGCCTAAAAAAGCCGATTATCTAAATATATTATTTGCAAAAGCCTCTTCGGCGGCTTTTCGAAAATCTAGAGAGAGAGAGCATCGAAGTGGCGAGTCAGATTGGAGCGTGACCAAGAAAGATTGCGGGGCTGAGTGGGCCTGCCTGGACTCGAACCAGGAACCAGCAGATTATGAGTCTGATGCTCTAACCGATTGAGCTACAGGCCCCCGCGCTTCGCTTCCAGCATAACAAGAAAATCTTCGTACTTCTTCATCGCATCGTTCATTTCATTTTTGTCAGGAATTACGTAATGCGCCATTGTTGTGGAGACCTGAGAATGTCGCAAAATCGCTTGAACGGTCTTAGCGTCCGCACCCAAATAGAATAACCGGGTGCCGATTCCACGGCGGAACGAATGCCATCCAGACCAAGCGGGAAAAAGTGGCGCAATCGTTTTTCGCGAAAGATTGTCCAAATTCAGCGCGAATCCTTTTCTGCCACAAAAAATAAACTCATCCGGGGAACCTGGCAGAACTTCTGACTTGTAAGCATCCAAGATTTTCTTGAGAGCAGGAATCACGGGGACGAACCCTTTACGGGCTTCGGTCTTTAGAGCGCCTACGTGCCGACGCCACACTTTTTGATTCACGTGCAAGTTTAAGCCATCGTAATTTTTCCACTGAAGTCCTCGGAGCTCGCTCGCACTAAGTCCAGTGAAGGCCGCAGTGGCGCAGACAGTTCGAGCGGGTTCAGGAAGCTTCGCGAGCATGTCGAGGATTTGATCGAGTGTGTAAACTTCACCCTTGAAATCGGATTTACGGCCCCCTACTTTCGTCCCATCCAAAGGATTCACGCCTGAGATCGCGCCAATCTGTTTCGCGAAATTGAACACTCCGCTGAGAAAGGCTTTTACCCGGAGATGGCTTTGGTGGGAAAGATTCTGATCAAGGTTCATAAAGAAAGCTTGAGCGTTGACCGTGGTGAAGTTTCGGACTCGGACGGATGCGATATCCGAGTCCTTTACTCTGAACTTCCAAATGTCCTTGTATCCCTTAATCGTGGAAGGTTCCAGACGTAGAGCGCCTTGCATTTGTTGGCGCTGTTCAAGGTGTGGAAAATATTTCTGTTCGACGAATTCAGAGAGTCGTAACGTCCCGTCGATCTGCCCCGTCGATTGCGATCCGAGCACGGAAAGAATTTCGTCAGCGAGTGGGCGGACGTGGGATTTTGTGCGATAGACATTCCCAACTGGAGCTAGAATTTTGCTGATTCGGACACGCTTAATCACTCCGGCGTCTATTCGGTCGTCGTAATATTTCAAAACCCAATTGCCGTTGCGTTCGACAATCGAGCCTTTCTGATATCGTGGGCGCGTCATTGCAATTTAGCGCCGGGATCAACTTCGAAATCGGGCTCTGGCTGAAGCACACCGTCTATCGTGACTACGTTTTTAAAGAATCGGCGGGCAAAATCATGCAGTTCTTGCGCATCGTTTGTCGTAGGCGGTTTCCGCGACTTGCCTTTACTTCGCCGCTTCACAGGCGCATTGCGTCTCTTTTGGAAGCTCTCAACATCCATTTTACGGCAGGCTTCGAGCCAAGTAAGAATCGCCGACCATTGGAAACGCAAGGATCCCCGTCCAAGGGGTAAAGCGGGTATCGGATTACTACATCGCGGGCGACGTTTTTCGTAAATCCACTTCAGTGGCTTCTTAAGAAGTTCGCCAAGTTCTTGAGGAGTTAATAGTTCACCTGCTTGAGCGCGCTCCAAGAGCGTAGGCATGAGGCCGATGATAAATTCCATTCCGCAAGGGCGCAAGCACGATCTTGGGTCTTAATGGGGTCTGATTGGGGTTGTGTCTTAAGAAATACCAATAATAGTGGGCCATCTTTTACTCCGGAGGCTGGACTCATAATCCGTTGGTCCAAGGTTCGAATCCTTGCGGGCCCACCCAACAAAAAAACTCCCGGGACCATTACCACCAGTCGCCATTGAAACAAATTTCGTTCATTGACAAAAACTCCAAGTCTGTACGAGCATCCTTCCTACCCTGCGGGGGGAAAACAGGAATCCATACTCTAGGCCCAGATTCGTTAATCCTCATGCTCTCCACAGTCGAATCCTCTTCAAGCTGAATTGAATCCCTAGGTCTTGGGTCGAACTCGGCCTATTCGCACAAGACGCACAAGAACATCCGAGAACGACCCGGATTCCCACAGGAGTGGTAGAAGCCAACCGCGTACGGAGAGTATGTTGCTTCCACTCGTGCGCCCAAAGGCGACAGGCAAAAGGGGCTCTTGAATTGAGGCATTCGCCGCAATACACGCGCGTTGCAGCGGACAAGCTGAGATTCGACCCAAGGCACAAAAAAGGAGTTAGCGATGAACACAGGAGCAGTCCGCGGCAATGAGGCGACCAGTATCGCGAGCCCCCAAAAAGTGGACATGAAACTCGAGGTGGACATCATTCCGGTCTCGGACGTCGAGCGCGCCAAAGAGTTCTACAAAAAGCTTGGGTGGAGGCTGGACGCGATGCCCTCCGGGGTGGTGCAGTTCACGCCCCACGGCTCCTGGTGCTCCATCCAATTTGGCGCGCACCTCACGCCCGCCGCGCCGGGCTCAGCCAAGGGCTATCTAATCGTTTCCGACATCCAGGCAGCCAGGGATGCGATTGTCGCCGCCGGCATCGAAGTGGGCCAAATCTTCCACCTCACGCCGAATGGCCCAGTCAGCGGCCCCGACCCCAATCATGCTACTTACCGTTCGCTGGCCTCGTTCCAGGATCCTGACGGCAACACCTGGCTGCTGCAGGAAATCACCACGCGGCTGCCCGGCCGCGTAGATCCGGGCGCGACTTCCTTCGGGTCGGCGAGCGACCTGGCGAGCGCGATGCGGCGCGCGTCGATCGCCCACGGTGAGCACGAGAAACGCATCGGCGCGGCCGATCCGAACTGGCCCGACTGGTACGCCGCATACATGGTGGCCGCGCAAGCCGGGACCGAGCTGCCAAAGTAGATCCATGGAATGAACCGATCATGTGCTGCGTCATCGCGCGTATGGGCGCGTTTGATTTTACGAAGCGACGTCTTAACCCTGCCTTAATACAGAAGTAAGAGAATGCCGATTGGAGGAACAATGAACACCGCAGCCGCACCCTCACCCGCACCACGAGAACCGGCGCTCGCTGGGCAGACTATCGTCGTAATCGGCGGAAGCTCCGGCATCGGACTGGAAACGGCCCGACTAGCGCGCAGTGAAGGAGCTAAGCTGATTCTTGCCGCCCGTGATCCGGGCCGCCTCGAGCATGCCGCACAAGAGCTCGGTGCACTCAGCACTGCGGCCTTCGACGCCACAGATTTCGAACGTCTCGAGAGGTTCTTCAATGGGCTGCCTAGGCCAATCGACCACGTGCTGGTAACGGGTCCGGGCCCCTACTACGCGCCACTGGCGAATTTCGATATCGACAAGGCACGGAGCGACGTCGATGCCCATCTTATGCTCCCGGTCGTGGTCGCCCGGAATGCCGCCGGCAAGGTACGCCCTGGTGGGACTCTGCTTTTCATGACCGGCACTGGCGGCCGCCGCCCCGGAAAGGGACAGGTCTTCATTTCAGCTCTCACCGCCGCGCTTCCCGCGATAACGAAGAATCTCGCCCTCGAAATCGCGCCCGTTCGCGTGAATCTTATTGCGGCCGGCTTTGTCGACACATCGCTGTCAGCGGCGATCCTTGGCGATCAATTGGAAGCGCGTCGCGAACAGCTGAGAAAGACACTGCCAATCCGGCGCGTCGTCGGTCCGGCCGATATCGCCGCGCTGGCCGTGCACCTCATGACGAATACAGCGGTCACTGGAGCAACGTACGACATCGATGGCGGCGAGCAGCTTGTCGAGGAGTAGCGAAAAAGACGAGTGAGCATCGTGCCCCACTTGCCTACCTTATCTACGAGCATCAACCCATTCACTCGGTAAAGAAATCGCGAAACGCAAAGGAGACGAAACATGAAAATACTGCAGGTGCTGACGTCGCACGATCAATTGGGTAACACCGGGCGCAAGACCGGTTTTTGGTTGGAAGAATTCGCAGCACCCTACTACGTTTTTACAGATGCCGGGGTCGAGTTGACGCTGGCTTCACCGAAAGGCGGCCAGCCGCCTCTCGATCCGAAAAGTGATCTCCCCGAAAATCAAACGCCTGCCATGACGCGGTTTAAGAAAGATGAGGCGGCACAGAAAGTCCTTGCTAATACCGTCAAGCTTGCAGATGTGAAAGCGGAAGATTTTGACACCGTCTTCTACACCGGCGGACACGGCCCCATGTGGGATCTGGCCGAGAGCCCGGTGTCGATCGCCTTGCTCGAAGCTTTCTACAACTCTGGCAAGACAATAGCTCTGGTCTGCCACTCGCCTGGCGTGCTCCGTCATGTCACATACAAGGGCGAGTCTCTTGTAAAGGGTAAGCACGTAACCGGCTTTACAAATGGTGAGGAAGAAGACGCAGGGCTCACCAAGGTTGTGCCGTTCCTTGTCGAAGATGAACTAATGCGCCTCGGGGCCATCTTTGAAAAGGTTCGCAACTGGCAGCCGCATTCCATCGTGGATGGGCGCCTAGTGACTGGGCAGAACCCCGCATCGTCGACCTCTGCAGCGCAGACGCTTCTAAAAGTTGTTGGAACGCAGAGGGCAACTGCCTGAAAGCAAAAGGAGAGTTTATGTCTTCCAAACCAATTGCTTCTAGAGCGGGATCAAAGAGTGGAGCAGTCCGGCCTCATCAGCCGGGTCAAGCCGATTTCAAGGCAATTTTGCCCCAAGAGATTGACTGGGAACCGTTCGCATCGTTTCCAGCTTCAGTGCGCCTTGCCATTGTTGTTGGTCAGCCTGCTCAGGAGGGGCCGTACACGATCAGGGTCAAGGTACCTCATGACGTGAAATTGATGCCGCACCGGCATCCCGAGGACCGGGTATACACGGTGATCTCCGGCATCTTTTACATCGGCCTGGGCGATAAGTTCGATGCCGAAAAGTTGATGGCCTACCCTCCCGGCGCGGTGATCGTTCTGCCCGGCAATACATCCCACTTCCACTGGGCGAAGTCCGGCGAATACATCACGCAAGTAACCGCGATTGGACCACTTGGCCTTGAGTACCTCAACTCGAAGGACGACCCACGGAACGATCCTCGCAATAAACGTTCCGAGACCTAACAGGCAGGAGAATCAGTTCCTATACTGCGATTTTAGGTGTGGGGGAAAAGCCGAGACCACGGCTGGCGCTTAATTCTCTTTCTGAAACACGGCGAATGAGAACGGCTGAAGGGTGAGTCGATGCCCGGCCTCACCGACTCGCACTGGATCTGCATGCTGACTAACAGCGCGGCCATTGTCTTCGGCAGAGGCATTCCTACCTCGATCCGCGCTCCAATAAGAATCGCTCGAGTTCAGAATCTCTCTCCATGTGGCCGGCGGGAGTGGTGCTTCGAATGGAATCGCCGTGTCGCCAAAATGGTGGATGACGCACACTCGGCTCTGGTCGTGCCACCGTGTAACTAGCAGCACTCCGGAATCGTTGTACGATTTCACTTCCATCGATTCCTTATCCAAATGCGCCAACGCCGGTACATTGCATCGCAACTGCAATAGCCGCTGATAAAATTCCCGAATCAGCCGGTGCTGCCCCTCCGACTGAAGATCCCAATTCAGCTTGCTCCTCAGGAAGGTCTCTTCCGTCGACGGATCTAAGAACTCCGCATCGTAGTGATAGCTTTCAAACTCCTTCACCCTGCCCTTGCGCACCGCGTCGCTTAGCGCGGAGTCGCCGTGATCCACAAAATACGGAAACGGGGCTGGCTCGGCATATTCTTCACCCATGAAGAGGAGTGGAACATAGGGCGAGAGCAACACCACACCTGCGGCAAGTTTTAGCTGCTCGCAATTTAGGATTTGCGACAGGCGGTCGCTGAGCGGCCGGTTGCCGATTTGGTCGTGGTTTTGCGTGAACACCACGAACTTTTCCGCTGGAATCTCCTTTGAAGATTTGCCGTGCCGCCGGCGTCGAAATTGCGAATATTGGCCTGTATAAACGAATCCCTCGCGATATGCCTTGTCGAGATCACCTAAGCCGTGAAAATCTCCGAGGTAGCCATTCTGCTCGCCAGTGAGCAGCACATGCAGCGAATGGTGAAAGTCATCATCCCACTGACCATCAAATCCCCAGCCGCCCAAGCTCCGTTTCTGCACGACGATTGGATTGTTTAGGCTGCTCTCGGCAACCACCAGCACTTGCCTGCCTAACCCTTTCCCTCGTTCGTGGCAAGTCGAGCCAAGCTCTTCCAAAAAAGGCCGCGCCGAAGGATCCACAATCGCGTGAATCGCATCCAGCCGCAATCCATCGATGTGAAATTCAGTGATCCAGTAAAGCGCGTTGTCGATGAAGAACCGCCGCACTTGGTCACTCTGCGCACGGTCGAAATTCAGCGCGTCGCCCCATGGCGTTTTGTAGTAGTCCGTGACGTACGGAGCAAAGTCGGCAGAGTAGTTCCCTTCCGGCCCAAAGTGGTTGTAGACCACATCAAGAAATACAGCCATCCCTTGGCGGTGGCACGCATCCACTAACCTCTTCAGCGACTCGGGCGGCCCATAGGAATTCTGCACCGCATACATGTAAACGCCGTCGTAACCCCAGTTTCGTTTCCCGGGAAATTGAGCCACCGGCATCAGCTCGATCGCCGTTATGCCCACTTCCTTGAGTTGAGGAATCCGCTCGATGACCGCGTCGAACGTTCCTTGCGGCGTAAACGCTCCCACGTGAAGTTCGTAAAGCACCAGCCGGTGCATGGGCAGGCCTTTCCACGCAACGTCGGTCCACGCGAATCGCGGATCGACCACCTCCGAGGGGCCGTGTACGCCCTGCGGCTGAAACTTTGACGCTGGATCAGGCCGCACTTTCTGCCCATCGAGCCGGTATTGGTAAAGAGTTCCGGCCTTCACGTCGTCGACGATCGCGCAAAAATATCCGTCAGCACCAGGCTGCATCGCGATCGTACGATCCTGTGCTCCCAGCAAATGAACTTCGAGATGTTTTACCCGAGGAGCCCACGCCAAAAAGCTGCACACATCGCCCTCACGCCAGGTGGCGCCCAAAGGCATTTGGTTTGCATCAACTTGATTAGGCAAATTCTGCGGTTGGCAGGATGACATTTTAGGAGTCGAGCAGGCGCTTAATCCCACCGAGTGGAATGCCAACCCATTCAGGACGGCTGTTCAATTCGTATTGCAGTTCGTAGATGGCTTTTTCCAGAAGGTAGACCTTCAGTAACTTTGAAAACTGATCGGAAGTTTCGGGCAAAAATTGCGCTCGTCCTGCTGTCGCAAGATACCCACTCAAAAATCTTTCCTGAACGCGCGATCTCCAGGAGTCGACCAGCGGCGCTCTTCTCCCGGCGCCGCTCGTTGGATGAATTGCATCGCCCAACGGGTCCAAGTCCGCGGAATGCGCCGCATAGTCGAATGATCGCAGCATTCCAGCGACGTCCTTCAATGCTGATTGCTTGGCCCGCCGCTCCGCGATTGGCCGCGCAGGTTCCCCTTCAAAATCAATAATCACAAACTTCGAACTGGAATGCAGGACTTGGCCCAGATGATAGTCCCCGTGAACCCGCATCAACATCCCGCCAAAGTCTTGTCCGCTCAGAGATTGAAATATGCGAATTACCTCATCCTCTCTGGCACTCATCGCCTTCGCTACATCCTGCAATTGTTCCGGAAGCCGCGGAATGTTGTGTCGCAGCAATTCAAAAACTCGCCCCGCAAAATCGCACCAGTTCTGCACTACCTCACGCTTTAGCGATTCTGACCAAGGCTCGGGCGCAAAGTCGGAATGCTGCGCATCAGAAGCAAGGGCAAGGTGCATCCCCGCGGTCGTTCTTCCCAGCTCTTCAGCATCGGCCAGATACGCCCCAAACCACCGATCCTCCAAGGCCGGGGCTGATCCTTCAGCTTGTTGAGCCGCTGCCAAAAAATGTGCAAATTGAACGAGTGTGTAATGCCAGGCATCCCCGTCGTTGGGGACAAACTCTTGTAAAACGGCTAACGAAAATTGGCCTGTTGGATGACGCGTGTAAGTCATCGATCCCAAAACATGCGGCGTGTTTGAGAAACCAGCTCGCGAGGAAAGAAACTCGCCCATTTCAAGTTCCGGGTTTACCCCTTCGCTGAGCCGGCGAAAAAGCTTCAGAATTAGTCTTTCGCCGTAATGAATCGAGCTGTTGCTCTGTTCTGACTTTAACAACTGCCCCTGCAGTGTCTCGCCAGGCCCCGCCAGAGCTTGGGCTAGATTGACCGAGCTTTTCATTTCCGCCCGCCCAAATGCACCATCGAAACTCTGGGGCTGCACAAAGCCCTTCAGCAACGCGTTCAAGAAAGTATCGCTTTGCAACGCGTCAATGAGCTCAACATCCCCGCACTCAAGCTTACCGGCCGTCAGCGGAGCGGCGCGCATCTCTGGCGGGCAGCCTTCGCTAAGCGCTATCAGCGGCAGCGCATATGTTTCCTGGAGGCCGCTCGCATATTGAACGCGCACCAGAAAGACTGCCGCATCAGCGGCAATCACATCCAGCGGAACAACATCCAAAATCTTGACAGAGTCTATTCGCGCAGCCTTCCCCGCAAACCAACGCTGGGCCGGCAAATACGTGGGTAAGATGGCCGGCAAGCGCTCGCGCAGATGGGCGAGTCGTTGACCGCTGGTATTCTGCTTCGTAGATGAACCGCCATTCATCGTGAATCCAATTAACTAAATAATTTTAGTTTGCCCGATAGTGAGATTAGCAACGCTGGGGTTGGGTGTCTCGAACTCGCGTAAAGACCTCAGTAAACAGGGAAATCACGCCCGCCCAATCATAGTGGCGAGGGCTCGTCCCCCACTTCCGAACGCGCCGGCTTCTTCTTATCGCCGATGTATCGCTCCAGCCATTGTCTCGCCAGATGCCTTCCCCCCAGTCCAAATGCGATCGCCAAAGCCAACATTGCCGCCCCAAAAATGGCCGTAAAGGCGGCGACCACCGTCTGCTTGGCCAGGCCGATCTGCTCGAGAGCCATCGAAATCGCCAGAATCCAGATTACGAAGCGCACAAACCAACTCAAAACACTTGGCGACCGTGACCCGGCATTCACCGCGGCAAGCAGTGCAGCTCGCGAAAAGAAATTTGCTGCCACCAGGCCAGCAAATAAAATCAGGATCGCCACCACCACCTGGGGCAAAAATTGAAACAATCGGGAAATCTGTTCGCTCAGCTCAGAAATATGAAGAACACTTATCCCCAGCAAAATGAACCCTAGCCAAACCAACCAAAACAATAATCCGCTCAACAGGTCTATTACCGAAGGCAGCGCAGCCTTCCGAAGCACGCGGGTGGCGCCGGCTGCGTCGGAAAGGCGGTCTAGCCGGGTCAGGTGCAAAATCCACCGCAAAATGTACCTGAGCAAGGCAGCCACCAGCAGACCGCCAGCCACGATGATCAGCATCACCACAAATCGCGGCAGAAATTCAGCGACCATATGCACAAGGTTGTCGTACGCCTGTTGTAGGCCTTGCAGGATCGTCGCTTTCATGACTTCACCTTCCATCTCTCGATTAAATACGGCCTTTGCTTTTCAAATTCCCGGCAAAGGACCTCCGAATCAGCGTCGATTTGCTCAAAGCTGGAATCCTGATGTCTGATGAGGTAAGAAGAAGTCTTGCCGCGATAAAGCGGCACGAGCGCCTGCACCACGTGGTCGCGGCTCAATACGTCCCAGTGATAAGAGGCCGCAAATTCATATACCGCCTTGACCCATAGTTCGTGCGAAATGTTGAAGCTTGGCGCGTCAAGGGTGGCAGTCCGTTCAATTTCAGACAGCGTTCCTGCGGTAACGATCGATTGCAATACCGGAGTCAATTCGCCGATGCCACTGCGAAACATTTCCCAGCCGCGCGTGGGGTTGACTTGATCGGCCCCTTCCAGCCAATGATGGCCATTGGCCGCGAACTGCGTTGGCCGCTCCGTGGCTTTGTTCATCCACGCCGCTGATTCGTTCTCCAAGCACCAGAACAGCGCGCCTACCACTTGCCTCACAACCGTCACAATGTCCGGCGCCGGCCCCCCAACTGGACGCAGCTTCGGCCCCAGGAAACTCTGGCCGTACTTGAAATCCTTGCAAAGCGCGGTAATCGCCATCCAGGTCTGCGGCGCATCGCGAACCGCCTCGTTGTGCCAGACTTCCTGATTCAGGCAATGCGAAGCCAGCCGCCCTGAAAACGCGAACTCATCGGATTGCAATTCAAACAGTTGCCCGCCAAACGCCGCGCGCGTCATGGGATAAAGCAAAATTCGCGCCAGTAACCCATCGTACTTGTGCCGGCTGTAAACGGGCGCGACGAAATCGAGGCTCTTGCGGTAAACAGGTTCGATCAGATTTTCGATCCACGCCGGCGTCACGTTTTCCGTGTTGGGCGAGAGAATCGCGCACGCTTTGGCCCGCAGCAAATCGGCGGCCGCCAGAACCGTGCGCAGCGCATTTCCCGGCACCGGGACTGAATCGTACTTTGTAACGATGCGGTGAATGGTTCGCAGCGAAGTAATTCCACGCGAATTCGCCGCCCCTGTGGCATGCGAATTCAGAAGCGCCTCGCAAGTGTTGTCCGTCGACCCGCCGTCGACGCCAACGATCACTACACGCTCGCGCGCAAACTTTTCCTGAAATGCCTTCTCAATTGTGGCGACCGTGTCGCCGATGTTCTTCTCGCAATTATGGGTGGGAATGCCGACCAGCAGGTCTACTTCGCCCACGCTCATGAGCTGGCGAAGAAAATCGTCGGCTAGGAAAGTTTCGTCTGCCAAAGCAGCCCCATCTCTGAAATACCAAACCCGCTATTCACATCGCATATCAAGGTACGCATCAAATCCGCCTCAACCGGAACCAGAACGACTGATACGGCCCCAGCGTAAGCAGATACGGCAAATCCCCAATCTTGGGGAATAGATTCTTTCCGGCCATCTCGATCAATATGTGGCCCTTGTAATCGTGCAGGTCCAATTCCACGGCCTGCGCGGTGCTTGAGAGATTGTTTACCAGCAGCAGCTTCTCGTTTTCATATTTTCTGATATAAGCCAGCACCCGGTGATTCGACGGCCTCAAAAATTCCATCGTCCCGCGGCTAAACACCGGCGTCGATTTTCGAACTTCAATCACCCGCTTCATCCACGAAAGCAGCGAATGCGCCGACCTTTTCTGCGACTCCACGTTAATCGCCTGGTACCCATACACCGGATTCGAAATGATCGGCGAATACAGCCGCTCCGGATCGGCGCCGGAAAATCCCGCGTTCCATCCGCCGTTCCATTGCATTGGGGTCCGCACGCCATTGCGGTCGCCTAGGTAAATGTTGTCGCCCATCCCGATTTCATCGCCGTAATAAATGATCGGCGTCCCCGGCATCGACATCAGCAGCGCATTCAACAATTGAATGCGCCGGCGGTCGTTGTCCATCATGGGTGCCAGGCGCCGGCGAATCCCCAGATTCAGCCGCATAGTCTTGTCCTTCGCATATTCGTCGTACATGTAATCGCGCTCAATGTCGGTGACCATCTCGAGCGTCAATTCGTCGTGATTGCGAAGGAAAATACACCATTGGCAGTTTTCCGGGATTTGCGGCGTCTGCTCCAGAATTTCCACAATCGGCTTGCGATCCTCGAGCTGCACCGCCATGAACATCCGCGGCATCAGCGGAAAATGAAACGCCATGTGAAATTCGTCGCCATTGCCGAAATATGCGGACACATCGGCCGGCCACTGATTCGCCTCCGCCAGCAGCAGTCTCCCCGGATATTCCGTATCCAGCCGCTTGCGAATCTCGCGAATCACCGCGTGTGTTTCGGGCAGGTTCTCGCACGACGTGCCCTCGCGCTCCACCAAATAGGGCACCGCATCCAGCCGGAATCCATCCACGCCCATATCCAGCCAGAACTTCATGACTTCCCACATCGCCTCAAAAACCGCCGGGTTGTCCCAGTTCAAATCGGGCTGGTGATAGAAAAATCTGTGCCAGTAATAGGCTTTCGAAATTGGGTCCCAGGTCCAATTCGACATTTCCGTATCGATAAAAATGATTCGCACGCCGGCATAGCGCGTGTCTGTATCGCTCCACACATACCAATCGCGCTTCGGATTATCTTGCGAACTTCGCGCTTCCTTGAACCACGGATGCTGATCGGAGGTGTGATTCAGAACCATCTCAATGATGATTCGTATCCCACGGCTGTGCGCCGCGCTCAAAAATGCCTTGAAATCCTCGAGCGTGCCGTAACTCGGATGAACCGAGTTGTAATCGGCGATGTCGTAGCCATCATCCCGCAGCGGCGAAGGGAAAAACGGCAGTAGCCAGATTGTATTGATTTCCAGGTCCTGCAAATAATCCAGCTTCTGCAGCAACCCATGGAAATCGCCGATCCCGTCGTTGTTGCTGTCGCAAAACGTGCGCACGTGTAGCTGGTAAATAATCGCGTCTTTGTACCAGAGGGGTTGGATCTGCGCTTCCACCCTATTCTCCTCGCTTTGGCTAGCCAGAATATCTTGTTGAATCGCTCCCTCGGGACATCAAGGAAAGCGTTGGATCCTGCCGTTCACCGCGCCACGCTGAAAATATGAGCCGGAATGTTTGAAGGCGAAAGCTGGATGAAATTTCGCGCGCCTCGCCACACATAACGCGCATCCGTCAACAGATCATGAACTTGGTAAAACTGGTCCGCATCAATGCGCAGATCCTCCAGCGACAAATCCAGCCAACCCGATTGCACATTGTTCGGATCAAGATTCACCACCACTAAGATGATGTCCGATTGGTCCTCGGTGACCTTGCTGTACGCGATGAGCTGGTCGTTAGCGATTTCGTGAAATTTCAGGCTCCAGTCGCTCTGCAGCGCACGATGGTCCAGCCGGATCGCATTCACCCGCGCGATCAGGTTCCGAAGGCTGTCAAGGCGGTTGATGTCCCACACCCGAACCTCATATTTCTCCGAATTTAAGTACTCCTCGCTGCCTTTGGCCACCGCGCGCGACTCACCCAACTCAAACGCCGGTCCATAAATCCCATAATTCGCACCCAGGGTCGCAGCCAGGATGAACCGCGACATAAACGCCGCGCGCCCGCCAACCTGCAACTGTTCCGTCAAAATATCCGGCGTGTTGGGCCACAAATTAGGGCGGAAGAACTCGCGCACTGGCGGCTGCGTCACTTCCTCGAAATATTCGGTCAGCTCCGCCTTGGTGGTCTTCCACGCAAAATACGTGTATGACTGCGTGAATCCGACTTTCGCCAATTGATACATCACCTTCGGCCGCGTGAAAGCCTCGGACAGAAAAATTGCCTCCGGATATTCCGCCTTAATTTCAGCGATCAGCGCTTGCCAGAAAACAAACGGCTTAGTGTGTGGATTATCGATGCGGAAAATTCGTATCCCCTGCTCCGCCCAGTAGCGCACCACGCTGGTCAGCTCAGCGCACAACCCATCCGCGTCTTCATTTTCAAAATTCAGTGGATAAATATCCTGGTATTTCTTTGGCGGATTCTCCGCGTATTGCACCGCGCCATCCGGGCGAATGCGGAACCACTCGCGGTGCTGTTTCACATACGGATGATCTGGCGCGCACTGAAATGCGATGTCTATGGCGATCTCCAAGCCGTTTTCAGCCGCCTTGGCCATGAAAACCCTGAAATCCTCTAAGTTCCCCAGGTCTGGATGAAGCGCCTTGTGCCCGCCCTCCGTCGATCCAATTGCCCACGGACTGCCCGGATCCGTAATATCCGCAATCACCGAATTATTCTTTCCCTTGCGCGCCACTCGGCCTATCGGATGGATCGGCGGAAAATACAACACGTCAAATCCCATGCTGGCTATGTAATCGAGCCGCCGAATGCAATCGCGGAATGTGGCCGGCTTGCTAGCATCCTTGGTGCAAGACCGCGGAAACATCTCATACCAACTGCTGAAGCGCGCCTTTTCGCGATCCACAGTC
>Ga0209420_1000541_pt1 | contig 19559 bp, 20 predicted proteins | sample BlaSpr_A8_OM1_O1_FD_187972 | JGI IMG/M metagenome (GOLD analysis project Ga0209420, IMG submission 187972) | Forest soil microbial communities from Thunder Bay, Ontario, Canada - Black Spruce, Ontario site 2_A8_OM1_O1 (SPAdes) (version 2) | ecosystem: Environmental > Terrestrial > Soil > Boreal... | reverse complement strand
CAATGCCAACAGCGCCGGCAGGTGATTTCCGCGCTGCGGAGTCAGTGCGGCCAACGGCGCCGCAGCTGCCGGCTGTGTAATTGCCGGGGTTGGGCAGGCCGAGGGTGGCGTACGCGGCCTGGCCGATGCCAAGCGTGAGCGTGTTGACGGCGCTCACCGTGTCGCGATTGGCGGCCGGACCAAGTTGTGCGCCGGCGGCGTTCACGAGCGAGGCGCCAGGATAGCCGGTGAGCGTGCAGGTGACTTGCGAGTCGTTGGTGAGTGAGAGCGAATAATACTCGGTGCCGGCAGCGCCGGAGCCCGGCAGTACGTGAAGTGCGAGTTGGCTGGTGGTGCAGGCAGTGGGACCGGCCGGAGTGGCGGTGGCAGCGGCCGAGGGCGCCGGCGCGCTGGTGGGCGTGGGTTGATTTCGGGGTGTGGCCGGAATCGATGTGGCCGGAGTGGCATCGGCAGCGGTTTTGGTGTGGGGGCTGCGGCCCACAATTACAAACAGGGCGATCGCGGCCACGGCAATTACAAGCGTTATAATCCAGGCGGCCGGGTTGGACAGTCGGGATTTGTGAGGATCGCTCATGGTGGCTCTATTTTAATCTAATGCGGAATCAGCGTATAGAACATAGCCAGAGCCGAAGCCGCCATGGCGATAAAAGCGATCCAGATCATGATTTGCGACAGCCGGCCGCCGCGATGTTCACCCATGATGTCGCGATTTGAGTTGATGCGGGCAATGAGAAAAACGAGCGGGACCGCGGCCACGCCGTTGAAGACGGCGGTAAAGATCAGGGCTTTGATGGGGTTGATGCCGGTGAAGTTAATACTCAAACCCAGCAGTGTGGCGACGGCGATAACACCGTAGAAGCCCTTGGCTTTGCTGAATTTGCGATACAGGCCCTGTTTCCAGCCGAAAGCTTCAGAGAGCGCGTAAGCGGCCGAGCCGGCGAGCACGGGCACCCCGAGGAGACCCAGGCCAATGACGCCGGTGGCAAAGATATCTTTGGCAACCTGGCCGGAGTCCGGGAACGATTTTACAAGCGGCTGGAGGGCTTTGGCGGCGTCGGCGGCGGTGGCGATGTTGGTGATGCCGTGGCTGAAGAGCACCGTGGCGGTGGTAATTATAATGAACCACTGCGTAATTTCGGAAGCGAGCATGCCCACGGTGGTGTCAACGCGCAGATCGCGCAGGAATTTTCTGGTGAGGCGCGGGATGCCGCCGCGTTGAGCCACCATTTTGGCCGCAATCTCCTCTTCGACCTCGCCGGAAGCCTGCCAGAAAAACATGTAGGGTGAGATGGTGGTGCCGAACACGCCGGTGATAATAAACAGGAATCCAAAGCTTAATTCAAGGTGCGGCACCACGGTGGCGTGCAGGATTTTGCCCCAGGGCTCGTGCACAATCAGGGCGGTGAGCGGGTACGAAAGCAGGGCCAGCGACAGCCACTTGAGGAGCCTGGCGTAGGCCTTGTAGCTGACGCCAATTTCGAGCAGCACGATGAGAACGGCAAAACCGACAGCCAGCGCCGGGGCGGGAACGTTAACCACCAGATGGGCCGAGGCAGCGATAGCGCCAATGTCGGCGCCGAGATTAATGGTATTGGCGGCCGCGACCAGAAAGACCACGAAAAACAGCAGTTTGCGGCTGTAGTTGTCTTTCACAACCCCGGCCAGGCCGCGGCCCGTAACGGCGCCGATCCGGGCGCAGGCCTCTTGCACCGCGATCAGCAGCGGCAGCAGGTAGAGTGCGGTCCAGACCTGGCCGTAGCCGAATTGCGCGCCGGTTTGCGAATACGTGGCGATGCCCGAGGGGTCGTCGTCGGCCGCGCCGGTGATGAGTCCAGGGCCCAAAATGGTTAAAAAGCGGCCGAATTTGAGCTTATGAATGACAGCTTCACCGGAAAATGCCTTATTCAATCCGGTTTTGTCTAATATGGTTTTCTTATCACCCGCCATGCTCAAACATTAGCAAAGCGTAACCTTTATATGCAAGATGGCGGCCAGATAGCTTTGCAGAGTGGGCTATAATGCTTATGTATGGCAGCTGAGCTTGAATATAGCGGCCTTTCGAGCCGTGAAGCGCACCGGCGACTCGAACACGACGGTCCAAATATTGTCGTGAGTAAAACCGAGCTTACCGGCGTGCGGGCGTTTGTGCGTCAGTTTGCCAATCCGCTGATTGTGATTTTAGTGGTGTCGTCCGGGCTGGCGTTTGCACTCGGGGACCATGTGAGCTCGATTATTATCATTACAATTGTGGCGCTGTCGGCGGTGCTGCAGTTTGTTAACACCTACAAATCGCAACAGGCGGCCGAGTCGCTGAAAGACCGGGTGCGGATTTCGGCGAACGTGTTGCGGGACGGCCGCGCGGAGAGCATACCGCTGGCTCAGATTGTGAAGGGTGATCTCGTGCAGCTCAAGGCCGGATCGATTGTGCCGGCTGACGGCAAAGTACTTGCCGGTGAGCATCTGTTTACCAATGAGTCGGCGCTTACGGGCGAGAGCTTCCCGCAGGCCAAGGCGCCGGATGATCCGCTCTATATGGGTTCGAGCGCGGTGAGCGGCAACGCCATTATGGAAGTGACGGCGACCGGCACGAGCACCAAGTTCAGCCACATTGCGCAGACGCTGGCCGGTCGCGAGGAGCTGACCGAATTTGACCGGGAAATACGGGATTTTAGCTTACTGATAGTAAAAATCACCTTCGGGCTGGTGGTGTTTATTTTTGCGGTTAACGCCATTTTCAAACACGAAATTCTTGATGCGTTGCTGTTCAGCCTGGCGCTGGCGGTGGGGCTTACGCCTGAACTGCTGCCCATGATCATTACGCTTAACCTCACCAAAGGGTCGCTGGCCATGGCGCGGCGCAATGTGATCGTGAAGAAGCTGGCGGCGATCCAGAATTTTGGCAGCATGGACGTGTTGTGTACGGATAAAACCGGCACGCTCACCGAGGACCGCATTGTACTGGTGAAGCATGTGGACGGCGACGGCAATGATTCGCAAGACGCGTTGCTGTACTCGTACTTGAGCAGTTTGTATACCACTACCTACGACAATCCGCTTGATAAAGCTATTCGCGATTACCACAAGCTGGATGTGAAAGCCTTTCACAAGCTCGATGAAATCCCGTTTGATTTTGAGCGCAAGCGCGATTCGATTGTGGTGGGACACGGCGGCCGGCGGTTGCTTATTACCAAGGGTGCACCCGAGGAAGTGATTGCCATTTGTAAGCACTATGAACAGGACGGCCGGCGCTTTAATGCCAGCCGGCAAAAGGCTGTGGCGGCTGAATACCAGCGGCTGAGCCAGGACGGTTTTCGGGTACTGGCGGTGGCGACGCGTGAAGTTGAGGCCAAGTCTGATTACACGCCCGAGGTTGAGGAAGCGATGACGTTTATCGGTTTTGTGGCGTTTCTCGATCCGCCCAAAGCCAGTGTTACGCAAACACTCAAACGGATGCATACCTATGGCGTGAACGTGAAGATTATTACCGGCGATAATGGTCTGGTGAGCCGCAAAATTGCGCAGGACATTGGTCTTGAGGTAACGGGCCTGCTCGAGGGTATTGAGATCGAGAAGCTCAACAACCTTGAGTTGGCCGCAAAACTGGAGGCCACCACGATTTTCGCGCGGGTGAATCCGGAGCAAAAGATGCGGATTATCAAGCTGCTCAGGCGCGCCGGGCACGTGGTGGGATATATGGGCGACGGCATTAATGACGCGCCGTCGCTGTACACGGCCGATGTTGGCATTTCGGTGAACAATGCGGTGGACGTGGCCAAGGAAACGGCCGATTTGATTTTGATTCGCAAGAGCCTTGAGGATTTGATCGAGGGCGTGATCGAAGGCCGCAAGACTTACGCCAACACGCTCAAATACCTGAAGATGGCGCTGAGTTCAAATTTCGGCAACATGTTTTCAATGGCCGGGGCGTCGATTTTCCTGCCGTTTTTGCCCATGCTGGCGCCGCAAATTCTGTTTAACAATTTGCTGTACGACGGCTCGCAGTTTGCGATTCCGCTCGACGGCGTGGACCCGGATGACATTCTGCGGCCACATAAACTGAGTGTGCGTGCGATTAAGAAGTTCATGTGGGTGTTTGGGCCGCTTTCCAGCGTGTTTGACGTGTTGACGTTTGTGGTGCTCATTAGCGTATTTGGCTATGGTGCGAGCCGCTTCCAGACCGGCTGGTTTGTGGAGTCGATTGCGACGCAGGCGTTTGTGGTGTACGTGATTCGCACCAGGCGGCTGCCATTTGTGCAGAGCCGGCCGAGCAACTATTTGCTTGCCAGTACGGTGGCGGTGGTGGCGATTGGCTGGCTGGTGGCGCTGGGGCCGTTGGGTGTGGCGTTTAAGTTCACTCCCCTGTCGCTGCGCGCCGATCTCGCCATGGCGGCCATCGTGGCTGTGTATCTGGTGGTGACCGAGCTCGTGAAACGGGTGTTTTTCCGCTATGTGACGCTATAATTTTGCGCATATATCTGTTCAAATTGCTTTTTGGCGAGTATGCTTGGCTTTACTCGTTCGAATTAGTCGAACTGAAGGCTCGTTGAGAGGAGCGCTATGAAGCGCTATCGGTGGCTTTGTACCGCGCGCACATTCATGCGACTGGGGCTTGTAGCGGTGGCTTGGACGGCTTTTGCCGTCGGGGCCCCATACGAGTTGCGCTACAAGACCTACGATCCAACCTGGCAACTGGACCTGGCTGCTGTGCTCGAGGTCGGCGTCAGTCTGGCGGCACTTATCATGATCGTCACATGGGTAATCAAGGCGCCGTCGCTCTGGCAGCCGGCGCACCTGGGGCGGAGTCGAGGTAAGCGCCGTGCTGCTATTCGGCAGCTGCGTGACACATGGAGCCGCCAGCTTGACTTCTCATGTGGGCTTCAGCGGCAGGCCAGGCGGCTTCGGGATGAGCACGGCGAGACCAGTGTCTATCTCGAACTCGGTGCGCGCGACACTGGCAAGACGCTCATAACGGTTCAGGTGCCTTCAAGGCTCGCGACGTTTCGAGGTTTCCTTGGCTTCTGTTTCGGCAACAGTCAGGGACCAGCGATCGGCATTACTCACTACCTGGGTACGCAGATAACAGATCCTCGCGATTTGGTGCTTACCTTGTACCCTTATGATCAGCCGACGGCCCTTACACCTGCTGGTGCCGGCCTGCCGCTGAGGGACGGGCCGCTGACTACGGAGATGCGTGACCGGGTTTCTCAATGGTTGAAGGGCGAGGCCGGAGCAGACGGCTCGGTTACCTACCTTGAGGCATGGCGGCCGCGGCAAGAACCGGATAAGCCCCAGATATGAGCCGTCATACCCCGTTTCGGGCGCAACTACCTCGTTTGCGAGGCTGCGTGTGAAGCGGGGTAGTTGTGTGTTTAGCTGCCGAAGGTGAAGGTGTAGAGCGAGACACCGGCCGGGACAGTGAGGGTAACGGTGGTGGCGCCAAATTGCGGTAGCGAAACAATATGGTAGAGGCGCGAGCCGGAAACGGTGGCGCGGCCGCCGGGCGCATCGGCGCCGAAGTCGCCGGCGTTGGAGCCGGGCAGGCCCACGGTAACGGTGCGCGCCTGGCTGCCGGAGCTGCCCGCCACCATGTATACGTCTTTGGCATTCACGCTGAACATGAGTTTGGAATTATTTGAATTCGAGGTAAGGGCCTGGCTTGCGACCTGCCAACCGCCGCTGAGCGTCCACTCGTTCGATCCAAGGTTGGAGATCGCGTGGTAGGTAGTGGCGCCGTCGGCAAGTCCCGGGCTACCCACGAAACCTGAGTCACGATTGGTGCCAAAGTAGGTTTCGGGGGTTTGCTGAGCCGTGATCGGCACGTTTGAGGCCGGCGTGGTGAGGGTTTGGTTAAGGCCAAGCAGCTGCTGGATGGCTTTTTCGGTAGTGGGATAATCCCCTTCCCCGAGGCTCACATAGCGGATGTCGCCCTGCTTATCAATGAGATAATCGGCCGGCCAGGAATCGTTGTCGTAGGCGTTCCAGGTGTCATAATCGTTGTCGAGCGCCACCGGATAGAGGATGCTGTCTTTCTTAACGGCGGCCGCAACGTTGGCGGGGTCGTGCTCAAACGCGAACTCGGGCGTGGAAACGCCAATGATAACAAGGCCCTGATTGTGGTAAGCGGTGTACCATTTTTCAACGTATGGCAATGTGCGCAGGCAATTGATGCAGGAATAGGTCCAGAAGTCGACGAGTACAACTTTGCCACGCAGTTGGGCGAGTGTGAGCGGTGGCGAGTTGATCCAATTGGTGAGGCCAACGAAAGCGGGCGCGGGGGTAGGGCTAACATTGAGCACGCCCCCGCTCGAGGCCTTCGGGGTGAGCGTGTGGTTGGTTTGGGTGGTAAGCAGAGCTTGCTCGATTTTGGCTTCATCAAAGGGCAAATGGTTTGCGATCCAGACTTCGGCCGCGGTTTCCCGACCGGTGATGACGGCCACGCCGATAATAATAACGAGAATACCAAACAGGCGGCGGAAGAGGCTGTGGGTGTTGACGGCCCAGCCAAGGCGCGCGGTGAGGCGCCGGCCAATGAGCGCGGCCGCGAGCAGGGTTGCCACCAGACCGAGTGTGTACACGATGAGGTAAAGCAGGCCACTTGTGAGGTTGCGCGGCAGTACCGAGGCGAGGATAAAGGCGTAGGTTGGGCTGCAGCTTGTAAACACCGGCCCGAGAGCGGCGCCGATGAGGACCGGCCCGAGCACGCGGCCATGTGTGCGGCCGGAGCGATTGAGCAGCTGGTCGGAGGCGGCCTGGAGCCGGAGTACCAGCATGAGCTTTTCCCAGGCCTCGGGGATTACCATTACCGCCCCAAGTGCCACGAGCAGGCCGCCGGATAGCGCCGTGAGGACCGCCGGCGAGAGTTCAATGAGGAGCGTGCTGACTTTAAGCAGCAGTGTGAAGCCAATAATTGAAACGGCCAGCGCCGCGGTAATGATATACGGCCGGCGTTTGTCCGGGACCGCGCCGGTGATTGAACCGCCGATTATTACCGGCAGCAGCGGCAGCACGCACGGCGCCAGAATCGTGAGTGCACCGGCGATGAGGCTGATAATGAGCAGAAGCATGGCGTCGTTAGTGACTGAGAGCAGTCTCTAATTCGCTGAGTGCTGTTTTCCAGCCGGCTGCGGCAGCGGCTTCGTTATAAGCAAACCGGTTGGTGTCGTTGAAAAAAGCGTGGCCACAATCGGGGTAAATCGTAGCCTCAAAATCGACGCCGGCGGCTTGCATGTTTTTCTTGAGTCCGGGCAGGCTCGCCATGAGGTTGCCGTCGCGCTCGCCGTAGAAGGCGCGGACCGGGCAGGCGATTACCTGCAATTCGTGGGTCGTGAAGTCGGCATGGCCATAAAACGGCAACGCCAGTTTCAGCCGCGGCTCGTGCACGGCCAGAGCGAAACTGTAGGTGCCGCCGAAGCAAAAGCCCACGATGGCTACCTGTTGCTTGGTTTCGGGCTTGGCATAGAGGTAATCGAAGCAGGCTCGGACGCGTTTGGTGGTGGCGGCGCCGAATTCCGGATTCATAATCGGCGCCATGAGCTGGCGCAGTTTGGGCTGCACAGCGTTGCGCTTTTCCGGGTTAAACAGGTCTTCCTGCAGGCCGGCGGCCTCGGCAACGTCGATCGTGCCGGAGAGTAAATCCGGTGCCAGCGCCAGATAGCCTTCGCGCGCAAAGCGGCGGGCCACGTCTTTAATGTGCGGCGCCAGACCCCAGACCTCATGAATTACGATGAGGCCGCCTTTGATCTCGCCTTCCGGCCTGGCTTCGTAAGCCGGGATATCGCCTTCGGTTGATTGGATGGTAACCATATTCTCCATGACCTAATTATACCCCGCGCCGGTTGTGGCCAGAGCGGTAAGGGCCTGGATAAACAGCGGATCGGTATTGGGGAGCTCAATGCGGTGGTAATCGAGCTCAAACTCGCGGCATTGCTCACCGCCGGCAATATCAAGATCGTAGAGGATTTCGAGGTGGTCGGTCAGGAATTGAATTGGCACGATGAGCACGGCCTGGTGGTTTTTGGCGTGCAGAGCCGCCAGTATGTCGGTGAGGTCGGGCTTGAGCCAGGGTTCGGGCGTGTGACCGGCGGACTGATAGGCGGCGTACCATTCCAGATTCGGCTCGTTTAATTTTGCCAGTACGGCTTCGGTGGTAGCGGTGAGCTGATCAAGGTAGCCGGGATCTTGCGCCACGACCCGCTCCGGCAGGCTGTGCGTGGTGAAGGCCACAGCCGGCGGGCGACCGTATTTGGCGGTGAGACCATCGAGCGCGCGCCTGGTGCGGCCTGCGAGCAATTCAACAAAGTGCGGCTCGGCCGGCCACTGGCCGATGAGGTGGAGGTTTTCAGGTTTGAAGCCGTGCTTTTCGGCTGCCTGATGGAAGGTCCGGCGATAACCCTCCATAATGAACGACGAAAATTGGGGCGCCAGAATGATACCAACCAGTTTTTCGGCGCCGGCGGCTTTGCACTCCCCTACCGCTTCTTCAATAAACGGCGCCGAGTGCTGCATGCCGGCTCGCACCACGTAATCTTTACCAAGACTGGCCTGCAGTTTCTCGGCTTGTTCGAGGGTTATTTCAATGAGCGGTGAGTGCCCAACGCGGGCGTAGCGGTCTTCAAAATCGGCGATGGTTTCGGCCGAGGCCCGGTCGCCGTAAATGTGGCGCATGTATTCGGCCACGTGCCCGGCCGTGGTGGCTGAGCCGTAGGTCATAATGACGACCCCGGTTGTGGGTTCAGACCTGGATGGGTTGGGCATGGATGTAGTCCACTAAGGCCTTCAGTTTAGCATCATCGGTGGCGGGCAGGACACCGTGGCCGAAATTAAAGATGTAGCCGGCGCGATCCGGCAAAGCGGCGAGCAACCCGGCGGCCTGCGTCTCGATCAGCGGCCGGCTTGCGAGCATCACGGCCGGGTCGAGGTTGCCCTGGAGGGCTTTGGCAGGATGGATGAGGCGGCGGGCGGTAGCGAGATCAATGCGCCAATCAAGGCCGATCACTTCGCAATCGACGTTGGCGAAATCAGCGAGTAAGCCGGCCGTGTCGGTGCCGAAGTGGAGGCGGGGGACGTTTTCATCCTTCAGACTTTCGAAGATTTTTTTCGTGTGGGGCAACACAAATTGCCGGTAGTGGGCCGGCGCCAGGCAGCCGGCCCAGGAGTCAAACAGTTGCACGGCCTGCGCGCCGGCTCGAATTTGGAGTTTGAGGTATTGGATGATGGCGTTTGCGAGCGTTGACATGAGCTGGTCCCAGGCGTCGGGTTGCTCGAGCATATAGCGCTTGGTGTTGGCCCAGGTGCGGGTGGGCCGGCCTTCGATGAGGTAGCTGGCGAGCGTAAACGGTGCGGCCGAGAAGCCGATGAGCGGGACCTTCAGCTCGCGGCGCAGGATTTTAATGGTGGTGGCCAGATATTCGAGGCGCGCCGGGCTGAAGGGCTCGAGCTGCGCGAGATCGGCCGGGGCTTTGAGCGGCTCATCGATGACCGGGCCGATGGAATCAACGATTTTGACATCAATACCCATCGAGATTGGCAGGAGCATGATGTCGGCAAACAGAATGGCGGCGTCGACGCCGAGCCGCGCGACCGGCTCGAGGCTTACCCGTGCAGCCAGTTCCGGTGTGCGGGCCAGTGTGAGCACGTCGTACGTTTCGCGCAGCTTGCGGTAGCCGGGCAGACTGCGTCCCGCCTGGCGCATGAACCACACCGGAATATGCGCGGCCGGCTCACGGCGGCAGGCTTTCAGAAACGCATCGTTCATTTCCGGCATGGCTAGAGCCAGTCCACCAATTCGCTCAGTGGTTTGTACAGGCAAGTATAAATTGGGGTATCCGAGAGCGTGTATGGCCGGCCGATGAGCGCGCGCATTTCAATTACCAGATCCTGAAATTCCTCGAGCGTGGAGGTTTCGTAGGACACGAGAAATTCCTGATCATCGAGTCCATATGAGTACAGCAGGCACTGGCGGATATCCGGGTGGCTGAGTCCGGTCTTAATGTGTTGTCCCATAATCGAGCGGCGATTTTCGGGCGCGAGCTGGTGCCAACTGTGGGTTTTGGTGAACGGGTAGAGAATGAAATACGGCAGGCGCTCAGCATAGTTTTGGATGACCTGCTCGGGCTTGCCGGTACGGCCGGAATATTGCGAGGGCCGCACGAGTCCAAAGTAGGTCTGAACCAGGGTCAGGCAGGCGCCCAGGCCGGTGCGCAGGAGCCCCGGCAGCATGGTGGTAACGGTTTCGGGACGTGGGCTGCGGCACCAGAGCATGAAGGTGGTGCCGCCTTTGAGCCCGAGCGTGGCGTAGGGCGTGATGAGGATATCGTTTAAGCCTTCGAGCTGGTTTTTGAACTCGTGCTTGAGTTTGGTTTGACCGGGAGCCGGGAGCCGGTAGAATTCCGGCTGCACATTGAAGAACAAATAGTGATGATACGGGTGGGTCTCGGTTTCCGTTGGGGTGGTATCCATGGCTTGATTATAGCAACCGGATTGCTGAGATGAGGCTGGGCATATCTGGAGCGGCGGCCTGACAGACGTTATTGAAGCCATGGTCGTGGGCGGCGTTCGTAGTACCAGGGCCGAAGGTGATGGCCGGCAGTGTTTGGGCAAGTGCAAGGGCTGGTCTCGTTAGAGACCGGGTCAGGCCTTCAATTGATGAAGGGCTGGCAAATGTGAAGCAGCGGATTTGGCCGGCCTGGAGGCGGCTTTCCAGTTCTTGATTAGGACTGCACAGCGTGCGCGTGTGGTAGAGGATGAGATCGGTGACATCGGCGCCGCGATTCGTGAGGTTTTGGGCGCAAGCGGATCCGGCGAGATTGGCGCGGACAACAAGGATACGCCTGCCGGCGACCGGCGTGAGGTCTGCGGCCAAAGTCTCGGCAGTAGCCGGCTCGGCGATGAACCGCACGGGCAGCATGGCGCGCCGGGCAGCGGCTGCGGTGCCGGGACCAACGGCAGCCACCGGTGGTGTATTTACCGTATGGGCTCCGGTTTCCCGCATGAGCTGCTTTAAGATTTTGACCGCGCGGGGGCTCGTGAGTACGAGCCAGTCGAATTTACGCAAATTTTGGAGCGCGGTGGTGATTTCGGCCGTGAGGTGGGCCGGCACAGTTTTGATCATGGGCGCCGACAAGGTGGCGAGTCCGCGGCGCGCAAGCTCTTCAGCCCAACGGCGGTTGCCGTCTTCGTCACGGGTTAGCACAACCAGAGCCCGGTTTTCCATGGCCTCAGGCTTTCATTTCAGCGGCCCGGAGCTGATGCGCGAGTGTTTGCGCGAGTGCAAGGGCTTGCGCGGCCGGGCCCTCTGTTGAGTCGATGGTGGCAGTGCGGGCATCTCCGGAGCCGATTACCGCGTTGATGCTAATCCAGTTGTGGCTGATGTTGGCGTAACACCCGATTGGCAGCTTGCAACCGCCGCCAATGATGCCGGTAAAGGCTTGCTCAGCCTCAACCGCCGCGAGCGTTGGTGCGTGCTGGAGCTGTTTGACAAGGTCCAGCAATTGCTGATTGCCGGCAGCGATTTCGACCGACAGTACGCCCTGGCCCGTTGCCGGTACAAAGGTGGCCGGGTCGAGAAATTCCGTGACCTCATGCAAGCGGCCGAGGCGCTCAAGGCCGGCAGCGGCCAGGATGATCGCGTCGTAGGCGTCGGTTTCGAGTTTGCGCAGCCGGGTTTCCACGTTACCGCGCACGCTTTCCACTCGCAGATCGGTCCGGTAGTGCAAAAGCAGGGCGGTACGGCGCAAGCTGTCGGTGCCGATGAGCGCGCCGTGTGGCAAGCCGGCCAGTTTGGCGCCGGTTTTGCTTACGAGCACATCGCGCGGGTCGGCGCGTTCGAGTACGGGCAGATGCACGAGTCCGGCCGGCGCTTCGGGCGGGATATCTTTTAAGCTGTGCACTGCCAGATCAATCTCGCCGTTGGTGAGCGCCTGTTCGATCTCGGCCGTAAACCAGGCCTTGCCGATGGTGTCGAGCGGGATCGGGGCCGTGTTCGTGTCCCCTTTTGTAACAATAGTTTTAACTTTGATCGCAAGCTTGGGGTCAAGTTTGCGCAATGCATCGGCCACTAACCCGGTTTGGATCAGAGCCAGGCGGCTGCCCCGGGTGCCAATGATGAGATGACGCGTCATGGAATCATGGTAGCACGGGTGTTCTGGCGCTGAATGCAAAAAGCGTCCACCAATCGTGGCTGGACACTTTTTACGATTGGTGGACGCAGATGTTGTTGCATCCGGATTGGCAGCTCTAGTTACTATGCCAGGCATTGAGGGATGCGCGACCAACCTCGTGCCAGAGGGCGCCCCAGCCGTCGCCAAGGAGGCTACGATTGCGAGCGTCGATGCGGCCGGCCAGCGTCGCCATTGAACCGGAGAGCGCCAAGGCGGCGGGCCAATTCCTGCTTTTCATGTGCTGAGCCAGTTCGTCGCCCATGCCGGCCATATCCGGTAGTTCGAGAGTACGAGCATGGGCACTCATCTCTTCGGCAATGCGAAGGGCTGCTTCAAGGTCGTTCAGATCGTAAGCGCGCTGGAGCTCTTTTGCCATTTCAGCAATGTCACTCATCTGTCCCTCTTCCCCTTTTGTTGGCGGTGATAGATTGTGCCGGGAGTATTTGACGCTCGGGAGATTGGATGCGTTTGTGCAACCAGGCGAGTCAGGGTCGACTGGTTATGTAATCCTATAGTAATGGTTGGGTTTCGGGAAGCATGGCCGTTTTTTTAGAATAGCTATCCGTAGCGCAGAACGCCAATCACGACCGTAAGGTTCACGACTTCCCAGAGGATGAAGCTTGCGATAATAGTTTTGTCTTTGTGAGCGCGACCGTAGAGAATCCACGGGAACGTCACAATAAACATGAGCAGCCAGGTGGAAAGCGACACGCCCGTGGCCGAGTGGGTGGAAAAGATGGTCCAAATTTGCGGCAGTACGGTGAAGGGGCCAATAATGCCGGCGACAAACGTGAGGCGATCGAGGAAGGTTTTGTAGGGCGTGGACCGTTCGTGCCGGTGTTCCGCGCGGCGTTCGTGCCGGTGGCGTTGACCCAAGTAGTGCATAGCCGTATTCTAGCATAAGCGTTTTATGCGATACGCGGGTTGACAAACGACTCTACGATAATTACGATAAGTATGAAATTTATGAAATCTCTGCGTTCAATTTTAGGATTTGTAACCGTTAACGAGAAAGGCCAGATCGTGATACCGGCGGATGCCCGGAGCATGATTGGTCTGGCGGCCGGCGACAAGCTGCTGGTAATGTTGCATCCTTCGCATGAAGGATTGCTGCTGGTGAAACCGGACGGCCTGGAGTCGTTTGCCCGGCAGATGCTGGAGCAGTTGAATGACGCCAAAGACGCGATTTGGGGTGAGGCCGGCCAGGGTGAATAACGAACCCAGACGCCCCATTTCGGTCGATGGCCTCGGTCCGGTCCGGCGGGTAACGCACGCTCCCCGGCCTGCTCAAGTGCCGCACTCGGTTGCGCCTACTCCCCCACCGGTACCGGCCCGTCCGGCGCCGGTTGCTCAGCCGGTTCACGAGGAGCAACCGACGGAGCGCAGCCATGAGGAAATCATGGTGATTATCGTGGCGCTTATGCTTGCAATGCTGCTGGCGGCGCTCGATCAAACGATTGTGGCGACGGCTCTGCCGCGGATCGCCACCGCCTTGCATGGGCTCAATAAGTTATCATGGGTGGCTACGGCCTATTTGCTGACGAGTGCGGTTTCGACTCCGTTGTACGGCAAAATCAGCGATCAGTTTGGCCGCAAAAAGGTGTTTCAATTCGCAATCATTTTATTCCTGATCGGCTCGGCGCTGTGCGGTATTTCGCAAAATATGAACCAGCTGGTGGCGTTTCGGGCCTTGCAAGGCCTGGGCGCGGGTGGTCTGATGTCGCTTTCAATGACGATTGTGGGTGATATCGTGTCGCCCCGGCAGCGCGGTCGCTACCTCGGTTATTTTGGGGCCGTGTTTGGGGTTTCGAGTGTGGCCGGGCCGCTGTTAGGCGGCTTCTTCACCGATTCCCTTTCCTGGCGCTGGGTATTTTATATTAACCTGCCGCTGGGAGTGCTGGCGCTGGCGGCGATTGCGACCCGGCTGCATCTGCCGGTGCACAAGATCGACCACCGGATCGATTACCTGGGTGCCGTGCTGATGGCAGCGGCGGTAGTGCCGATCATTCTGGCGACGGTGTGGGGCGGCGTAACGTATCCCTGGGGCTCGCATACTATTCTGGGGCTGTATGCCGGCGGTGCGCTATCGGCTATCTTATTTGCGCTGTGGGAACGCAAGGCGCCGGAGGCGATTATTCCCACGCACCTGTTTGCGAACGATATCTTCAGTGTATCCGTAATTTTGTCCCTGCTTTCGGGGATTGCGCTGTTTGCCGCGATTTTGTTTATTCCGGAGTATCAGCAGATCGTACGCGGGTACTCGGCCGTGAAATCGGGATTGGCACTGTTGCCGCTGGTATTTGGCATGCTCGGCGCCCTGATCGGCACGGGACGGATTATCACAAAATGGGGACATTACCGCATTTTCCCGATCATCGGCACGTTCGTTACGGCGGTAGGCATGTGGCTGTTCAGCCATCTGACGCTGGCTACGAGTTCGCTTGAACTCAGCTTGTGGATGGTGGTGGTGGGGCTGGGGATCGGGTCGTTTATGCAGGTGATGACGCTGGCGGTGCAAAATGCGGTGCCGCGCAACGAACTGGGCGTGGCGACGGCCTCGGCGACGTTTTTCCGCAGCATTGGCAGTTCGCTCGGTGGCGCGATCTTTGGTGCAATTTTAACCAACCGGCTGCAGTACCATTTGCAGCAGCTCTTGCCAACGGTGCCGGGTGGACACACCGGGGTGAGTGCGGCCAGTATTCAATCGAGCGCATCGTCTTCGGCCATCGCGCAGCTGCCGGGCCCGATCGGGCACGATGTGCTGCAGGCGTTTGTGCTGTCATTCCACGACATGTTTTTGCTCGGCATCCCGGTGTTGGGGCTGGCATTTATAGCGGCGCTGTTCCTGCGTGAGCAGCCGCTGCGTGGCAGCGCTGAGCCGGCGGTCGCGGATCCGCTGTAAAACGATTGAATAGAGTCCTGGAACCAATTGACCGCGGACGCTGAGTTTGCGTCCGCGGTCGCCCGTTTTGTAACAGGGTTGTAACTATGCGGTTTGGCTGAGGGCGGCGCTAGACGGTTCTGGCGTAGATCAGCCAGGCCAGCATGAGCAGTTGTGTGGTGCCGCTGAATTGGATAGTCTGGGCTTCGTCGAGCCAGTGTTCGGAGAGCCGGGCTGGCTGGCAGTCGACTGTGAACGGCAGATATTCCACGAGGGCGTCGGCTATCCCGCCCCCGGGCGTGAATCCGTGGGCCTGGAGAGCAAGGTGTCGCCGCGGTTCCTCGTCACGCTCGCCGAGCCGGGACAATGTTGTCATCGGCCCTGTGGCGCCGCGCGGTGGTAGCAGGTTCAGATTGTCGAGCACATCGCGTACCCCTCGAGCTGCAGCGACATTGGTTCGCCATTCTGGCAGACGACGAGCGATGAATACCACGTCGTGCCAGCCTGCTTCCTCCTTCCACCCCATATCGGGACTGAGCATGCCGCTTCGTTGCGCATGGAATACTTTGAGCTGGAACAAGTCGACGATCAGCTGCTCCCCCAGAAAAGCAGGTGTCGCTGTCGGGCCAGTGTTACTCGCGTTCATACCAACCAGGCTCCTCTCGCGTGCGGATGAACCGGTGTACTATACCATTATTGCTTAGATCTGGCAAACTGCCTGTTTGTGGTGGCTCAGGTTTGTAATCAGTGCCGCATTGGGCGCCAATGCGCTGGCTTGGCGTTAGTGCGATTCGCGACTCCCGCCGTAGGCGCTGGAGCCATAGCCGTCGCTTACTTCGCGGCCGGCAAGACCGTTGAGCCCCTTTATAATGCCGGTGACGCCAATAGCAGCCAGGGCAGCCGCTCCCAAAAAGCCAAGGAACTGGCGGCGGCTCATTTCGGCGCTCGCAAGTTTCTGCAGTGGTTTTTCGGTTGCCATAATTGCTCTCGGTTTTCGTAATGGTTGTGCTTATTCTAACAAACTTGCCGGGGATTGGCAACGGCTACGAGGGGCGCTGCCGCAGGTCGATAACGGGCGGCCCAGGCGGTCTGAATCGGAATCCGTCAATCGCCAGGGGCGGCCGGGCGGACCGTGGACGCACCGGCTCTGCGGTTTGAGCGCGCTCCGGCCGGGATTGCGGGATCACGGTTTCGAGGCTGTGAGCGGGGACCAATTGTGCGGCGTGGGCCCGGTGGCGGTGGGCCAGCACCACCAGCCACAGCGATAACTCGTATAAGACTACCACCGGCAGAGCGAGCATAGTTTGCGATACCGGGTCGGGTGCAATCGGCAAAATCAAGGCGGCTCCGAAGGCGCCTGCGATCACCCATTTGCGAAAGCGTTTGAGGCTCGCCGGCGGGATTGGTTTAATGCGGTCAATAAACAGCAGCACCAGCGGGAGTTGGAAAATAAGCGCAAACACACCGAGATAATTCATGACGAAATTGAGATAGGAATCAGCGGCGATGAGCGGGTGCAGATGGCTTACGGCGATATGGGACAAAAAGTGCAGCACAACCGGCAGTGAGACGTAATACGCAAAGGCGGCGCCCCCAGCAGCCAGCATCGACGAAGCTGCAACCATGCCGATTACTTGCCCCTTTGAGACCGGCCTGGGGAGGGCCGGCTGGATAAACGCGATCAGGTTGTAGACCAGCACCGGGATAGTGGGCAGCAGGCCCACCAGCAGGCAGGCCTGCATCAGGAAATTGAAGGCGCCCAGCACCTGGCTGTAATAGAGCGTGCCGTGGAGCGGCGCCTGCAGCCAGGCCAGAATCGGATTGCGGACAACATAGCCCGCGCCCGCACCGATGAGCATCACCCCCGCCGCTACCATCAGCCGGCGGCGCAATTCCCGCACATGCTCCATAAACGGCTGGTTCATCGGCGGGCTGGTTTAAGCTGCTTTGTCGGTTTCTTTGGCCGGAGCTTCGTCGATGTCGCCGTGCAGGCCTTTGCGGACCTCGCGTACGCTCAGTCCGATACTGCGAGCGAGCTCAGGCAATTTTTTGCCGCCAAACAGCACGAGCACGATCACCAGTACGACGAGCAATTCTTCTGTCTTACCAAACATGATCCCCTCACACTTATCTGCAGTTATGATACCATAAGCATAATGACGTCTGCAATGCCACTCGCTTTAATTCCGGCCGTGGTCCGTTTTGCCAGCACCTATGGCTCGGGTACGTATAATGCCGGTGTTTATAACGGCAGCTCCGGTTCGCTGGTGTACCTTGGCCCGGTGTCATTGCCGGATACCGGTGCGGGTTGGGCGGTGCTGATTGGGGCTGCGGCGCTGGCCTTTGCCGGTGGCTGGACAATGTGGTTGTGGCAGCGCCGCCGGTGGCAGCAGGTGAAAGAAAGGTAGCCCGCCGGGTGGGATTTTGCTGATGGGATTTAATCTTCTCAGTCCGGCGTTGGCCTTTCTGCTGTGCGCGGCGATGACAGCGCTGGCAATCTACGTATTTATTCAATTTGATTCGCGCTGGTATCACCGGGTGTTTCCGTTTGTGGTGGCGGGTGCGTTTATTCTGGCGGCGATTTTGCACGTGCTGATCGGCAAGGTCACGCAGGCCGCTGATGAGCTGCCGTCGGAACTGTGGCTGATGATAATGCCGTTTACGGCCAGCGTGAGCCTGCTGGTGGGGATCGTGGTGTCGCAGTGGCGGGCTCAGCCTGTGAAAAGTAAACGGAAAGCCCGGAAACGGAAACAGGCTGCGGCGCCGGGGTGGCGGCTGAAGCTGTGGCACATCTACGCTCCGGTGGTGGGGCTGATGGTGGGCTCGTGCGTGTTCTCGTTTGTGCTGGTAAACGATTACTACCAGTACTACCCGAGCATTTCGAGCCTGTTTGGGAACGACCAGGCGCTGGCGCAAGGCACCAATCCGGTTGATCTTCAGCTCGCCGGACCGGCTGCCGGTGCGCAATCGGATACGATCGAGGCATCGTTGGAGAGCGCGACTGCGCCGGCTCATGGCAAGGTGCTGGCGGTGAATATTCCGGCAACGGCTTCGCATTTTGCGGCGCGCCAGGCGTACGTGTACGAACCGCCGGTAGCATTGGCCCGCAGCTATATACAGTTGCCGGTGCTGGTTTTGATGGCGGGTTTGCCCGGCGGTCCCACGGATTGGCTGAACGGCGGCAATATCAGGGCCACGCTGGACAGTTTTGCCAAGCAGCACGACGGGATAACCCCGCTGGTGGTAATGGTGGATGAACTTGGCAGCTACAGTAATGACACCGAGTGCGTTGACAGCTCACGCGGCAATGTTGAAACGTATCTGACCGTGGATGTACCGGATTACATTAAGAATAATTTTACGGTATCGCGTGATCCTGCGCGTTGGGCGATCGGGGGCTTGAGTCTCGGCGGGACCTGCGGGGTGATGCTGACGCTGCGGCATCCCAACGTGTACCATTATTTCCTGGATCTGAGCGGCGAAATTGACATCACGCTGGGCACCAAAGCCGGGACGATCGCCAAGCTGTTTGACGGCTCCGAGGGTCAGTGGGCGGCACACCAGCCGAGCCTGCTCCTGGCGGCTTCGGGGGCTAAGGCTAAATACCGGGGCCTTGGCGGCTATTTTGCTGTGGGCCGGGGCGATTCATTGAGCGTTAACGTGGCGGCCCGACAACTTTATGCGGCTTCGCGTAAGGATAATCTTGATGTGGCGTACGAGGTGGTGAGTGGGGAGCACACGTTCGGCGTGTGGCGACAGACGTTTAGCGATGCCCTGCCGTGGCTGTCGAATCGGCTGGGGGCCACGATTTGCCCGGCAAGTTGCTCGAATTAGGGCGGCCGGCTACGTCCCCCAGTGACTGAGCAGTATGGAGAGGTCGAAGATGTTCACGGTGCCGTCGTTGTTGAGGTCGGCGGCGGCATCGGAAGTTCCCCAGTTGCTGAGCAGTATGGAGAGGTCGAAGATGTTCACGGTACCGTCGTTGTTGAGGTCGCCGATTACGCCGGACGGTGATGATGAAGGCGTTGCGCCTGGAGTGGGAGTTGAACTGGTGCCTGGCGTGGGCGAAACCGTGGGACTGTAAGTGCTGCCGGAATCCTGCTGCCAGTCGGATTGCCAGTGCGCGAAATCCACGCTGCACTCGCCGGACGGCATGCTCTTGCCCGTAGTTGGATCGGTTGGTGCGTCTGTGGCGCAATCGCCGTAATCGTAGGCTGTCCACATCCAGGGGCCGCTATAAGAATTATTGGACCAGACGTCGTTTTCGGCGGCCTCGTCGTTGTTGGCCGGCGCGTCCGGTGCGTTGGACAATGCGTTCAGGTTTTTGAGCGGATCGCTTGAGCAGCCCGAATCCCAGGATGGACAGGAAGTGAGGGCTGAATTGGACATCAGGGCGTTGCCAATGATTTGGGTGGCAAACGGTGCTTCGCCGGAGGTTTGGTAGGCCATAAAATTGGTGCCGCAATAATTGGCCTGGGTACAGTTAACGGCCTGGCCGCCCAGGGCGGTGTCGGCGTTTA
>Ga0209420_1000540_pt1 | contig 19608 bp, 21 predicted proteins | sample BlaSpr_A8_OM1_O1_FD_187972 | JGI IMG/M metagenome (GOLD analysis project Ga0209420, IMG submission 187972) | Forest soil microbial communities from Thunder Bay, Ontario, Canada - Black Spruce, Ontario site 2_A8_OM1_O1 (SPAdes) (version 2) | ecosystem: Environmental > Terrestrial > Soil > Boreal... | reverse complement strand
GTCGTAGAGACGGAGCGCCTTCAGTGACAGGCGGGACCGTCGCGCGAACTCCCCGATACTGATCTCTTTCACGCTGACTCCCTCGTCGCCGGGACCCTCCGACCCGGCAAGATGAGTGTGCAGGCTCCCCCAGGGTGAGAGTCAAGGCTGCCGACCGCCAGCCGTCTCCCGGTGGCGGAAGGGGTCCTGCAACGGCGGGAACGCTACGCGCCCAGCGACCTTCCGGGACGCTCAACTCACGCTCAGCGGTGGCGAGGCCGAGCTTCGGGTGGGCCGGGACCTTCCGCCCCAGGTGCGCCGGTCAGCTAGTCAAGGCCACCCACGTACTGCAGCTACGCGAACACTCTATTGACCCGGATTTAGGCTCTAGGCGTGGTCGCTGAGCTATTCGTCGTAGCCAGCGGGCGGACCCAGGACCGAGGCCTCGGGCCCGAAGCGCTCCTGGTAGATCACGTTCAGCTGGCGCCAGTTGCTGCCCCAGGCAGAAACTGATTCGCCGTCGAGGTCGCCGGCCAGGCGGTTGAGGCACTCGTGCCAGCCTGCCGCGTCGCGGGCGGCCTTGCCCAGCTCGTCGAAGGTGTCGGTGAGCGTGAGCATGGTTCCTTCGCCGTCGGCCTGAAGCTCGATCCGGAGCAGGTCAGGGCCCCAGGTGAACTCCATGACCGAGGGCGGGTCGAACACCCGCATCTGGCCGTCGAAGGCGTCCCCCTTCGGGTGCAGGAACTTCAGTGGCGCGCCGGGCTGGCGATCGCCGACGATCTCGTGCGGGAACCAGACCGCCAGGTGCTCCGGCTCGGTCACCGCCCGCCAGACCTTTTCCTGGGAATGCTTCAGCGAACGGGTGAACGTGAGCGTCCACAGGTCGCCCTGGCGGGTCAGCGTGCCGAGATTCGTGTCATCCATGTGCGCTCCTCACTCGGTCATGTCGTCGAGGTGGGCTTCCAGCGTGTCGAGCCGGTCGGCCCAGGCGGCCCGGTAAGGGGCCAGCCAGTCATCGATCTCCCGTAGCGGCTCGGTGCGAAGCCGGTACCGGCGCCGCTGGGCGTCGGCTTGTACCTCGACCAGTCCCGCCTCGCGCAGCACCCGGAGATGCTTCGATACGCCCGGCTGGCTGAGGTCGAGCGCCGACACCAGGTCGCCGACCGTCCGGTCTCCCTCACGCAGGAGATCGAGAATGCGACGCCGGTGAGGCTCCACCAGGACCTCGAACATACAGCAAATATAACTACTCAGAAATATAACTGTCAAAGCATGTAAGAAGAGGGGTTCGGTTCGAACGAACGTCGCGATCGGGAGGTCAACATAATATCGACATATAGTCACTTCGGAGATGCGTATCGTGACAGGTGATCCCGTAAGCCGATGGCGCTAGACCGGCCGAACGACGACGGCGCGAATGACGCGCCGCTTGAGCGGCGCGTGCACCGGGGCGGATCGGGTGCTGATTCCGCTGTGACCATGGCCGAGTGGCGGTCTCGGCTGGAGTACTACGAGGTGCTCCACGCCACTGACAGCGATCGTCGGACGGGCCGTTCCGGCTGGGACGCGGTAGCTGCCGAGGATCGGCCGCAGTTGGATGCGGTCCGGGTCACTCCCGAGCGCACCGCGCACATACTCGACGGAGACGGGAAGGGCGGCGGCGGTCACCGCCATGGAACCGCCCAGCCGGGCAAGACAGAGTTCCCGGCTACCTGGGACGACCAGCAGGTCATCGACACCCTGCTGGACGTGGCGCGCCGACCCGATCAGACGCCCCAGCGGCAGGAGCGGAATGGCCGATGGCTAGCACGCGGGATGCGAGACGATGTGGAGATCGTGGTGGTGGTAGCGAGCGACGGACAGATCTGGACCGGATGGCCACGGCCCGGCGGTCCTGGCGTGGTGAAGAACCCGGAGGAGAGCTGATGGATCTGCACGAGATCGCTCGACGAGCGTCGAGTCTACCCCATCGATTTGCCGATAGGGTCCCGTCGCAGACGCGGGAAAGCATCGAGCTCATGAATGAAGGCGGCGAGTACGGGGAGCTCGCCATCGAGTTGGCGGCGTCGCTGGCGGCGCATCAGGCGCCGGTGACGGCGGCGGAGCGGGATGAGCTGCTTGGGCTGCTCGAAGCAATGGGGATGCCTACCGATCCCATCGCGAAGCTGAACGTCGAGGGCTGAGCGAAGCGAGCGTCCGCTATCGTCGGCAGCTGAGGGAGGCACTGTGGACATCACCGAGCTGATCCTTGATGACCATCACGAGCAGCGTCGGCTGTTCGCGATCTTGGAGCAGATCGACCGGGCGAACACCGGGGCGCTAGAAGCCTTGTGGGGACGCCTGGCGACGTTCCTCGAGCTGCACGCGGCGGCCGAGGAGGAGACCTTTTATCCCGCGTTGCTGCAGGTCGGGCTGGCGGCGCACCGGGCGGCGGGCGTGGAAGCCGAGACGGTCGACGCCATCGCAGACCACAACGACATCAGGGACGCGGTCGCGGAGGTGGCGCGGCATCAGGTCGGCACGGCCGAGTGGTACGCGGCGGTGACCGCGGCGAACCTGGCCAACAGCGACCACATGGCCGAGGAGGAACGGGAGGGGCTGACCGACTTCCGGCGGCTGGCCAGCCTGCAGCGCCGGCATGACCTGGCCGTGGCCTTCGCCGCCTACCAGGCCAGGAACTACACCGGCGTCCAGCCGGTGGACAAGGATCCGGAGGAGTACGTCCGCGAGGAGGAGGGCCGGGCCCCGTCCGGCGGCGGGTCGCTCAGCATCGGCAGCCTCAAGCGGAACTAGGTAACGCGCATCGGGTAACGCCTGCCAGCTTGGCCTAATGAACCGTGGCGGCCAGGATGCGGGCGATGCTGGCCGCGAAGCGGGGCAGGGCACCAGGGTCGCCGGCGCACCGGGTCGGGTTGAGTTCTCCGACCGACAGCGCCCGCACCCGCGGATCTCGCGCGGCCAGCTCGAGCGCCTCCGTGGCCTGGTCGAGGGTAGGTCCGGTGTTGCGGCAGTCGGTATTCTCCGCCAGCGGGGCGTCGATGAAGTCGAGGACGTCAACGTCGATGTGAAGGGCGAGCGGACCAGGCGGCAGATGGTCAAGTGCGGCCCGGGCGGCACCGGCTGGGTCGGCGGCGAGTGCCTCGCTGGTGGTCATTTGCAAGCCGAGGCGGGCAGCCTGCTGGCGCTCCCAGTCGGTAGTCACGCGTGGCTCCACCCCGAGCCAGGCCACCTGGTACGCCTCAAGCAGCGGCCGGGGCCCGAACGCATCGGTGACAGTGTCCACGCAGCCGGGCAGGGCCAGCGCGTGCGCTAGCCCCATCCAGTCCAGAGCCCCGTCCGCGGTGGTTTCCGGGGTGTTGAGGTCGTAGTGGCGGTCGGCATACAGCAACCCGGGGGCGCCGGCGCCCAGGCGCCGCAGAGCCGCCATCACCGCGAGCACGATCGTGCAGTTGCCGCCGAGCACGAGAGCGAGGTCGCCGCGCGCCAGCAGCGGCTCGAGCCGGCCGGCCAGCTGCTGCAGCGACGCGGTCACCTGGTCGACGTTCTGGGCCAGCGGGTGATCCCGGTCCGGGCTCCATACCTGATGCGGCAGGTCCCCGTCGTCATGGACCTCCAGCCCTGATCCCGCGAGCTGTTCGAGCAAGCCGGCTGAGCGCAACGCCGCAGGCGCCAGATCCTGGCCTGCCGCATAGCTGGCGGCGCTGCTCGGAACCCCCACGATTGAGACCCTGCTCACCTGGGAGAGGATACCGGTGTCCGCTGCAGCCGCGCCGGAGGCGGGGCGGGGCTGGAGTCAGGAAGGCGCTGGATCAGCAATTCCCGTCAATCGTGGTCGCAGGTGCGGCGCAGGGTGTCCGGGGTGAGGTCGGCCAGGGTGGGGTAGCCGTCCACGGCCATGATCAGGTCGGCTTCGGCCAGGATGCTGCGCAGGACGTGGACGATGCCGTCGGTGCCTCCGATGGCCAGGCCGTAGGCGTACGGGCGGCCGATGCCGACCGCGGTGGCACCCAGGGCCAGGGCCTTGATCACGTCCGCACCGGACCTGATGCCCGAGTCGAACAGCACCGGCAGGCCGTCGGCGGCCTCGACCACGCCGGGCAGGCAGTCCAGGGCGGGCAGCCCGCCGTCGGCCTGGCGGCCGCCGTGGTTGGAGCAGTAGATCCCGTCCACGCCGCCGTCCCTGGCCCGGCGGACGTCGTCGGGGTGGCAGATGCCCTTGACCAGCAGCGGCAGCGTGGTCAGCGAACGCAGCCAGGGCAGGTCGTCCCAGGTGAGCGGGTTGCCGAACAGCCGGGCCCAGTGCCCGACGGTGGTGGCCAGGTCAGTGCCCGAGGCCGGGCCGACCAGCGCGCGGAACACCGGGTCGGAGGTGTAGTTGGCCAGGCAGTGGCCGCGTAGCTGCGGGAAGTTGCTGGCGCCCAGGTCGCGGGGGCGCCAGCCGGTCAGCCAGGTGTCGAGGGTGACCACGATGCCCTTGAAGCCCGCGGCCTCGGCCCGGGACACCAGGCTGGCGGCCAGGTCGCGGTCGGTAGGCGTGTAGAGCTGGAAGAAGCCGGGAGTGCCGCCGAACTGGGCGGCGACGTCTTCCATCGGGTCGTTGCACAGGGTCGAGACGATCATCGGGACGCCGGTCCGGGCCGCCGCGGCGGCGGTGGCCAGGTCGCCGTGGCCGTCCTGGGCGCACAGGCCGATCACGCCGATGGGCGCCATGAAGACCGGCGAGGGCAGCCGCATCCCGAACAGCTCGACCGACAGGTCACGCTGGGTCGCGCCGACGAACATCCGCGGCATCACGCCCCAGTGACGGAACGCGCTGACGTTGGCCCGCTGGGTGTGCTCGCCGCCCGCGCCGCCCGCGACGTAGGACAGCACCGAGGGCGGCAGCGCCTGCGCGGCCCGGGCCTCGAGCTCAGCGAACGCCATCGGGAACTTCGGGAGGACCCCCTGCAGGCCGGCCCCGTAGATCTCGAGCTGGTAGTCACCGAACGCGGTCATCGGGACTCCTTTGCGGGGCAGGGTGGGAGCGGCCGGCAATCGTTCGCAACCATTCTGCACCCGGCCGGGAACCCAGGCGGCTACTGCGGCGGGGGACCTTTAGCGATACACGGATCAAGATCATGCTTCTGCCGATCGGGCGAACTTGGGGTGGGGACGATGAACAGCAGCCGTACCGCGGTCAACGCGGAGCTGGGCCTGGGTCTGATCGGGCCGGAGCGCACCATCGTGCCGCTGATGGCCAGCCTGCACTACACCAGCCAGGACCCGTACGCGATCAAGATTGCTTTTCACGTCGGGACCGGTGAACCCGTGGAGTGGACCCTCGCCCGCGACCTGCTCGCGGCGGCCCTGCACGCTCGCGAGGGTATCGGGGACGTGCAGGCCTGGCCATCAGCGGCATCGGACGACCGCGACGGCGACGCGGCCGGGGCCGTGATCATGAACATCTCGATGACCTCGCCGTTCGGGCACGCGCAGTTCGAGGCGTCGGCCGAGGACATCGCCCGGTTCCTGCAGCGCACCTACCGGATCGTCCCGGTCGGCGAGGAGAGCGACTTCGTCGACTTCGACGCCGAGCTCACCGCCCTGCTCAGCCAGGCCTGACCGGCCAGGCCTGAGCTACCAGGCCCAGTTACCAGGCCCAGTTACCAAGCACTGCTACCAAGCACTGGCCGGGGGCGGCACCACCGGGGGCACGATGGCCTCGATGAGGTGCGGCCCGGGTTCTGAGTAGGCCCGGCGCAGCGCCTGGTCGAGGTCTTCGGCCGTGGTGACGCGGACCGCGGGCACGCCCAGTCCGGTGCTGATCGCGGTGAAGTCCGGCGTGGGATCGGACAGGTCGAGCATCCGCGCGGCGCGCTCGCCCGCCTGCCCGGCCGCGGTGCGGGCCAGTTCCATCCGCAGCACGGCGTAGGCGGCGTTGTTGATCAGCACCGTGGTCACGTCGAGCCGCTCGCGGGCCTGGGTCCATAGCGCCTGGATCGTGTACAGGGCGCTGCCGTCGGCCTCCAGGCACACCACCGGCCGGTCCGGGGCGGCGACCGCCGCGCCGGTGGCGACGGGCAGGCCCTGGCCGATCGAGCCCCCGGTCAGGGTCAGCAGGGTGTGCCGGGCCGCGCCGGCCAGGGCCTTGGGCAGCGCGAATCCGGTGGTGTTGGCCTCGTCGGCGACGATGGCGCGCTCGGGCAGCGACCGGGCCACGGTGTTGGCCAGGCTGATCGCGTTCAGCGGGCCCGGCTGCGGGCCGGGCACCGCCGGGCGGGCCAGGTCCGGTTCGGTGCCGGCGGCGACCTGACCGGCGAGCGATTCGAGCGCGGCCTCGGCGTCCTGGCCCGGGTCGGCCAGCCGGGTTACCGCGCAGCCGTCCGGCACCAGGTCGCTGGACCGGCCTGGGTAGGCGAAGAACGACACCGGCGACCGGGCACCGGCCAGGATGAGCTGGCGTACTCCGGCCAGCTGGTCCTCGGCCGCCTCGGCCAGGTAGGCGAGCCGGTCGACGACCGGCACGCCGGCGCCCTGCTCCATCCGGGCCGGGAACGTCTCGGCCAGCAGCCGGGCCCCGGTCGCGGCGCTGATCCGGCTGGCCGCCCGCAGGCCGCGTTCGGTCAGCGCGGTGCCGCCCAGCAGGAGCAGCGCGGGCTCGCCGGCGCCCAGCAGGCCGGCGGCGGCGGGAAGCCGCCCGTCGCCGACGGGCTCCGGCCGGGCCAGCGGAGCGGCCGGAGCCAGCGCGCCGCCCTCGCTCCAGGACACGTCGGCGGGCAGCACCAGGGTGGCGATCTGGCCGCGGCGGGCCGCGGCCAGGGCCTGCATGGCGTCCGGGGCCAGGTCCCGGGTGGTGCCCGAGGTACGCACCCAGCCGGACACGGTGCGGGCCAGGGCCTCGATGTCGGATTGCAGCGGCGCGTCGTAACGGACGTGGCCGGTGGCGTGCCCGCCCACGATGACCAGCACCGGGGTGCCGGCCCGGCGGGCGTTGTGCAGGTTGGCCAGGCCGTTGGACAGCCCGGGCCCCAGGTGCAGCAGCACCGCCGCGGGCCGGCCGGCCATCCGGGCGTAGCCGTCGGCCGCGCCGGTGGCCACGCCTTCGAACAAGGCCAGGACGCCGCGCATGGCCGGGACCGAGTCCAGGGCGGCCACGAAGTGCATCTCGGACGTACCCGGGTTCATGAAGCAGACGTCAAGGCCCGCTCGGGTCAGGCTGGCGATAAGGGACTGCGCACCATTCACCCGGCGATCGTATGGCAGGGGTGAGGGCCGGCGAGGAAGGGGTGGCCGGTCCAGGATCAGCGGGACGAATGGGCTCCGGTCATCATGGCCGCCAGGTCCTCGGGGTGCAGGAACGAGGGCGGGGGCGGCGGCCCCCAGGAGAACAGGCCACGGGCCCCCTCCAGGTCTTCCGGCGTCCATAGCTGGTCGTCGATGATGCAGTCCATGTCGGAGTAGTACTCGGAGAAGTTCCCGGCCGGGTCCTTCAGGTACCAGAAGAAGTTCGAGCCCGCGTAGTGGCGGCCCAGGCCCCAGACGTGCCGCTCGGGCCGGCCCTCGAGCATGGCGCAGGCGCCGCGGCCCACGTCGTCGACGTCGTCGACCTGCCAGGAGGTGTGGTGCAGGAACGACACCGGAGCGCCCAGGACCAGCACGTTGTGATGGTCGGTGGAGCAGCGCAGGAACGCGCCCACGCCCTTGATCCGGTCGCTGATCTTGAAGCCGAGCCCGTCGGTGAAGAACGCCATCGTGGCCTGGTGGTCGGTGCTGCCCAGCACGGCGTGGCCGAGCTTGCGCGGCCGCACCCGGTCGGCCCGCACCAGGCCGGGCGCCCGGTGGCCCGGCCGGTCGAGGCGGCCGGGGCCGTTGTAGGGCGTGGCGGGCACCGCGGCCTGGCTGGCCCGCGGGGCGACGTCCAGGACGGCCCGCACGCCGGTGACCGGCTCGGTGGCCGTCAGGCTGGTCCCCCGCAGCTCCGGTGAGATCCCGAGCCGGGCCAGGCCGGCCGCGGCGCGGGCCAGGTCGTCGGGATCGTCGGCGCCCACGCGCAGCTCCAGCAGCCGCCGGGTCGGCGCGGGCAGGATCCGCAGTTGCTTCCCGGCGTCGCGGGTGGCGAGCCAGCCATCGCCGGCCGGAGCCAGGCCGAACTCGGCGTAGTAGGCCGCGGTCTCCTCGACGTTCGGCACGCCGATGGTGACCGACAGCAGGCCGTGCAGGCTCATCGTGCCTCCCTAGGCTCCCGGCGCCACGAACCGGTGCCGCGTCTCGCCCATGCCTTCAACATAACTCGCGAGTCCGGGTGGTGGTCAGGTTGAATCCGGCGGCGGTCTCGATGTCCAGGGCGGCCGGATCGCCGGCCCGCCAGGCGATGTGCTGGTCGGGGCGGACGAGCAGGAACTCCTCGCGCCACGGGTAGTCCGGCGGGGCTTCGGTGACGGTGAGCGGGATGCGGCGGCGGGCGGCCCGGGCGGCCAGGTCCGCGACGGCGGCGGATCCGGGCGGGCCGAGCAGGGTGAACCCGCGGCCCAGCCGGTCGTAGAGGGAGGAGCCGTCCGGCAGCCAGTGGTGCGGCAGCCGCGCGCCGGGCTCGGCTGAGGCGGTGTAGCTGGTCACGTCGCCGGCGCTCAGCCGGGCGGGTGCGGCGCCGGGCTGGACCACCGGGGAGCCGGCGTAGGAGTAGCCGAGGACCAGGCCCAGGCTGTAGAACTCGGACGCCTTGGCCCGCTGGATGGCGGCCGCGTCGCGGGGCAGCACGTTGGCCCCGGCCGCCATGTTGGACTCCGCGCTGGCCACGGTCTGCTCGGCCACGGCCCGCCGCTCGGGTTCGTAGCTGGCCAGCAGCCCGGGCGGGGCCCAGCCGCCCTCGACGGCGGCGATCTTCCAGGCGATGTTGACCGCGTCGCCGACGCAGGTGTTGAACCCGTGCCCGCCCCAGGGCGGGTTCACGTGGGCGCTCTCGCCGACCAGGAACACCCGCCGGTCGGCGAAGGCGTCCGCGACCAGCATCCGGGCCGTCCACGGGTCGGTGGCCACGAGCCGGTAGTCAACCGGGCCTCCGGCCAGGCCGGCGATCAGCTCGGGCAGGTGGGCGGTGCCGTAGGCCGCCTCGACGCCGGGCGTGATGGCCCACCAGGTGCCGGTCAGGTCGAGCCGGCCGATGAGGCCGTTGATCGCGGCGCCGACGACCCAGTACTGGACCGCGGGCCCGAGGCGGGTGTCGAGGGCGGGGGCACGGAACACCATATTGAAGTTCGGCCGGGGATCGGCATAGCCGACGTACCGGGCCCCGGTCTGGTCCCTGGTCACCCCGGCCGCGCCGTCGCAGCCCAGCACGTACCTGGCCCGGATCCGGTAGCCGGCGCCCGCCTGGTCGGCGACGTCCACGGTGACGCCGTCCTCGTCCTGGGTCAGCGCGGTGGCGGCGTGACCGAAGCGCAGCCCGACGCCGGGCTGGCGGCGCAGGTGGCTGCGCAGGACCTCCTCGACGACCGGCTGCGGGACCTGCTGGCCGGACTCGGCGAACCGGTCATCGCGCCCGGTGGTCAGCCCGAATGCGCCGTCGAAGTCGGTGATGCGCCGGCCGGACAGCGACTCGCAGAACGTGACGCGCTGGGACCAGGCCACCGGCAGCGGCGCGGCGGCGCGCAGCGCGCCGGCCAGGCCCCAGCGGCGTAGGTGCTCCATGGTCCTGATGCTGGTGGTCTTGGCCCGCGGCCTGCGGTGCGAGACCTCGGCCCGGGGCTCGATGAGCAGGCAGCCGACGCCGTGCTTGGCTAGTTCGGCCGCGGCGGCCAGGCCGGCCGGGCCGCCGCCGACCACCAGCACGGTGGTGCGGGCCGGGTCCGTCACGACATGCATGATCGCTGATCGCCCGGCCCGGTGTACAGCGGCGATTTCATTGGCCGGCAGCCGGGCAGTTGCATCGCTGAAGATGTATCGTTGGCGATATGAATGCGCTGGACCTGATCATGCTCGGCCGCCAGCTGACCAAGATCGGCGAGGATGTGCTGCGGCGCCCCGGAGACGCCACCGGTCCCGGGAATACGGGCCGCCGGGATACGACGGGCCGCGGGGGCCGGGCGGGCGCGCGGGCGGGCGGCACGCCTGGGTCCGGTTCCGGGCCGGTTATGCCGAACGGTCCGAGCCTGGTGCTGCGCGATGTGTTTGCTCATCCGGGGAGTTCGATCAGCGACATCACCGGCCGGACCGGATTGCCGCAGAGCTACGTGTCCGAGTCGGTGGCCCGGCTGCGGGACCAGGGCATCGTCGAGACCGCGGCGGATCCGGCGGACGGGCGGCGGACGCTGGTGCGGGTCAGCGCCGGGCATCCGCGCACCGTGGCGGCCAAGGGAATGGCCTCGGCAGACGCGGCGCTGGCCGAGGCGCTGGGCGAGCCGGAAGGCGGGGCGGCCGAGATCATCGGGACGCTGGAGCGGCTGGCCACCCGGCTGCGGCCCGCCTCGCCCGGCCCGATCCGGCGGCAGCTTGACCAAGCGCGCGGGGAGCTGTGATGCACGCCGGTGCGCTGATGGCGGCGCGGCAGGCCCTCGGGCAGTACCTGATCTACGCCAGGCCCTGGCAGCGGGCGCTGATCGCCGCCGGGCTGATCGGCGGCGGAGCGCTGCTGATCGTGGCAGGCCTCGTGACCGGGCACGTCATCATGGCGATCGCCGGCGGGCTGGTGCTGGTGGCCGCCGGCAACGCCTGCGTACGGGTAATCCGGGCCCGGCGACGCGGCGGGCGGTCGCCTGATTGATACCCCGAGGGGTATAGGATGCCGGACGTGAACATGGAGAACGAGGAGCGCGCGGACGTGGTCCGGCGGCTGCGGCGCGCGCAGGGGCAGATCGGCGGCGTGGTCCGGATGCTCGAGGACGGCCGGGACTGCCGGGATGTGGTGACACAGCTGGCCGCGGCGGCGCGGGCCCTGGACCGGGCCGGGTTCAGGATCATCGCCAGCGGGCTGGGGCAGTGCCTGCAGGACGAGCAGGCGGGCCGGCCGGACGCGGCCGCCGACCGGGCCCAGCTGGAAAGGCTGTTCCTGTCCCTGGCCTGAGCGGTGTACCGGAATGGATCGGGCCGGGGGTCGGTTGTTGCAGGCACCACGGACCGTTCGGAAAATAAGGAATTTTAAGAGCGCGCCCGTTGTCGATACCCCTACGGGTATTACGACAAGGAGGCAGGAACATGGCAACGGTCGAGCTTACGGCCGAGAATTTCAACGCGACGGTGAGCGGCGGCGGCCTGGTTCTCGTCGACTTCTGGGCGTCCTGGTGCGGGCCGTGCCGGATGTTCGGGCCGATCTTCGAGAAGGCTTCCGAGAAGTACCCGGACGCGGTGTTCGGCAAGGTCGACACCGAGGCGCAGCAGGAGCTGGCGGCCACGTTCAAGATCGCGTCCATCCCGACGCTGATGATCATCAGGGACAGCATCATCCTGTTCGCGCAGCCGGGCGCGCTGCCCGAGGCCGCGCTGGAGGAACTGATCACCAAGGCCAGTGAGCTGGACATGGACGAGGTCCGGGCCAGCGTGGAGTCCGCGCCGGCCGGCGCAGAAAACCGTTAGGTAAATCCCGCGCCCGGCGCGGATGATGGCGGGCATGCCGATCGAGAGTTTCATCGAGCCGGAGAAAGATCCGCGGATCGAGCCGCCGACAGCGGGCTCGGAACTGGCCACGCTGACCGGATTCCTCGGCTGGCACCGGGGCACGCTCGAGCTGAAGTGCTCGGGGCTGGACCCGGCCGCCCTGGCCCGGCGGTCGGTGGAGCCGTCGTCGCTGTCACTGCTCGGCATCGTCCGGCACATGGCGGACGTCGAGCGCAGCTGGTTCCGGCGGATCATGGCCGGGCAGGACGCGCCGCCGCTTTTCTACTCTCCCGAGGACCGGGACGGGGACTTCGACAACGTGCGGCCTGACCCGGCCCTGGTCGCCGAGGCCTGGCAGGCGTGGCACGAGGAGGTCGCGTTCGCTGACGAGTTCGTGGCCGCGGCGCCGGATCTGGACCTGCCCGCCGAGCGGCTGACGTCGGACGGGCGCCACCGGATGTCGCTGCGCTGGGTGCTCAACCACATGATCGAGGAGTACGCCAGGCACAACGGGCACGCCGACCTGCTGCGCGAGCGGATCGACGGCGCGGTCGGGGAGTGATCCCGTTAAGAAAGCACCCGGCGGCGGAAGTTGCGCAGGCCGATGGCCAGGAACACGACCGCGAACCCGACCACGACCGGGTAGATGACGTACAGGTGCATATGCGGCGCGTTGGTGAACACGGCCCGCATCCCCTCGTTCACGTAGATCAGCGGGTTGATCAGCACCACCGTCTGCAGCCAGTGCCAGCCGCCCACGGTGACCGGGGCGAGCTTGTTATACGGGTAGTAGGTGCCGCCCAGGAACGTGATCGGCAGGATGATGAAACCGAACATCAGGCCGATGTTCCGCGGCTCGAAGCTGGTGCCGAGGACCAGGCCCAGGCCGCCCATGGCGATGCAGGCCAGCGGCACGAAGGTCACGATCAGCCACCAGTGCAGGCTCAGGTGGGCCTGCACCCCGGGGGCGTGCACAACCGAGGCGATGGGCAGCACGATGGCCGCGGACAGCACGCCCTGGGCCGCGCCGGACAGCACCTTCTCGATCGCGACCAGCCAGATCGGGCAGGGGGCCTGGACCCGGTCCTCGATCTCGCGGGTGAAGCCGAACTCCTGGGCCATGGCCAGCGCGATCGACTGCACGCCCTGGAACATGATCGAGATGCCGACCACGCCCGGGACCAGGATGGTGGCGAAGGCCGACTGCTCGGCCGGCCCGGTCCCGCCGATGCCCTGCCCGATCTTCGGGAACACGTACAAGAAAACGAAGCAGAGCAGGAACGGCTGGATGAGCGTGCGCAGCACGAACTCCCACAGGTGCTTGCGCAGCACCACCACGTCGCGCAGCAGCAGGGCGCCCAGCGCGGTCCAGCTGGCGGCGGCCACCGAGCGGGTGGGGCCGCCGCCGATCCGCCGGGCTCCTGGGGTCGGGGCCGGGGCGGTTACCGGGGTCGCGGTCATTCTTCCCGCAGCTCCCTTCCGGTCAGGTTGATGAACACGGTCTCCAGCGTGGGCTCGGCGATGGACACGTCGTTCAGGTCGAAGCCGTCGCGTTCGGCGGCCAGCACGATCCGCGGGACGAGCCGGTCAGCGCCCTGCATGTGCAGTTCGAGCTTGTCGTCAGCCACTCTTGTCCTGGTCACGCCCTCGACGTCGGCGGCGAGCAGCTCGCCCAGGCGGGCCAGGTCGCCGGTGCTCCGGACCGTGACGATGGTGTCGGCGCCGATGCTCTGCTTGAGCGCGGCGGGCGTGTCCAGGGCCAGGATCTTGCCGTGGTCCATGATCGCGACCCGCTGGCAGAGCTGGTCGGCCTCCTCCATGTAGTGCGTGGTGAGCAGGATCGTCTGGCCCTCGCCGTGCAGCTCGCCGAGCAGGTCCCACAGCGCGAGCCGGCTCTGCGGGTCCAGCCCGGCGGTGGGCTCGTCGAGGAACAGCACGCTCGGGCGGTGGAAGATGGCCCGGGCCACCATGAGCCGCTGGGCCATGCCGCCGGACAGGGCGTAGACCGACGCCTTGGCCCACCTGCTGAGCTGGAACTGCTCGAGCAGCTGGTCGGCGGTCTGCCGGGAGGCCTTGGCGCCCATGCCGAACAGCCGGCCGTGGAAGTACAGGTTCTCCCAGACGGTGAGCTGGCGGTCCAGGGTGTTCTGCTGGGAGACGATCCCGCTGAGCTGCTTGGCCAGCGCGGGGTGGGCCGCGACGTCGACGCCGGCGATGAACGCCCGGCCGGAGGTCGGGACCACGCGGGTGGTGAGGATGCCGGCCGTGGTGGTCTTGCCTGCGCCGTTCGGGCCGAGGAGGCCGAAGATCTCCCCGGTTTTCACGTCGAGGTTGAGCTTGTCCACCGCGGCGAAGTCGGTGCCCGGGTAGACCTTGGTCAGGTCCTCGGTGTGGATGACGGCATCCGGCTCGTCTTTCCGGGGCCGGCCGTCCTGGCTCGCCGTAACCTCTGCAGTACTCATATCGGAATCCAGCGTAGCGTCGGGCAGACCTGGCCAGGCCACCGGCGTTCGGCCGCCCGGCCGCGTTGGGCGAGCGCGCGGCGAGCGCGCGGCGAGACCAAACCGTGACATTGGCCGGAGTTCCGACCCCTATGTCTGATTCACAAGTAGGGCATATGCTCGGCGTCGGGACACGCGGCGCAAGCCGCGCGTCTGGGGAGGAGTCGGCGTGAGACGTGCATGCCCTTATTCAGCGCTGAATTTAACCGGCCTGCACCGACCGTTCTTTCATTCGCGCAGGTCCTGCGGTAGAACGGCTGTCATTTTGGCTCGCAACCAGTTTGTTTGCCCGATTCTATTTTCTTTTTTAGAGGAGAAGAGTCATGGCAGGAACATGCACGTATTGCAGTACGCCGCTGACCAACGACGACGCGTTCTGCGGGAACTGCGGACGGCAGGCCCCGGGCGCGAGCACGAGCCCGTTTTCCGCGGCGACGGTGACCAGGTCCACCGGGCCAGGACCGGCGCCTGCCCCTGGGCCTGAGCCGATCCGGTCGTCCTGGCCGGGATCAGGGACGGGGAGTTCACCAGAGCCTGACCTGCCCCTTTGGCCCAGTGGCAGCAGCGGTCAGACCGGATCGGTGCCGACCGCGGCGGCCGCCGCCGCCATGGCTGAGGTGGGCCTGGGCCAGGCCGGGCCGAACGCCGTCTACCTGGGCAGCCGGCTGAGGTACGAGCAGCAGCCGGAGCAGACGTTCGATCCCATTGCCAATAACCGGTACCTGAGAGCGGTAGTCGCGCGGGCGGGGATGTATGCCCTGATTTACGCCATCGGCGCGTTCGTGGGTGGGATCTTCTTCACCATCGCCGGCCTGGCCGTGCTCGGAGTCGCCCGGGGCCTGCTGCTGTACTGGATATGCGGGGCGCTGATCGGGATCGCGATGTTCTTCCTGTTCTGGCTGCTGCCGGTGCCGGCCCTGCTGTCGGAGTGGAAGCTGACCGTGGACGGCAAGGCCGCGGCGTCGCCCACCGTTTTCGAGCACATCGTCTGGACCTTGCGGCGGCACGAGACGCCGCTTGATTCGGCCCAGGTCCGGCGGCTGCGGCTGCCGCGCGAGGGCAGCCGGGACTACCTGGAGCTGCGCCGCGACCTGTTCACCGGCTTCATCGGGTGCTTCGCGTGGGGGCAGGACCTGTACGTGGGCTGGACGTTCTGGCTGAAGCTTTCCCCGTTCCGGGCCCTGTGCATGCGCATCGCCCGGATCTGGCAGTCGGCCACGGGCCGGGGCAACGAGCTGTACAGCACGCTGCGCTACGACTCGGCCCGGGCCATGCGCGAGGCGATGCACAGCACCGCCCGGGAGGGGGTCGACGTCGCGGTCGGCCAGCTCGCCGCGCAGGGCCAGGGCATCCTCGGGAACTCGGTCCAAGTCACCGATATCGGCGTGTAGCGGACGGCCATGGGGGCATTCCGCCTGGTCAGTGCTCCTCCGCCGGGTCTGGTGCCCGGCGCGGGAGCGCCCGTCCCCAACGCGTACTTCGCGGTACGGGTCGACTCCGCGGTGGACCTGCTCGAGGCGCGGGAGTACCAGGGCCTGTCCCGCGCCGACCGGCTGGCCAAGGCCCTCGGTGAGCAGCAGGGCTTCCTGAACGGCTTTTCCGATCCCGCGCTGAACGCCGCGCTCGACCTGCGGGTCAGCGTGGACCCGCGGGATTCGGTGCCGGTGTCGGTGGCGTTGCTCGGGCGGGTGTGGGGCCCGGACCCGGGCGAGGTCACGGCCCGGGCCGAGCGGCTGAGCACCCAGGTGCACGCCGCGCTGCCGCGGCACGTCGCCGGGACGCTCGTCCCGGACGAGGCTCAGGTCGCCGCGCTGCTGCGGCCGTTCCCAGCTGATCAGCCGGTGGACTCGGCGGTGATCACCCGCCACGAGCTGGTCGGCCTGCCGTCGCGGCCGGACGCCCAGGTGGCGTACTACTTCTCGGCCGTCCCGTTCAACTGGTCGGACAACGACTGGTCGGCGGTGTACGCGGCGCTGCAGTCCAGCACGACTCCGCTGGTCGTGTCGGCCGCGGTGCTCCCGATCCAGCTGCCGGCCTCGTTCGGGCAGCGGCTGCTCGGCCTGGCCACGTTCTACGGGCGGCTGGCCCGCGAGGACCAGCGGGAGGGCGGCCTGTACTTCGGCCGCCAGAAGATCGCACCGGACGCGTTCGCGGTGGACGCCGAGCGGACGTTCCGCGATTTCTCCCGGCGGCTGGGCCAGAAGGCGTTCGCGCTGCGGATCCAGGTCGCGGCGCCCGGGCGGCTGCCGCCCGGCATCGTGGAGACGGTGGCCTCGGCCATCTCCCCCCCCGATCCCGGCCAGGGCAGCCACCTGGAACGCGAGCGGACCGTCTCCGCTTACGAGGTGCGGCGGCCCGCGAACGACCGGGAGCGGGGGCTGACCGACTATAACCTGGCCGCCATCGACTTCGGGCTGCTGCCGGGCCGCCAGGAGATCTGGGCCCGGCCGGATCCGCCTGACCCGCAGCTGCAGCTGCTCAGCGTCATCGGCGACGCCCGGGACGCCAGTTGCGTGTTCCGGCTGCCGATCGCGGTGGACGGGACCGTGCCCGGGTTCCGGGTCCGGCGCGGGCAGTTCGGCCACTCCGAGGCGGTCCGGGCCGCCGGGCCCGCCATCAGGCTCGGCCACGTGGCCGGTTCCAGCCGTCCGGTCATGCTGCCGGTGCAGAGCCTGACCAAGCACGCGCTGCTGGCCGGGAGCACCGGCAGCGGCAAGACCACCACGGCCATGGAGATCCTGCGCCAGCTGTGGCTCGACCACCGGATCCCGTTCCTGGTCATCGAGCCGGTCAACTCCGACGCCGACGACTACCGCAGGCTGGCCGCCGAGCCGGGCTTCGCCGAGCTGGAGATCTGTACCGTCGGCGACGAGGGCGGGCGCCCGCTGCGGTTCAACCCGTTCGAGGTGCCGCGGGGCGTCCTGGTCGGCGAGCATGCGGCCAACCTGCTGGCCTGCTTCAAGGCGGCGTTCGGGCTGTGGGAGCCGCTGCCGTCGATCTACTCCGACGCGCTCAGCCTGACCTACCTGCGGACCGGGTTCCTGGCTTCGGAGCGTGTTTCCGGTTCCGAATCCGGTTCCGGTTCTGGTTCCGGGGCCCGGGCCTGGCCCACCGCGGTGGAGTTCATGCGGGCCATGGGCGAGGTCACCGCCGACCTCGGCTACGCGGGCGAGGTCCGGGCCAACATCGAGGCGGCGTCTATCCGCCGGGCCCAGCAGCTGATCCGGGGCGTCACCGCGTCGGTGTTCCTCACCGACCAGCCCAACGACATCGCCCGGCTGCTCGACCACCCGGTGATCCTGGAGCTCAAGTCGCTCGGATCGGGCGACGAGCAGGCCCTGATGATGGCGCTGCTGCTCAACGCGGTCACCGAGCACTACCAGGCGGTGCGCGGGGCCTCGCCGGACCTGGTGCACGTCACCCTGGTGGAAGAAGCGCACCGGCTGCTGGCCCGGCCGCAGGGAGGCAAGGCGGCCGAGGACGCGCAGGCCAAGGAGAAGGCGGCCGAGGCGTTCGCGAACACGCTGGCCGAGAACCGCAAGTACGGCGAGGGTGTGATCATCGCCGAGCAGCTGCCCACCAAGCTGGTCCAGGACGCGGTCAAGAACACCAACCTGAAGCTGATGCACCGGCTCACCGCCGAAGACGACCGCCGCTTCCTGGGCGAGACCATGGGGCTGGATGAGTCGCAGCTGCGGTTCGCCACCAGGCTGCAGACCGGCGAGATCCTGGCCTACAGCGACGAGTTCGCCGAGGCCTCGCACATCACGGTGACGCCGGTGCTGAAGCCGTCCGCGCCCGGGCCGGTGGCGGCCGCGTCCACGGCGCCGTTCGGGGCCTGCGCGCCGTGCCGGGCGCGCTGTGCCTACCGCGGGGCCGGGCTGGCCATGGTCGGCGATCCGCTCACGGTCAACCGGATCAAGGACGCGGTGGCCGGCCTGGAAGTAAAGGGGCTGCCGGAGGCGGAACTGACCGGACGCTGGGGCGGGTTGATCCGGCTGTTGCGGATGCAGGTGGGCGCGTTCCCGGCGCTGCCCGCGGCTGAGCCGGAGCGAAGTGACGCCGCTTACTGCCTGTTCCTGCACGCGATGGCGGTGCGGACGATGCGGTTCTCGCCGGCCTGGCCGGCCGCGGTGGCGACGCGGCTGGGGATCATGCCCGCGGCCGGGTCGGCGGTCGCAGCCGGGTCGGCGGTCGCAGCCGGGTCGGCGGTCGCAGCCGGGTCGGCGGTCGCGGACGATGCGGAAGGAAGTCGTGCGTGAGCGAGATATGGCATGAGGTCAGCGACATCGCCGGCCAAGGCGAGTCGGCGGGTGAGACGGAGCTGCCGGGCCTGAGCGGACCGGAACTGCCCGGGCTGAGCGGACCGGAACTGCCCGGACTGAGCGGGCTGGAGCTGCTGGCCGGGGCCGGAGCGGAGTTGGCTGGTCTGAGCGGCATGGAGTTGCCGGGGATGGGCGGACCGGAGCTTCCCGGTCTGGGTGGGATGGAACTTCCCGGCCTGGGCGGACCGGAACTGCCCGGGATGAGCGGACCCGAGGTACCCGGGATGGGCGCAGCGGAGGCCCCCGGGCATGAAGGGACGGAGGGCAGCGCGGACCACGAGACGGTGCCGGGCGATGCCTGGTCGGTGCCGGGCGAGCACGGGCCGCAGTCGTGGCTTGATCACGACGTGAAGGGCGGCCCGGAGGACCGAGCCGGGACCGATGATCGGCAGGATCCGGAGCGGAAATAACGACGGGAGTCATTGAGGCCACCGCCGGGAGGGGCTTCAATGTCGCTATGAGAAGTCGGGATGGAGCCGGGCAGGAATGACCTTCTGTACGTCATGCGGCCGGGAGCGGTCCGGGACGACACGTTTCTGCACGTGGTGCGGCACGGAGTTCCATGATGCGCCGCAGTACGAGCCGACCGTCAGGGGCGACCAGCCACGGCCGGAGGGCTTCGAGCCGCCCGGCCAGGATCCCTCCGCGCCGTCACCTGACGCGTGGGCGCCCACCGGACCTTACGGCGGCGCACCCGGCCAGGCACCGTATGGCGGCGCGCCCGGCCAGGCGCCGTACGGTGGTCCCGGAGGCCAGGGTCCGGACCAGGATGAGTTCGGTGACACCTTCATGGGCCTGGACAATTTCCGGGAGACCATGACGGCCGGGCCCGCTTATGCCGAGCCGACCCCCGCCGCGCCTGCCTACCCTGATCCGGCGTACGTCGATCCGACTGCGCAGCTGCCTGCCTATGCCCAGCCCGGATACGCCGAGCCTGGCTATCCCCAGCCTGGTTATCCCCAGCCGGGCTACGGCGGGCCTGGCCAGCCAGGACCCGGCGGTCCTGCGCCCGCGCGCCGCCCGCCCGGCCGGCGGAACAAGAGCATTTTCATAGCCGTGGCGGTGATCGCCTTCCTGGCGGTCGGCGGCGGCGCATACGCGCTGGTGGCGAACCATTCTCACGGTTCAACAGCCACCCCGCCCACGCCGAGCGCGAGCATCTCCGCGACGCAATCGGCACCGGCCAGCCCGACGGCACCCACGACCGCGCCGCCGACCAGCGCGTCGGCGAGCAC
>Ga0209420_1000539_pt1 | contig 19615 bp, 15 predicted proteins | sample BlaSpr_A8_OM1_O1_FD_187972 | JGI IMG/M metagenome (GOLD analysis project Ga0209420, IMG submission 187972) | Forest soil microbial communities from Thunder Bay, Ontario, Canada - Black Spruce, Ontario site 2_A8_OM1_O1 (SPAdes) (version 2) | ecosystem: Environmental > Terrestrial > Soil > Boreal... | reverse complement strand
CCGCGCAGGAGGACGAGGTGCGCTCGCACTCCAACGCGGAGATGACGTACCACGGTGGCCGCTTCAAGCTCGATGCGGACGAGGCCCTCGTGGTCACGGTGCACGAGCCGGACAAGCCGTTCCTCTATTGGGGGCTCACGCTCACGTCCCCGTGGATGGAGAGCTTCGACTACCGCTACACGACGACGAACCTGAACAACGAGAACGCCACGCGGTCGAGCGACGGCTCGTGGCGCCTCGTCATTGCGCCGACGAACCCCGGACCGGGCGTCGAGAACTGGCTCGACACGGGCGGTCGGCTCGAGGGCTACATGCTGGTGCGCTGGGTGCTGGCCGACGGACCGCCCCATCCGAGCGCCGAGGTGGTGCCGATCTCGGCGTTGGGCGGTTAGGGAAGCGGTCTCGAACCTCCAAGAACGGGCAGCCTCGCCTGTCTGCTCAGTTGGACCAAACATGGCTCGACAACTCGGCCATCGCCCCACTAGCTCGACCATTGATCGCCCCATTAGCCCGACCATCGGAGTGGTCGGTCGGAGCGGGGTTCTCCTCGAGGTGGACGACGACCGAGTAGCAGCCGTAGTCGAGCGCCACCTCCAAGCGGCCGTATCGGCCGAGGATGCGAAGGCTGAAGGCATCCTCGTGCAGCACGTCGGCGTGCAGGAGCGAGAGGTGGCGTTGCCGGGCCACCTCGACGACGCCTTCGATGAGCGCGCTCCCCACGCCATGTCGTTGCCAGCGGTCCTCCACGAGGACGGCCACCTCGTGCCCCTGAGGACCTCCCGCCAGTGAGGCGAAGCCGACGCAGCATCCCTGCGACCAGGCGACGATCGTCGTCTGGTCGGTCGTGAGCAGGCTGGCGAGATAGGTGGGGAGGTCGATGAAACCGTGAAAGCGGTGGTAGATCGTCTCTCGGGAGCACCGGGCGGCCATGGCGCCGACGGCCAGCAGATCCTGCGCCTCCAGGGTGTGAAGGCTCGGGTGGACCAACCTCTGGCTTTTCGTTATTACATCTGTCATAATCCTGAGTATGAGTTATGACGATCGTCTTAGTCAACCACCCGGCCGAGGTGCGGAAGGGACTGACACGCCGCCTGGTGAAGGGACGCGCACGCCGCGGCCGCCGCTCGGACCGCGAGAGCGCATGGTGCGCAGTGCCGGCCAGCTGATCCGGCGCCAGGGGATCTCGGGTACGGGAATGCGTGAGATCGTGGCGGACGCGGATGCACCCTGGGGTTCGCTGCGGCACTACTTCCCCGAGGGCAAGGACCAACTCGTCACCGAGGCGTTGCTCTACATGGGGGGAGTGGCCGGTCGCATGACCGAACGGGCCCTCCGCTCCGACGACGTGTCCACCCCGGGCCAGCTCTTCGCGCGCATCGTGAAGGGCTGGCGCGACGAGTTCCTCTCCGCCGGCTACACGGCCGGGTGTCCGCTGGTGGCGGCCGCGGCTGACGTCTCCGCGAACCACGACGAGCTCCGTGGGGTCATCGCCCAGGCATTCGAGCTCTGGCAGGAACCGCTGGCTGCAGCACTCGAGAGCAGAGGCGTACCTGCCGAGCGCTCCCCGCAGCTCGCCGTGCTCGCGATCAGCGCGTTGGAAGGTGCCATCGTCCTCGCCAGGATTCGCCAGGACGTCGGACCGCTCGACGTGATCGTCGATGAACTCGCACCGCTTCTCGATGCCGCGACGGGTCTCCACCGGGACCACCTCGGTGGGTGAACGACCAGCGGGGGTGGCGCCGTCCGCCCGGGTCGACACGTTGAGTCGACACATTGCGTCGTCAGTCACGCCACCCGAGAAGAAAGGAAGAACACAATGAAATCAAGCCATTCGGAGACCGCTGTCGTCCTTGTCCACGGCGCTTGGGCCGATGGCTCGAGCTGGAGCGGCGTCATCGAGCAACTGCAGGCCGAGGGCCACAAGGTCACTGCCCCCCAGTTCCCATTGACCTCGCTGGCGGACGATGTGGCCCGGCTGCGCCAGGTGCTCACCCTCCAGGATGGCCCGACTGTCGTCGTCGGGCACTCGTACGGTGGTCAGATCATGACGGCACTCGGCACGGACGCACCGAGCGTCGTCGGTCTGGTCTACGTCGCCGCCTTCGGGCTCGATGAAGGAGAGTCGTTGGGTGCGCTCCTGGCGCAGGGTCCCGTGACGCCGGCGCTGGTCCACAAGTCCGTGGACGAGAGGGGTTTCGTCTGGCTCTCAGAGGACGACTTCGTGCACCACTTCGCGGCTGACGTTGATCCGGTCAAGGCGAGAGTCCTCTACGCCGTTCAGCAGCCGCTGGCGGTCACCGCGTTCGACGACGTCATGGGTGTCCCGGCCTGGAAGTCACTGCCCTCGTGGTACCTGGTCGCCACGGACGATGAAGCCATCCCGCCCGACGCCGAGCGGCTGTTCGCTCAGCGCATGGGTGCCACCGTCATCGAGGTCCCGTCGAGCCACCTGGCGATGGTGTCGCACCCGGCGGACGTCGCGAAGCTGACCGAGGCTGCTGCCGCCGGAGACGTCGTTCGTCCTTGGGCTCGACCCACGAGGCGTGGTCGACCCTGAGGTAGCGGCCACCCTGGCACCTTCGGGTCTACTCGGCCCTCAACACCAGGGCCGTCGGGGTGCGCGCCGCCATCCGGCTCGGAACGACCGCCGCCAGATTCGCCAGGACCAGCGTGCCGAGGGCGACGCCGAGGACGTCGACGACGGACACCGAGGGAGACGGGACGGCATCGATCGCATTGGCGAAGAGGATCCACAGCCAGCGGCCGGCGATGATCCCGACGGGCACGCCGACGACGATCCCGATGACCGCCACCACCGACGCCTGCCACGCCACGGCCGCGGCCAGCTGACGCTGGGTGAAGCCGAACGTCTTGAACAGCGCCAGGTCCCGGCGCCGCCGCCGGACCGACGCGGCGAGGGTGAGGCCCAGGGCCACCAGCGCACCGGCCGCGAGACCGAGGGCGAGGAGCGCCGGCGTGGCGCCCGTCGACTGGTAGTTGACGATCTCGGCCGGGCGTTGGACGGAGAGCAGCTCGTAGGTGTCGCCTTGACCGTTGGGATCGGCGGCCATGACTTTGTCCGCGGTGGTGACGATGCGTTGGAGCGACGTCCGGCCTGCGGCGGGCGACACGCCGCTCTTGAGCCGGACGACGACCATCGCCGGGCCGTCCAGATTCGGGTCAGGCTGCCTGAGGGCCTGTTTGAATGCCGCCGGCTCGAGACCCGTCGGGAGAAGGGCCCCGGTTCCGAGGGAAGTGTGAAGATGACCGCTCACGCCGATCGCCGGCATGGTGGCCGTGCCGGCGATGACCATGGGTGACGGAGGGACGTACACGGGTGCGTCCTGCGGGGCGCCGTAGCTGACCATGACGGTGCCGCCGACCTTCTCGTGGAGAGCGGAGAGGGTGGCCGAGCCGAGCACGATCTGGTTGTTGGCGTCGACGACATGCCCGGCGAGGATCGGCGGACTGAGCTCTGCATGGGCCTGGGTCAACAGCGCAGGCACCGTGAGGCCGTTGATCTGCACGTTGCCGAACGTGTACCCGGTCCACGCGGCCACCTCCGGGTCGTGACTCAGGAGGTGCCCGGCGACCGGCGGAACGTCGTCGGTAGCGGCGGAGTTGATGGCATAGCTCCAGTTCCAGCCGTAGAGGGCGGGGTGGGAGTCGAGGGTGGCGAGGCTGTTTCCGAAGGTGAGGGTCGCCACCACGACCGCCACCGCCAGCACGGCGCCGGTGAGCGCGGAGCGGACGGGTACCGCGGTGCGACCGCGGCCTCGCTCGAGCGAGAAGCGCAGACCGGCGAGCGCCGGTTCGGGCAACCCGGACCTGGTGGCGGCCTCGACCACGCTGGATGACCTCTCTACGGATTCGCGCCGTTCGTGGTCGCGTCGCGTGGCCCCGCGAAACGCGAGGACCACGGTGAGGCCACCGAGACCGAGGATGAGTGCCGCGAGACCCGACAACAGCACGGTCCAATCGCAGGCGATGCCCGGTGACGGGTCGACCTGACTGGCGGGCCCGATCGGCATGAGCGGCGAGACCGCCACGGCGATGCCCACCGCCAGGAGGGCGCCGAAGACCACGGCGCAAAGTGGCCCGAGCATGGCGTCGGCCGCCATCGCCGGAGTGTCGGCGCCCAGGGACCGCAGGACATCGAGGTCACTTCGGTTTGCCCACAGCCGTCGACTGATGGCCTGTGCGCCGATCAGCAGGGCTGCCAGTCCTGCGATGACGCCGAACACGGCCAAGGCGATGGCCTCGGGCTTGGTCGCCCGCTCCACCTGGCCCTCGACCACCGACGTGAGATGGAAACTGTAGGTGGAGCCGGGGGGGAGGGCGTCGACGATCTCGCGCTCGACGGTCGGCACGGCGAGGTTGCCGGTGTCGAGACGGAGCCCGTAGGTGGGATAGGTCGCGGCGGCGCTCAGGCGCCTGGTGAGAGCCGGGGTCATGAGCACGGTGGTCGGGAAGCGATCGACGTCGTCGTCGACCACCTGGCTCGAGAACACGACGATGCCGACGAGCTTGGCGGAGAACCGCAGATACGGTTCCCCGGTCAGCGGGTTGAATGTGGATGTATCGGCCTGCTGGACGGAGTAGGCACCGAATGGGACCGTCTCGCCGAGGTGCCAGCCGGAGAGCCGGGCGGCTTCGGCGGTGGCGACCATTTCGTCCGTGCTCGCCGGGTCGGCCATCCGTCCCTCGGTGACCGTCACCCGATCCTGGTTGAAGTACATGCCGCCGACACTGCCGACCTCGGTCACGTCGTCGTCGTTGAAGGCGGAGGGCAGCGCCTTCCCGTTGGGTCCGAGAGGGATCACCAGGAGATCGGGAGCGTCGGCGACGTGCTGCACATGCGGGAGGCGTGCGATTTTCGAGATCAGATTCTCGGTGCCGAATTGGTCCGTCACGGTCGAGGTCTGCATCTGGAGGTCCGAGGCCTCCGTCGCCGCCAGATAGGCCGGGAACGTCGACTGGGTGCGCCGCGCCCCGGCGATCGAACCCATGGCCAGGCCGCCCACCAGCCCGACCAGGAGGACGATGGACAGGTAGCCCGGCCATCGTTCACGGAAGGTGGCGCGGAAGTGATACCAGGCGACGGTCAACGGGGCTCCCCTGCTCGGACCGTGGCCATCGACAGCAGGGCCCATTCGACTTCAGAGCCTCCGCGGTCTCACCATTGCTGGCATCACAGCACCAGTGTCGTGCAACCCCGGTCAGTAACCAAGGGGGTCAGCCTGACCCCCCTCCTTCGTGTCAGCACCCCGAGCCCCGCCCGCGGCGGCTACACCTCCGAGGGCACCCCGAAACGCTCCTGGTACGGCGCCACCAGCGCCCGGTGGGTGGCCAGGTCCAAGCCCGTGTCGGCGAAGGAGTAGTCGTGCACCGGTCCGCGGTTGTCGTGGCGGGCGTCGAGATACGCCGTGAGGCGGGAGCGGTAGTCGTCGGTGAGCGGCAGGTCCCAGCCGGCGTAGAGCCGTTCGACGGTGCCGACCGGGTCGGCCACCAGGTCCTGGTAGACGACGTCGGCGATGTGGTCCTCGGGGATGTCGCCGGCGTCGCGCTCCGCCGTCACGTGGTCCATCTGCATCTCGAGGCCCATGGCCATGAACTCGACGAGCACCGCGTGGTCGACCCGGTCCGAATGCATCCAGTGCAGCGTGGCCATGAGGTCGGCCAGCGACCCGATGACGCGCAGCGGGTCGCGGTGGGTGATCACGACGCGGGCGTCGGGATAGGTGGCGAAGACAAGTGGTAAAGCAGACAGATGGGAGGGCGCCTTGACGACCCACCGTGGCGTCGCCCGCTCGGCTACCCACTGCAGCGTCTGCAGCTGGCGCTTGTGCCAGTCGTAGATCGGGGCCTGGTCCTGGCCGCTCCTCCAGACCGTGTAGTCGGCCACGTTGCACAGCCCGGTGTACATGTCGCTCGAGAACTGGTGGGCGAACGAGAAAATGCACTCGGTGGGGAGGCGGCCGCCGTTCTCGTGCATGGCCGTGAAGGCGGGGACGATCTCGTCCATCAACTTGATCTCGTCGTCGCAGAGGTCGCCCGATGCGTCGTCGTAGGGGACCGAGTGCAGCAGCTCCCACAGCAGCGGCGGGCGGCTGTCGGGGTCGCAGGCGAGCAGCTCGTGCAGCAGCGTGGTGCCGGAGCGGCCGAGGCCGGTGACGACGATGGGCGCCGGCACCGGCTCGCGCAGGACGGCGGGCTGGCGCCGCCACAGATCGACCATGCGCAGGCGGTTCTGCAGAATCTGCTGGATTTCGCCGCGCATGCGCAGGCGGCCGGGCAGGTGGAGCTCGGCTTCGCCGTCCAACGACCCCAAGAGGCGTTCGAAGGGCTCCTCCCACCAGGTGTCGCCGAACTCGTCGAGGCCGGCGGTGGCACAGGCGGCGGCGCGCACGTCGTCGGGCTGGAGCGAGATGAGCGAGCGGCCGTCGTCGCCGAGCCCACGCCCGAGGGCGATCATCTTCTCCGACCACGGGCTGCGCGGCGGAGGGGCCCAGGGCACCCGAGCACGGTACCCGCAACTGGGGGAGAATGGCCGGGTGAGCGCCACGGTCAGCGACCTCAGCGTCGACGAGATCCTCGGCTATGTGGCCGCCGGGGCCCACCACACGCTGAGCCCGTCGCTCGCCGTCACGCAGCTCGACCACGCGCTGCAGACGGCGGCCCTGTTGGCGCAGCGGCACCCGGACGACACCGAGCTGGCGGTGGCGGGGCTGGTGCACGACATCGGCCACCTGCTGCCGGGCGGCCGCGACGAGACGCACGCGGCCGACGCCGCGGCCGCCGTGCGCGCCGCGCTGGGGGAGCGGGTGGCGGGCATCGTCGGGCTGCACGTGGAGGCCAAGCGGTATCTCGTGGCGACCGAAGGCGACTATGGCGATGTGCTGAGCGGCGACAGCGTGGTCTCGCTGGACCGCCAGGGCGGCGCGCTGGCGGCCGGCGAGGTGGCGGCGTTCGAGGCGCTGCCCCTGGCGACCGACGCCGTGCTGCTGCGGCGGGCCGACGACCAGGGAAAGGCGGATGGCCTGGAGGTCCCCGGCGTCGACCATTGGGCCCCTGTGCTGCGGAAACTGGCCGCCGAGGGCACCGCCGGGGGCAACTGACGCATCGGTAACCCGGTTTTGGGTACTGTCAGGACGCGGCCGGGCGGCAGGCCCGGGGTCGGCAACCTTGCGGGGGGTGTGCAGACGGTATGGGAAGAGGGAACGGCGGGACGTTCCGTGGTGCGGGCTCGGGCCCGATCGCGGGTCGTCTGCGCACACGTCCGCTCCACGCCTCACTGACCAGGCACTTCGGGCCGTGTCGTGACACGGCCCTCCCCCCAGCTCGGTGCCGTCGGCGGACGACGGACATCGGGACGTGCACCCGTAGGGAAAGCGCCAAACGATCGTTCTGTTCCTGGTACCAAAGGGGAGGGCCCACCACGTGAGCGATACGCGGCGATCGTTGCGAGCACGTTTTCGAGAGCGACGGTACACACCGGCCGCCGCCCGCATCGGCCTGGGGTGTGCGCTGATCGGCGCCGTCTGCCTGGTCGAGCTGGGCTCGACGTCGGGCGCGGACACCTCCTTCGTCCCCGGGAACGCCCAGGCCCAATCCCAGGCGATCTCCCTGGCGCCGACGACGGGCGGCCTGAGCTACGCCATCACCCTCGCCACGTCGATTTCGGGCTACCAGGACACCGAGGCGCAGTCCCTGTCGGAGACGGTCGACCTCGGTGCCATCGGAACCTCGCTCGAGGCGGAGGGCTGCTCGGGCGGGGCGCCGACGGTCAACCAGAGCCAGACGCCCCAGCCGGTGCAGGTGGAGTCGACCAGCGGCAACGCGAGCGGGAGTGACAACATCACGAACAACTCCTCGGCCAGCGGCCTCGGCGCGGGAGCCGAGTTGGCGTCGGTGACGACCCAGCCCTCTTCCGACGCGCTGACGACGATGCAGAACGTGGCGGTCCCGGGCGGGCTCTTCTCGATCAGCGGGCTGACGAGCCAGACGCACGCCTCCATCGACAACGGCGCGACCCGTACGGCCACCGCCACCGCTGACGCCGCGTCGCTCTCGCTGGGCAACGGCCTCGTCGTCCTGGGCCACCTGCACTGGTCGGCGGAGAACCAGACCGGCGCGGCGTCGACCTCGACGGGCACCTTCAGCATCGGCGCCCTCACCATCGGCGGCGTGGCAGTGCCCACCTCGACCCTGGACAGCGAGTCCCCGCAGACGGTGCTCAACGTCATCAACACGGCGCTGGCGCCCATCGGCATCAACGTGGTGTGGCCGTCCAGCACGACCCTGCCGGACGGCACCATCGAGATCTCGCCCATGCAGATCGGCATCGACAACAACGCGTTGGGCCAGGAGGTCATCGGGACCAACCTCGGCAGCGTCCAGGCCGAGCGCACCGCCGTGGTGAACGCGCTGCTCAACGCCAACTGCAACACGGCCGACGCCTTCCTCGTCGGCGACATCGCCACCGGTGTCCTGGCCGGCGGTGGCAACATGAACGTCCTGCTGGGCGGCGCCAGTGCGCTGACCAACGCCGACGCCGAGGTGGACCCCTTCGGTCCCGCCGGTGCGCCTCCGGCGCCCGCCGTCTCGACCACCCTCACCGGCAACAGTGGGAACAGCGGGAGCGGGACCGGGAGCGTCGTCGGCAACTCGGGTGCGGCGCTGCCCTCGACGCCGGTGCCCGCGCTCTCGACGCCGAGCGGCAACAGCGGCAGCGCTTCACCGGCCGCGACGAGTGCCAGCGCCAGCCCCAAGGAGTCGCTCGGCCCGATCCAAAAGACGGATGACTGCTACAGCCTCGGGCCGGCCGGGGGCGGGTGCTACCAGGGCAACGTCGCGGTCCCGATCGGCTTGGGCGTGATCGCCATGCTGTCGGGTCTCTTCACCTGGGACTACATGAGACAGAAACGACGCGGTCCAATCCGCGGGGGAGCGGAGGTAACGCAGTGAGCGAGCAGGTGCAGGGTGGAACGAGCAAGCTGCGGCTGTCGGCCGCGCGTTCGAACAGCCGTCTGCTGAAGGGCTACGGGCCGCTCGCCGCGCTCCTGGTGGCCTTCGTGCTGATGGCCATGTTGGTGCCGACCAAGGCCCCGCAGCAGGAGGTCGTGCACGAGTCGCAGGCGGGAGCCGCCACGACCGGCGACACCGGGGCGGCGGGGTCGACGACGGCGACCACGGCTCCGGGTAGCGCGGCATCCGGGGGTGCGGCGGGGACGGCCGGCGGCTCAGCGGCCGCGGGGGCCGCCGCGGCGGGCGGGCACGCGCAGACGGCGACGGCCGCGCCGGCGGCGGCGACCGGCAAGTCCGGGTCGTGCCCGGGCCAGCCCGAGCAGGTGCCCGGCGATCCGTACTCGCCGCCGTGCATCGCGTTCTCGGGCAGCAACGGTGGGGCCACCTCGCCGGGCGTGACCGCCAACTCGATCAACGTGACGTACCGGAACACGGCGGACTCCGAGAGCTTCCAGCAGACGCTGGCCTCACTCGGCGGCGCCGACATCACCGACACGACGGCCGATATCGAGCGGACCATCAGCGCGCTGGCCACCTACTTCGACACCCACTTCCAGTTCTACGGGCGCAAGCTCAACATCGAGTACTTCAACGGCCAGGGCTCGATCACCAACGAGCTCCTGGGCAGCGGCCAGCAGCAGGCCGACGCGGACGCCGTCACGGCGGCCCAGCAGCTGCACGCCTTCGCCGAGCTGGACGGCGTGACGGAGCCCTACGACGTGGCGCTGGCCGGCCAGAAGGTGATCTCGATCGGGGCGCCCTACCTGTCGGCCTCGTTCATGGGCCAGTACGCGCCGTACATGTGGAGCCTCGACACCGAGTCCAACGACGTCGTCACCGCCACCCAGGACCTCTACCTGAAGTCCATGGCCGGAGGGAAGGCGGCCTACGCCGGGGGCAGCCTGCTGAACCAGCCGCGCAAGGTGGCCATCATCGCCCCGAGCGACCCGTGGTACCAGACGGCGGCGGCGGCGGCCGTGCAGGAGGCGGCGGCGGCGGGCTACCCGGTGGCGGACAACATCCAGTACCAGCTGAACCTGTCCACGCTGTCGAGCCAGGCGGCCACGGTGATCAGCCAGCTGCAGAACGACGGCATCACCACGGTGATCTGCGGCTGCGACCCGGTGTTCCCGGTCTACCTGACCTCCCGGGCGGCCGAGCAGGGCTACACGCCGGAGTGGGTGGTGGCCGGCGTCGCCCTGACCGACAACGACATCGTGGGCCAGCTCTTCGACCAACAGGAGTGGAACCACGCCTTCGGCGTCACGTTCCAGGGCCCGACGATGCCCAAGCAGGACACGTTCGGCTACGCGGCCTACGAGTCGGTCAGCCCGGGCACCCAGCCGGCCAACGCCGTCGACCTGATCTACGCCCAGATGTACGAAATGGCCATCGGGATCCAGATGGCCGGTCCGGACCTCACGCCGCAGACCTTCGAGAACGGGATGCGGGCCTATCCGGGCAGCCAGGCCGGCGCCAGCAATGCCTTCTACGGCACCTGGGACTTTCCGACCGGCCATTACACGCCACAGACGGACTGGGCCTTCATCTACTGGGACCCCACCAAGGTTTCGCCGTACGACGACAAGACGGGTGCCTACGTGGTCTCGAGCACCCGCAACAAGATCGGCCAGTACGCCGGCGGACCGCTGCCCTTGCCGTCGACCTTCCCGATCACGCCTCCGAGCAGTTAGATGAGCGACGCCACCGAACGCAGCCTGGCCCGGATCACCAACACCTGGGCCAACACGCCGGCGCGGCTGCGCGCCGTCGTCCTCACCGCGGGGACGGCGCTGATCTTCCTCTTCGTCGTACCGGCCATTTGGCCGCACAGCGCGCCGCGGGGTCAGATCATGCTGGGTGCGGAGCTGGGCGCCATCAACGGCCTGCTCGCCCTGGGCCTCGTCCTGACCTACCGCGCCTCGCGGGTCATCAACTTCTCCTACGGCGCCATGGGCGCACTGGCCGCCACGATCGCGGTCGAGTTGAACCTGGCCCACCACGTCAACTGGTTCATCTGCATCTTCGTCGCCCTGCTGGTCGGCGCCGGACTGGGCCTCTTCGTCGACTTCATCATCCGTTGGCGCTTCTTCACCGCGCCCCGCCTGATCGTCATGGTGGTGACGATCGGCCTGGCCCAGCTCTTCGGCGGGATCCAGATCCTGGTGCCGGGCTGGCTCAAGGGCCCGTCCATCATCGGCGGGGTCACCACGCCACTCAGCTCGGCCCACGTGCTCGTCTTCCCGGTGTTGTTCAACGGCAACGACCTGCTCATCGCCATCGCCGTTCCCGTCGTCCTCATCGCGCTGGGCTGGTTCCTGCTGCGCACCGACGCCGGCATCGCCGTGCGCTCGGTGGCCGACAACTCGGACCGGGCGCGCCTGCTCGGGATCCCGGTGCGCCGGCTCTCCACGCTGGTGTGGGTGATCGCCGGCCTCATCGCCGCGCTGACCACCATGTTGAGTGCCCCGTCGCAGGGCGTCACCATTGCAGCGGGCGCCGGGCCGGCGATCATTCTGCCCGCGCTGGCCGCCGCCATCATCGCCAGCATGGAGAACCTCCCGCTGGCCTTCGGCGCCGGCGTGGCGCTCGGTGTCACGAGCGGGCTCTTCGAGTTCAACATGCCCCAGTACGGCAGCGCGGTGGGTGACGTGGTGAACCTGGTCGCCATTCTGTTCGGGCTGCTCTTCCTCCAACGCAAGCGGAGCCGGGCCGACGACGCCGAGGAGACGTTCTCGGCCACCGGGATCCTCAAGCCCATCCCCAAGGTGCTGCGCTCGCTCCCCGAGGTGCGGGCGGGCCGCATCGGCATCATGGCGATCATCGGTGTGGTCGTCGTCATCATCCCGCTGGTCGCCGGCCCCGGCACCACGCTCGAATACACGGCGGCGCTGATCTACGGGATCATCGCCCTCTCGCTGGTGGTCCTGACGGGGTGGTCGGGCAACGTGAGCCTCGGGCAATTCGCCTTCGCCGGGGTGGGCGGCGTGCTGGCGGGCGACCTCATAGAGAAGGCGAACGTCGACCTGTTCTTCTGCCTGGCGGCGGCCGGCGCGGCGGGCGCCGTGCTCGCCGTGATCGTCGGCATCCCGGCGCTGCGCATCCGCGGCGCCTACCTGGCCGCGGTCACCCTGGCCCTCGGGGTGGCGATGGACACCTTCTTTCTCAACCCGACCTACTTCCCGAAGTACATCCCGCAGGCTTTCCTGCGGCCGGTCCTGTGGCAACGCTTCAACCTGGAGTCCAACAAGGCCTTCTACTTCCTGTGCCTGGGCTTCCTGGTGCTGACCATCCTGTTCATCCAGGGCCTGCGCCGAGCGCGCCCCGGGCGGGTGCTGCTGGCGACGCGCGACAACGAGAAGGCGGCAGCCGCCATGTCGGTACCGCCGGTGCGCACCAAGCTGGCCGGCTTCGTGCTGGCGGGCGTCATCGCCGGGGTGGCCGGTGGGCTCTACGCCGTGCTGCTCGGGGCCGTGGGCTTCGACACCTACGACCCGGCCTACGGCCTGGTGGTGTTCTCCATGGCGGTCATCGGCGGCCTGGGGTCGATCAGCGGCACCCTCATGGGCGTGGCCGTGATCGAGGCATTGAGCTACTCCTTCCCCAAGTACCAGCTGGTGCTGACGGGCATGGGGCTGCTCCTGATCCTGCTGTTCCTCCCCGGCGGCTTGGGCGAGGGCGTGCAGAGCCTGCGGGACCGGCTGCTCAAGCTGGTGGCGGTCCGGCGCGACATTTTGGTGCCGAGCCTGTTGGCCGACAAGCGGGTCGAGCTGGTCGACCGCCCGCCGGAGGAGAGCTCGTTGCTCGAGCACGCGCTGAGCGAGGACGGCGACGGCGACGAGGACGGCGACGGCGGCGGGCCCGCCCCGCCTGTGCTCGTCCCGCTGCCCGACATACGCGACGAGGACACGGCACCCGTGGCGGTGGTGGCCAACGGCCACGCCGGCGCGGACGACGGCCTGGCCCGCACCACGCCGGTCGTCCTCTCCTGCGAGAAGGTCGAGGTCTCCTACGGGCCGGTGCAGATCCTATTCGGGGTGGACCTCGACGTGCACGAGGGCGAGATCGTCGCCCTGCTGGGCACCAACGGCGCCGGCAAGTCGACCCTGCTCAAGGGCGCCAGCGGCCTGGTCAAGGTGGGCGGCGGGTCCGTCCGGCTGGGCGGGTCGGCCATCGGGGGCGAGCCGGCCGAAGCCATCGCCCGCATGGGGCTCTCGCTCATGCCGGGCGGCCGCGGCATCTTCCCGACCCTGACGGTCGACGAGAACCTCCGCCTGGGTACCTGGATGATCCGCAAGGACCACGGGGCGGTGACCGACGCCAAGGCGCGCGTCCACGAGCTGTTCCCGATTCTGCGCCAACGGGGGCACCAGCAGGCGGGCAACCTCTCGGGCGGCGAGCAGCAGATGCTGTCGCTCTCCATGGCGCTGATGGTCACGCCCAAGGTGCTCATGATCGACGAGCTGTCGCTCGGCCTGGCGCCGACCGTGGTGTCCCAGCTGCTCGAGGTGGTCAAGATGCTGCACGAGGCGGGCACGACCATCGTCGTGGTCGAGCAGTCGGTGAACGTGGCCCTGGAGCTGGCGGAGCGGGCCGTCTTCCTGGAGAAGGGCGAGGTGCGTTTCAGCGGCCCCACCCTGGACCTGCTGGAGCGCCCCGACATCCTGCGTTCGGTGTTCATTGCCGGCGCCAGCTCGGTCGACGAGGGCCAGGTCGTGACGCCCGACGCCGGGGTGTCGGACATTCACGAGCACTCAGTGGCGGCGTCCGCCCTGATCGTCTCGTCCGAGCCGCACCACCGCGTGCCGCCGTCGGCCGAAGCGCCGTCCATCCTCGAGTGCAACGGCGTGCGGAAGACCTTCGGCGGCATCACCGCCATCGAGGACATCAGCCTGACCCTGCGCGACGGCGAGATCCTCGGCCTGATCGGCCACAACGGGGCGGGCAAGACGACCTTCTTCGACTGCGTGTCGGGCTTCCTCGCCACCGACGGCGGCCGCATCCGCCTGGGCGGCGTGGACATCGACACGTGGCCGGCCCACCTGCGCTCGGCCGCCGGGCTGGGGCGGACCTTCCAGGAGGCCCGGCTGTTCCCGTCGCTGACGGTGGCCGAGACGATCGCCGTCGCCCAGGAGCGGCACCTGGCCTCCCGGGACATGGTGGCGGCGGGGCTGCGGCTCCCGGCCTCGACCGACTCCGAGGCGGACGTGGCGGCCAAGGCCGAGGAGCTGATCGAGATGATGGGCCTCGGCGCCTTCCGGGAGAAGCTGGTCGGCGAGCTCTCCACCGGGACCCGGCGCATTGTGGAGCTGGCCTGCGTCCTGGCCCAGCAGCCCGGCGTCCTGCTCCTGGACGAGCCGTCGGGCGGCGTGGCCCAGCGCGAGACGGAGGCCATGGGGCCGCTGCTCATCCGGGTGCAGCAGCACATGGCCTGCTCCATTCTGGTGGTGGAGCACGACATGCCCCTGCTGACCTCCATCTGCGACCGCATGATCGCCCTCGAGCTGGGCGAGGTCATTGCCGAGGGCACCCCAGCCCAGGTGCTCGAGCACCCGGCGGTGATCGAGTCCTACCTGGGCACCGACGAGTCCACCATCAACCGCTCGGGGGCGCGCGTCTGACGCTCCGGGGGTCGCCGGCGGGACGTCCTCCCGCCGGACCAAGCTGATGCCCGTGATGGAGGTCCCGCCCGTCGTGCGGGCCAAGGCACTGGCCGCCGGCGCGTCGGAATGGCTCGACGGCCTGCCCGACCTGGTGGCCGGCCTCGAGCGCGCCTGGGCCATCCGCGTCGGCCGCGTGTTCGGGGACGCCACCGAGGCCCTGGTGGCCGAGGCGGTGGCGGACGACGGCACGGCCGCCGTGCTCAAGCTCATGGTGCCGGGCGACGGCGAGGCCGCGCGCCGGGAGATCGCCGTGCTGCGCCATTGCGCCGGACAGGGCTGCGCCACGCTCCTCCGCGCCGACGCCGAGCGGGGGGCGCTGCTGCTCGAGCGACTCGGCCCGTCGCTGCACGACCTGGCGCTGCCCGTCGGACAGCGCCACGAGATCCTGTGCGCCGCGGCGCAGCGGGTGTGGCGGCCGGCGCCCGATCTGGGCCTGCCGTCCGGGCGCGAGAAGGCCGAGTGGCTGGCCGGCTTCGTCGCGGCCTCGTGGGAGGAGCTGGGCCGCCCGTGCCGGCGCGCCGCGGTGGACCACGCGCTGGCCTGCGCGGGGCGGCGCGCCCGGGCGCACGACCCGGCGCGGGCGGTGCTGGTGCACGGCGACGTGCACGAGTGGAACGCACTGGCGGCCGGGGACGGCTTCAAGCTGGTGGACCCCGACGGCCTGGTGGCCGAGCCCGAGTACGACCTCGGCGTCATTATGCGGGAGGACCCCGTCGAGCTGCTGGCCGGCGATCCCATGGCGCGGGCGCGCTGGCTGGCCGAGCGGACGGGGCTCGACGCCACGGCCGTGTGGGAGTGGGGCGTGGTCGAGCGCGTGTCGACGGGACTGCTCGGGACGGAGGTCGGACTGCAACCGGTGGCGGGACAGATGCTGCGGGCAGCCGAGGCCGTCGCCGCCGACGACTGACGGGGCGACGCTGCACGCGTGGCGGGGGAGTGGCACCATGCGAAGCGATGCGCCACGCCGCCCACCTCCTGCTCGGGTTCGCCGTGCTCGCCGCGTGGCCGCTCGAGGCAGCGACGCCCGCCGGAGCACTGCGGACGGGGACGACGGAAGGTCAGATCGCGGCGGCCTTCCAGAGGCTGCGGTCGCTCCCGCCGGTCGGCCAGGGGGAGGCGTACCTGCAGGGCTACGACGAGGCCATGCGCTCTGCCCTCCAGCAGGCGGGCACCCAGTTGGTGGCCGGCACCGGCGGCAAGCCGCTCACCGTCCGCTTCCGCACCGGAGCGGTCACCGTGGCCCGGCCGGGGCAGGCGATGGTGCCGCTGACCATCAGCGTGCACACCACGTACCCGCCTCCCTCCTATTCGGATTCCTTCCATGCGGTGGCCTTGCGGGTCGGCGGCCGGTGGAAGGTGTCGTGGACGACGATGTGCCTGCTGGTCGAGACCGACCGGCAGCTGTGCCCGCCCACGCCGCGACACATCGTGGCGGGCGACATCGTGCCGACGGCCGGGCGTGCGGGCGCCCCCACCACCGCGGCCACGGCCGGCACGGCCGGCACGCCCGGTCTCGTCGGCCCGGGACCCCTGGCCATGGCGCCGGACGGCGGCGTGCTGATCGCGGACGCCGACCGCAACCAGATTCTCGAGTGGCACGGCGGCACGCTCTCGGTCATCGCCGGCGACGGGCTCGGTGGGTTCTCCGGTGACGGCGGCCCTGCGGTCGACGCGGAGCTCGACGACCCCGGTCCGATCGCCGTCGCCCCGGACGGCACGATCTGCTTCGTGGACCGCGGCAACAACCGCGTCCGTGCCGTCAACCCGGACGGGACGATCACCACGGTGGCGGGGGACGGCACCCTCGGCTTGACGGCGGCCGTGGACATGGACGGGCGGCCGGCCACGAGCGTGCCGCTGAACCCGTCGGGCATCGCCGTGTCGCCCGAGGGCAACCTCTACGTGGCCTCGAACTCGGCCATCGTCGAGGTGCATTCGGACGGCCTCGTCTCGACGCTGGTCGCCGGGGGACCGCCCGCCGGGGTGGACGTCAACGCCGGGGGCGGCCCGGTGGCCTTCTTCCCGACGGCGATGGCGTTCGACGGCCAGGGCGACCTCGTCGTCTTCTCGTCCTCCCCCAAGGAGTTGTTCTCGGTCGACCCGGCCAGTGGTCAGGTGAGCCTGATCGGCCAGAATTATGCGAATGCGCTGGCCCCGGCCCCGGACGGGTCGGTCCTGGTGGCCGAGCACGGCGGGTCGCCCGAGCGGGTGAGCGGGAACACCGTCACCGACCTCAAGCTCACCAGCCCGTCCCAGGGCCGGAGCTACCCGCTGGTGGCGGACGGCATCGCCGAGGCGGCCGACGGGACGGTGTACGTCGACACGGACCCCGGTGACGGCTTCAACGATCAGGAGGCCCTCTACGAGGTGACGGGCGACGTGGTGCAACCGGTCCCCCTGACCACACCCGAGCTCAACAGCCTGCCGGCACCCGGCGCGCCGGGGTTCTCGGCTTCGGTGTTCCCGCTCAGCACGCCGGCGCACGGCACCGATCCGGCGTTGACCTCGTGCCCGTCGCCGGCCGGAGTGGTCCCGTTCACGCCGGCGGCCACGGCCGCCGCCCGGCTGATGCTCGGCTTGTGGAACACCGACTTCTCCTACGACCTCCACGCCAGCGACCGCTCGTGGTGGACCGAGCTCATCGCCACGTACGCCGGGGGCCGCCAAACCGTCGGTGCGGCGTCGCCGGCCGCCGGCACGCTGTACGCGCCGGCCATCGCCGCGGCCTGCGGACAGCAGCTCGTGCGCGACTCCATCGCCGTCGTCATGGGGCCCTCCGTGTACAGCTTTGCCGCCGAGCACCTGTATCTCGTCGACCGCGACGGGACACCACTTGTCTATTTCAGCGCGTACTAGGCGGCATGTCGCGCGGAGGAAAGGAGTCGCGATGAACACCATCGGCTTTCTGGAGCTTCCTTCGGTCACCCCGGAAGCCCAAGCTCTCTTCGACGAGGACATCGCCGAGGATGGCTACGTCATGAACGTCACGAAGTTGTGGTCCCACCACCCGGCGCTGGTGACGAATCTCTTCGGCTTGATGGGTCAAGCCGTGGCCGATCAAGGCCTGAGCTTTCGCCAGCGCGGCATCCTCGTCGCGGCCTGTGCTTCGACCGTGGGCGATTCCTACTGCTCCCTGGCGTGGGGCTCCAAGCTGGCCGGGGTGTCCGATCCCGACCTGGCGGCGGCGGTGATTCGCGGGAGTGACGACGGGTTGGGCGACGACGAGCGCGCCTTGGCGTCGTGGGCACGCAAGGTCGCGAGTGATCCCAACCACACCACGTCTGAGGACGTCGAGAGCCTCCGGTCTGCTGGGTTCAACGACGCCCAAATCTTCGCCATCACGGTCTTCACGGCGTTGCGGCTCGCTTTTTCCACGGTCAACGATGCCCTTGGCGTGGGCCCCGACGCCGCCCTGCAGGAGGCCGCGCCGTGGGCAGTCGTGGAAGCCATCGGGTTCGGACGCGCAGCGCAGAATTGAGCTCAGAACTGAACGTAGGGCCGGGCTTCAGAGGACGCACCCGTGGGACAATCGCCGGCATGGACGAGCCGCCGGAGCTGCAGGAGAACGGGCACTGGAGGATGGCCGTCTGGGCCCTCCGGGTGGGGTTCGCCGGACTGGCCGTCGCCATCTCGGGCCTCATTGTGATGTCGACGGGATCCACGCCGTGGGTCCTGGCCGTCGGCGTGCTCATCTGGCTGGCCGCCGCCGCCGTCACGTTGACGGGGTTCTTCTTGTCCCGCCGCGAGCTCTCCGAGCCGCGACCCGGGTACTGGTCGATGCGGTTCATGCTCATCCACGACACGTTCCACGCCAGGTCGTCGGCCCGGCGGTCCTGACGGCTCCCTCCAGGGCGGCTGTGTCCGCAGTGCGGCAGACCACGCGGTCCGACCGCCGCAGGGAGGGTTTTTGGCAGGCTCCCAGGGGAACGACCGCAAGCGAGGCACTGCTGCGACGTTCATAACGGTGTAAGCGGCAATAACTGCACCCGCGGGAGGGTCACCATGTTTCGTCCTCGTTTGCTCCGTCCGGCCGTCCGGACTGTCGCCTCGGTCGCGCTGTTCGGGGCCGTCGGCTCCATCGGTGCTGCGGCGGCCGGCGTCGTGCCCTCCGGCCAGGCCGGGGTCAACCATCTCATCTCCGTCAGCGGTGACACGGCCGACAGCCTGAACTGGGCCGGTTACGCCGTGACCCCCGGCTCGGGGATCACCGCGGTGTCGAGCACCTTCACGGTCCCGACCGCAGGAGAGGTGCCTCCGGGCTTCTCCGCATCGTGGGCGGGCATCGGCGGCTACACCACGACCGACCTCATCCAGGCGGGCGTCTCGGAGAACTCTGCCGTCGCCGGCGAACTCCTCGGCGGCGGGCAGTACAACGCCTGGTATGAGATCCTGCCGGCCAGCGAGACGCCGATCACCAGCGGCTGCACCGGCAACGTTCCCAGCTGCGCCGTCAACCCCGGCGACAAGATCAGTGTCAACATCTCCAACGCCGGCGGCAACACGTGGGACATCAGCCTCAGCGACGCCGGCAACTGGTCCTGGTCGACGTCCTTGACGTACGCCTCCTCCGAGTCCTCGGCCGAGTGGATCCAGGAAGCCCCGAGCCTCGAAGGCGTGCAGACCATCCCGGCCGACGTCGGGACGGTTTCGTTCGGTGCGACGTCGACCTACACCGAGGGAGGCTCCACCCACACCATCGCACAAGGCAGCCCGACTCTCATTGACGAGTCGCCCGTGGGTGAGGTGAACGAGGCGACGACGTCGCCCTTGGCGTCGGACGGGCAATCGTTCAACGTGTGCGTCTACGCGCAGAGCTGCGCCGCGCCGTAAGTCTCAACCCGGCCCCCTGAGGATGGTCCCGGGCCAAGGCGCCGCAGGTCTTGAGTACCTCCACCACGCCGGTGAGGTGACACACCTGCTCGACC
>Ga0209420_1000538_pt1 | contig 19619 bp, 17 predicted proteins | sample BlaSpr_A8_OM1_O1_FD_187972 | JGI IMG/M metagenome (GOLD analysis project Ga0209420, IMG submission 187972) | Forest soil microbial communities from Thunder Bay, Ontario, Canada - Black Spruce, Ontario site 2_A8_OM1_O1 (SPAdes) (version 2) | ecosystem: Environmental > Terrestrial > Soil > Boreal... | reverse complement strand
TTCCCACTTCCCCACAGCCGCGACGGCGGCGGGTGATTAACACTCAACCGGACAACTCACTTACTACAAAAACCGGACCTTTTAACTTGCTACGAACAATTCAACCCGTAAGTGGTTGACACGGCGCATCTCAAATTTGTTAATTTCCCTGCCCAATAACATGAGCAGTGCCGCGATGGCAACGTTATGTGAATTCCCATTTGTTCGGACATCCATCAATTTCACTCAACCTCTACAGTCAGGCTTTTATGATTTTCGGTAGGTTTTTCGAACGGCATCTCGCATTTCACATAGATGGTGTACGAATCGATAGATTTATTGAGAACCGCGTACGTTTATTCGAAATTCGAACTACGTATTCCTGTTTCCACTCATTGTTAAAATAAACCGGAATTCAACTATCTCGTCATTCTCCTTGACTCCGGCGCTGTTAGTGGCAGAGCGGATGCAATTCACCACCGCTGATAAAAACCACTGCAATGCCTGGAGCATCATTGCTTGGGAAAAGTAGCCACGCGTTTGTAACACGCTCTCGCAGCGGGGCGGTCACCCCACCGCCTCAAAGCGTTTCCAATGCACGTCCGCAATTGTTTTTTCTGCGCAATCCGCCACGAAGCACATCTCGTGTTCGCATTAGCTTTTCAAATAATACCCAGACGGCATCGAATTTCGTCCGCAATCGAATTTATTTCAACCGAGGAGGCAGTTATGAAACGACGGCGCTTTTGGGTTCTATTAGGCGTAGTGCTGCTGGCCTGCAGTTCAGCTGCGGCTCAAAAAATCACCACGTTCGATGCTCCGGGCGCGGGCACCGGCTCCGGTCAAGGAACGCTTTCTCAGGGCATCAGCGACCTGGGCATCACGTATGGGTACTACATCGATGGAAGCGGTGTAGCTCACGGCTTTCTGCGATTTCCGAATGGTGGGTTCGACACCTTTGACGTACCCGGCGCTGGTACGGCCGCTGGCCAAGGCACTTTCGCGTTCAGCTTGAATCCTGAGATCACACTCGCGGGATATTATATCGACGGAAACGGCGCTCTTCACGGCTACTCGCGGACCCTCTTTGGCGCCATCACCAAATTCGATCCTCCGGGCGCTGGCACAAGTTCCGGCGAGGGTACGCTCGCCCTGAACATCAACCCGGAGGGAACTGTCGCGGGATACTTCTTTGACGCAAGCTTTGTAGCTCATGGTTTCTTGCGCCAACGCGACGGTTCCATCACCGTCTTCGACGTGCCGGGCGCCGGTACTGAACCGGGACAAGGCACCGGGACTTCCAGCGGAATTGCACTGAACGTGGAGGGCGCACTCGCGGGAGCTTACATTGACTCAGCCAATACTCTTCGCGGCTACCTGCGCGCTCCGAACGGCGCAATCACTGATATTGATGCGCCCGGTGCTGGCCTCGGACCTGGTCCCGGCACCGATACAGACGGCGTGAACGCATTGGGCGTTGTCCCGGGAGTCTACGTTGATTCCAGCGGAGTCTTTCACGGCTTCGTACGCGCTCCAAACGGCAGCTATACTGAATTTAATGTTCACGGTGCAGGCACCGGCGCCGGCCAAGGCACGCTGCCGGAAGGAATCAACCTTGAAGGCGAGATTACCGGAGGCTTCGTTGACTCGAATACCGTGTCGCACGGATTCCTGCGCAATCTAAGCGGGACTATCACAACCTTCGACGCTCCCGGCGCGGGCACCGCTCCCAATCAAGGCACCTTCCCGCAGCTCAACAATATAGAAGGGGCGATCTCGGGATACGATGTTGACGCTAACGGCGTGTCTCACGGTTTCGTGCGCACACCGTAGCGGACGCGGTAAGTCCAAGCCAACATGGGTTTCTTCTTCGGGGGGCAGCGAAAGCTGCCCCCACCCCTTAAAAACCAACGCGTTCAATCAGAAGGAAAGGCTCCGGTTCCGACCCAGAAGCCTGCAAGCGATTTGAGATTTTTCTTATACGTTCGCGTGACGGTATACACTTTTCCGTCTTTCATGCGAAGTTCGTATTCTCCCGTGGAGCACGGGCGAAGTTCCCGCACGAACGAGGCGTTCACCAAAGCAGATCGATGAATTCGCACGAATCCATATGGTTTCAGTTTCTCGGCAATCGTTGAAATCGATTCCCGCAGCAGATACGAACCGGCCTCCTGCCGAAGCAAAACGTAATTACCCTCGGCCTCCACCACAACCAGCTCACGGGGATCGATGAAGAGAATCCTCCCATCGCTCTTGATCGCGATCTTAGAGAAAGCCGGCCGAGTCGGTTCCCGAAGATGTGGCATCAACTCCAGTAATTTTGCCGCTCTCTCACTCGCCGTTCTTTGAGCGGCAAAGTCCAGAGCCTGGTTCACGCGTTCGCTTGAAAATGGTTTCAAGACGTAGTCCACGGCATGCTTTTCGAATGCTGCCACGGCATGCTCAGCATGTGCGGTTATCAGAACCACGGAAGGTGCAGGCCGATCAGATCGCTGGAGCCGGCTCAATAATTCAAGACCCGACAGCTCCGGCATATTGATGTCGAGCAGCATCACGTCGTAGAGGTCTTTCGATAAACGCTGCTGCGCCTCGAGCGCGTCGGGTGCTGCATCGAAACGCTCGACATCGGGCCGCGCCGACAAAATCTGGGCTAGGGCCGTAAGGGCCAAGGGTTCGTCATCGACGATCAGAACGCGCATAGCGGGTCATCCGTCTCACGTGCATTCGCCTCAGGGTCATTTGCTACAGGAGAAGTCGCCTCAGGATCATTCGCGACGGGAGCGGACGCCTTAGAAGCAGCATGCGCGCCGCGTCGATTCACGTTGGCAGGCAGGGAATTCAACCTCGGAAGAGCCAAGCTGGCCGTGACGGTGCGGTCCTCAGCGATTGCAAGATGCAGGCTCGCGTCGCCCGAATACAAATATTTCAGCCGGGCTTCAACATTTCGCAATCCAACGCCATTTCCGTTGGAAGGTTTTCCACCGGCACTGTTGCGCACACGAATGTTCAGTGTTCCATTATTTGTGTCCGTCGCGATTTCGAGCCAGCCTCCCTCGCGTAAGGAGGCGATGCCGTATTGAACGGCGTTTTCCACGAGCGGCTGCAGGATCATTTGAGGCACCAGCAACTGATGGGTTTCCGGAGCCACTACCCACTCGATCTTCAGCCGGCTCCCGAAGCGCATCTTTTGCAGGTCGAGATACTCTCTCGCAAATTTTAATTCGCTCTCGAGAGGAATCAGGTCTGAGCTGTCACGCTCGAGCGCTGCGCGCAACAGATTCGAGAGCTTGATGATCATGGCCTTCGCAGTCTTGGGGTCCTCATCGGCTAGAGTCGCGATTCCATGCAGAGTATTGAAGAGAAAATGTGGCTGGAGCTGCATCTTCAGCGCCTGCAGCTCACTGGCAGCAAGCGCCTGCTGGTACTCATATTTTTCAGCTTCTTGCTTTCGCGCGCGTTTCAGATACGCATAAGCATGAGCCGCCACAACGATTGCAACGTACAGAAGTGTGACGTCAGCAAATGAGGTTCGAACAACTTCGAGATATGCCTGCAGCGAACGCGCAACATACGGAGGAACTACCAGGTACAAGACCGCAAGCTGAATCAATACGAACGGCAACGCCCCGAGCCCCCAGAGCATCACGTAACGAACGCGGTTCGCGGAATGAGAAACGAACTTTTCAGCTAAATAAAAAATGGGAGGAGTCCACAACGCCAAGGCAAAGGCGCGCACTCCGGCCTGCACCAGCAGGTCGAGGAATGAGAACCAAAGATTATGTCGATCTAGAGGTTTATACTGCAGCCCCATGAGCATCGACATGCCGTACCAAAACGCAATCGACAGCAGGTAAGCCCGGATGATGCCACCCAGACGGGTTGCCATGCCGCCATTCTAATCCTTCCGCCAAAGGAATCCAGCTCTCTTGCATGCCGTGCGTAGACCTTTTTTCTGAGGTTGTCCGCCGCAAGAGGAGCGCGTTGGTTTGTGGCAAATACGAAAGCACCTGGAGAGCGTTCTGTCGGACGCGAATAGTACGCTTCCAGTTCACGCACGACTGCCGGAGCCAAGGGGAGCTATCCCACTTCGCGACCGATCTCAGTTGAAGCTGTGGCATGCAAGGGACCCGAACTCGGATATATACTTCCGTCCCAAGCGCGGGGGGCCCTCGAGCGACCCGATTCATGAAGAAAAGGTTTCAAAAGCTATTGGCCACGCTGAGCCTGTCCTATCCCAGTGGGTCAAGTCCTTACTGGCGGGCGCTCCCTATCGGGCAAATGAAAACGCTTCTCGCGGGGACTTTCTTGGTCGCATCCGCGATTGGTTTTGCTGCTAATCTGATGCAGCTTAATGTCGCGCTGGGTCGAGGGTTATTCTGGCCTGGTTTCGCCGGGACGGTGGCAACAGGCTTTCTAGTGGCCAGAATCAAGAAAGCTCGTATGCTGCCTCTCTTCCTGTTGGCGCTCGGGATCGGCTTGCTGGCCAACTGGGCCTCGCTTGCTTCGACACCCTTACCGAGTCCGCAAGTAGCCAGAGAGCGGATCGTATTCGACGCCTTTGGCGTCATGGTTGCCGTGGGCATTGGCTTTCGACTACTACTGTATTTCGTCGCAACTGAAGGGCTTGCCAACGTGCGCATGCAGACCGAGTTCTCGCTTGCCCACGACATTCAGGACGCGCTCGTGCCCGCTATTTCCTTCCAGACGCCTAGGTTCGAGGTCTATGGCAAATCCATCCCCAGCACGGAGATGGGCGGGGATCTGATAGACCTTCTGGAGCACGACGGAAGCCTCCTGGTCTACGTCGCCGATGTCTCCGGACACGGCCTGCCTGCCGGCCAGCTGATGGGCATGTTGAAAACTGCGATCCGCGTCTCTTTCCAGTTTTGCCGGGAGCCAACGGCGTTACTCGAAAGCGCGGACCGCGTGCTGCCCGCCGTGAAGGAACCTGACATGTTCGCCACCCTGGCCCTGCTCTACTTCGACGGCCCGACCGAAGCGGAGTACTCAGTGGCGGGGCATGTGCCTATCCTTCACTATCGGGGCCGCAGCCGGGACACGGCCCGACTCTCGATGGAGCAGTTTCCCCTGGGGCTGATTCCCGGCGGCGATTATCAGAGCGCGCGCGTCGTTCATTCACGAGGCGATCTCTTTCTGATGGTGAGCGACGGCATACTGGAAACAGCCAACGACAAAGAGGAGGAGTTCGGCCTCGGGCGCGTCGAACAACTGTTGGCGCGCTACGCTGCCGAGCCGCTCCCACGGATCTGCGAATTGATCACGGGCGAAGTGAAGCGTTACGGAGAGCAGCGCGACGACCAGAGTCTGCTGTTGCTCCGCGTCCGGCAGTAGGCGATTCAATCTCCCGCACTGAGGCAGCGGAGGTATTTCTGCATTTGCCGGTTGAACATGGAACGCGCGAGATGCTGGCGGCGGTTTGCTGATTCACCATTACCTGTTCGCACAGACGTATTTTCGTTCGTTTTGTTTGCGTTACGGGCATCCGGGTCGCGGAAGATCGCCCGAGTTCCCCAGACTTCTTTCTTCGGCTCGGCTGCGAGTTTGCCCCCCTTCGCGTTCATGCTTTAGCAGTCGCAACTACGTCATCTGGGGCTTCACAAACCAGGGGATTACCATTCACTCCTTGGATGGCTCCCAAAGCTCGATCTGATTGCCATCTGGATCTTTAAGCCACGCAAAGTTCCCGTAGGGATATTCCGCGGTCTTTTCGATTGCCACGCCCTTACTCTTAAGATGGCTGAGGACTTCTCCCATGTTTTTCACTGTGTAATTAATCTTACCCGTTCGCGGCTTATCCTTGATGTCTTGATCAGTGGGCATAATCGCCCACGCTATCGTTCTCTTGATCTCTGGATTTTCAAGATCCCTATACTCAAACGATGCATAAATTGAACTGCACTCAGCATCTTCGCCCTCAGGAACTATTCCGAGGCAATCGCGATACCAGGCCGCCAATTTCTTTGTATCGTTAGAAAACAGAAAAGCGCCGCCAATTCCGTCGATCATAAATTCCTCCCACTCCTCATCTCTGCCGCTTTCCGAATCGGCAGGCATAATTCCAATTCAAAGTGCGACCAATCCGTCGCGCTTTCTTTGTCCAGGAAAACCTCAAGTGCTGGCGCATGCTCGGGCTCGTAGGCGCTGTTGATAAGCCAATCTCTGTAAAGATAGTCCCAAGCCGTAGCTACCTTATGGATATCGCCGGAAACCTCTAGGACGGCATATCGCATGGCTGGCATTTTCAATTTCGACATTCCTTCCATGCACTCAAAGGGAAAAGACGACGCAAGACAGACCTCATATCGATAAAGATGCTTTGGGGTCACGTGTGGATCGTCTACGGTCATTCCGAAAAGAATTCCTTGCGAAAAAATATCCTGGGATTTGGCCCATTCGATCACTGTCTTGAGGGCGGCAAGTACTCTGTCCAGTTCGAAGGCATTCGTAACCCGAATATAGGCGACTTGCCGTTCGGGAATGTCGATCAATCGCACTGAAAACGCGGCTCTCTTTTCTTCCGCGCTCATGGGGAGACCATACGTGTCTTGCGGGAAGAGTTCTTTGCAAATCTTGCTCTTTTTGATCTCGCCGTTTTTTCGAAACTGACTTGGCGAAGTGTCGTAGCCGGATCGGAAGGCACGCGAAAAAGTGGCCGATGATGAAAAACCGCACTCTAAGGCTATATCGGTCAGATTTTGGTCGGAATAACGAAGAAGACGAGCAGCCTTTTCAAGACGAAGCCGGTTCGTAAAATTGTTTAGGGTTTCGCCCGAAATCGCACCAAAGATCCGATGGAAATGAAACTCCGAGAAGCAGGCAACTTTAGCCAGCTCCTCTAGTTTCACCTGGCGATCCAGATTCCCGCGAAGATAGTCGATGACCCGATTAATTCTTCGGGCATATTCGCTGTTGGCCTGGGCCTTTTGGCTCGGAACGGATTCAATTGACATTGTGTCGCAGAATACCGCAATTGCCCCTATGCGGTCAGCATCCAAAAGTCTGACTGCCATTAGTCCTCAAGCGCTCTGCTCTCCGGCATGGCGCATATGACGAAACCAAGACGATGATGCACGCCTGTTCTTGGGACTGACGGCTGGGAAACCTACTTCCTTTCGACCCCGCGATAGTGCGGAAACCTCGCGTGCGCCAGATCATCGATGGCTCCGACCGCGCGTGATGTCACCTTCCCCCGGTTCCGAGTGCAAGCAATTCTCGCGTCACCAATAAGTTTCCGTTCCTTTCAAAGGCCCGGACGGGCCAGCCCGAGATTTTGTACTTTGGAGAGTCGCTCGCGAGCAGTACTATGCGAGGGATTCGGAGTAGGAAAAGGAGACTCCGATTGACAGCTGACATAAACGAGGATTCGGTAATTGGCCCCGAGCATCAACTCCCAGCTCACGTTCCGGCGCTTCGTCGGCCTAAGGTTCTGCGGATCGTCATGTGGAGTCTGCTGCTAGTGGTGTGTGCGATTGCTCTGATACTGATCTTATACCACCACGAGAAGGCCAAAAAGAGAGCGGCGGCGTTGGCACATCCTGCGCCGGGGATCACCGTTACAAGCGCGACGGCTCAAAAAGGTAATATCGGCGTCTACCTTGACGCAATCGGCACGGTGACCCCGGTCTTTACCGATTCGATTACTAGCGAGGTAACTGGCCTGGTCGTTGCCGTACACTTTACCGAGGGTCAGCGGGTAGAGAAGGGCGATCCGCTGATTGACGTCGATTCACGTCCGTACCGCGCAATGCTCTTACAAGCGCAAGGGGCGCTGGAGCGAGACGAGAATCTGCTCGCGCAAGCAGAGATGGACCTTGAACGCTACCGCGAGGCATGGACCCGCAACGCTATTGCGAAGCAAATCCTGGATGACCAAGAAAAACTTGTGCTCCAAGACAAGGGCACAGTAAAAAACGACCAGGGGACCGTGCAATTCGACCAGATTCAGGTCGACTGGTGCCATGTCACTGCACCGATCACTGGCCGCGTAGGTTTACGGCTGGTGGATCCGGGCAATGTGGTCCAGTCTGCTGGAACCGTAACCGTCGCGGTCATTACGCAGTTGGAGCCCATCACCGTAATTTTCACCATACCGGAAGACAGTATTGACCAGGTAAGAGCCGGTATGCTCAAAAAGGTCAACCTCTCCGTCGATGCCTTCGATCGCACTGCGCTGAAGAAGATTGAGACCGGGAAGCTGCTGACACTCGACAACCAAATCGATACTACGACTGGGACAGTGAAAGGGCGAGCACTCTTCGACAACAAGAATGACCCGCTGTTCCCGAACCAGTTCGTAAACACGCGCCTGCTGGTGGATACATTGCAGGGAGTCACGCTGATTCCGGCATCAGCCATTCAACAAAATGGCCAAGCGTCGTTCGTGTACGTGATTCAAAACGACATCGCTCATTTGCGCAGCATAAAGCCGGGAGTGACAGACGCCGGCGTAACGCAGGTTGACGGCATCAATCCTGGAGACGTTGTCGCCAACAGCAGCTTCGATAAGTTGCAAGACAACACTGCGGTCGTGGTTTCGAACAGGCCTGCCCCAGCCAGCACGAGCGGGAGCGGCACCCCGTGAGTCCATCCCGGCCATTTATCTTGCGGCCAGTTGCGACGTCTTTGCTGATGGCTGCGATCCTCCTGGTCGGTCTTGTCGGTTATACACAACTGCCGGTCTCCGCATTGCCGGAAGTTGATTATCCGACTATTCAAGTACTCACGTTTTATCCAGGCGCAAGCCCGAACGTGATAGCGACGACGGTGACGGCGCCATTGGAGAGACAATTCGGCGAACTGCAGGGCTTGAGCCAGATGACCTCCACCAGTTCCGGCGCCACTTCAGTCATTGTTCTGCAGTTTAATCTGACTCTGTCTATTGATGTAGCTGAGGAAGAGGTGCAATCTGCCATAAACGCGGCGCAGAGTTTGCTGCCATCCATCCTGCCCTCACCACCCGTTTATAGTAAGACAAATCCGGCGGATGCCCCTGTGCTCACTCTGGCCATCACCTCAAATTCCATGCCGCTTTCCCAGGTCGAGGACCTTGTAGACACGCGCCTCGCGCCAAAGATTTCCCAGCTCAACGGGGTCGGCCTGGTAACCATCAGCGGCGGCCAGAAGCCCGCCGTCCGCATCCAAGCGAACCCTACGGCGCTGTCATCCTACGGCATCGACCTGGAGGATCTACGGACGGCGCTGACCGCCGCCAGCGTGAACGCCGCTAAAGGGAACTTCGATGGCCCCAACCAGGATTACCAGATCGACGCCAACGATCAGCTAGTCACCAACAAGGATTACAAGAGCGTTGTGGTCGCTTACCGTAACGGTGCGCCGGTCATGCTTTCCGACGTGGCTGGCATCGTGAATGGCGTTGAGAACAACACGCAGGCCGCGTGGATGAATCAGACCCCTGCGGTCATTCTCAATGTGCAGCGCCAACCCGGTGCGAACACCATCAGCGTGGTCAAGAGCATCAAGCAACTGATACCGCAGCTTGAAAACAACTTGCCCGCAGGCATTCAGGTAACTACGCTCACTGATCTTACGACCGCCATCGAGGCATCGGTTTCCGACGTCGAGTTCGAATTGCTGTTGACGATCGGACTCGTGGTGCTGGTCATCTTCCTGTTTTTGCGGAGTCTCTATGCCACCATCATCCCGGCTGTAGCTGTGCCGCTGTCACTTGTGGGCACCTTCGGAGCTATGTACGTCCTTGGTTACAGCCTGGATAACTTATCGCTGATGGCGCTGACCATCTCCACCGGTTTCGTGGTGGACGATGCCATCGTGATGATCGAGAACATCTCGCGATACATCGAAGCGGGCGATCCGCCGTTGGAGGCAGCGCTGAAGGGCGCGGAGCAAATTGGTTTCACCATTCTCTCGCTCACCGTATCGTTGATCGCCGTATTGATTCCGCTGTTATTCATGGGCGACGTCGTGGGGCGCCTGTTCCGCGAGTTCGCCGTGACGCTGGCCGTCACGATCATACTTTCGGCAGTCGTTTCACTTACACTTACGCCGATGATGAGTGCGCGAATCTTGCGGCACACACCGAAAGACAAGCAGGGCCGTTTCTATAAGGCTTCCGAGCGTGTCTTCGAGCGGATGATCGCGTTTTACGGGCGGACCCTGAAGTTTGTGTTGCGCTACCAGACGATCACATTGTTGGTCGCAGTGGTTACGCTTCTGTTGACAATTGTTCTCTACATCATTATCCCCAAGGGTTTTTTCCCAGTGCAAGACACAGGCGTTATCCAGGGCATCTCGCAGGCGCCGGCGTCCATCAGCTCGCAAGCCATGGCAGAAAAGCAGCAGGAGCTTGCCAAAGCGGTTATGGAAGACCCAGCGGTTGAAAGCCTCTCGTCATTCATCGGTGCGGATGGCACGAATATAACGACCAACAGCGGTCGGATGTCCATCAATCTAAAGCCGCTCGACCAACGCAAGATCAGTGCGTCGAACCTGATCCGCAGGCTTAAGTCGAGATTGGACAAAGTTCAGGGAATCCAGCTGTTTATGGAACCCGTACAGGACATTACCGTCGATGATCGCGTGAGCCGTACGCAATACCAATACGCGCTCGAAGACTCCGACGCCAACGAACTGAATGTCTGGACCAGCCGCTTCATCGAGCGGCTGAAACAGTTGCCGGAACTGGAAGACATCGCCACCGATCAGCAACCCGGAGGGCTTGCCGTAACTCTGGTGATTGACCGGATCACCGCCGGGCGATTGGGCATCGCACCGTCAACCATCGACAACACTCTGTATGACGCGTTCGGCCAGCGGCAAATCAACACCATGTACACGCAGGTGAATCAATACCACGTTGTGCTGGAGAGTCAGCCACAATTTCAGAAGGACCCCGCCAAGCTGAACCACATGTACATCCAGGCCAATGCGTCTTCCGGCGCAACTGGTACCGCAGCCTCTTCCTCATTTGCGTCCTCCGGTTCGTCCTCCGCGGGGTCGAATGCGCTAACAGCTTCGGCGCTCTATACTCCATCGGCCAATACCCTTTCTGCTCCTGCAAACGCGATCTCGCCGAGCACTTCCTCCACGTCCAGTAGCGGGGCAAATTCTGTAGGCGCTACCAGTTCGGCGATAAGCAATGCAGTGCCGCTGAGCGCTTTCGCGCACTTTGAGAACACCACCGAGCCGCTGGTAATTACCCACCAGGGACAATTTCCAGCCATCACCGCGTCGTTTAATCTCGCGTCGAATGCCGCACTCGGCAGCGCTATTTCCGCCATCAACAAAGCGCAAAAAGACATGCACATGCCTCCCAGTCTGCAGGCGGGTTTTCAAGGCACAGCGGCATCCTTCACGAATTCGCTATCCAATGAGCCGCTGCTTATTCTCGCCGCGCTGGTGACGGTGTACATCGTGCTGGGCGTTCTGTATGAGAGTTTCGTGCACCCGATCACCATCCTTTCCACGCTACCTTCAGCCGGCGTCGGCGCTTTCCTGGCCTTGATTCTCTTTCGCCAGGATTTGAGCGTGGTGGCGATCATCGGCATCGTCCTGCTGATTGGCATTGTAAAAAAGAATGGCATCATGATGGTCGACTTCGCGCTGGAAGCCGAGCGAAAAGGCGGAAAGAATTCTACGGACGCGATTTACGAGGCCTGCCTCCTCCGCTTCCGCCCCATTATGATGACCACCATGGCCGCGCTGCTGGCTGGCCTGCCGCTGGCGCTCGGGACGGGTTTCGGCTCTGAGTTACGCAGGCCGCTGGGCATCGCCATGGTGGGTGGGCTGCTGCTGAGCCAAGCGCTCACTCTGTACACCACGCCCGTTATCTACATTTTCTTTGACAATCTGGCTCAGCGTTTTTCGCACAAATCGAACAAACCGGAAGCCGGAGACGCAGAAGCGCCAGTGTCCGCATGAACATCTCTGCACCCTTCATTCACCGACCGGTGGCTACGACGCTACTCACGGTGGCGATTGCCCTTGCGGGGGCCACCGCGTTTGAAGTGTTGCCAGTGTCGCCGCTGCCGGAGGTCGACTTTCCGACCATTTCCGTCAGTGCCAGCTTGCCGGGAGGCAGCGCCGAGATTATGGCCTCGTCTGTCGCTACTCCCCTGGAGCGGCAGTTCGGCCATATCGCAGGCGTGACGGAGATGACCTCCGCCAGCACGCTCGGCAGCACATCTGTCACCATTCAGTTTGATCTCAGTCGCGACATTGATGGCGCGGCGCGTGATGTGGAGTCCGCCATCAATGCGGCGCGAACGTACCTGCCCGCCAACCTGCCATCCAATCCCACCTATCGCAAAGTCAATCCTGCCGATGCCCCGATCATGATCCTGGGCCTCACATCGGACAAGTACGGTCCCGCGAAACTGTATGACGAAGCGTCCACCGTTATCGAGCAAAAGCTGTCCCAGATACAGGGTGTCGGACAAGTCAGTGTCGGAGGTGGCGCCTTGCCCTCCGTGCGTGTGGATGCGAATCCCACGCAATTAGCCAGTTACGGGCTTACCCTCGCGAATTTGCAGTCCGTGCTGAGCCTGCAAAACTCGGACCTAGCCAAAGGCCAAATCTCTGATGGCATTGTGACCGCAGACATCCTTGCCAACGACCAGATCTCAGCGGCGGATGACTACAAGCCGCTCATCGTCGGTTACAACAACGGCGCGGCTGTCCGCCTCTCCGATGTCGCTCAAGTGACAGACTCCGTGCAAAACGTGCGCGCCGCCGGCTATTTGAACGGCAAGCGCGCGATTACCGTCATCATCTTCCGCCAGCCCGGCGCCAACATTATTGCCACCGTTGATCGCGTACTCACGCAACTTCCGTTTATCAAGGCGTCCATTCCGCTGGGCATCGATATCACCATGGTGCTTGATCGCACTACAACCATCCGCGCCTCCGTCAGTGACGTCGAGAGGACGCTGCTCATTTCCATCGTCCTCGTCATCATCGTGGTCTTCGTCTTTCTGCGCAACGCCCGCGCCACGCTCATTCCCGCCGTGGCTGTGCCGGTCTCGCTGATCGGTACGTGCGCGGTGATGTATTTATTTGGATTCAGCATCGACAACCTCTCGCTGATGGCCCTCACGATTTCCACCGGATTTGTGGTCGATGATGCCATCGTGGTGATGGAAAATGTCGCGCGTCATCTGGAAAACGGCCTGAAGCCTTTTGCCGCCGCGCTGAAGGGCGCGGAGGAAATCGGCTTCACCGTCCTCTCGATTAGCATTTCTCTGATTGCGGTTTTCATCCCTCTTTTGTTGATGGGTGGCATCGTTGGCCGTCTGTTCCGCGAATTTGCTGTCACTCTCTCCACGGCTATTCTCGTGTCGATGATCGTCTCACTGACCACCACTCCAACGATGTGCGCCTACCTTTTGAAGAACGAGCGTGCGGAAGAACATGGCCGCATCTACATGGCCAGCGAAAAGTTTTTTGACGGAGTGCTCTTGTTGTATCGTGGCAGCCTGCGTTGGGTGCTGGACCATCCGGCTCTGACGCTCGTCGTACTCTTCCTCACCATAGCGCTTAATGTGCTGCTGATCGTCAAGATACCCAAGGGCTTTTTCCCGCAGCAGGACACCGGAGCACTCTCCGGTGCCGTGCAAGGCCCGCAGGATTCATCCTTTCCGGCGATGGACAATTCCATTCGGCAGATCGTTGGCGTGATCAAGAACGACCCTGCGGTCGCGAACGTAATTGCATTTACCGGCGGCAATGGGGCTACAAATACCGGCTTCTTCTACGTGGCGCTCAAGCCGCTGGCTGAGCGTAAGGTTAGCGCCGCCCAGATCATCGACCGTCTCCGCCCCCAATTGAACCGCTTGCCGGTGGCGTCTGCATTCCTGCAGGCTGTGCAAGATTTGCGCATCGGCGGCCGCTCGAGCAATGCGCTGTATCAATACACGATCCAATCGGACAACGTGCAGGATCTTTCTAAGTGGGGACCGACCCTGTTGGGTGCGATGAAGAAATTGCCCGGTCTGCAGGACGTCAGCTCAGACCAGCAAAATGGCGGCCTTGATGAGCTGATGAACTATGATCGCGTCACTGCGGCAAAGCTCGGTCTCACCGTACAGTCGCTGGACTCGACGTTGTACAGCGCATTCGGCCAATCGGAAGTGTCCATCATTTACACGCAGTTAAATCAGTACTATGTGGTGCTGGAAGTCGCTCCCCAGTATTGGCAATCTCCGGAAGGACTGAAGGACATCTACCTCCATACCTCCGGCAGCGGCAACATTCCGCTGCTCACGGTGGCCAAAGGCCAAGCCAACACAACGCCACTGGCCATCAACCACACAGGCTTATTTCCTTCTGTCACCGTGTCCTTTAACCTCGCGTCAAACGTGTCTTTGAGCGACGCCACATTGAGCATCAACCAGATGCAAAAGCGGCTCGGCGCGCCTTCCACGCTGCAAGGATTTTTTGCTGGCACGCTGCAGGCCTACCAGCAATCTTTGGGTACCGAACCCGTGCTGATTCTGACGGCGCTGCTGGCCGTGTACATCGTTCTCGGAATCTTGTACGAAAGCCTGGTTCATCCTCTGACGATCATCTCCACTTTGCCGTCGGCCAGCGTAGGCGCAATGCTCGCGTTGATGCTCTTTAAGCAGGATCTGAATATCATCTCCATCATCGGCATCGTGCTGCTGATCGGAATCGTAAAGAAGAACGCCATTATGATGATCGACTTCGCTCTTCAAGCGCAGCGCGAGGAAGGGAAGAGCACGCACGACGCGATTTTTGAGGCCTGCATGTTGCGCTTCCGCCCCATCCTGATGACCACGATGGCTGCGCTATTGGGCGCTCTGCCCTTGGCGCTGGGAACGGGCACCGGCTACGAACTCCGCCGACCTCTTGGCATTACGATTGTGGGAGGATTGCTCTTGAGTCAGATGCTGACCCTCTATACCACGCCAGTCGTCTATTTGGAGTTCGACCGCCTGCGGCTGCGGATGCAAGGAAAGCAGCACGAAATCATCGACCATGGGGCCGGACCAGCGCCCAGCGCTGCAGATTAGTGTCTTTGGTGACGGTCTGTCGAACTACTTCACCGTCACTCGCATGGCTTCTGTCTCGCGACGTACACTGATCTCGCCGAAGTGATTCGAGTCTGCCAGATAAAGAGTGGATCAGAGGTGACAGCGTGGACGAAAAAGTGAAGAAGGACGTGCCGAAGTTCGACTGGGTAACTGAGCGTTCCTCATGCTCTATACCGAAGGTATTCAAGGAGCTCAGATTACAAGTGGAAGAGGACGTTAAGACTCGTAACGCCCTGCGCCCCAATAATTCTCCTTATGAGTTTTCGGTGAAGGAGAATGGCGACGACTTTGCGGTTCTTCTCGAAGCTAAAGATGTGCACAGGTCAGTGATATTCAGTCTTGCCGAGCACGCGATTTTAGTGCGGGATGATAAAGGCCATCAGATGTTTGAGGTAACCCTGACCTTTAATGACGAGGGCAAGTGCAGGCTGAATGTCAATAAGGAGGAGCGTGACTTGTGGCAGGTGCGACGGATGGCTCTCGAAGAGTTATTGTTTCGAGGCTATTAGGCTGCAACACACCCAGACCGTCTGCTTTTTCCACAGATGGCCGCGGATGATGTATGGGTAGTGCGCACATGGGGTCCGACGATCGCGTCCGGATTCCCGACAATTCAGGAACTGTCTCGTGTGTGTTAGCTCGAATTGAGGTGCCGACACGTTGCTGCAGCTCTGCTATGGTTAAGAAACCACTGAACCAGTCCTTCCAGAGTCGCTTTGCCCTTCGCCAGGCTCACTTCTGATTCCTGACGATCTCGATTCCACGCGTTGTCAACAATCACGCTGCGAAGATCTCGAACACCAATAAGTCGCAACCAGAAGTCTAGGTAAGGTGCCTGGTGGTCGAACGAGGGCGGTATGGGAGTACCTTCGAGATAACGCGAACCGCGTGTATATACTGCTACTGCCTTCTCCACGTTCAAGAGAGGGCCGTACTGTTTGCCGTCGTAGGTGAACAGATAGTTTCGCTGCGCTACGAGATCAATCAATTGTTTGAGCTTGTAAGGCAGGCCAAAGTTCCACATGGGAGTTCCTAAGACGATTCGATCGGCCTTCTGAAAGCGCTGGATCAACGATTGAATACGCTCCCATGCGTTGGACTCTGCCTCAGTCATCGTTTCGTGCTTCACTGCTTTGTACTTCGCTCCAATTGCCTCGGAGTCGAACTCCGGGAGCGATTCATGCCAGACGTTCAACGTATCCACAACGATCGAGGTGTCGTTGGATTTGCACGCCTCGATGAATGAGTTGGTGAGGGTGATCGAATCGGAAGATTGGCCTCTTGGTGACGACTGAATGTCGAGAAGTTTCACTTGGCCCCTCCGGGTGCGGGACTCCTTGCGGAGTCCGAGCTATTTCAAGGCTGCACGTGCGGCACTCTCGATTACATCTGCGACTTCCTTGGGATGTGACACATAGACTGAGTGGCTGGCGCCTGCGACTTCGACCGTGTGACTATCAGCTCGTTTGGCGTACCAGCGTTCCAGGTCGGGGTTGATGGTTCGATCGCTTCCCGCCACCACCATCCAGCTCGGTTTAGTTCTCCAGGCAGCCGTGGTGCTTGGGGCAGCCCAAGCGGGCACCCATTCGTTGCTGACGGATTCTGGCTGATTCTTTTTTTCTTCTTTCTCGGCATTTTGAGCAGCATTGGTTGCGGATTCGACAGCTTGGGTAACCGCATCCACTCGCTCTTGCCACCCGCTCTTACCGTAAAGATTCTGGGTCACGTCGATATTCGACGTGACCCATATTGTCCCGCACGATCTCCGGCCTTGCGCCTTCGCGCAGCATATGGCTGGAATGCGGAAGCTGCGCAAAATACCCTTTATTGCGCCAATCGGCTGAGTACGAATCTATGCAAAAGCTGTTTGTTAACATTCGTTGGCGAATTGGATTTCGGGTGTGTAGGTGCGACCTCTGCAACCGACGTGCCTATGCTTTCGTTTGCAGGGGTTGCCAGAAAGGCGTGGATGTCGCCCGCATGCGGCCCGCTGAGCACCGTTGCCATGCCCGAGATTTGTCCGCGCTCGTTGATCTTGTTGGCCATGGTTGCGTAGAGGTTGGAACTGGCAGGAAACAGTGTGTTAAGGTCGGTCATCACGCCGTCCTGATAAATGAAGGCATGGGACCAGTTGAAGCCGGAGTCCCAGGTGCTTCCCACCACTTGGCCCCGGTCGTTGATGCCGCTGGCTATGGCGGCAAAATCCCCCGGCAGAGTGTAGAGGTTGGTGAGTGCGCCGTTCTGCCAAATCGCGGCATATTGGGTTGTGTTGTCAGCACTGCCGACTGTCCCAACAATTACGCCCTGGGCGTTAATGCCCTGGGCGATAGCGCCAGTTCCGTAGTCTTGAAGCGGGACGGCAGTGCCGTTTTTCCACGATACGGCGTGCAGGATCGCACCGGCGCAGGTTCCCGTGTCGCCCACGGCCTGGCCTTGATCGTTGATCCAAAATGCGTCCCCGTCTGGATCGCCATGCACCGTAGGAAGAGCTTGGGCTTTGCCGTTTTCCCACAACACCGGCAGCTGAATCCGATTATTAGTTGCGTTAGCCGAGCAGGAGGAGTCCACGGCACCGTTTTCCGCGAATCCTACGATTTGTCCACGGATATTGATGGCGCTCGCCTGCCCGTTATTTCCGCCGAGCGTCGGGAGAGCGCTCATGTGGCCGAATTGCCAAAGAAACGGTTTACACGTAAGGTGTGTGCCGAAGTCGCAAATGTCTTCGCCGTTCGGGTCTGGAACAGCCGTTTCGGAAAAACCTACGATCTGCCCGAAGTCGTTGATCTCGCCCCAGTTCATCCAACTGTTCTTTCCTCCGAGCGTGCCGAGGTCGAGCTTTAATCCGTCGATGCCTATCAGTGCGCGTCCGTTTAGAAGTGTCCCGACCACGCTATCCTGCGTCCCCGGTTCCAGGTTCCCAGACATGATCTCCGTCCAGCCGTAATCATTGACGGACATGGCACAAGCCAAGATGTCATTCCCCTCAGCGCCCAAATCGGTAACTTTGTAGCTCGTTTGAGCGACCGCATCACTGAAGCAGCCCAGAACAATCATCGCAACCCAGGGTATCCAGAAATTCCGCAACCGTCTTAGTGCATTCATATCTTCTCCTTTTTATCCGAGCAAAGTCTCCGTGCCGAGATGGCTGGATGAGAAATACGGAGCAGGCGGTATTCCAGATTCACAACGATTACGTGACACAACACACCCAACACTTCAGACTTCGAAAACGAGTGGCGGACTAACAAAATCCTGGGACCATCCCAAAACGGCTGGAGCGACTGTTTCTCCAACTTTTCATGCACACTGGCGAGAGGTTATGAAATTCGAGAACATCAGCAGCTAAAGGTCAGGCCGCTCAATTGTGATTGACTTTCAGGAGATTAACGTTCATACCGGTCGGTACGTTAGGAAGTCACGAGAAGAAGCCAATCTAATAATCGGGTGGGGCTGCCTGCGCAATTCGCAAATTGCTACGGAAGGCACGATGGATTTTCACATTGTTGAGCGCGTGTTAGATCTCTCTTGACGCTCTGATAGTTACCATACATGCTGGTTGGTATGTTGGCAGCACGCAAGAATCCGAAACGTGGAGCGACTAGGCTGCGTGATCCTGAGCGCACGCGGGAGCGCCTGCTGCAGGCGGCATCTCGCGAGATCTACAGATCGGGTTTCCAGAGTGCAAGCCTAGACAAAATTCTGGCCTCTGCTGGCGTCACCAAGGGAGCGCTGTACCACCACTTCAAAAACAAGGAAGCCTTGGGATATGCCGTCGTCGAAGAGATCATCTCCCCGGACGTCCGCGGCACATGGGTGCAGCCTTTACAGCGCGTCAACGATCCTATCAACACTTTGATCGGCATTGTTCAAGGTCTATCCGTTCGGCCCAAGGATGTCTGCGGCGGCTGTCAACTGAACAATCTGGCGCAGGAAATGTCTCCTCTTGACGCGGGATTCCGGAAGCGGCTGGAGATAATCTTCGATGCCTGGCGCGAGGCCACCGCCTCCGTTTTGCGAAAGGGCCAGATCCGCGGAAGCGTTCGCCGCAACGTGGAACCCACTGACGCCGCCGGCCTACTGATTGCGATGGTCGAAGGCTATGGCTCGTTGGCAAAGAATGCTCAGGATCCGAAAGTGATAAAGGCGGGGATCCGAAATATCGTGGGCTGGCTGAGGTCTCTGCGCCAGCCGGGCAACCGCAAGCGAGTCTGATTGCATCGAGTCTAACGAATGGGCTTACCGGTAGATACCAACCGGTTCGTATGCTTGGACAGTCAGCTTCACGATCGGGCGAGCGCTTCAAACTACATCCCTCAAAAGGAGACCGAACAATGACAAGGATCGCAGTGTCGCGCAGGAATCTGCTCGCTACGGGAGCCTGCGCGCTGGTTGGTGCCCTGAGCCTGCCGCGACCGGCAAGTGCCAGCGCATGGGGAGGGCAGAACTTAACGAACGAGGAGATTGTCCGGAAGTGGTACGCAGCCTGGGAGAAGAAAGACTGGGGCCCAGTGGATAGCCTGCTCGCCGATAACTTCACCTTTTCAAGCGCGGCAGGCGACGACCACATCAGCAAGAGCACTTTCAAAACGC
>Ga0209420_1000537_pt1 | contig 19627 bp, 17 predicted proteins | sample BlaSpr_A8_OM1_O1_FD_187972 | JGI IMG/M metagenome (GOLD analysis project Ga0209420, IMG submission 187972) | Forest soil microbial communities from Thunder Bay, Ontario, Canada - Black Spruce, Ontario site 2_A8_OM1_O1 (SPAdes) (version 2) | ecosystem: Environmental > Terrestrial > Soil > Boreal... | reverse complement strand
CATCGCCGGTCTCCTTTTATCTGTGCCTTGAGCACGTCGATAACTTGGCAGCCTACACCGCATCCCGCCCGGAGACCGGCCTTCTCATCCCATCTGGTTTCGTCAACTACTTGAAATCATTCATTTCAAAGACGTAGCGCATGACCAAATAGAAGACAAGTAGGTACGCAACCACAAATCCGAACCTGCGCCACCCTTTTATCCGTCGAATGTCGAGGCCACCAGACGACAGCGAAGCAGCCCATCATGCGACAATCTGAACTGCGACGCTGAATCGGTGTTCAAAGTCGTCGTCGATTCGTCTTTGCCCAATGGAGTACCATGCCAAATACTTCAAGACATTTAGATCCACGCTGGCCCGCAATGCTTGCTCTGCTTGCCGTGGGCGGATTGCGCTTTTCTCTGCCCGAATCCCTATCAGCGGGCCCAGACTGGCTAATCATCGTTGTTGTCGGAGTGCTTCTGATTCCGACAACATGGGCACGCCAGAGCGGTAAAGATAAGCTCAATAAGTTTTTGGGTTATCTGCTGAGCTCCATCGTAACCCTCGACATGATCTGGTCGCTTGGGCTGCTGGTCGCGGGTCTACCCGCGCATCGACAGTCTCCGAAGGAGCTGTTGCGTTCCGCAACTGCCTTATGGATAACGAACATCCTGGTCTTCGCCTCGTGGTACTGGCGTTTGGATGCGGGTGGACCGCGCGAGCGTGAGTTGCGTGGCGTACATACTGACGGAGCGTTCCTTTTTCCGCAGATGACCCTCGATCAGCAAGCCAAGCGCGAGATGGGAGAGCAATGCTGGAGTCCAGGTTTTGTGGATTACCTTTTTCTCGCCTTCAACACCAGCACCGCATTTTCCCCAACGGACTGTCCCGTCTTGTCGACGTGGGCCAAACTACTCATGATGGTTCAAGCCCTCATTTCCTTGACCACGGTGGCACTGTTGGCGGCTCGCGCAGTAAATATTCTTTAGCACCCTTGTAACGACTCGCTACTGCAAACACTGGAGGATTCGATGACGTCCGGGAACGACACGAGGTCTACGGTTTGCATCGACATGCAACAAACAGGCACTACTATTGGTTCGAAGAATGTTATTGGGCCGAACGGGGATATCCCCACTAGGACGGAATCTAACGCCTTCAACATGAGAGATTGATTTTCCCATCGCGGGCGGCTTCTAATGGCTCGCGGCCAGGGGCTTGATTAGCTCGTCGAGATAGTCTGGCCGCTCACCATCACGCACCAGATGCGGGTAACGTGCGCCGTCATGATAGGTAATGGTGCAGGTTCGAAAATAATCGTCAACGACTACGAGGAGTGTGATCGGCTTTGAAGTGTCCTTCGCCGACTTGACCGCATCCGAGAGCAGTTCCTCGGTGTAGACGCGGCCATTGACGCCAATTATTTTCATCTGCGAAGAGACGCCTGCCTCAAACGCAGGACTCCCGACAATGGAGTCCGTGACGACTCCATCACTGCCCACCTGGAGGCCGATGGAATAGACATCGCTGAAGTTGCCGCGGCGGCCTTCCAGCTTCGAAGGCCTGTCGTTGAATACAACTTTCCAGCCACCGTTTTCGATCCCTCCCACGGGTGCTTCTGCGGAAGTCGAATTCAACCTGCCGTGGAAGAATGTGGCCCATTCAAAAGGAGCCAAAGCGTTCAGCACCTTTACCAGTTCGTCGAAGGTATAAGTCTTCACCTCAGGGCCATGATTGGGGCCGCCGTGGAATTCCTGGCAGAAATCATCAATCGATTTCTTGCCGCCAGACTCGCGATGAATAATGGTGGCTACTTCAAGCCAAAGCAGGTCGCCCTCGTCGTAGTAATCGGCGCCGCGGCGCCAGTTCATCCATCCTCCTCTTCCGAAGCCTCCGCCTCCGCCGCCGGCTATCGCAACGGCGGTATCGAGCAATGGGCGCCAGGTACGGCCGGGGCGTCCGGGGCCGAGCATGGCTGCGATGCTGGCCAGGTACTCGTGGTATTGCTCTGGAGTCCACAAGCCGCTGCGTGCCGCCAGCATGGGCCCAAGGTAATCCGTTAGCCCCTCGTAGCCCCATAGCAAATCCGTTTTCATTGGCTGTTCGTAGTAAGGGACGGTTAGATCAGCGGGGCGGCGAAACTTGCCGTTCCACGAATGAACGAATTCGTGCGACAGCAGTCCACCCAGCGACTGGCCGGAACTGGGCAAGAGAAGCGTGCGCTCCGGCAGACGGCTGTTGTTTGACTCGTGGTGTTCGAGGCCGAAGTGCGCCACATGATCGCTGAGCGCGAGCAGGAAATGATAGTCGCGATAGTGGCGAGCACCAAAGAGTTTGCCCGATTCGGCGACCAGATTGATCATTTCCTTCTGGTTTTCGGGGCTCATGTTGAGATCGTCTGCGCTGTCGGCGGCGATGTCGATTTCATGATGGATGGGCTCGCCCGGCGGCGTGAGGTCAATGCTCCGGTAAAACTCTCCGGTAATTACGGGCGAGTCCACCAGCAAATCCAGGGGAATCGGTTTGAAGGAAACTCGGTTTCCGGCTTCATTTTCGACTGGAAGTGCGGTGCCGAATTTCCATCCATCCGGCATCACAAGTTTGGCTTCATAGATAAGCTTCTCGGCGGGAATGTCTGCCGGATAAAGTACAACTTCATTCCATTCGAGGATCATCAATTTGTCAGTGGCTGAGACGCCGTCGGGTTCAAGATAGTCACAATCGACATTAAGATGGCTGACGCCGTGGGGGATTTCCAGGTGAAAAGTGAAAACATCCAGCAAATCGCGCTGCCACGGGACGGTCTTGCCGTCCGCCTCAAATTTGAGGCCCGTGAGATTTGCGATGGGGCCGTCGGGCCCGTGCTCACCGGGAATCCATTTCGGGTAGTAGAGAGTTAGAGGTCCAGGCTTGACGGGCATCACCAGATGTATGTGCAGCAGCTTCTGCTGAGTTCTAGTCGCGTCCACGGTGACCGAGATTGCTTCTTCGGCGAATGCGGCGAATGCGGCCAACGCCAGCACTGAGACGAGAAATACCAGCGAACGAATGCGGCACGATTGCATGGAAATGCTCCTCAAGAAAACGGGATAGACGACCGGTGAATCATAATCTGCGTCAAGCGCACCGTATTGCTTCCTGGCGAATTGCCTCGGAATGATGGTAGCTGGGAAAGTATCCCCAGAACCGGGTAGGATTCGAATTTCACCGCGGCTGCGCTTCTGACAGCTTCACCATGAGTGCGGGAACCTCCTGCTGTTTCATCAGGTTGTTGTAAGCCGCTACATCGGTGGAGACGATCGCCTTCCATTTCGTCAGTTGTTCATTGACAGCTTTGCTGAGCATATCGAATACTTCATAGGACTGTTTCGTGGGAGCCGAGTCAGCGCTGCTCACGACGCCACTCAACGCCACCAGGTCATTGTTCAGCCGAACTGGGAAATTGAGTACATCCTGACCGCTCTTAGCCCTGGTCTGGATAAGGGCTTCTTCGACCTCCGTCATCTTCGTGTCGAGGGCTTTGCCGGCATCGGCAACAGCCTTGGCGCGGGGATCGTCCTTCAGGCGCTTGTCAATCGCCTTGATCTGCTCGCGAACGTCGCGAATCTGAATGATGGCGTCGTCCGTTTCCGTAACCTTGTCACGGATCCTGAGCAGCAGATCGAATTGCTTGGCCAGGTCCTCGGGACCGATTTTCAATCGAGGATCAGGTTTGATTTCAAGAGGCGCAGTGTAACCCTTGCCGAGGACCGTCAACCGTGCCTGATAGGTGCCGGGCAGCGCTTCAGGGCCATCGGTGCTGCCGCCCCAGAGCGGCGCATGCGGCACCGGGGTCGCTCCCTCGTAGCGCAGGTCCCACACAAAGCGATTCAAGCCTGAATCGGCAGGCACGCTGCCTGCACCGCCGCCGCGGCTGAAGGAGTCTTCTTCTTCTCCTTCTTCGCCAGGTTCCTCTTTTTTCTTGGGATACTTGCGGACGACCTTTCCTGCGGGATCCAGAATCTCCAACGTGATCCTGGGGGCTTCTTCTTTATCAGTTTTCTCGGTTTCGGAGGAGGAGGGGGCCGGGCTAGTTTCCGGTTTCGCGGCATCGGCTTCACCGCCTGAAGCCTGGGCGTTCGTCTTATCTGCCTTCTTGAGCGAGGTTTTCAACCAGTAACTAATGACGGCTCCTGCCGGCGGATTCTTGCCGACACTGCCGCTGGGGGCAAAAAACGAACCCCGAAAGACCGTATGATTCGCTGCGGCTGGTGTGAACAGGTGAGCTTCTTGCTGCGGAATTGAGTCTTCATATTGCTCTAGCGGAGTGATGTCATCGAGAACCCAGAAGCTGCGTCCGTGCGTTGCTACGACCAAGTCAGTGTTCTTGACCACCAAGTCGTTCACCGGAGAGGCCGGCAGATTCAGCTGCAAGGGCTGCCAGCGCGCGCCATCATCGAAGGAAACGTAGACGCCCTGCTCGGTTCCCGCAAAGAGCAAGTTCGGACGCCGGGGGTCAACCCTTACAGCATGGACATAGTCATTCGTTGGAAGCCCCGCGACCAGTTTGGTCCATGTCTTGCCAAAATCTGTGGTCTTGAACACGTAAGGCGCGAAGTCGTCCGCTTTGTGGCGTTCGACCGCGAGATATGCAGTGCCGGCCTCGTGCGAAGAAGCCTCAATCATACTTACCGTACCCCACTCCGGCATGGCCTTCGGCGTCACATTCTCCCAGTGCTGGCCTCCGTCACGGGTAAGTTGAACCAATCCATCATCGGTTCCTGCCCAGATCAGGTCCTTCTGCACCGGCGACTCGACCACCGAAAAGATCGTGTCAAAAACCTCGACCCCGGTGTTGTCCTTAGTAATGGGGCCGCCGGAAGCAGCCTGTTTTGACTTGTCGTTGCGCGTCAAGTCGGGACTGATGATCGTCCAATTCATGCCGGCGTCGGTCGTTTTGAACAGCACCTCGCCCGCAAAGTACATCGTTTTCGGATCGTGCGGCGAAAAAACGATGGGCTCGGTCCATTGGAAGCGGTGTTTGACGTCAGCTGCTGCCCATCCGATCGGATTCACGGGCCAGGGGTTGATAGCTTGCTCTTTGCCTGTGTGGTGATCGTAGCGTGTGATCTCTCCACCATAAGAGCCAGCATAAACGATTTCCGGGTCGGTTGGGTCAGGCGCGATGTAGCCACTTTCGCCGCCACCTACGGCGTACCAGTCGGGGCGATCAATCGCGCCTTCAGCACTCGCGCTGGCGACGGCCACGGTAGAGTTGTCCTGCTGGGCGCCGTACATGTAATAGGGAAACCGGTTATCGGTCGTAACGTGGTAGAACTGCGCCGTGGGCTGGTTGTAGACGCTGGTCCAGGTGTCGCCCCTGTCGGTGGAAACTGTGGCGCCGCCATCGTTGCCATTGATGAGACGCTTGGGATTTGTGGGATCGATCCACAGTGCGTGATTATCTCCGTGTGGCGCGTGTATCGAAGTGAAAGTTTTGCCTCCGTCATTGGACCGGTATGCCGCGGTGTTCAGGATGTACACCGTATCTTCCGACTTTGGATCGGCGAAGATGTGCGAGTAGTACCACGCGCGCTGGCGGAAGCGGTGATCGTCGGTAGTTATGTGCCAGGTATCGCCACCGTCGTCGGAGCGATAGATCCCGCCCTTCTCGGCCTCGACGACAGCCCACACGCGGTTGGGATTTGCGCCGGAAACCGTGACTCCGATGCGCCCGAGAATGCCTTCCGGCAGTCCGTGGGCTTTGAGTTCTTTCCAAGTGGTGCCGCCATCGATGGAGCGATAAAGGCCGCTTCCAGGGCCGCCGCTGTCGAGACTCCAGGGAGTGCGCCGGGCTTGCCACAACGCAGCGAACAGGACGTTGGGATTGCTGGGATCGAACACGACGTCAATGCCCCCGGACTTGGCGTCCTTGTACAGTACTTTCTGCCAGGTCTTGCCGCCATCTTGAGTGCGGAAAATGCCGCGCTCTTCGTTGTCGGCGAAGGGATGTCCCAGCGCGGCTACGAAGGCGATGTCAGGATTCTTGGGATTCACAGCGAGACGCCCGATAGCATGCGTCTCGGCAAGCCCGACGAATTTCCAGGTCTTGCCCGCGTCGATCGACTTGTAAACTCCATTGCCGCCGACGATGTTGCCCCGAATGCATGCTTCTCCGGTTCCAACATAAATCACATTCGGATCAGAGTCGGAAACCGCGATTGCTCCGATCGCCGGCGACGCATCTTTCGTCTTGTCGAAGATCGGTTTCCAGTTCAGGCCGCCGTCAGTCGTCTTCCATACTCCCCCGGCGGTCGCGCCGAAATAATAGACGTTATCCTGACCGACGACGCCCGCCACCGCAACCACACGGCCGCCCCTAAATGGGCCGATCAGGCGATACTGCAGACCTTTCCACGGGTTCTTGTCCTCGCCCTCTTCCTTGTCTTCAGCGGCCGCCGTGCCCGCAGTCTCGTTCTGCTGGCCCACCCGCTTCTGGCTGGAATCAGCGGGTTGCTTGGTTGTGTGTTTTTGCGCGAGTACTGGGCTAAAAAGAGATGCAACCAAAAGGGCGACGATGGTCGTACGCAAGGGTTTGTTCCTCCGGAGACTTTGCAGGCGATAAATCCGACAGTCACACATTCTCAACGGAAAGACAGCGGCTGTCTAGCTTTGTATTGGTGGCTTCGAGCTCGCGGCGGGAATAATCGCATTCGCTCCTAGTGGGAAGTCATGGAATCTCGACGGGCCTGGCCAATTGTGACGCGACAATCTTCCACTTGCCGTTGCGTTTCACGACCGCGTCCATGTAGATGTAGCGGAGGGGGAAGCGCTTGCTGGCCTGTTCGACTTCGTCTTCCTCGGAGCCGTGAACGACGGCTGCGTTTTCCCCCAGGAGCCGAATCTGGCGGCCGGTAGAAGTCATCGAGATGTAGCGAATCGCGCTGAACCTCAGCCTGTTCAGCACGTCTTGCTTGGTTGAGGGCCTGCCGGCTTCGTCGTATTGGATGTAGTCGTCGGCAAAGATGCGCGAGAGTTCGGCGAGGTCGGCGGCAATCAGGGCGCGGTCTCCGTCGTCAGATAGTTTGACGGTCTGCCGCTCGTCGCTTTCCACCAGCGTCCCCCTCTTACTGGGTGCTCGCTACCTTACCTCAGTCGATCTTCAGAAAGTTTGCGATCACCTTCTCGTACCATTTCCAGGGCAGGATGCGCTTCATCGTGAGCTGGATTTTGGCGTCGCGGCCCACCAGATAGCGCAGCTTGGGGCTAGGGTCTTGCGCGATAGAGGTGATCAGGCGCGCTACTTCGATGGGATCGCGTTTGGGGAGGGCCTGGACGCGATCGCGCATTCGCAGGCTGCGCTGGATGTTCGGAGAAGTTTCCTGCGTGGCTTTCTCGCCCATCACGGCGCCGCGCGTCCAGATGTCGGTGAGGTAGGCTCCTGGTTCGACCAGCACCACCTTGATGCCGAGTGCGTTCACCTCCATGCGAAGCGATTCGCTCCAGCCTTCGAGTGCATGTTTGGATGCGGAGTAGCTGCTCACCGTAACGGCGCCGTGCAGCCCACCGATGGATGAGAGCATGATGATGTGTCCCGAGCGCTGGCGGCGCATGGTGGGAAGGGCGGCCTTGGTCATAGCGACCGCGCCGAAGAAGTTTGTGTCGAACTGGCGGCGCAGTTCTTCGAGCTTGATATCTTCGGCAAATCCGGCGACGGCGAATCCGGCGTTGTTGACCAGAACGTCCAAGCGGCCATAGTCGCGGACGACGGCATCAACCAAGACAGGGAGGGCGTCGAAGTTGGTGACATCGAGTGCGCGGATGTCGAGTTGGCCGGCGACACCTGCGGCAGTTGCGGCCCGACCAAGTCGATCGCGGCGGCCAAGCTCACGCATCGTAGCAACGACGCGGAATCCCGCCTTGGCCAGTTCGATCGACGTGAGCAAGCCGAAACCGCTGGAGGAACCGGTGATGAGAGCGACCTTTTCAGGCATGGAAAATGAGTCCGGAAAAGTTGTAACACGGAAGATGTGAGCGCGGCGAGGGAATGTTGGCTTAATCACGCGCTTGAAAGGTAGTCCTGCGATGCAGCACCTCCGCAAAAGATGTTAAAGAATGGTGACAATCACGCGGGAAATCCTTTATGGCAGTCATTGAAATTTGGAATTAGACAGAGCGCAAGAAAAGCCCATACTCTTATTCATGCACACCTTACTATCAGTTGAGGACTCACATGTTGATTTGCTGCACGAGATTGGCGTCCGGCTGGCGACGGCCGACGGTTTCCACGAAGTGCTGACTCGTGTGGTCGATTTTGCTTCTGCGCTGGTGAAGTGCGACTCCTGCCTGATTTATGTGCTGGAGGGCGACGAACTGGTTCTGCGCGCCTCGAAGAATCCGCATCCAGAGGTCATCGATCGGTTGAAACTGCGCGTGGGGCAAGGCATTACGGGATGGGTAGCGGAACATCAGGAGCCGGTGGCGGTTGCGGAAAAGGCGGCACAGGATCCGCGGTTTCAATTTTTTCACGAACTGCCGGAAGATACCTACGAAGCGTTCCTGTCAGTGCCTTTGATGTGCAGAGGGCGGGTGATGGGAGTGATCAACCTGCAGCATCGCCAGCATCATGTTTATCGCCGTCGGGAAATCCGTTTGATCTCGACCATCGGGTTTCTGGTGGGCGCCGAGATTGAGATGGCGCGGCTGGAGGATGCGAACTCGAATCTGTCGGAACAATTGCAGACACGCAAAGTGGTGGAGCGCGCCAAGGGAATCTTGCAGCGCGATCTTGGGTTAAGCGAGGAGCAGGCTTATCTGACGTTGCAACGGCAGAGCCGGCAGAAGCGCAAGGCGATGAAGGAGATTGCCGAAGCGATTGTGTTGAGTGACGAGGTAAGAGGGAACCTGCCCTCGCCCAAGCTGACGTGAGAGAGCCAAACGTGCGATTATCGCTCGCAAAGAACGCTTGCTGACAATCACAAAAGCCCGAGAGTGGATAGCTTCATCCACGCTCGGGCTTCGCAGTGGATGGGCTAGCGGGCGGCGGCTATGGTCGAGGTTGCTGCTGATTCCGCCACTTCTCGAGTTTCGGGCGGCACCGCGAAGTGCAGTGTCAGCCCGAATTCAGGAAGCTGCATCGTACTGACGAAACTCCCACTTCGTCTGGAGACTACGACGAGCTGGCTTTGGTCTGCGGGCCGGGAGTTCTCGGCATCGGCGACCAACAACATGAAGCCTGCGCTACCATCAACCTTCCGCAGGGTAAGCATCTCCGAGGGACCGGTGGCTCCAACAGTGAACCGATACTTTCCCGGGGGGACGATGGCATTCTGCCAACGAACTTCGTGGGTCAAGGTGAAGGTTCCGACCGCTTCCTGGGCGGAGGCGAGGCTGGGTGTGAAATTCAGAGCGCTCAAGATCAAAACAGCGGCATAGACAAATCTGCGAATCGGGTTCATAGGATCTCCTGTTCTTATTCGTAGTCTGAAGAGCACACTACCGGCGCGCGCCCGAGTGGCGTGGGCTCAGATTGAGTGGAGAACAACAGGGTCAGGAGAATTGCAATGCCGCAGCAAGGCTGGCACGCAAACATCAGCTTCGCGGGACCGGCTACAGAGGTGGTTTGCGAAGTCATTCCACTATGAAGGATGTTGGCGCCAGAGTCCAACGCAAAATATTGATCAAGGTCATCAGAGAAGGTCGAGGAGTGGAGTGGGGCCGCCCGGTTTCGCCTCGCAGGATGGCCGAGATCCTGTCTGAGCAACGTCGAAGGGCGGCTGTCTCCACATAAGGTGTGGCGGTTCTCCGCTTGATGCTGCTGCTACCCCGTTGAAGTGATTTTCTGTGCGTTTAGCTGCGGCCGTTTGCAAAGTCCTGCCCGATGCGAGAACATACTAGGTTTGCACATCCATACAGATTCGTACTGAGGAAGCGTCCAAGATATGGCGACACGGAATAAGTCTGCAAGGACGGCATTGAAGGCGCCGCGCGTAGAAGTGAAGTCCGAAGGGAAGGCGCACAGCGGTTCCAGGCGCAATGGCACGATCCAACCCGCAAAAGGGAAGCTGGGGGTAATGATACCGGGGATGGGCGCAGTCGCGACTACGTTTGTCGCGGGCGTGGAGGCGATTCGCAAGGGGCTGGCGAAACCGATTGGGTCCCTTACTCAGATGGGTACCGTGCGGCTGGGCAAGCGTACCGACGGGCGCTCGCCGAAGATCAAGGAATTTGTGCCGCTGGCCGGGCTCGACGATCTGGTCTTTACCGGCTGGGACATTTTCGAAGACAACATGTACGAAGCGGCCTCGACCGCGGGCGTCCTGGACCAGAGGCTGCTCGATCAGTTAAGACCGTTTCTTTCGACGGTGACGCCGCGTGCAGCGGTGTTCGATCATAACTACGTAAAGAAGATCGACGGACCGAACGTCAAGAAGGGCAAGACAAAGATGGATCTTGCCGAGCAACTGCGCGACGACATCCGCGACTTCAAGAAAACCAGCGGAGCGAGCCGGTTGATTACGATGTGGTGCGGTTCCACCGAGTCCTACATCGAGGCCACTGCGGCCCATCAGTCCTTGAAATCGTTTGAGAAGGCGCTACGCGAGAACGATGAGATGATCGCACCTTCGATGATCTACGCCTACGCGTCGTTGATGGAGGGCGTGCCGTTCGCTAACGGCGCGCCGAACCTGACAGTAGATTTGCCGGTGATGCTCGAACTCTCGCGGCAGAACGAAGCGCCGATCTGCGGAAAAGACTTCAAGACGGGGCAGACTTTGATGAAGACGGTTCTTGCCCCGGCGTTCAAGGCCCGCCTGCTTGGGCTCAGCGGATGGTATTCGACCAATATTCTCGGCAATCGCGACGGGGAAGTACTCGACGATCCGGGCTCTTTCAAAACCAAGGAGGAATCGAAGCTGGGGGTGCTGGAGCACATCCTGCAGCCCGCGCTTTATCCTGAACTGTACGGGAATATCTTCCACAAGGTTCGCATTAACTATTACCCTCCACGCGGCGATAACAAAGAGGGTTGGGACAATATTGATATCTTCGGATGGCTGGGCTATCCGATGCAGATCAAGGTCGACTTCCTGTGCCGCGACTCGATTCTGGCAGCGCCGATTGTGCTCGATCTCGTGCTGCTGATGGATCTGGCGAAGCGCTGCTCGGCGCTGAAGGGAATTGGAATTCAGGAATGGTTAAGCTTTTACTTTAAGTCTCCGATGACCGCTCCGGGACTCTATCCCGAGCATGACCTGTTCATTCAGTTGATGAAGCTGAAGAATACTCTCCGGCATTTGAAGGGCGAGGAACTGATTACGCACTTGGGGCTGGAGTATTACGACTAGCCCTCCGGTGCTAGGGTAAGTCCAACGCCACCCTGAGGGCGGTATTAGCCTGATAATCGAGCACGTCAGATGCCTCGGAGTTCAGCCGGTCGGTTGCTTGATTAATGCGCTCCAGGTCACGTGCATGGGCCTGAGCGCGAGCTCGCTCTCGCAAGTAGCGTCGCAGGACGCGCTCAATGAACGCTGACCGCGACCCTCGGGGTCCAGCTAGTTGGTCGATTCCGGCGAGGAGCTCCCGCGATAGTGCGATAGAAGTCTTCTCCTTCATCCTAGCTATCATACCCCGAGCAAAACTGTCTTCGTCAAAATGGTCCGCCGGCGCGGTTACCGGATCAAGCCAGCTTCTTTTCCTGCTTGTATTCGTCAAACTTCTCCAAGAAGCGGTCGATATCTTTCTGCTGCAGATAGTACGGCGTCGACAGCCGCAGCTTGTTGGGATCTCCGCCGCGGATTCGGATCTTGTATGTCTTCCACATCCAGGTTTCCAAATCCATGCGCGGGACTGGCGGGACGTTGACCGTCACGATGGCGCAACGCAGAGCGGGATCGGGCGAGGTCCATGACTCGGCGCCGCGCTTTTTCATCTCATCGAGCGTGTAATCGGCAAGTTTGCGGTGTCGGCGCTCGATGCGGTCCATGCCGATGTCGTTGGCAAGCTTGATGGAGGCTCGGAGTCCCCAAAGAGCGGGCACATTGGAGCTGCCGATGCGCTGAAAACGTTCGGCGCGGAGTTTGGGATCGTCCCAGCCTTCGGTCACGATGGTGTTCCAGAGGCGGTCGATGACTTCGTCGCGCACGTACAGGAATCCGCTGCCTTTGGGCGCTTGCAACCATTTGTGCGGACTCGAAGAGTACATGTCGCAGCCGAGGTCTTGAAGGTTTAGCCGCATCATCCCGGCCACGTGGGCACCGTCGACGGCCGAGAGGATGCCCTTCGACCGGGCGAGCGCGCAGAGTTCCTTGGCCGGCAGGACGACGCCGGAGAACGTGGTGATGTGGCTAAAGAAGATGATGCGCGTCCGGGGAGTAATAGCGTCATTGAAGAGATTGAGAACCTGGGCGGCGTCTTTCACGGGGAGTGGCAGTGTGACTTTCCTCACCACGATGCCATAGCGCTTGGCCTTAAGGTTCCAGGGATGCAGGCCGCCGGGATGTTCCTGGTCGGTCATGAGGGCTTCATCGCCCGGCTTCAAGTCGATGCCGTTGGCAATGTAGCTGTTGGCTTCAGTGGCATTCCGGAGCAGGGCGATCTCATCGCGATGGCAACCGACGAAGGTGGCCAGGGGATCGCGGAACTCGTTCCAGGAAGCGTATCCCCAGATGGGGTAGTCTTCTGGATCCTGCTGGTCCATTCGCTCGGTGGTGGTGTAGCCGTCGAACACGGCGCGCAGCACGGCTGCGGGGCTGGAACCGACGGTGCCGTTGTTTAGGTAGATCTCGTCCTCCGGAATGAGGAACTGTCGGCGCATCTCGGCCCAGTAGGCATCTTCGTTCTTATTGAACAGGGCCGGGTCTGGCAGGGTTGAGGGGGCTTTCTCCAGTTGTGCCAGGAGATTTCCGCGGAAAGCCAGGCTGGCGGCGAGTCCGGTTGTGGCAGTGGTGAGGAAGCGGCGTCGGTCGACCAATGGCACCTCCCGATGTATGGAATACAGAAGGCGCCATGTTACGGCTGGGCGCAGGAATCCTCAAGAGGGAACTGTTAGTCCGAGTTGTTGACGGGTCGTGCTCTGGCTTGGCTGCCTGCATTTCAGGATAACCCGGTCGGGGAAGGCTGCGTCTAACCGCAAGAAGTTTGGGATTGGTGTGTTTCAGGCCGGGCGTATAATGCTGGATAAGAGTACGGTGCGCGCGAAGGAGTTTCCCATGAAATCGCGATGGTTGGCAGTCTCAGTGGTGGTGGCGGCATTCAGCGCAGTGCCCTGGATGCTGGCGCAGACACAGAATCCGGGTCAAACTCAGACTCAAACCCAAACCCAGGCCCCAACTCAAGATCCAGACCAAGGTCAGCCAAAAGCCGGCGACGTCCAGAACGCCCCGAAGCAGGCGCCTGCCGCGTTGCCCACGCAGGATGACAGCCAGATCAAGCACGATGGCGGCGAGGCCGACGTGGATGCGGTGGGGAACCGCAACGTGGGATGTGGGCGCGGTGTGGGGAACTGGTACACGGTGGAGCGTCAGGTGGCCGACGGTCGCAGGTACGCTCAAATGATCGAATCCCAGGTTAAGTTGGTGAACGACCCGGTGGTCACCGAATACGTGAACCGGATCGGCCAGAACATCGTGCGCAACTCAGACGCGCAAGTGCCATTCACCATCAAGGTGATCGATTCCGACGTAGTGAATGCCATGGCGCTTCCCGGCGGATTCTTTTATGTGAATTCGGGGTTGATCCTTGCGGCCGACGAAGAAGCCGAGATGGCGGGTGTGATGGCGCACGAAATCGCGCACGTTTCCGCTTGCCACTATGGGCGGGAAATGACCCGCGCGCAGTTGTTGCAGATGGCGTCAATTCCGTTGATCTTCATCGGCGGCGCAATTGGCTACGGAGCGTACGAGGCGTCTGGGCTCGCGATTCCGATGACCTTTCTGAAGTTCTCGCGTACCTTCGAAGCGCAGGCCGACTACCTCGGAGTGCAGTACATGTACCGCTCGGGGTATGACCCATCGGCGTTTGTTTCTTTCTTCGAAAAGATTCAGGCGATGGAGAAGAAGAAACCCGGGACTCTCTCCAAGGCATTCGACACGCACCCGCAGACTCCGGATCGCATTGAAAAGACCCAGGAGGAAATTCGCAAGATACTGCCTTCGAAGCCGGAGTACATTGTCACAACCTCCGAATTCGATGAGGTTAAAGGGAGGCTGGCGTCGATCGAAAATCGCCATAAAGTGCTCGATCAAAAAGATGCCAACAAGCCGAGCTTGCGGCGGACTTCGGCAGGCAGTGACGGCAACACTGGCAATGGACAGACCGATGATGATCGTCCAACTTTGAAGCGGCGGGATGATTCGTCCTCGAACTAACTGTGGAAAGAGCTAGGAAGCATCGAACCGGCGGCCTCGGCCGCCGGTTTTTTTTGCGCGCGAGAGCGATGGGTAACCGGGCCAGCCCAGAGGGTAACCACCGCCGTGACCTCCGTCGCAGCACGTTGTTGCTGAAGCGAAATAGGCTAAACTACGCTAGTCTAGGTGCAAAGGAGCAGGTCGTTCATGTCAAAGAACACACTCACTATCACAGACAATCGCACTGGTCAGACGTATACCGTCCCCATCGAGGACGGCACAATCCGTGCGATGAGCCTGCGGCAGATCAAGACGGATCCGGAAGATTTTGGACTGATGACCTACGATCCGGCCTTCATGAACACGGCATCGTGCCGCAGCAGCATTACTTACATTGATGGCGACCGGGGAATCCTCCGGTACCGTGGATATCCCATCGAAGTGCTCGCTGAGCGCTGCACCTTCCTGGAAGTCGCCTACCTGCTCCTGTTTGGCGAATTGCCCACCCAGACCGAACTCAAGAAGTGGGTGCATGAAATCACGCACCATACCATGCTGCACGAGACCACGAAGAAGTTTATGGAAGGCTTCCGCTACGATTCCCATCCTATGGTGATGTTTGTGAGCACCGTTGCCACTCTTTCAAGCGTATATCCGGAAGCCCGGCACGTGCACGATGCGGAAAACCGCATGCTGCAGATCAAGCGGCTGATCGGCAAAACGCCTTCGATTGCGGGCATGTCGTACCGGCACAACGTAGGATTCCCTTACGTGTATCCAGACAATGATTTGAGCTACACCGAGAATTTCATGAATATGTTGTGGAAGATGGTCGAGCCGAAGTATGTGGCGAACCCGGTCCTTTCTCGTGCGCTCGACATCTTGTTTATTTTGCATGCGGATCACGAACAGAACTGCGGCACCAGCGCCATGCGCACGGTGGGCAGCGCCCAAACCGACCCTTACTTGTCGATGGCGTCGGCGGCCTCGGCCCTGGCCGGGCCTTTGCACGGCGGAGCCAATGAAGAAGTCCTGAAAATGCTCGATGAGATTGGTACGAAAGAAAATGTTCCGGCCTACGTCAAGCGGGTGAAGGATGGTCACGGGAAGTTGATGGGATTCGGGCACCGGGTCTACAAGAATTACGATCCTCGGGCGAAGATCATCAAATGGACCGCGGAGCAGGTTTTCGAGGTTACGGGACGCAACCCGAAACTGGATATCGCCTTGGAGTTAGAGCGGATCGCGCTGGAAGACGAGTATTTCGTGAAGCGAAAACTTTATCCCAACGTCGACTTCTATTCTGGAATCATGTATCAGGCCATGGGGTTCCCACCGGAGATGTTCACCGTGCTGTTCGCCATTCCGCGCACGGCTGGTTGGCTGGCGCAGTGGCAGGAACTGGTGACCGACCCGGAACAGAAGATCACACGACCACGGCAGATTTACACAGGCGATAAAGAGAGGGAATTTGTGCCGATGGAGAAGAGAACCACGGCAACCGTTCCGGCGCGCTAACTCTTATGCGGCTTGTCTCGTGGCCAGAGTGGCCACGTACTCGCGGCGCTCGGCCGACGAGGTGATCACCTTCATCTCGTGCCAGTCGTAGGGAAATTCTCTTCCACAATCCAAGCAGGCAACATAGGTTCCGGTCAAGCCAGCGGCTTGAGGGCGCCGCGCCGCTCCGCGAATGGTCACCGGAAAGCTATACCGAGAGTGCCGGCAACCGAAGAACACATCGATCAGTCTTGCTACCATGGAGCACCTTCCACAAGGGTCAAGTTTTACCTGGTTGTTCTGAGTGTATTGACCCCGTGCGCTGGCGAATCTCAAAACGCAACCACTCAAGACATTAGATTCATCCCGGCAGGCAATGGTTTCGCATTCCTCGGCGTGATATGTCCCACTATGGGCTAGCTCTTTTCAAGTGCCTTATTGGAAGCCGGTTACAACTAGGGTGGTAAAACATTTGCACAGCCGTCTTAGATGAAAAAGCCAGGGAATACCCCGCGGAACCTCCGAGGGGGAAGCGAGTGGCTCCACTGCGCGCGGCGCTAGGTCAGGTTCAAGGCCTTCTTGATGGTGCCGCGCTCGTTCTGGATTTTTTTCTGTAACAACGTGATGGCGTAGATGAGTTGCTCGGGGCGCGGCGGACACCCGGGAACATAGATATCGACCGGGATCACCTGGTTGACGCTCTGCACCAGCGCGTAGTTCTGGAACACTCCGCCGGAGGTGGCGCAGGCCCCCATGGAAATCACCCATTTCGGTTCCGGCATCTGCTCCCACAACAGGCGGATCACCGGGGCCATCTTGTTCGACACTCGGCCGGCAATGATCATGAGATCGCTCTGCCGCGGCGACGGGCGAAACACTTCTGCCCCGAAGCGTGCGATATCAAAGCGTGACGCTCCCATCGACATCATTTCGATCGCGCAGCAAGCCAGCCCAAACGTCATCGGCCAGATTGAGCCCTTGCGCATCCAGTTGACGGCCGAATCGAGCGTCGTCAGTACCAACCCCTCCGGCGTGGGATTGCCGAAGGTCAGGTCCTTGACCACCTTCTTGCCGTTCTCGGTGTCGACGTAGGGGCCGAAATTGAGTTCGGGGGACATAAGAACATTCTAAACCAAGGAGGCCACAGAGGCGCACGGGAGTCGGACTACGCTGTCTAGACGGCTCGCTTCGTTCGTCGAATCCGAAGAAATTTTGAACCGATCGGCGTACTCGGCGGCGAAGGATCTCAGGCTAAGATCTGTCGTCGAGCACTGCCGGCCGACGGCTGATTCTATTCTGCCAGTGCGTCCAAACAAAATAGATTGCGCCCACTACTAGCGTCAACCCGATCACCGCGTCGAACTTGTGAAAGTATTTCCCCATCTCACGCCAGTTCGCGCCCAGCTTCATTCCGAGATACGCCAAAGCAAAGCACCATGGCCACGATCCCAGAAACGTGTACATGTGAAATCGTCCCCGGGGCATGCGCGCAACCCCCGCCGGCAGCGCGATGAAAGTGCGAATCACTGGCAGCAGCCGCCCGATGAACACAGCCAGGTATCCCCAGTGCGCGAAGAAGCGGTCGGCCAAGTTAAGTTCCCGCCGCCCCATTAGAATCCAGCGGCCATAGCGTTCCACCAATGGACGCCCGCCATAACGGCCAATCTCATACCCCACCAGCGACCCCAGGTTGCATCCGATCGCCCCCGCCGTGGCGACCCACAGCAGGTTGAACGTGCCCTGGAAAACCAGATAGCCAGCGAACGGCATGATCAGCTCCGAAGGCAACGGGATGCACGCCGATTCAATCGCCATCAGAAGCGCGACGCCGCTATAGCCGGTCGCACCGATTACGGAATTGATGAAGACAAAAATGACAGCCAAAAGTTTTTCAGTCATTTGAAGGCAGTTCTCAGTTCTCGGTTGTCAGTAAAGCCTTTTTGCCTTCAGGCTGAGAACTCGGAACAAGAACTGGGAACTGGGTCTTAGTGTATCGGAAATCAGGTGAGGAAACGCCGCGTCTAGAAGGATCCATCCTGCGTGAAAGTATAGCCGGGCAGCCCGGCTCCTTGCGGAGTCTTGGTTACTTTGACGCGCACCGTAGAGGCGTCCGGTGCGGTGATGCCTGCCGGCCTCAGCATGGCGTACTGACTAAACACTTCGTTGTATACCTTGGTGACGAGATAATCCTGGCCATCGGCGTCGCTGCGCCATACCTGCCCGAGCTGGATGGAACTTACGGCCATAGCATTTCTTGAAGAGAGTGTGTGAACTCCAGACTACCGAGGGATATCGGTAGAGTCAATCATGCGCGTGGTTACCGAGGTCTCTGCTAAGATGTTGCCCTCATGCCCCGCGGACGCGCGCCCCGACAACCCGCCCGTACCGGCCGCCAGGATCGTGTGTCGCGGACGCCCACGCCCGCGAAAGCAGTGCCTCAGAAGCCGCGCGGACGCAAAGATGCTCGTGTGGGGAGGGGCACTCTTGCCCGTCCCCGGAGCGCAGCTCCGGCGGCAGCGCCGCAAGGCCGAAAGAAAGCAAGTGCATCCGAACCCGCCTACGATCCCCTCGCCCCCGAGCGCATCGCGGAGATCCTGAAGCGCCTAGACCAGCTCTATCCAGAAGTCACCTGCGCTCTCTCTCACTCGAGCGCATGGGAACTGCTGGTCGCGACCATCCTCTCAGCTCAATCCACCGACACCAACGTCAACCGCGTCACGCCGGAGTTGTTCCGGAAGTATCCGACCGTGCGAGCCTTTGCGGCGCTCACGCCCGAGCAGCTACAGCCCGACGTCCGGTCCACCGGCTTTTTCCGCAACAAATCCAAGTCTGTGGTGGGCGCAGCGAAGAAAATCGTCGCCGATTTCGGAGGCCATGTCCCCGACGACATGGAAAAGCTTCTCACTCTTCCCGGCGTAGCCCGCAAAACTGCCAACGTCGTGCTGGGCACGTGGTTCAAGAAAGCCGAAGGCCTAGTCGTCGATACTCATGTGCACCGCATCTCGCGGCGCCTCGAACTCACCACGAACAGTGACCCGCAGAAAATCGAGCAAGACCTGATGCGCGTTATCCCGCGCGAAAGGTGGATTCTCTTTTCCCACCAGATCATCTGGCACGGACGCAAGCTCTGCATCGCCCGCAAGCCGAGGTGCGTAGACTGCTCCCTCGAAAACCTCTGCCACGCCGCCGACAAAACCTGGAGCACCGTGGAGATGCATAAGGATGCGAAAGCTTAAGCTAAGTTGTGCGTCAGACCTTCTGCTAGAATTTTTTGGCGCCTCGACTTCGAGGCTTCGGATTCTCATGCGCATTCTCATCTCATTTGCTATTGTCATACTCATGAATACAGTTCTTGCTGAGACCGTCGCGGCCCAGACGTTGCCCGCACCCCAGGCCGTCACCGATCCCAAGCAGGTCGCCTCCAAGCCCAACGCGCAAGTCGAGGCGCGCAGTTTGACCATCGAGAAGCTCTACATGACGCGCCAGGTGGGCCCACCCACATGGTCGCCCGACGGCAAAAGCATCGCGTTCATCTCGAATATGAGCGGACGCAACAACCTGTGGCTCGTTCCCGCCGAAGGCGGATGGCCGGTGCAGCTAACGGTGAGCGATCAGCGCCAGTCGTCGCCAGCCTGGTCGCCCGACGGAAAGTGGATCGCGTATCAATCCGATTACGATGGCGATGAACAATGGGACATTTTTCTGGTGTCGCCCAAGACCGGCAAAGTCGTCAACCTCACCAGCACGCGCGAGATTGCGGAAACCGATCCAACGTGGTCGCCCGACGGCCGCTATCTGGCGTATGAGGTGAAGCCGAAAA
>Ga0209420_1000536_pt1 | contig 19666 bp, 16 predicted proteins | sample BlaSpr_A8_OM1_O1_FD_187972 | JGI IMG/M metagenome (GOLD analysis project Ga0209420, IMG submission 187972) | Forest soil microbial communities from Thunder Bay, Ontario, Canada - Black Spruce, Ontario site 2_A8_OM1_O1 (SPAdes) (version 2) | ecosystem: Environmental > Terrestrial > Soil > Boreal... | reverse complement strand
TCATCCGGCCAGGCGGCGTGCGCGAGGACCTGCCGCCCGGCGCGCTTGAGGCCATCCGCGTGTTCGATGAGTCCGGGCGGCGGCTGCTTGACCAGATGCACACGCTGATCGACGCCAACCCGATCTTCGTCGCCCGGAACAAGGGCATCGCCTACCTGGACCTGGAGGGATGCATGGCCCTCGGCGTGACAGGTCCCATCCTGAGGTCCACCGGGCTGCCCTGGGACCTGCGCAAGTCCCAGCCGTACTGCGGCTACGAGACGTACGACTTCGAGGTGCCGGTGCAGAAGAGCTGCGACGCGTACGGCCGGTACCTGATCCGGATGGACGAGATCGAGGAGTCGCTGAAGATCATCGCGCAGTGCAGCGAGCGGCTGACGGCCCGCGGCTCCGGCGACAACGATCCAGTCATGATCACCGACGCCAAGATCGGCTGGCCGGCCCAGCTGTCCCTCGGACCCGACGGCCTCGGCCCTTCGCCGCAGCACATCGCGCACATCATGGGCCAGTCCATGGAGGCGCTCATCCACCACTTCAAGCTGGTGACCGAGGGCTTCCGGGTACCGGCCGGCCAGGCGTACGCGGCGATCGAGTCGGCCCGCGGCGAGCTCGGCTGCCACGTGGTCAGCGACGGCGGCACCCGGCCGTTCCGGGTCCACCTGCGGGATCCCTCGTTCAACCACCTGCAGGCGCTGCCCGCGATGGCGGAGGGCGGGCTGATCGCCGACGTCATCCCGGCCGTGGCGAGCATCGACCCGGTCATAGGAGGGGTGGACAGGTAAATGGCGTCGCTTGACGAACTGCGGTCCACGCTGGCCGCCGACGCCGCCGAGATCATCGGCCGCTACCCGCAGCCGCGCTCCGCGCTGATGCCGCTGCTGCACCTGGTTCAGGCTGAGGTGGGCTACGTCCCCGAGGACGGCATCAGGTATGTCGCCGAGCAGCTCGGGCTCTCCGAGGCCTACGTCGCCGCCGTGTCCTCGTTCTACACCATGTACAAGCGCGGCCCGGTCGGCGAGTACCACGTCGGCGTGTGCACCAACTCGCTGTGCGCGGTGATGGGCGGTGACGCGATCTTCGCCGACCTGCTCGAGCACCTGGGTGTCGGCAACGACGAGACCACACCGGACGGCAAGGTCAGCCTGGAGCACCTGGAGTGCAACGCGGCCTGCGACTACGCGCCCGTGGTGATGGTGAACTGGGAGTTCTTCGACAACATGACCCCGCAGTCCGCGCGGGATCTGGTCGACGGGCTGCGCACCGGCGCCGAGGTCACGCCGACCCGCGGCGCGCCGAGACTTTGCACCTGGAAGCAGGCGTCGCGGATTCTGGCCGGCTTCCCCGACGGCCAGGCCGCCGGCGGCCACACCGCCGGTGACCCGAGCCTGGCCGGCCTGCGCAAGGCCAAGGAGCAGGGCTGGACGCCGGACCCGCCGGACTCGGCGAACGGCAGCAACGGAGGACCGCGGTGACGACCATCCTCACCCCCGCGCTCACGGCCTACTGGGACCAGTCCGACTCGTTCACAATGGAGGGGTATCGGCGCGACGGCGGCTACCGGGCGCTGCCCAAGGCCCTGGCCATGTCGCCGGACGAGGTCATCGCGACCGTCAAGGAGTCGGTGCTGCGCGGCCGCGGCGGTGCGGGCTTCCCCACCGGCGTGAAGTGGGGCTTCCTCCCGAAGGGCGACAGCAAGCCGCACTACCTGGTGGTCAACGCGGACGAGTCCGAGCCGGGCGCCTGCAAAGACATCCCGACGATGATGAACAACCCGCAGGTGCTGATCGAGGGCATCGTGATCGCCTCCTACGCGATCCGTGCGAACACGGCGTTCATCTACGTCCGCGGCGAGGTGCTGCAGGTGGTCCGCAGGCTGCAGTACGCGGTCGCGCAGGCCCGCGAGGCGGGCTTTGTGGGCAGCAACATCCTCGGCTCAGGCTTCGACCTGGACATCATCGTGCACACCGGGGCGGGCGCCTACATCTGCGGCGAGGAGACGGCGCTGCTGGACTCGCTGGAGGGGAAACGCGGCCAGCCGCGGCTGAAGCCGCCGTTTCCCGCGGCCTCTGGCGTTTACGCGTGCCCGACGAACGTCAACAACGTGGAGTCGATCGCCAGTGTGCCGTGGATCATCGAGAACGGCGCCAGCGATTTCGCCTCGCTCGGGACCGAAAAGTCCAAGGGATTCGGGATCTTCTCGCTGTCCGGGCACGTCACCACGCCCGGCCAGTATGAGGCGCCGCTCGGCACCACGCTGCGCGAGCTGCTCGGCCTGGCCGGCGGGATCCGCGCCGGGCACCGGCTGAAGTTCTGGACGCCGGGTGGCTCCTCCACCCCGCTGTTCACCGAAAAGCAGCTGGACGTCCCGCTCGACTACGAGTCGGTGGCCGCGGCGGGGTCGATGCTCGGCACCCGCTCGGTCCAGCTGTTTGACGAGACCACCTGCGTGGTCCGGGTGGTGCTCCGGTGGGCCGAGTTCTACGAGCACGAGTCGTGCGGCAAGTGCACGCCGTGCCGCGAGGGCAGCTACTGGGTCGTCCAGTTGCTCGACGACCTGGAGCACGGCAGGGGCAGCGAGGCCGACCTGGACAAGCTGCTCGACATCTGCACCAACATCACCGGCCGGGCGTTCTGCGCCCTTGGCGACTCGATCGAGCCATCGGTGAAGTCGTCGATCGCCTTCTTCCGCGACGAGTACATCGAGCATCTGCGCATTGGCGGCTGCCCGTTCGACCCCGCGGCTTCCACCCTGTTCACCTTGGAGTCCGCCCGATGACAGTACAGGCGAGCCAGGGCGCGGGCGGCGGACAGGTCGCCCGTCCGGCCGACGGCGTGACGGTCACCATCGACGGGTTCGAGATCACCGTCCCCAAGGGGACGCTGGTGATCCGCGCGGCCGAGCAGCTCGGCATCGTGATACCCCGGTTCTGCGAGCACCCGCTGCTGTCCCCGGTCGGGGCCTGCCGCCAGTGCCTGGTGCAGATCGAGGGCCAGCCCAAGCCCCCGGCGTCGTGCACGACCACCTGCACCGACGGCATGGTGGTGCACACCCAGCTGACCTCTGCCGTGGCCGAGAAGGCGCAGCGCGGTGTCATGGAGCAGCTGCTGCTCAACCATCCGCTTGACTGCCCCATGTGCGACAAGGGCGGGGAGTGCCCGCTGCAGAACCAGGCCATGTCGAACGGTCAGGGCGAGACCCGGTTCCACGGCCCCAAGCGCCACTTCCCCAAGCCGATCGCGCTGTCCGCCCAGGTGCTGCTGGACCGGGAGCGGTGCATCCAGTGCACGCGCTGCACCAGGTTCGCCGACGAGATCGCGGGCGAGCCGCTGATCGACCTGTTCGAGCGCGGCCCGCAGGAGCAGATCGGGATCGCCGACGGGGTGCCGTTCGACTCCTACTTCTCCGGCAACACCGTGCAGGTCTGCCCGGTCGGGGCGCTCACCGGCGCCTCGTACCGGTTCCGGGCCCGTCCGTTCGACCTGGTTTCCACGCCAAGCGTGTGCGAGCACTGCGCCGCGGGCTGCCGGCAGCGCACCGACCACCGGCGCGGCGCGGTCACCCGGCGGCTGGCCGGTGACGACCCGCAGGTCAACGAGGAGTGGAACTGCGACAAGGGCCGGTGGGCCTTCACCTACGCCACGCAGCCGAACCGGCTGGTCGGGCCCCTGGTCCGCGATGCCGGGGGTGAGCTGCAGCCAGCCTCCTGGCCGGAGGCGATCGCTGCGGCCGCTGCCGGGCTGGCCGCCGAGCGGGGACGAGCGGGGGTGCTGACCGGCGGGCGGCTCACGCTGGAGGACTCGTACGCCTACGCGAAGTTCGCCCGGCTGGCGCTGGCCAGCAACGACATTGACATGCGGGCCCGCCCGCACTCGGCAGAGGAGACGCAGTTCCTGGCCGGCAGCGTCGCGGGCCAGTCGTCCGGCGTGACCTACGCGAGCCTGGAACGGGCTGGCGCGGTGCTGCTGGCCGGGTTCGAGCCGCAGGACGAGTCGCCGATCCTCTTCCTGAGGCTGCGCAAGGCGGCCAGGTCCCGGGGGCTCGCGGTGTACTCGATCGCCGCGCTGGCCGGTCCCGGGCTGGCGCTGATGTCCGGCACGCTGCTGCCGACCGTGCCCGGCGAGGAAGCCGAGGTGCTTGGCCGGCTGGCCGGCGGCAGCGGCCTGGATGAGGCCGGGGCCGCGGTGGCGCACGCGCTGCGGCAGCCGGGCGCGGTGATCCTGGCCGGCGAGCGGCTGGCCGAGGTCCCCGGTGCGCTGTCCGCAGCGGCCAGGCTGGCTCAGGAGACCGGCGCGAAGCTGGCCTGGGTGCCGCGCCGGGCGGGCGAGCGCGGCGCGGTCGAGGCCGGTGCCCTGCCCACGGTGCTGCCGGGCGGCCGGCCGGTCGCCGACCAGGCGGCCCGGGCCGAGGTGGCGCGGACATGGGGAGTTGCCTCACTGCCGTCCGAGCCGGGCCGTGACACGTCGCAGATCCTCGCGGCCACGGCGGCTCAGGAGATCGGGGCCCTGGTGATCGCCGGTGTCGATCCGGCCGACCTGCCGGACCCGGCGGCGGCCTTCGATGCCCTCGAGGCCGCGCAGTTCGTGGTCAGCCTGGAACTCCGGGTCAGCGCGGTGACCGACCGGGCGGACGTCGTGCTGCCGGTCTCGGCCGTCGCCGAGAAGGCCGGCACGTTCGTGAACTGGGAGGGCAGGCCGGGCTCGTTCGGCGCGGCGCTTGCCGTTCCAGAAGTATGGAGTGATCTCCGGGTGCTCGGCGCGCTCGCGGACGAGATGGACGTGCACCTCGGGCTGCCCGACGCCAACGCCGCCCGGCGTGAGCTCAACGCGCTGGTGCCAGACATCACGTCCAGCTTCCCGGAAACCGCATCGGCCATCCCGACGCGCGGTGCGTCGGCCGCAACGGCCGGCCCGTCAACCCGCCCCACCTCTTCTAACCTCCAGGCAGGCCCGAATCAAGCCTTCCTGGCTACTTGGCACAATCTGCTGGACTCCGGCCGGATGCAGGACGGCGAGCCAAACCTGGCCGCCACCGCCCGCGCCGCGGTCGCGAAGATGTCGGCGGCGACCGCGGCCGAAGCAGGTGTCGGCGATGGCGGTAAGGTCACTGTGGCCACCGAGCGCGGGACCATCACCGTGCCCGCCGAGATCGCGGACATGCCGGACCGGGTGGTCTGGCTGCCCACGAACTCGGCTGGCTGCGCGGTGCGCGGCAGCCTCGGCGCTGGCCACGGAAGCCTCGTAACCGTGAGGAGCGCCACATGACCGGCCTTGCCCTTCGGGCGGGTGCGCCGGGCCCCACCTTCCCGACGCTGTCCGACTTCGGGCACGACCCGTGGTGGCTGGTCATCATCAAGGTGCTCGCGGTCTTCCTGTTCCTCCTGCTCGGCACCTTGTTCTCGATCTGGGCCGAGCGGCGGATCCTCGGCTATATGCAGTCCCGGCCGGGGCCGAACCGGGCCGGGCCGTTCGGTTTGCTGCAGTCGCTGATGGACGGCATCAAGCTGGCGCTTCAGGAGGACATCGTCCCCCGCGGCGTCGACAAGGTGCTGTTCTGGACCGCGCCGGCGATCTCGGTGATCCCCGCGTTCATCAGCATCGCGATCATCCCGTTCGGGCCCATGGTCTCGATCTTCGGGGTACGCACCCCGCTGCAGGTCACGGACCTGCCGGTGGCTGTGCTGCTGGTGCTCGCGATGAGCTCGATGAGCGTCTACGGGATCGTGCTGGCCGGCTGGTCGTCGACCTCTCCTTACCCGCTGCTCGGCGGGCTCAGGTCGTCCGCCCAGGTGATCAGCTACGAGATCGCGATGGGACTGTCGTTCGTCCCGGTCTTCCTCTACTCCGGATCGCTGTCGACCAGCGCGATCGTGTCCGCCCAGGCGCACGGGACCGAGTTCCACTGGTTCGGCGCCGGGCTGCACTACCCGTCCTGGTTCGCCGTGCTGCTGCTGCCGTCGTTCGTGATCTACCTGATCACGATGGTCGGCGAGACGAACCGGCTGCCGTTCGACCTGCCCGAGGGCGAGGGAGAGCTGGTGGGCGGCTACCACACCGAGTACTCGTCGCTCAAGTTCGCGATGACCCAGCTCGCCGAGTACTGCAGTGTGATCACCGTCTCCGCGCTGGCGATCACGCTGTTCCTCGGCGGCTGGCAGGCGCCGTGGCCGATCTCGGTGTGGTCGGGCGCCAACACCGGCTGGTGGCCGCTGCTGTGGTTCGTGGGCAAGGTCAGCGTGTTCGTGTTCGTCTTCTTCTGGCTCCGCGCCTCACTGCCCCGGATCCGGTACGACCAGCTCATGCGGCTGGGCTGGAAGGTGCTGATCCCCTCCGCGCTCGGCTGGACGCTGATGATCGCGACCATCCGGGTGTGGCGCCGCCAGGGCGGGAGCACCGGCGTCTACATCGTCGCCGGCGCGATCGTCGTGGTGCTGCTGCTGCTCGCGTGGGCCTGGGACAGTTCGGCGGCCAAGCGTGCCCAGGCGGCCGAGGAACTCGACGAGGCCGATGCGTCGGCCGAGGCCGAAGCCGGGGCGTTCCCGGTCCCGCCCATGGACCTGCCGCACTATCACGGGGTTGGCGTCCACCCGGAGGGGTCCGCCCCGGACCAGCCCGCAGCCACCGAAGCCGCCGCAGCAAAGGAGGTCACCGGTGCCTGACTTCCTCAACTCGATCAAAGGGTTCGGCATCACGTTCCGGCAGATGTTCCGGCCCATCGACACCGTGCAGTACCCGGAGGAGAAGAAGCCGACCGCTCCGCGGTTCCACGGCCGGCATCAGCTGAATCGCTGGCCGGACGGGCTGGAGAAGTGCATCGGGTGCGAGCTGTGCGCCTGGGCCTGCCCGGCCGACGCCATCTACGTCGAGGGCGCGGACAACACCGAGGAGGAGCGCTACTCGCCCGGTGAGCGGTACGGCCGCGTCTACCAGATCAACTACCTGCGCTGCATCCTCTGCGGGCTGTGCATCGAGGCGTGCCCGACCCGCGCGCTGACGATGACCAACGAGTACGAGCTCGCCGACGACAGCAGAGAGGCTCTGATCTGGACCAAGGAGCAGCTCGTCGCGCCGTTGCAGCCGGGCATGGAGGCCCCGCCGCATCCGATGCGCCTCGGCGAGACCGAACAGGACTACTACCTGCTCGGCACGTCCGGGATCGCGGGTAACCCGAACATCGCCGAAGAGGGCCGCCTCGGAACGGACGAGGAACGATGAAGCCCGGCATGGTGCTCGCCGTTGGCATGGCACAGGAAACCCAGAGCCTCGCGTTCTGGGTGCTGGCCGTGGTGGCCGTGGCGGCCGCGCTGGGCATGGTCCTGGCCCGGCGGGCGGTGCACTGCGCCGTGCTGCTCGCCGTCGTCATGCTGTCGCTCGCGGTCCTGTACGCGATGCTCGGCGCGCCGTTCCTGGCGTTCGTCCAGGTGATCGTCTACACCGGCGCGGTGCTGATGCTGTTCCTGTTCGTGCTCATGATCGTTGGGGTGCACTCGGCTGACTCGCTCGTGGAGACGATCAGGGGCCAGCGGTTCGCCGCAATCCTGGTCGCGATCGGGATGCTGGTCCTGCTGTGCCTGATCATCGGGAACGCGGCGATCGGCCCGTCGGCACCGTCGAGCGCCAGCTACTCCTCCGGGAACCTGCAGGGCCTCGCCACGCTCATCTTCACGACGTATGTGTTCCCGTTCGAAGTCACCAGCGCGCTGCTGATCACGGCGGCGCTCGGCGCGATGGTGCTGGCCCACCGGGAGCGGACCACCCCCAAGCCGACCCAGCGCGAGCTGGCCAGGCAGCGGGTGCTGAGCGGGCGGGCGGCCCCGCTGCCCGGCCCGGGCGTCTACGCCCGGCACAACGCGGTCGACATGCCGGCCCTGCTGCCCGACGGGTCGCCGTCCACGTTGTCCGTCAACCCGGTGATCGCCCGCCGGGTCGAGCTGGGCACCGGCGAGTTCCCCACTCCGCCGTCGGAGACCCTCAGCTCCGGCGAGGTGGTGGCCTCCGACGACGAGGACGGGCGTCCCGGTGATCAGCCGAGCGCGGACGACGAGCATGAGGGGGCGCGATGGTAAGCCCGGCGCACTTCGTCGCGCTATCGGTGATTCTCTTTGTGATCGGCGCCGTGGGCGTGCTGGCCCGCAGGAACGCGATCATCATCTTCATGTGCGTGGAGCTGATGCTGAACGCGGTCAACCTGGCCTTCGTCGCGTTCGCACGGATGCACGGCAACCTGAACGGGCAGGTCATCGCGTTCTTCGTGATGGTGATCGCGGCTGCGGAGGTCGTCGTCGGACTGGCGATCCTGACGTCGATCTTCCGGTCCCGCAGATCCGCGTCCGTGGACGACGCGAACCTGCTGAAGTACTAACTACCTGCAGTACTGACCAGAAAGGGTAGCCAGTGACGGGCTCTGTCGCGGGCGCGCCGTCGGCCGCGGCCATGCACACCGTGGCCGCCGTCGGCGTCCAGCGCGCTGCATGGCTGCTGCTGGTCTTCCCGATAGCGGGAGCGATAATCCTGCTGTTCGGCGGGAAGCGCAGCAACTCCTGGGGGCACCTGGTCGGCGTGGCCATGCCGGTCGCGAGCTTCGTGTACGGGCTGATCGCGTTCATCGCGATGCTGAGCTACCCGGCCAGCCAGCGCAGCAGGGACCTGCACCTGTACTCGTGGATACCGGTCGGCGGCTTCAAGGTCAGCATCGGCCTGCTGCTCGACCCGCTGTCGATCTGTTTCGTGCTGCTGATCACCGGGGTCGGCTCGCTGATCTTCATCTTCGCGGTCGGCTACATGGCGAACGACCCGGAGCGGCGGCGTTTCTTCGGGTACATGAACCTGTTCCTGGCGGCGATGCTGCTGCTCGTCCTCGCCGACAACTACCTCGGCCTGTACGCGGGGTGGGAGGGCGTCGGCCTCGCCTCGTACCTGCTCATCGGGTTCTGGCAGTTCAAGCCGGCGGCCGCGACCGCCGCGAAGAAGGCCTTCATCGCCAACCGGGTCGGTGACGCCGGCCTGTCCCTGGCCATCATGCTGATGTTCGCCCAGTTCGGCACCGTGACGTTCGCGGGCGTGTTTGGCGCGGTGCACGGTGCAAGCAAGGGCGTGGTGACCGCGCTCGGGCTGCTGCTGCTGCTCGGGGCGTGCGGCAAGTCTGCCCAGTTGCCGTTGCAGTCCTGGCTGCTCGACGCCATGGAAGGCCCGACCCCGGTGTCGGCGCTGATCCACGCGGCCACCATGGTCACCGCCGGCGTCTACCTGATCGTCCGGTCCAACCCGATCTTCAACTTGTCCCCGGACGCCCGGCTGGCCGTGGCGATCGTGGGCGCCGCCACGCTGCTGTTCGGCGCGATCATCGGCTGCGCCAAGGACGACATCAAGAAGGCGCTGGCCGGATCCACGATGAGCCAGATCGGGTACATGATGCTCGCCGCCGGGCTCGGCCCGGCCGGGTACGCGTTCGCGATCGCGCACCTGCTGGCGCACGGCTTCTTCAAGGCCGGGCTGTTCCTCGGCGCCGGGTCGGTGAAGCACGAGATGGACGACGAGGTGGACATGCGCCGCTTCGGCGGGCTGCGCAAGGTCATGCCGATCACGTTCGTCACGTTCTTGTTCGGCTATCTCGCGATCATAGGCGTCCCCCCGTTCTCCGGCTTCTTCACCAAGGACCCGATCATCGAGGCCGCGTTCGACAAGGGCGGGACCTCGGGGGCCATCCTCGGCACCGCGGCGCTGATCGGCGCCGGCATCACCGCGTTCTACATGACCCGGGTGATGTTCATGACGTTCACCGGGGAGCGCCGCTGGGACGACAAGGTGCACCCGCACGAGGCGCCCCCGGTGATGACCTCGCCCATGATCGTGCTCGCGCTCGGCTCGCTGGCCGCCGGCGGGCTGCTGATCGTCGACAACCGGCTGGTCAACTTCCTGGCCCCGGTGGTCGGCTCGCCGCCGACGTCGCACGGGTTCTTCACCCCGGTCAGCGGCGGCGCTCTCGCGCTGGTCATCGTCGGGGCCGCGATCGCCTGGGCCATGTACGGGCGGCGCGAGGTCCCGGTCACGGCTCCGGCGGGCAGCCCGCTGACGGTCGCCGCGCGCAAGGAGCTGTACGGCAACGCGATCAATGAGTCGCTGCTGATGCGGCCGGGCCAGTGGCTGACCCGGCTTTCGGTGTACTTCGACAACCGGGGCGTGGACGGACTGGTCAATACCCTGGCCGCCGCGTTGGGCGGCACGTCCGGGCGGGTGCGCAGGATCGAGAACGGCTTCGTCCGGTCTTATGCGCTGCTGATGTTCCTTGGCGCGGCGCTGCTCGTGGGCGCGCTGCTTCTGGTGAGGATCTAGATGAGCACATTCCCCTGGCTGACCGTCATCGGCGCGATCCCGCTGGTCGGGGCCATCGCGGTCGCGCTGACGCCCGGCCAGTCCGCACCGGGCGGGGAAGCGGACCGCCGGGCCCGGGCCAGGCTGGTCAAGGTGCTGACCCTGGGCTTCACGCTCGTCACGCTCGCGATGACGATCGCGATGGCCACGCAGTTCAAGACCAACGGCCCGACCTTCCAGTTCAACCAGACCTATCAGTGGATACCGCAGTTCGGCGTGCACTACGCGGTCGGCGTGGACGGCATCGCGCTGGTCCTGCTCCTGATGACCGTGGTGCTCATGCCCGTGGTCGTCCTCGCCTCGTGGAACGACGCCGAGGGCGAGGGGAACCCGGCGGGCGAGCCGCCGCCGAAGCGCAGCGTGAAGACCTACTTCGTGCTGATGCTCGTGCTCGAGACCATGATGATCGGCGTCTTCGCCGCCACCGACATCTTCCTGTTCTACGTGTTCTTCGAGGCCATGCTGATCCCGATGTACTTCATGATCGGGAGCTACGGCGTCGGCCAGCGCCAGTACGCGGCGGTCAAGTTCCTGCTGTACAGCCTGTTCGGCGGGCTGCTCATGCTGGTCGCGGTCATCGCGCTCTACGTGTACTCGGCGCAGCACGGGCACCAGGGCACGTTCCTGTTCAGCCAGCTGGTGCACGTGTCGCTGAGCACGACCACCCAGAAGTGGCTGTTCCTCGGCTTCTTCGTGGCGTTCGCGATCAAGGCGCCGGTCTGGCCGTTCCACACCTGGCTGCCGGACGCGGCCACCGCCGCGCAGCCGGGAGCCGCCGTGGTGCTGGTCGGTGTGCTGGACAAGGTTGGCACCTTCGGCATGATCCGCTATTGCCTGGAGCTGTTCCCGGCCGGGGCGCACTACTTCACGCCGCTGGTCCTCGTGCTCTCGGTGGTCGGGATCCTGTATGGCGCGATCGTCGCGATCGGCCAGCGGGACCTGAAGCGGCTGATCGCGTACACGTCGGTGTCCCACATGGGCCTGATCACGCTGGGCATCTTCGCGATGACCAGCGAGGGCCAGGCGGGCGGCGTCTTCTACATGGTGAACCACGGCTTCGCCACCGGGGCGCTGTTCCTCATCGCCGGGTTCATGATCGCGCGTCGGCGCTCGCAGCTGATCGCCGATTACGGCGGCGTGCAGAAGGTGGCGCCGGTGCTCGCCGGGCTGTTCCTGATCGCCGGCCTGGCGGGCCTGTCCCTCCCCGGCCTGTCCACGTTCGTCAGCGAGTTCCTGGTCCTGGTCGGCACCTTCACCCGCTACGAGGTGTACGCGATCCTGGCAACGGTCGGCATCATCCTGGCCGCGATCTACATCCTGTGGATGTACCAGCGCACGATGACCGGGCCGGTCCGCGACGAGGTGGCGGGCATGCCAGACCTGAATGCGCGCGAGCTGTGGGCCGTCGGCCCGCTGATCGCGCTCGTCATCGTGCTCGGCGTGTACCCCAAGCCGGTCCTCGACATCATCAACCCCGCGGTCCACCAGACGCTGGTCCAGGTGCACTCCAGCGACCCGGCTCCCCCGCACCCGGGGACTACCAGCGCGCTCACCCAGAGGAGCTCCCCGTGACCGGCAGCCTGGCCGCGGCGGCCCCGACGATCGCTACGCCGCACATCGAGTACGGCCAGCTCTCGCCGATGCTGCTGGTGTTCGCGGTGGCCATCGTCGGGGTCCTGGTCGAGGCGTTCGTGCCCAGGGTGGCGCGCCGCACGATCCACCTCGCGCTGTCCCTCGGCGGCCTGGCCGGCGCGTTCGTGCTGACGATCGTGGTGGCCACCACGAGCTCGATCTTCCACAACGGAAGCCCGGGCCACATCGCCGCGGTGGGCGCGGTCGCCGTGGACCGGCCCACCCTGTTCATTCAGGGCACGATCCTGGTGCTGGCGTTCATCAGCGTGCTGCTGATCGCCGAGTCCTCGCATGACGTCAGCCCGTTCGCCGCGCAGGCCGCCGCGGTGCCCGGCAGCGCCGAGGAGCGCGAGAGCCTGCTGGCCGGGATCGCGCACACCGAGGTGTACCCGCTGGTGCTGTTCGCCGTCGGCGGGATGCTGCTGTTCCCCGCGAGCAACGACCTGCTCACCATGTTCGTCGCGCTCGAGGTGCTGTCGCTGCCGCTGTACCTGCTCTGCGGCCTGGCCAGGCGGCGCAGGCTGCTGTCGCAGGAAGCGGCGATGAAGTACTTCCTGCTCGGCGCGTTCTCTTCGGCGTTCTTCCTGTTCGGCGTCGCGATGCTGTACGGCTTTGCGGGCTCGGTGCAGCTTGCGGCCATCGCGTCGGCTGCTTCCTCCAACACCAGCAGCCTGACGCTGCTCTATGCCGGCATCGCGCTGGTCGGGCTCGGCCTGTTCTTCAAGATCGGCGCCGTTCCGTTCCAGAGCTGGAAGCCCGACGTGTACCAGGGCGCGCCGACGCCGGTAACCGCGCTGATGGCCTCGTGCACGCTGGTGTCGGCGTTCGGTGCCCTGCTGCGCGTCTTCTACGTGGCGTTCGGGCAGCTGAGCTGGAGCTGGCGGCCGGCGATGATCGGCATCGCGATCCTGACCATGCTGGTCGGCTCGATCGTCGCGATCACCCAGACCGACGTGAAGCGGCTGCTCGCCTACTCCTCGATCGCGCAGGCCGGATACGTCCTCACCGGTGTGGTCGCGGCGAGCACGGCCGGCCTGTCCAGCAGCCTGTTCTACCTGGCCGCGTACGGGGTGGCGGTCATCGGCGCGTTCGCCGTGGTGACGCTGGTGCGCGACCAGGCGGGCGAGGCGGCGCACCTGTCCCGCTGGGCCGGGCTGGGCAAGCGGTCGCCGCTGGTTGCCGGGGTCTTCGCGTTCTTTCTGATCACGTTCGCCGGCATCCCGCTCACCAGCGGCTTCACCGGGAAGTTCGCGGTCTTCCAGGCGGCGATCCGCGGCGGCGCGCTGTCGCTCGTCATCGTCGGCGTGCTGAGCAGCGCGATCCTGGCGTTCCCCTACGTCAGGGTCATCGTGCTGATGTTCTTCAGCGAGCCGGTGCCGGATGGCCCGGCGGTGGTGCGGCCCAGCGCCTTCACCGGAGTGGCCGTGGCCGTCGGGGTCGTGGTGACGCTGGTGCTTGGCATCGCGCCGGAGCCGCTGCTCAGCCTCGCAAATCATGCGGCATCCCAGCTTTTTGTCCGCTGAGTCCCCTTTTGCCCTGCGGCATCGCACCCCCCACCCACCTCCCCGCCCCTCTCCATTTCCGTTCATGGGCTGGGATGTGGTTGGTGTTCGCGAATGGCGCGACGGGCATACCTCGGATTACGCTGCCTTGCACATATCGTGGGGGTGCTCTTGCGCTTGTCCGCTGACGGCTGGTTTGCGGTCGGTGCCGGAGCGCCGCCTCCGAGGGAGTCCGATTGAGCACCCCAGTCACCATGGAGCTGCCAGACGCCGCGCTGGCGGCCGACGTCGTTGACGGCCTGGCACAGGTCGAGGATGGCCTGCGCGAGGCGGCCCGCGCCGATCACGGCCTGCTGGCGCAGACCGCCGGGTACGGGATCGAGGCCGGGGGCAAGCGGTTCCGCGCCACTCTGGTGCTGCTCGCGGCCCAGTTCGGCAACTCGCGGGACCCGCGGATCGTGCCCGCGGCGGTCGCCATCGAGCTGACCCACCTCGCGACCCTCTATCACGACGACGTGATGGACGAGGCGGCCGTCCGCCGCGGCCTGCCGAGCGCCAACGCCCGCTGGGACAACTCGGTCGCGATCCTGGCTGGCGACTTCCTGTTCGCCCGGGCGTCGCTGATCCTGGCCGGCCTGGGCCCCGATGCGGTCAGGATCCAGGCCGAGACCTTTGCGCGTCTGGTGGCCGGCCAGATCGCCGAGACCATCGGCCCGCAGCCCGGAGAGGACCCGCTGAAGCACTACCTTGGTGTGATCACGGAGAAGACGGCGTCGCTGATCGCCACCTCCGGCCGGTTCGGCGCCATGTTCTCCGGCGCGCCCGAGAGCGTCGCGGCGCACCTCACGCCCGCCTGCGAGGCGCTCGGCATCGCATACCAGCTGTGCGACGACATCCTGGACGTGGCGAGCGAATCCGAGCAGTCGGGCAAGACGCCAGGCACCGACCTGCGGGAGGGCGTGCCGACGCTGCCGACCGTGCACGCGCTGCGCTCGGCGGGTCCCGGCGATGCCCGGCTGGTGGAGTTGCTGAGCCGCGGTGAGCTGACCGACCCCACACTGCACGCCGAGGCGCTCGCGCTGCTGCGTGCTCACCCAGCCATGGAGATGGCACGCTCCGATACCCGGCGGTGGGCCGAGCGGGCACGCAACGAGATTCTCGCGCTGCCCGACGTGCCCGCCAGAGCCGCGTTCGAGGCACTCTGCGAATACGTGGTAGAGCGCACGGGCTGACGGAGCGGCCGGATATGAAGGGTTCGTCCTGGTGCCGATGAGCGCTGCTGCGGCGCCGAAGCTGCTCGCGATCAGCGACCTGCACGTGGGGTATCCCGAGAACCGCGAGATCCTCGAGAAACTCCGTCCGGAGTCGGACGCAGACTGGCTGCTGGTGGCAGGAGACGTCGGCGAGATCTTCGCCGATATCGAGTGGGCACTGGGCGTCCTCAAGGACCGATTTGCCACCGTGGTGTGGGCCCCCGGCAACCACGAACTGTGGACGCACCGGAGAGACCCGGCACTATTCCGCGGAGAGGAGCGCTATTTCCGTCTGCTGGAAGTGTGCCGCCGCTTGGGCGTTCTGACCCCTGAGGACCCGTACCAGGTCTGGGAAGGTCCTGGCGGCCCCGCCATTATTGCCCCCCTGTTCTTGCTGTACGACTACAGCTTCCTGCCCGCCGGCGCGCTGACGAAGGCAGAGGGGCTCGCCCGTGCCTACGAGACCGGGGTCGTGTGCTCCGACGAAACACTGTTGCACCCCGATCCCTACCCGAGCCGGGAGGCCTGGTGCTGGGCGAGGATCGCCAAGACCGAGCAGCGCCTGGCGGAATGCAACCCGGATCTTCCGGTAATCTTCGTGAACCATTACCCGCTCGTCCGTGAGCCCACCGAGGTACTGCGCTACCCGCAATTTGCCCAGTGGTGCGGGACGACGCGCACCGGTGACTGGCACCGCAGGTACAACGCCGCCGTGGTCGTCTACGGTCATCTGCACATTCCAAGGACGACCTGGCATGACGGGGTGCGGTTCGAGGAGGTCTCGATCGGCTACCCGAGAGAGTGGAAGGTACGGGCGTCCGGCCCCGGCGCCCTTCGGCAGATCCTCCCGTTATGCCCGGCGGGACCGGCTCGGGGTCCGATATTACTTATAGGGGTTGACTCACCCATAAAGTACGGTTAGCCTGGCTTTTCCGTGCTAGTCCGATAAGACCTGCCTTGAATGGCATTCCCCGTTATCTGAGTTTCAGAGATGATGCGCAAATGGGTTATGAATTTACTTTGTTTCTTAGCCGGGAGATAACCGACGATGAATCTGCGGCCCTGCAAACGGCGGGCTGCGCCGGGGCGGCGATCACGACCGATTCATACATGGCCAACTCGGTGACACGGCTTGACTTCGACACGAGCGAGGCGCCGACTCTCGCCGAGGCAATACAGTCGGCGCTCGACTCGGTGAAGACGGTTCCCGATCTGACCGTCGCAAGCCTCGAAGTCCCGCCGCAGCCCAATGGCGAGACGGATGCCGAGGCAGCCGGGTCAGCCTCCTCGGGCGATCCTGCGGAGCCCGCCAGCTAACACCGCTGCCGATCGGCGCGCTAGCATGCACCTCGATGACAACCTCTGTGCGCGCAGCGAACAACGCCGCCGGAGCTGATCCGCTTGCGAGGCAGGGCGGGGCGGCCGCAAGGAACGGTGACTTCGTCCAGTCGCTGGACCGCGGGCTGGCGGTGATCCGGGCGTTCGGGCCGGACCGAGAGCGGCTGAGCCTGAGCGAGGTGGCCAAGGCGACGGGCCTGACCAGGGCGGCGGCGCGCCGGTTCCTGCTGACCCTGGTCAAGCTCGGTTACGTCCGCAACGACGGCCGGGAGTTCTCGCTGCGGCCGCGGGTGCTCGAGCTCGGGTACGCCTACCTGTCCGGGCTGGCGCTGCCGGAGGTGGCCGCGCCGCACCTGGAGGAACTCGTCGCCCGGCTGCATGAGTCCTCGTCGATCTCGGTTCTCGATGGTCACCAGATCGTCTATGTAGCCCGCGTGCCCACCAAGCGCATCATGACCGTGGCGATCTCGGTGGGAACCCGGTTCCCCGCCTACGCCACGTCGATGGGGCGGGTGCTGCTCGCGGCGCTGACCGATGACGAACTCGACCGGTACCTCGCCGAGGCCACGTTCGAGCGGCTCACCGCGCGGACCGTCACCAACCCGGACCGGCTCGCCGCGATCGTCCGCGAGGTGGCACGCCAGGGATACTCGATCGTCGACCAGGAACTCGAAGAGGGCCTGCGCGCGGTCGCCGCCCCGATCCACGGCGCCGCCAATGTCGGGACCGCGGCCATCAACGTGTCTGCCCATGCCAGCCGGGTGAGCATGGTCGCGATGCGGGGACGGATCCTGCCCGCGCTGCTGGAGACGGCACGCCAGATAGAGGCCGACCTGCACGCCCAGTCGTCGCCCTGAGCTATCACCCGTTACGGGCGTCCCGGGCGCGCCGGTTCGCGGCGTCGCCGGTTCGCAGCCAGAACCCGACCGGGAACAGCCGGATGTTCAGGCGATCGTCGATCAGCCCCCACAGCCCGCGGCGGGCGAACAGGGCCACGATGATCGCGACCAGGCCCAGGATGATCAGGTACCAGGCGTTGTACGAGGCGAGCGTCTGCTGCAGCACCATATAGACCACGGTGCCGATGATCGGTCCTTCGATCGTGCCGAGGCCGCCGATGATGACCGCGAACGCCATCTCCGCGGTCCACTGCACGCTGAACACCGCGCTCGGCTGCACCTGGAGCTGGCTGATCGCCAGCACCCCACCCGCGGCGCCGCAGCCCACCCCGGCCACCACGAACACCAGCATCCGCGCCAGGCCGACCCGCGCCCCAGAGCTGCGCGCGGCGACCTCGTCGTCGCGGACGGCGGTGAGCACCAGGCCGATCCGGCCGCGGAGCAGCAGGTAGGTGCCGACCAGCGCCAGCACCGTGACCGCCAGCCCGGCCCAGTAGGTGTAAGCGGTGAGCAGCGTCGGCTCCATCCCGGAAAACCCGGGCAGCGGCAAGCCGGTCCCGCCGCCGATCGAGGAGAACTTCTCGATGACCAGCATGATGGTCGCGGCGAGCACCCACGTCGCGATCGCGAAGTACCCGCTGCGCAGCCGGGAGACCAGCCACCACAGCGGAAGCGCCGCGATCCCGCTGGCGATCGCGGCGACAGGGAGGGCGGCGAACGGCGAGAGGCCATGGAGGGCGAGGATCAGCACGAAGTACGCGCCGAGCCCGACGAAGGCCTGCTGCCCCACGGACACCAGCCCCGCGTATCCCGCCAGCAGGTTCCACATGCTCGCGAGCGTGAGCACGATGAACCCCTGCACCATGATCGCGGTGGTGCCCGAGTAGACGATGTACGGGAAGAAAGCGAGCACGACCACGACGACCAGCGCGACCGCTCCAGTCCAGGCGACGTTTCGCTGCGACCGGGTGACCCTGAAGTTGCCGGCCTGCCGGGCGGTGGGTTCGGTGACCAGGCTCACGACTGCACCCCCCGGGAGATCAGGCCCTGCGGGCGCAGTACGAGCACGACGAGGAACACGATGTAGCCGGCGAGGAGCTCGTCGGAGATGTTGATCTGGGCGCCGATCTGCTGCGCCACGCCGAGCACCACGCCGCCGACCAGCGTGCCCCACAGCGAGCCGAGCCCGCCGATCACCACCGCCGCGAACGCAAACAGCAGGATCGTGTCGGTACCGGTCGTGGGGTCGAGGTCGGAGTACATGCCGAAGGCGATGCCGCCGAGCGCCACGGTGGCGAACGCGACGGCCGCCGCGATGCCAAACACGTGCCGGTAGTCGGCCCCGGCAAGCTGCGCCGCCTCCTTGTCGTCGGCCACCGCGCGGATCAGGCGGCCGTACTTGGACCGGGAGAGGAAGTACTGCAGCCCGAGCAGCACCGCCACCGCGACGGCGAAGATGAGCAGCAGGAGGTAGGCGATCGAGATCTGCGAGCCGATGGTGAAGGCGCCGGTCACCAGGGCCAGGCTGGCCCCGATCCCGCGGGAGTTGGCGGTGAAGAACTGGAGCAGGCCGTTCTCGATCACGACCGACAGGCCGAAGGTGACCAGCAGCGTGGTGAGCACGCTGCGGTCCAGCGCGGTCTGGAGGACAGTGCGCTGCAGCACGTAGCCGAGCAGCGCCATGATCGGCACCACGATGACGAAGGACCAGAGCACCGGGACGTGGGTGACCGCGATGATGCCGATCGCGAGGTAGCCCGCGACAACGGCGAGGTCGCCGTGCGCCAGGTTCACGACCTTCATCACCCCGAACATCAGCGAGAGCCCGCAGGCGAACAGCGCATACAGCCCGCCGGTCAGCACGCCCTGGATGATGGCGTTTACCCAGGCCACTACCCTTCACTCCCTTCGCCGGGCTGGCTGGCCGTTGCCGCGCCAGCGAGGCCGAAGTACGCCGCCTCGACCTGGTCAGCGGTGACGTCGGCCGGCTCGCCTTCCAGGGTGGTCCGGCCCTCCAGCAGGCACTGGATGTGTGAGGCCACCCGCAGGGCCTGGCTCACGTCCTGCTCGACGAGCAGCACGGTGAGGCCCGTCCCCAGGATCTGCGGCAGCATGCCGTAGATGCGCTGCACGACCACCGGGGCCAGGCCGAGCGACAACTCGTCTAGCATCAGCACGCGGGGGTTCGCGACCAGCGCGCGGCCGATGGCGACGGCCTGTTGCTCACCGCCGGACAGCTGGGCGGTGGGCTGGTTGCGGCGTTCTCGCATCCAGCCGAACATCTCATATACCCGCTCGATGGTCCACGGACCCGGACGCGCGTACGTGGCGCCGACCTTGAGGTTCTCCTCGACCGACAGCGACCCGAACAGCCGCCGGCCTTCCGGCACCATGACGATCCCCTGCGTGGCCCGCCGCTCGGGCCGCAGCCCGGTCACGTCCTTGCCGTCGTACCGGATCGAGCCGGACGTCGGGTGGTGCAGGCCGGCGATCGTGCGCAGCAGCGTGGACTTGCCCGCGCCGTTGGCCCCGATGATCGCGTAGACCTCGCCGGGGAGCACCCGCAGCGAGACCGCGTCGAGGGCCCTGAGCTGCCCGTGGTGCACGACCAGGTCGCGGACCTCAAGCACTGGCGTGCCGTCGCCGGGCGCGGCGCCCTGGTCGCTCCCGCCGA
>Ga0209420_1000535_pt1 | contig 19695 bp, 14 predicted proteins | sample BlaSpr_A8_OM1_O1_FD_187972 | JGI IMG/M metagenome (GOLD analysis project Ga0209420, IMG submission 187972) | Forest soil microbial communities from Thunder Bay, Ontario, Canada - Black Spruce, Ontario site 2_A8_OM1_O1 (SPAdes) (version 2) | ecosystem: Environmental > Terrestrial > Soil > Boreal... | reverse complement strand
CCCTGAGCACGGTCCCCGCCGCCTCCAATCGCAGCAGCGCGTGGTCAATATCTGCTTCGCTCGCGCCCAGCAAATCGGCAAGAGAGGCCGCGGTCGCCGGCCCAATATGCGCCATCCACCCGCTCACCAGCATTCGAAACGCATCCTCGCGCGCCGGCGCTAGCGGTTCCACGTTAGGAAGCGCCGATTCGAATTGCGCGTCCGGAAAAAGAACCTGGAAAGATTTGGCGCGTTCCGCAGCCACCCAATAGTTTCGCCCTGCCAGCGTGGCCCGCCCGGCGCGATGCGCTGCGGCCAATGCTCGCAAATGTTGCAGCCAGATATGATCTGATTCCTTCGAAGGGGTGGCGCTCTCCGATAGCAATGCTTGCGACGGCATCACGAGTACGCCGGGCGCAGGAGCGGCCGGCTCCGCGATTTTCAACGACATCGCCCCCTCTGGCAGCGCGATCCACGTTTCCAGCACATCGTGCATCTCATCGGCGTCGCGCACGTCAGGCCAAGCTTCGGCGCGAACCTCGGCGATGGCCGCCGGATCGAGCCTCCCCACTTCCGTCAGCACAGCTTCCGGCAGCGTGCGCCGCATTTCCACCGCGCGGGCACGGCGCTCTTCGAGCGGCGCATCATCCAGGTAGGCGTAGGGATTGGCGTTTATGATTTCATGCGAGAATTGTGAGGGAACCGGCGTATCCACGGCCACGCAGCGAATCGATCCGTTCGAAATTCCATCCAACACACCGCGCAGCCCGTCGATATCCATGGCCTCAGTCAACGAGTCTTTCATCGCCTCGCGAACGAGCGGATGATCCGGGATGGTGATATCGCCTTCGATATTTTCCTGGCACGCCAGCGCCTCAGGAAAAACCGAAGCCAGCAGGTCGTCCGAGCGCATGCGCTGGATCTGCGGTGGCACTTTCTTGCCACCCATGAAGCGCAACAATGCTAAGGCGCGATTTGCCGTCCACCGCCAGCGTGTGCCAAAAATCGGTGACGCCAGCACCGCTTGCTCGAGGACTTCCTGTACCGTCGCCGTATGGAGAAAATTGAATACGTCCGCGAGCGGAAAACTATGCTGATCGCTTAAGGAAATGTTCAATCCATTGTCGGTTGCGGCCGCCTGCAATTCGAAATTGAACGAGCGGCAAAAGCGCTTGCGCAGTGATAATCCCCAAGCCTTATTGATCCGCGCTCCAAACGGCGCGTGGATCACCAGTTGCATGCCGCCGCCCTCATCGAAGAAACGCTCGGCTACGATCGTGCGCTGGGTGGGCACCGCGCCCAATACCGCGCGGCCTGCGATCACATATTCCACCGCTTGCTCGGCGCCCGCCTCGTCCAAACCGCAAGTTTGCTTCAGCCATTCGACCGCAGCGACAACATCGGTGGGCTTTTCCGGCCGAATGCCCGGAGAGACGTTCGCCGTTAGCGAACTGACTTTCTCGCGCACGGCCGCAATTTCCTCGGATAGCTCGATCGTGCGGCCGGGCGCCTCGCCACGCCAAAACGGAATATTCGGAGCCGCCCCATGCGCATCCTCTACGAGGACCGACCCGCCACGTACGCCGCGAATTCTCCAGGAAGTGTTTCCCAGCAGCATGATGTCGCCGCGTAAACTTTCCACGGCGAAATCCTCATCCACCGTGCCGATGGTGATGCCTTCCGGCTGCTGGATCACGCTATAGAGCGCATTGTCGGGAATCGCGCCGCCGCTCGTGATCGCTGCCAGCCGCGCTCCGCGCCTTCCGCGCAGCACGCCATTCACTCGGTCTCGATGCAAATAGGCGCTGTAGCGTCCGCGCCGCGCTGCAATGCCCTCGGACAACATCTCGATAATGGCTTCGAAATCCGCGCGCGAAAGCTGGCGATAGGAATAGGCGCGCCGCACCAGCGCAAACAAATCCTCTTCTTTCCATTCCTCCGCCGAGCACATGGCCACAATTTGCTGTGAAAGTACGTCCAGCGGAGCCGCCGGGATTTCAATGCGATCGAGATCGCCGCGCCGGATCGCGCTCACCAACGCCGCGCATTCGATCAGTTCGTCGCGCGTGGTGGCAAAGATGCGGCCTTTGGGCCGCGCGCCGCGCCAGTGGCCCGCCCGGCCGATTCGTTGCAACGCCACGGCGATGGCGCGCGGCGATCCGATCTGGCAGACCAGATCGACTGTGCCAATATCAATTCCCAGTTCGAGTGACGCTGTGGCAACCAGCGTTCGCAATTCACCGTTCTTCAGCTTCCCTTCCACCGCCAGCCGCCGCTGCCGCGAAAGGCTGCCGTGATGCGAAGCGACCGCCTCTTCTCCAAGAATGTGCGCCAGATTGTGCGCCACGCGCTCCGCCAGACGGCGGGTATTCACAAAAATCAGCGTCGAGCGATGCTGTCCGATCAACTCCGCGAGGCGTTCGTAGATTTCCTCCCACATCTCATTCGAAGCCACGGGGCCCAGTTCGCTTGCCGGCACCTCGACGGCGAGATCGAGTTCACGTCGGGGGGCAATCTGCACGATCACAGGTTCCGGGCGCTCGCTTCCGGCGAGGAACCGCGCCACCAATTCGATCGGCTTCTGCGTCGCGCTCAGGCCGATACGGACGGGTGGTTTCCCGGTAAGCGCTTCCAGCCGTTCGAGCGAGAGCGCCAGGTGCGCGCCACGCTTGTCGTCCGCCACGGCGTGGATTTCGTCCACGATCACAGTGCGCACGCTCCGCAGAATCTCGCGGCTCTTCGCCGCGGTCAGCAGAATGTAAAGCGATTCCGGCGTGGTCACCAGAATGTGCGGAGGCCGCCTGAGCATCGCCGCGCGCTGATGCATCAGCGTATCGCCGGTGCGCACCGCCGTGCGAATCTTCGGCATCAGCAAGCCGCGCTCGCCGGCCAATTGCAGGATTTCCGCCAGCGGCGCATCAAGGTTTTTCTGAATGTCGTTGCTCAGCGCCTTGAGCGGCGAAACGTAGAGGACCTCGGTCTGATCCTGCAATTCACCCGAAAGCGCCTTGCGGATCAGCCGGTCAATGCATACAAGAAATGCCGCGAGCGTCTTCCCGGACCCGGTGGGAGCGGAGATCAGCGTGTTTTGCTTCCGCAAAATCACCGGCCAACCTTCGATTTGAGGCTCTGTGGGCGTGCCGAATTTTGCGGCAAACCATTCCTGAACGATTGGGTGCGCCCAGGCCATATCGCCGCCGGCGGCAAGCGTCGCTTCAGGTATTGGCAAAGCGGATTGGCTGGAACGATTCATGGGAGATGGAACGCCACCCGTCTGTACGGCGATAGGAATCGCTGCGGGTAGGCTCTATTATTGTCGTCGCTTCGCACGACAAAATCAAAGCGCGCCAAAATCCGACGTTCAGCGAGACTCTACAGGTGGTGGGTGCCCCACCCTTCGTTTTCTGAAGGGTGGGTCTTCGTTAATGCAGATGACAACCGGTGAGCCAAACAATCTACGGACGCATCACCACTTTGACGCACGAATCTTCTTTATCCCGGAACATTTCGTATCCTTCCGGCGCCTGTTCGAGCCGCAGGCGGTGGCTGATAATCTCCGACGGATCGATCTCGCCCTTTTCGATTCTTTCAAGCAGCGGCTGCATGTATTTGTGAACGTGCGTTTGGCCCATTCGAAACGTCAGGCCCTTTCCAAACGCCGCGCCCATCGGCATTTTGTCAATCAGTCCGCCATACACGCCGGGTATGGAAACCGTGCCGCCCTTGCGGCAAGCCTGGATGGCCTGGCGAAGAGCTGTGGGGCGGTCGGCTTCCAGGCGCACGGCTTGTTTGGTCCGGTCGTAAAGCGCTCCGATGCTGGTGCCATGCGCTTCCATGCCGACCGCATCAATGCAGGCGTCCGGTCCCATCCCGCCCGTCATCTCTTTCAACACGTCTACCACGTCGTCATTTTTGCTGTAGTCAAGAATTTCCGCGTTCGCACTGCGCGCCAGGTGCAGCCGTTCCGTGAAACGGTCAATGGCAATCACGCGCCGGGCGCCAAGTAGGAATGCGCTGCGAATCGCAAACTGCCCCACCGGTCCGCAGCCCCAAACGGCTACCGTGTCGCCGCCCTGGATGTTGCAATTCTCCGCGGCCATATAACCGGTGGGCAAAATGTCGGAAAGAAATAGCACCTGCTCATCTGTTAGCGTCTCCGGCACTCTCAACGGTCCAAAATCGCCAAAGGGCACGCGCACGTAGTCGGCTTGGCCGCCCGCGTATCCGCCATACATGTGGCTGTAACCAAAGAGACCGGCGGAACTGTAGCCGTGGGTCTTCTCGAGCAGAGCCGCCGAAGGATTGGAATTGTCGCAGGCCGAGTACAGCTGATGATTGCAGAAAAAGCAGTTGCCGCAGGCGATCGCAAACGGAACCACGACGCGATCCCCGCGCTTGAGGCCGTTTTCGTGGCCTACCTCCACGACCTCGCCCATGAATTCGTGCCCGAGAATATCGCCCTTTTCCATCGACGGAATGTAGCCGCCGTAAAGATGCAAATCCGAACCGCAAATGGCCGTCAACGTCACGCGCACGATCACATCGCGCGGATTCAAAATCTCCGGGTCGGGCACGCTCTCCACCCGCACATCAGACTTGCCATACCAGCAAACCGCTCTCATCGAAATTCTCCGTGTTCTATTCGAACCTGAACAACTAAACGCTTGAAGAGGCGCTGCGCACCGTGTAAGGCAGCGATTCGTGTGGTTGCGCAGCCGCCGCTGGCCTCCGATAAGGGCCTCCGCCGGACATAAATTGCCGCCGGCCTCGCGGTCCTCCCACGGGTTGGCCGTCGGTGGTGGGCACTTCGCCCGCCTCGAGCATCTGTTTCAGGCGTCGCAGGTCTTCCTTCACATGCGACCCGGGATCGTTACCAAATACCTTGGCGATCGCTACGCCCAGCGCGCCCGCTGGCGGCAGATACTGCAGCGAGATTCGCACGATCGTTCCGCGGTCGCCTATCGCATCTTCCAACCGCACCGAACCGGCACTTTCGACCTCCGGCGAATTCACCGAACGCCAGGCGATCACCTCATTCGAAACATCGTTGATGATTTCGGAATCCCACTCGATTTCCCGGCCAAACGGACCGTGCGCCACCCAGTGAGAATGCGTGGCGTCAGTTACGTAGACCGACTTCAAATGCGACAAAAACCGCGGCAGAGTATCGAGCCCACGCAGAAATTCATAAATTTTCTCGCGTGACGCATTGATCAGGATCGAAGTCCGTACCTGCACGCCCAGTTGATGAGGGATACTGGCGCCTGCGCCCTTCGCGGTGAGTGACGTCATACCCAGGGCTTCGTGCAGATGGTGACCGGTGAGCCCGCACAGCGTGAGGTCGGCGCCGGCGAGGCTTAATATTCCACCGAGGAACGACCGCCGCCGAACGCCATAGAGTAGCAAGGCGCTCCCCGCCAAGCTTAGAAACCAACGGTCCCCTTTGCGCATTCGCTGGTCAACTCGTGGCAGTACATGATCCATGGGGTTCTCCTGGCGGGCGCGAACGCCTTACGCGATGTTTCCTTCGCTTAGATGTCTCGACGACGGGCCAAGATTTAAGCTTATGCTTATTCAGCAGCGTGCGACATCAGCAGGAGTCTGTATGGCAGGCAAATGAGGGTTTTGTAACAGCTCATTCATAGGCCACGTGCAAAACAATGGGCGGTCCGCCGGCGCGTGCCAGCGTTCCGCCCACAAAACCATCCACTTCGCTCGAATACCGCGTCCAGTTTAGGGGTTCAGCGTCCAAGTAAAAGTACCGTTCGCTGGACACGTAAACGACCAAGGCCCCCAAGTAACCTTCGAGCCGTCCGTGAAGGTAGCAATCGCGTAAAAACCGGTCGTGCCGCTGCCGGTGTTCATGTAAGCGTTGCCCCAAGGACTCGAAAGGCCGTCATACTGGCCATCCACATACACCTGAATCTTCCATCCGGTGCGGTTGTCGACGTTTACGCGGCACGGCCAAGGATTCGGGCCGCGCGTCGCGGCGCCCTTGCCGGGAGGCGGTGGCACCTTCGCGTTGGGATCGTTGTCGGGAGACTTGCCCTTGATATTCGGGTCGTTGTCGGCCGTACCCGTGCCCTTCGTACCCTTCATTACTGTAGCCTTGCTCGCGTCACTCGAAACCGTCTGCGCAAATACCGGCGCCATAATCACCACGGCCACCAGCGCGGTAACAAGAACGACCAAAATCGCCAAGCGTTGATTTTTCATCATGGAGATGCCTCCGGTTGCGGGCGACACTATCGAGAGTTGGGGTACCGAGTCAAGGAAATGTTTGAAGTCATTCCGTTGGCAGCCTTTTTGACCCAAAACCGTCTAATACTCAGGGCGCCCGGCCCTGCGTCTCGCCGGGCCGCTTCGTTGCTCGCGATGCTTGGAGGTTGGTAAGCGCGGTTCAGGATTTAGTACAATTTCGCTGGGCTACCGCAAGGAGCAGTCATCATGAAGTCGTTGGCCTTCGTTGTTGTCTTCACCCTCCTCCTATTTTTTGCTGCTGCGCCATGCGCATTGGCGGATGCTCCGCAAGCCATTGGCACCGTGGTCAGCGCACAAGGAACGTGGTGCGACGAAGCTCACCTGCAATGCCAGGACAGCAGTTTTCACGGCTTATGGAAGATGTATCCCGTGCAAATGGACAGCAAGCTGGTGCGCCTGGGCCAAATCAGCGGCCACGAAGTGTTGGTGATTCGCTCGCGTTGGGGAGTGCTCGAGACGTTTGATTGTTCCACCCCGCGCGAACTTGGGTGCAAGAGCTCTTTGAATCTTGCCCGCATGGTACCCGCCCAGCCGCAAAAAAATGTCTACACCGCGCTCTTTGACGCCGTCACCGAGCTAGCCTCCGCTCAGCCCAAGGTTTACGACAACCTTCGTCAGGGCATTTTGCGCACGCGCGGTCCCGGCTCGCGTCTGGCTGACGGCGTGGTCGAATGGCGCGAAGACGGCTTGAATTTGGAAAGTGTCTTCGCCGATTATGGCGCGCGCGACTTTCTGTTGGAACTGTGCCCTTTGAGCGACGCCGCGGAACCCCAATGCCCCGCGCAACCGGCCGTTTCGAAATACTCGTGGGATCCGGCTCATCCTGCCGCTTTTCCCGCCACAGGAATCCAGCCGGGGCTCTATCGCCTCTATCTCTGCCAGGATCTTCAGGGAGCTGCCCAGCGCACGACCTTTTACGCGGACCTGCTGATCGCCCCGCCTGCCCGCTACCGCGAATTGGTGGGCGAATATCAGCAAGTGTTTGCGGCCACGCGTGATTGGGACGCCGATGATCCCACCGCACCCGCGATGCGCCGCGCCTACCTTTACGAGCTAGCCCGGCGATGAGCACGCCATGAGCAAAAAGGGCGGCGCGGACCCGGCAGCGCACGGTGCGCGCAAAAAATGGCAGATCTGGCTTCCGCACCCGGAACCGTTCTTGCGCGTGGTGCTCCGCTGGCGATTTCTCGTGGTAGTGGTCGTGCTGCTTTTCTTTACCAATTGGCTCGGCCATCGCTGGCTCTTCGAAAGCGCCTCGCTCATCGGCACCGATGTGCTTCTGAGCGTCACCCCGCCGCAGCCCGCGCAGCACACCCGCCTGCTGACCATCGATGAAAAGGAATACGATCAGTATCTCGGCGAGTGCCTCGATCCGGCCAAGCTTTCGAACGTGCTCGCGCAAGTGATTGCCTACCAGCCAAAAGTCTTGGTTGTGGATATCGACACGTCCGCGCCGCGATTCGCGAGCCTCCAGGTTCCCAGTGGAAACACAAAAATCGTCTGGGCCCGCGTATCGCAGGAGAATTTGATCTCCCCACCCGGCGGCCAGACACGCTCCTACTCCTGGAAGGCCGGCACCGTGTTGGGCAATCGCCCCGATCAGCCGCAATATGTCGGCTCGCCCTTGTTCCCGCAAGACCCCGATTCGACGGTACGCAGCTTTGAGCGTGTCGTGTCCATTGATGCGAATGCGCCCTCGCTCCACTGGGTGATCCTGCACGCGTATTGCGATGCCGGGTCGCAAACCGCCTGCACCATCACGCAGCCGGCCGAAAAAGCAGCGGCCGCCAATTCTGCCGCCGAGCGCGCCATCGCCGAGCAGGCCCGGCAGTTTCGCGTGAATTGGGATTTTCCCGCTACGCCGCTTTCCGACGTGGTGGGCCAGGGCGGCAGCGCGCAGCCGCGGGCGGGCGCGCTGGGAGATGTCGTGCTGCTAGGCGGGAAATTCGGCGACGTCCACGCCACGCCTTTCGGACCGAAGCTCGGCATCGAGTTGATCGGTTCCGCTCTCGAAACCGAACTGGCTCGGGAAAAAGAACCGTGGCGCGTCTACGGCGCCAGCGTCTGGATTTTCAAGATTTTCATCGCGCTGCTGATCGTGTGGATCAATTGCAGGTTGATGCCGGTGTGGGCCGCGTCGGCGACGTTTCTGCTGCTGGCGATAACTTTTCTGGCGAGCTTCCTCGGAATTTACTACGGTCTGTTTCGCATGGACTTTCTGCCCTTCATCATCGGCATCTGGATCGAGCAATTGGTGGAAAGCTCCGAGCACGCGCAACACGCGTTGCAGCACAACGCCTGAAACTTGCCAGCTGCGCGTTCGCACTGTCGCAGCTATGATCGAAGACCTTCCTGGTGCACGTACTTGATGACCTCCACCTCGGACATCGCGATCAATCCATCCTTCACCATCCGGTCCAGGTAAGGCAGCAGTTCGCGGATTTTCTCCTCGTTATCGATCACCGTCACCATCACCGGCAAATCCGATGAAAACGAAAAATGGTGTCCGCGATGAATTAGCGTGCTCGCGCCATAACCTTCAATTCCGCGGAAAACCGTCGCGCCGGCGATATCCAGCTCGCGACATTTCTCGATGATCGCGCGATAGAGCGGCCGGTCTTGCCATTTGTCGTTTTCTCCGAAGTGGATGCGCAACATCTTTGCGTTACCCTCGAGTTTCATCGGCGTGGCTCCCTCGCGCTGCCGGTCTGGCGATCGGGCGTGTACTGGATCACCTCCACATCCGAGAGCACCACCAGACCTTGCTGGATCATTTCCTCGAGCATCGGCAAGATCGCTCGCAATTTTTCTTCGGCGTCTACCACGGATAACAAAATCGGGCGATCGTGCGAAAGGCTCAGCAGTTTGTCCTTGTGGATTCTGCGGTTCGCGCCGTAGCCCAAAATTCCCTGGAGCACTGTTACCCCGGCGATGTCGTTAGCGCGCATGCTTTCCACCAACGCCTGATAGAGCGGCCGATCGCGCCATTTGTCGTTTTCGCCGACGTATATCCGCATCAGCCGCGCATTGCCTGCCTGTTTCAAGGCCGGCACGGTCTCTTTGGGAGCAGGGGCTTGGGAAGTTTCGGAAGCCTTCGCGATCGTCGTGTCCTGGATTTCGATCAAGCCGGTTCCGGCCATCTCTTGTAGCTTGGCCAGCAACTCCTCAACCTTCTCGGCCGATTCGATAAACTCGATCCGGATCGGCAGATTTTCGCTGACGTTCAGAATGCGGGTAGTGTGCAGATGATGGTCGGCGCCAAAGCCGGCGATCCCGCGCACCACATTCGCGCCCGAAACGCCGCGAAAAAATAGATAATCGAGAATTGCTCCGTAAACCGAGCGCCCGTGATACTGGCGGTCTTCGCCCACATAAATCGTCACCTTCTTCGCCGGTCCAGCCCTGAGCACGAGACCTCCTCGAAAATGCTACCTTGCCCGTGTAAACAGAAATCGTGCGCAACAAAAGCCAATAAGAGAGCCAATAGAACCTGTGCCGGTGCCTAGTCTAAACCCGCACCGCTTGCCTTACCCCACGACCCGGCCGGTGATCACGCCTAGCCACACGGAGACAAATCCGCAAACCACACTGCCCACCAAATTGGCCGCCGCCAGAATCATTTCTCCATCCTGTAGCAGCCGGAAGCTTTCGAATTCGAACGTGGAGAAGGTGCTGTAGCCGCCGATAAATCCGATCGGTATCAGATAGCGCCAATTCGCGTCCCAGTGCGCCTTTTCCGCCATGAGCGTCACGATAAACCCGATCAGGAACGACGCCGTCACGTTGACCGCAAACGTGCCATACGGGAATCGCGTCCCCATCCGGTTGGTGATGTATCCGCCGGCCCAAAAGCGCAGCACGGAGCCCAACGCCCCGCCGATTGCCACCAGAAGATATTTCGTCATGAAGTGGGCCGCCTTTTCCTTTTCGAAAACGCCGCGGTTTTCGAACGCTCAAAACCAGGTTGTGAGGGAACGCGGTGCCGGGAACTACGGAAAGAAGGAAAACTCCTAGCAGGGCGAACCCTTGTAGGAGTCATCTGCCCCGAAAAGAGGGCGGTTAGAGGCGAACTCCAACGCCTTTCGAATTGTAATACGCTTAGTTTCCGTGCGCGCGCGAGGAAAGTCAACGCCGGGATGCGCCGCGTCCTGATTCCGGCAATAGCGGCGAATAGAGCGCGTCTGGCGGGCGCGATTCGCCGGTTGGCTATTCTGGCTTCTGGCGCGTCAGGATCGCTTCCAGCGGCTTCGCGGTGCCGTCAATCTTCCCCACCGGCAGTCCCAGGATCTGCGCGATGAAGGGATAAACGTCCACGTTTTCGAATGGCTGCACGTCCGCGCCCGTTCGAATGTCCGGACCTTCCGCAACAAACAGAGCTTTCATCTCCGGCATGGCACGCGGATCGTAGCCATGTTCGCCCACCAGTGGCGGACGCTCCGTCTGCCCCGGCTGCAGCACCGGTGCGTGCGCGCGAATCAGGTAAGGACCGGTGGGCACGATCACCGGATCGCCTTCGCGCGGGTTCGCATTGTAGTGCAGGGCGGCGGGCACATCGGCGCGGCGATAGGCGTGAAATTTGGGGCTCGCGCTTTTCAGCGACTCGTAGGCTTTCTCCGCGTCGGCCTCGCTCTTGCCGTACAGCAAGGAACCGTCCGTGACGAAATCCGAAAGGTCGGCCCACTGGTCCAGATTGATCCAGCCGCCATCCACCTTGGCCATGCCGTGATCGGCCAGCACGATCACATCCACGCGCATGTGCAGCGCGTCAATTCCCGCCACCAGCTTGCCGATTTCGCCGTCCACCACTTTCACCGCTTCGGCCACTTCCGGGCTATCGGGACCGTGATCGTGTCCCGCGTGATCCACGTCGCTCATGTAGAGCGTGAGGAAATGCGGCCGCTCGGCCGGGGGCAATTGCAGCCATTGCAACACCTGCGCCACGCGCTCGTCGTTGGGCACGGTCGCGCTGTATTCCAGGTAGTAGCTCGGCCGCTTGCCCGCAATTTCCGCGCCCGAGGTCGGCCAGAAAAAACACGCCGCGCGCATCTGATTCTGCTCGGCCAGCGACCACAAGGGCACGCCGCTATACCACGAGCCGTCGTCCGAATCCTTACTGGTGAACACGTAATGCTGGCCCCGCGCAGGATCGTAAAACCGGTTATTCACGAGCCCGCTATCTTCCGGATAGAGTCCGCTAACGATCGCGTAGTGATTGGGAAACGTGAGCGAAGGATACGAAGGAATCATGCCGGCGGGCGCGGTGGCGCCGCGATGCGCCAGCGCCGTGATGTTGGGCGCACTGTATTTCGTCACGTAGTCATAGCGAAAGCCATCGAGCGAAACCAGCACCACGTAGGGCTTTTCCTGCTGCGCCGCCGCGTTCGGCGGATTCGGCGCCTGCAAAATTTGCGGCGCGGTCTGCGCGATGGCCGCCGCGGCTACGATGAGCGCCAGCGCCGCCACATATTTGGCGCGTGGCCAGATTCCCGATGGGGTTGGTTTCACAGTGTTCTCCGCTTCACAAGGGTCATGGAAAAACGTCACGGCAATGGCAGTTTATCCTGCGCAAGGACGAGAGGAAAGAAGCCGCTTCGCGCGAAATGGCCGCCCTTTGTGTCATCCCGGACGCGACGAGGCACGTTTGCGTCATCCCGAGCGCGGCGAGGGATCTGCTTTTGCTGTTCTCCGCGCTACAGCCGAACAGCAGATCCCTCGCTACGCTTCGGGATGACACCTATAAACACGTGGACATGAAAAGGGAGTACGCGAGAGCACTGTGGAAAAGCTCTGCCACCGCAAGAGATTTGGCTGGGAGGCCTGGACTCGAACCAGGATAGTCAGCTCCAGAGGCTGATGTACTGCCGATTGTACGACCTCCCAGCAGCCTGCAGGCTCAATAGTTTACGATATTTCGGGGTATGCGCCAAATAGCTCTATTACGGCCAATTCGCGCCATTCAGCGGAGGCCCCGACGTGCGCCAATCCACACCCACACTTTTGTACAGAACGAATTATTGCCAGCGGCCATGCTATACATTCCCGTACATCTCCGAGGTGCCCTGTGCGAAAAAGCTTGCTGATGTTTCTATGGTTGGCTGCGGCGGCGGTTTTGGTCCCGGCGGGGCCGCTGGCGCAAAATGCCGCGCCGACCTCCAGTTCCTGGAAAACGCCGTGGAGCTACGAAGGGCCGCGCGGCGCCGAGCATTGGGGCGACCTCGATCCGGTGTATGCGGCCTGCAACGGCAAGGAACAGTCCCCCATCAATATTCGCAGCGCGAAGAAGGCCGATCTGCCGGCGCTGCAATTCCAATACAAGCCCGGGCCGATCTTCCTCATCAACAACGGCTACACCGCCGTCCGCGTGGACTACGCCCGCGGAAATGGAAATTTCCTGCTGGTGGGCAGCGAACGCTACGAGCTGACGCAATTCCACTTTCACCATCCGAGCGAAGAGGCGCTGCACGGCAAGCATTTCGCCATGGTGCTGCACCTGATGCACGTCTCGAGCGACGGCAAGGTGCTGGGCGTGGCCGTGCCGCTGAAGGCGGGCCTCGCGAACTCCACCGTGGCGCAGCTTTGGGAACATATGCCGCAAAGCGCGGGTCCGCTCGAGGAAATTCCCGGCACGGAGGTCGATCCCGCGAACCTGATCCCGCATGACACGGGCTATTACACATACGCCGGTTCGCAAACCGCGCCGCCATGCACCGAAGGCGTCACATGGATCGTGCTCAAGACGCCGATGGAAATCTCGGAGGCGCAGATCAGCGCGTTTGCGAAATTGTATCCGCACGATGTGCGTCCCGTGCAGCCGCTAAATGGGCGCGTGGTGAAGGAAAGCCGGTAAGGTTGAACGTGCAGTTCAGGGCGCCGTGATCGCCGCTGGTTTTTGTAGCCCAGGGCGTCTCCATAGCCCTGGGGATTTTCTCGAAGCAAAGCGGTCGGAATTTCGCCCGTGGAATGAGGCAGGCACCCACGGCGTTCGGCCTTGGGTTTGCGGCAGTCGCAAATCGCAAAGTCCTCAGGGTTCCCGGCCAACGGCGCCGCGAAACCGTAAGCAACAGAAACCAGAGGCTACTCGCTCTGCTGCTTTTGGCTTAACTGTAGCTCAGGGCGCGGCGCGCGATGTTTGCGCGACGGCCCTGAGGATTTTGACGTTGGTGTTGCCGCAAACCCAGGGCCCCATGCCACGGGATGATACGCGGCGCGTTTCGCCTTCGAGAAAAGCCCCAGGGCTATGGATTCGCCCTGGGCTACAAAACCTAAACTACAAAAACGTGGGCTACACCTGCCTACAATGCGCGCGTTACGCGCGGGGGGTGGGCGCGGCTAGGGGGACCAGCCTGCCCTCTTGCAGCTTGAATTTCGCACCGCCCCACTCGATGCGATTCGAGGTGAAGCTGGCGAGCCACACGAAAAACGCAAAAAAGTCGCGCACCGGCAGCAACCACAGCTTGCGGCGCAGCACCGGGTCGTGTAATCCCCACACGCCCACCGTCCAACCCATCGCCAGACGAGCAATCAAATAAGCCGCGATCCACGCTGCGGCCATGGCCGGTGATGGCGCGAGGCACGCCGCCGCCACCGCCCACGGCAGCCCGTGCGTGAAGATCATGCCCAAATGTCCCGCTGGCCGGATGTGGCGGATGCCGATGAACCAGCGCAGCTCGTGCCGCAGGTATTCCGCGAGCGTCATCGCCGGGAAGGCCATCCACACCGGCTCGGGCAGCAGCGCCACGCGATACCCGCGCGCGGCGATGCGGCGGCCGAGTTCGTAATCATCGGAGTGCAAATCGAGCAGCGGCGCGAAGCCGCCGATTTCGTCGAGGCGCTCGCGGGTGAGCGCCATCGTCGAGCCCATCATGAATTTCAGCCCCTCGAGCTCCGCCGCGACGAGCGCCGCGCCGCAGAACGCCACGGACGATCCCACGCAATCCATCGCCGCCACCATGCCGCGCGCTTCGCGTCCGCGATAGAGCGCTGTGACGCCGCCGACACGCGGATCGCGGAATTTCGCGGCTACCTGGTGGAGGTAATCTGGCTCGACGCGCATATCGCTATCGCTGATGGCAAAGAGATCGAAGCGCGCCTCCTGCGCGAGCCGCGCGAGCTTCGCCACTTTATTATTCGCGCCGGTGAAATCCGTGGTGGCGATCAGCCGCGCCGCGCATTGCGGAAAATCGGCGATCACCTGCCGGATCACGGGCACCGCCGGGTCGGCCGCATCGCGCACGGCAAAGAGAACTTCGTACTCTGGATAGTCCTGCCGGCAGAAGCTGGCAAAATTCTCGTAAGCGCCATCGGGCAGCCCGTGGACGGGCTTCAGGATGCTGACGGGCGGCGCAAAATCACGCGGCGGCGCCGGCGCATGGTGCGCCACACGGAAAAAACGCCACGCCGCGAAAATCGCGATGGCGTAGAACGCGAGCGGCGCGATTGCGAGCGCGTAGACCGCCCAGCGCAACGCTCCCGCCGCGCCCAGCCGCACCAGCGGCGCGGGCACGGTATCGAACCAGGCCATGGCCACTCCCGCGCAAATCAGCGCGATGCCCGCCCAGCGCGTGGCGTTGAGCTTTTCGCCGAGGAACCATTTCGCGCCGAACGCGCCCGCCACGTACGCAAGCGAGGTGACCGGCACCACAAAGCTAACTTCGTACCAGGAAAGCATGGTGAGAAACGCGAAAAACGAGGTGGCCATCAGCGCGATGCTGATCCATAGCCAGCCGGAGCGGATAGCGCGCCAGACGAAGTTCGCAATCGCGCGCGGCCGAAAATCGTGGACCTCGCCCAATTGCTTCATGGCGTGCGTAAGCACCACTTCGCCGCCAGTGCCGGTGGCCACCACGAAGACGAGGATCAGAATCGTGCGCATCTTAGCGAGATCCTACGGAAGGTCGCGCCGGCACATCGAGCGTGGGCCCGAGCGCGTTATCGAACGGCGGCGTGAGCGGCAGCTCCGGCGCGTGCGTGGTGCGGTCCGGCGTGCGGTTGATCAGGATCACGCCCGCGACGATCACCACGATCCCCGCCCAGCGCGTGGCGGCGACGCGGTCGCCCAGGAACAAAAAACCGAAGAGCGGCACGAGCGCGTAGGCCAACGCCTGGAACGGCATCACGAAGCTGTAGTCCGCCCAGGAAAGCACCAGCATGTGGCAAATGAAAAACGCGAGCATGCAGGAGATGCCGAGCCAGATCGTGCCGCTCGAAATGATGTGCAGCAGGCTGGCGGTGAGCGCGGAGAAATGGGAGATCTCGACGTCGCCCACATTTTTCATGCCCTTGCTGAGGATGGTATTGCCGACGGAGCCGAGCAAGACGAGCAAAAAAACGAAGATGTAGGTTTTGACGCGGTGCTTGCGGACGGGGCTCATGCTAGGCGCGTGCCTCGCGCGCGCAGTGCTTCTGGCGAGATGGCGGCATGGCCCGGCCGCTTTACTGCGCGGCGCCGGACGCGGCTGCCGCCGGGGTTTGGCGAGCGGTGGCGCGCGCCGTGGCCTTGCGTTCGTGCAGGAATTGGAAGAACTCCACGCCCTCGCGCAGCCGGCGCTTCATCACTTCCGGGTCGCGCAGCATGCCGCCAAAGAGCGTGAACATCTTGCGCGGCCGGAAATAGAATTTGCGGTAGAACTCTTCGACCGAATTGAAGATCAGCGTCGAGCTCAAGCCGGGATAATTCATCGCGGCATTCTGGATGCCGTGGCTATCCACGAGTTCGCCCGCGTTGGATTGGATCTCAAGCCAGCCTTGCTCCTGCGCCTGGCGGTAAAGCTCGGTGCCGGGATAGGGGGCGGCGAGCGAGACCTGAATCGTTTCTGGCTCGGTATCGCAGGCGAATTGGATCGTCTGGCGAATCGTGTCCGGAGTTTCTCCCGGCAGGCCCAGGATGAAAGTGCCGTGGATCACGATGCCGAGGTCCTTGCAGTTCTTGGAGAATTCGCGCGCGATGTCGAGCCGAATGCCCTTCTTGATGTTGTTGAGGATTTGCTGGTTGCCGGATTCGTAGCCCACGAGCAGCAGGCGCAAGCCGTTGTCCTTCAGGATTTCGAGGGTTCTGCGCGGCACGTTGGCCTTGGCGTTGCAGGACCAGCGGATGCCCAGCTTGCCCAACCGGCGGGCAATTTCCTCGGCGCGCGGCAAGTCGTCGGTGAAAGTGTCGTCGTCAAAGAAAAATTCGCGCACTTGGGGGAAGTATTTTTTCGCGAGCGCCATCTCGGCTTCCACGCTGTCGGCGCTGCGCACGCGGTAGCGGTGCCCGCCGAGCGTTTGCGGCCACAAGCAGAAGGTACACTTCGAGCGGCAGCCGCGGCCGGTGTAAAGCGACACATAGGGATGTTGCAGATAGCCGATGTAATAGTTCTTGATGGTGAGGTCGCGCTTGTAGACGTCCACCACAAACGGCAGCGCGTCCATATCCTCAATCGTGGGCTGCGGCGGCGTGAACGCCACGCGGCCGTTTTCGCGATAGGCAATTCCCTGCACGTCGCGCAGCGGCTTGCCCGATGCCACTTCCTTGCAGGCGTAATCGAATTCGCCGACGGCCACCCAATCCACGGCGGGCGCGGCGTTCATGGATTGCAGGGGCAGCACGCCGACGTGCGCTCCGACCATGCCGACCATGATCTTGGGATTTTCTTCCTTCAGGCGCGCGGCAAATTTTGCGTCATTGGCAAAAGAGGGCGTGCTGGTGTGCAGCACAGCCAATTCGTAATCCTTCGCGAGGGGAGCCACCTGCTCGACGGTCAGTTCATCGGGAGGAGCGTCGATCAGTTTGCTGCCGGGGACCATGGCCGCTGGTTGCGCGAGCCATGTGGGGTACCAGAAGGACTTAATCTCACGCCGCGCCTGATAGCGCGAACCGGCGCCGCCATCAAAGCCTTCAAAGCTCGGCGGATTCAAAAACAATGTTTTCAAGAAGCTAGCCATTCATTCCCCCAAGAAGCTGCGCGCTGCTGGACGCGCTATCCAACCTGTGATTTGTAGTGGTTATTCTACCCGATTACGCGGTTGAGCCAAAGCGCGGTTGCGAGAAATGCACGCGAAAGGCGTTTCCGCAACTGCTCGACCTACTTCCGGCTTAGATGCCGTCCACCTCGGACGTGGTGCTTTGCGCAAACCGATTGTTCACTGCAAGATACGGTTCACTTGGCCCGTCGCCTGCAGCAGCGCCAGCTCGGCTTGCTGCCGCGCAAAGCCTGCGTCGAGGAATGCAAGCCATTTGTCGTTTTCATCCAGTTGCGCTTGCTCCAGCTCGCTCAGCGTGGCGCGGCCCTGGTCGAACTGCGCCTGAATGACGCCTTGGCTCTGCTGCGCCAACTTCAGCTCAAGACGCGCCACATCCTGATTGAGCTCGACTTCGCGTACTTTTCGCGCCTGCGCGCGCACGCTCAGCGCAAGTTGGCTGCGGCGGCTGCGTACTTCGAGCGCGGCGGCATTGGCTTCGGCCTGGGCCTCGGAAATTGCCGCGTGCGTTTTTGCGGCGAAGATGGGAATTTGGATCTGCACGCCGGCGTTCACGTTATTGCGTTGGAACTTGTTGAAGAACTCGCTGAAATTATTGGTGTCGCTGAGCACACTGTAATTGCCCACGAGACCGATGCTCGGCCACAGGCTACCGCGGGTGCCCTTCAGGATGTATTCCGCGGCGCGCTGCTCGGCTTCGGCTTGCTTCAGGCCGGGGTCATTCGAAATGGCTTCGCTGACGAGGGCGTCGGCGGGCTGCTCGGCCGAGGCTGGCAAATCCTGATCCACCAGCTCGATCGGCTGATCGGGCGCCAAGCCCAATGAGTCACGAAACTGGCTTTCGAGCTCATCCGAGCGATTTTCCTGCTGCGCGATACGCTGCTCGATTTTCGCGGCGCTCAATTCGGAGCGCGTCTGTTCGATCGGTAGTTCGTACCCGGCCGTGACGCGATCGCGTGTAGCGTCCACAATTTTCTGAGCACTTTCGCGGCCCTTGCGCAGCAACTCCAGCGAGTGACGGACTTTGGAAAGCTCGAAATAGGATGCTGCGGTGTGCGCGATCACGGAATCGCGGACGGCGTCAACGTTTATGTTCCTTTCCGTTTCGCGCTCCCGGTCCGCGCGCACGTGCCCTTTGGCGAGCGGATCGTAGAGAGATTGGTTGTAGGCGAGTTCGAAGAGGGTCGGCAGGCTGCCGCCGGGCGCGAGCGGAAAGCCGCTCGTATATTCGTAGCCGGAGCCGGTGTAAAGGTTGGGCAAGAATACGGACCGGTCCACGCCGACGGTCTTCTGCGCGACCACCGTCTGCAAGCGTGCGGCCTGGATTTCGCGGCTATTCTGGATGGCAAGCTGCACGGCCTGCTTGAGCGTTAGTCTCGCCGCAGGCTCGGGCTGCTGAGCGGCACAAGCCGTCGCAAGTGCCCAGCCGCAAAAAATGAGAAAAACCCGCCGAATCGTAAGCATATCTCTCACCGCTCCTGACTCGAAGTCACGCAGATTCTAACGGAATTGCAGGGCGTGCGCTTAGTGCGATGCGGAGAAATTCTATTCGTAGCGCAAGGATTCGGTGGGCTGCAGCTCGGCGGCCTTGCTCGCGGGCAAATATCCAAACAAGATACCGGTCAGGCACGAGACGCTGAGCGCTACCACCACCGCGAGCCACGGCACCGGTACGCGTAGGTTGCCGGGTAGCAGCGGTTGCACCAGAACGGGGATGCTGACCCCCGCAAGAACACCCAGAACCGCGCCGACGCCGCTGATCAGCGAAGACTCCAGCAGAAATTGGTAGAGAATCTCGCGGCGTTGCGCGCCAATCGCACGCCGTATGCCGATTTCGCGCGTCCGCTCCGTCACGGTGACGAGCATGATGTTCATGATCCCGATGCCACTGACGATCAGCGCGATCAGCGCAATCACCAGTAGTACGATCGAGAGAGCCGAAGAAATTTCCTTGGCCACATTCAAAATTCCGTTGAGGTTTTGCACCTCGAATGCCGACCCAGGAGGATGTCGCGCGAGCAAAAGGGCTTCCACGCGCTTGGTGGCCGGCGCCACGTCATCGGGACTGGCCATCTGTACGTAAAGCCCGCGGATGTCGTCATCGCCGGTGTAATATTTCATCAGCGAAAACGGAATCAGCACCGAGTCCGTTTGAATTTCAGACAGCCCGTAAGTCGCCACGCGTTCGCGGAATACGCCGATCACGGTAAACGTCAATTCGCCAAGACGGATTGGCAACCCCTCGGGATTCTGCGTGCCGAAAACGCGCTTGGCGAGATTATCGGTGATCAGCGCAACCTTGTTTCGCGCGGCCATGTCGTCGTTATCGAAGTAGCGCCCGCGCATGATCACCAGATGCCGAATCTCCTCGTAATCCTGCGTCACGCCAATCAGCGACACGGGATATTCCACGCCGTTGACCACCACGGTCATGTCCATCACGCGCATCCCGGCTACGAGGGTCACGTTGGGTATGCCCTGCCGGATTGCGTCCAT
>Ga0209420_1000534_pt1 | contig 19710 bp, 16 predicted proteins | sample BlaSpr_A8_OM1_O1_FD_187972 | JGI IMG/M metagenome (GOLD analysis project Ga0209420, IMG submission 187972) | Forest soil microbial communities from Thunder Bay, Ontario, Canada - Black Spruce, Ontario site 2_A8_OM1_O1 (SPAdes) (version 2) | ecosystem: Environmental > Terrestrial > Soil > Boreal... | reverse complement strand
AGAGGCTGATTCGGCGCTCTAGAGTCAGAAAGGCATCACGGTATGCGCGTTCAATTTCCTTTTCTGTCCCTCGCACCGCAGCTGGGTCCGCAACTCCCCAATGAGCTGTCATAGGCTGACCCGGCCAAATCGGACAAACTTCTTTGGCAGCGTTGTCGCAGACTGTAAACACGAAGTCGAGTTTCGGCGCGTCCGGCTTAGAAAATTCCTCCCAACTCTTGCTTCGAAGGTTGCTGGTGCTGAGATGAGCGCTTTCTAGCTGGGCAATTGCTTCCGGTCGGACTATGCCTGACGGATGGCTACCCGCGCTGTAGGCCGTGAAAGTGGGTCGGCCTTTGTAGTTCATGATTGCTTCGGCCATGATGGACCGAGCAGAGTTGCCCGTGCACAGGAACAGCACGTTGTAGTGGCCCTTCATGTCAGTTGCTGCGAGGCTTTACGGCGCGCACGAAAGCGCTCATGATCCTGCCATCCACTTGCGGCGCGATTGCGTCAACGTCAATGTTCTGGCCCGCTAGAAACTCGCGGGCGTCGTTCACGTTGTAAACGCGAGTTGGTTCAAGGTCGATCTGCTCAAATCCTGCGGCAGAGAGCTTGGTGCGGTAGTCGTTCTCTTCTAACGATCCCGCGACACAGCCGACCCAAAGCAGAAGGCTCTTCCGAATCTCCGGCAGGATCTCGCCGCGAGTGACTACGTCCGACACAGCGAACCTTCCACCCGGCTTGAGCACGCGGAAGGCTTCTCGCAGAACCGCGTCCTTATCCGAGGATAGATTGATCACGCAGTTTGAAATGATCACGTCCACGGAGTTGTCGGGCAGTGGGATGTTTTCAATTTCGCCCTTCAAGAACTCGACGTTTTCGACTCCCGCCTTACGTTTGTTCTCGTTCGCCAGCACGAGCATCTCATCCGTCATGTCCAATCCGTAGGCCTTCCCGGTCGGGCCTACTCGCTTCCCGGAAAGCAACACGTCTATTCCGCCACCCGAGCCGAGGTCCAGCACAGTCTCGCCCGGATTGAGCTTCGCCAGAGCAGTCGGATTCCCGCAGCCGAGCGAGGCGAGCATTGCCTCTTCGGGAATCTGACCCGCTTGCGTCGCGTCGTATAGATTCGACGTGATCGGATCACAACAACCGCTACTGGCAGTCGCTCCGCAACAAGAACTGCCGCCAGCCTTCACGCGCCGCACGGCCTGTCCATACTTCTCTTTAACCACTTCCTTGATATCTGTGGTGTTCATGAACTCTCCTTACTTGCAAAGTCGAACGATCTGTTCGGGCTTGACGGCCTTGTTTCGAGTGCAGCACTCCGCGTACAGGAACTGAAGCAACTCCTGAAGTGCGTCCGTGTTGGCGGTGTATCGGAGAAACGTGCTCTCGCGCTGAACGCGGACCAAGTCCTCGCCTTTGAGTTTTTCCAGGTGGTGAGACAGAGTGGAATTCGGAATCTCTAGCTCATCCTGAATTTCGGTGACGACCAGGCCGTCTGGGTGAGCCGAGAGTAGCAACTGCATGATCCGCAGACGCGGTTCCGAACCCATAGCGGAAAGCATGTCGGCCAGCTTTGCAACTTTGTCCGGGGGTTTGGCAGCTTGGACATTAGGCATATTTCTATAGTTGCAGAAATATAGGTTCGTTGTCAAGTTGGACCGAATTGAAGATTGCTGTTCGACTCGTAGATCCAAACCTATCGCGAATGGCTGGCAGTTCTGTCCAACATGCTTGTGCGCGGAATAAACTAATCGGGAACAAGAGTCCGCAGTATTCGGGAGACACTTTTGTGGGAAAGCAACTACCCGGGTGCCGAGTCTTTCTCAAAATGACGAGGATGATTGCCGGTGCTGGACTGGCTGGCTCCAGAAGCCCGCTGAGCCTAGGGGCTATGCTCGGATTGGAGACTTTCGGAGGGAGTCCTTCTCAGTCCGATTCGAACCGACCCGACTACGTCTTACGAATTTCCGCAAGTCCGGTCGAGATCGCCCCGAAACCCATCGTTTCGACGATCACATACAACGGTCAATTCCCGGGGCCCCTACGCGTTTCAAAGAAGGTCAGCCGGCCATGGTCGAAGTCCACAACGAGACTGACACTCCTGAACAGTTGCACTGGCATGGCCAAATGGTCTCCACCGACGTGGATGGCGCTGCCGAAGAAGGAACACCCTTCATCCCTGCGCGCGGAGTGCGCCGAATAGTTTTCACTCCGCGTCCATCAGGTTTCCGTTTCTATCACACGCATAATCGGGCGGGCGCCGATCTTCACGCGGGACAGTACAGCGGCCAAGTCGGCCCCGTCTACATCGAACCTAAGCGTGAAGCTGGGAGTTACGATCGGGAGGTCTTTCTTGTTCTAAAGGAGTTCGCACCCTCTTTCAGTCAAGGCGGCGATATGGCTCAAGATTTCCTTGCTCCGTCCGTGCGAGTGAGGGAACTGGAGTCGAGTGGCGAGTCCGCCATGAAGGCTTCGCTTGCGAAGGGGATGCCACACGGATACGAAGTGGGCTATCGATATTTCACTATCAACGGCCGCATGTTGGGCCATGGCGAGCCGGTGAAGGTCAAACAGGGCGAGTGCGTGCTGTTTCATGTTCTAAATGGCAGCGCGACCGAGATCAGAAGCCTGGCCTTGCCGGGACACACTTTCAAAGTTGTCGCACTAGACGGCAATGCTGTTCCGACCCCTGCCGAGGTCCCGGTGCTCTGGTTGGGAACCGCAGAACGAATTTCTGCCGTTGTCAAAATGAATCATCCGGGTGTGTGGATCATGGGTGATCTTGCGGATGACGATCGCGGTCACGGCATGGGCATTGTAGTTGAGTATGCGGGACACAAAGCAAAGCCGGTGTGGACACCGCCGAAGCCATTTCATTGGGATTATTTGCATTTCGCCAGAGCCGGTGCAACTGCACTTTCGCCGGAAGAGACGTTCGAGATGATGTTCGCAAAGGACAACGCCGCAGAAGAGGGTTTTAATCGATGGACGATTAACGGCGTAGCGCACACGATGACACAGGAAGTTGTCCCTGCCTCGTTCCACTTGAAGCAAGGCAGGCGCTACCGTCTTCGGATGCGCAATGCCAGCGACGATATTCATCCCATCCATCTTCACCGACACAGCTTCGAACTCACTAAACTCGCCGGCAAGCCGACCGCTGGCGTGATGAAGGATGTCGTGATGGTGGGCGGATATCAAGATGTCGAAGTGGATTTTACGGCAGACAATCCTGGACTCACTCTGTTCCACTGCCACCAGCAATTGCACATGGATTTTGGCTTCATGACCCTGTTGGACTACGTATGAACCGGGTTGACTTTCCATCCGGCCAGTAGAAGGCGCCATTGCGGTTCGCGTCTGGACATCGGACGAATTAGTTGGTTTACTACACGCTTGAAGAGGCAGTTACAGAAAGGAATCCCGTGTCCAAAATCATGCTGGGAGTCATCTGTGGTTTGGTGTTCGGCGCTATCGACACCGGAATCATGTTGCCGATGAGCTTCCCTGATAAAAAAGCTGCAATCACCGCGGCTTTCATTGCGCGCTTTGGGATTGGGTTCGTGATTGGCGCGGCCCGTCTGCCTTGGCCGGGCTGGGCTGTCGGCCTATTCTTTGGTTTGTTGTTGAGTATTCCCGATGCTCTGATTACCAAGGCTTATGCGCCGATCATTGGCATGGGAGCTGTAGGCGGAACTATTATCGGCGCTCTCATCGGAAGATTTGGCCGTTAGACAAGTCCATATCCCGTTCATTTTCGGCTCTAAACTCAACCTGCACTGCTACCGACCAATGCCACCAAAGACAGAGACACGCTGGGTGGATCGACCGACGAAAGCGATCTTGCTCATCCGTATTCTCGTGGGTTGGGTGTTTCTTTCCGAAGGAATTCAGAAGTTCTTGTTCCCTGACTCCCTCGGAGTCGGACGCTTTGTAAAAATCGGCATTCCTTGGCCGCAGGTCATGGCCCCGTTTGTAGGAGTGGTTGAGATTGTTTGTGGCTCTCTGCTGTTGATAGGTCTTGTTACCCGGCTGGCGACTGTGCCGCTTCTCATTGATATCGCGGTTGCCATATATTCGACCAAAATCGTCACGTTCGCGAAGAACGGATTTTGGGGAACGTTGCATGAAGCCCGCACGGATGTGAGCATGTTACTCAGTCTTGTCTTTCTGCTGCTGGTTGGTGCTGGCGCGTGGTCTCTTGACTCATGGTTGGCAGAAAGACGGGCCGCAACTCATGGGTGAGCGACCAGCCCTTGCATCTCCCGTATCTTTTTCCGACGAGAAACAAGTTCCTCTCGATGAGCTCGCTTTGTTTTTTCTCCGGTTGGGCACGACCGCTTTCGGGGGACCAGCGGCACACATCGCCATAATGGAAGACGAACTCGTCCGCAGGCGACAGTGGCTTTCTCGCGAGAAATTCCTCGATTTGATCGGCGCAAGCAATCTCATTCCTGGGCCGAGTTCCAGCGAAGTGGCTATTCATATTGGCTACCTGTGCGCAGGTTGGAGAGGTCTACTAATCGCTGGCACCTGCTTCATTCTTCCAGCTGCACTGATGGTCGCCGGTATTGGATGGCTCTACGTCAAGTTTGGCAAGCTCCCGGCGATGGCAGGCATCCTCTATGGAATCAAGCCCGTCGTCATCGCAGTCGTCCTTCAGGCCCTCTGGAGCCTTGGACGAACAGCGGTAAAGACAAGGTTTCTTGGATTTGTGGCTCTGCTTGCTCTTGTGCTATCTCTTCTCGGTTTACATCCGCTGCTATTGCTTCTGCTGGCCGGAGGAATAACGTGCGCGCCTGCCTTAAGACCATCGCGTGTGTCCTTCTCGGTGCTTCCTTTTCTGACGCTAGGAGGCGGCATCTTAGCGACCACAGCATCGTTCAGTCTAGCTTCTCTTTTCCTGGTCTTCTTGAGGCTAGGGGCAACCGTATTCGGTAGCGGCTATGTTCTCTTGGCCTTCGTCCGAGCCGATCTCGTCACCCATCGAGGCTGGTTGACAGACGCGCAGCTCGTAGATGCCGTTGCTGTGGGGCAAGTGACGCCAGGACCCATTTTCACGACGGCTACCTTTATCGGCTTCATTTTAGGAGGCATTCGCGGTGCCGTCATTTCCACCGCGGGAATCTTCCTTCCTGCATTTCTACTCGTAGCGGTAAGCGGGCCGCTGGTGCCGCGTATTCGAAAGTCCAAGCCTGCCGGGGCTTTCCTTGATGGTGTGAACGTTGCATCACTCGCGTTGATGGCTGCTGTCACTTGGGAACTTGGGCGAGCATCGCTTGTTGACACTCTTACTGTTCTTTTAGCAGTGGCATCGTCAATCGCACTTCGGTTTCGCGTGAATTCCGCGTGGCTTGTCCTGGCCGGGGCTATCGTTGGTCTGATAGCGAGTGCTGTTCACCCACGATAGAAGCGTCTGTCGTTCTCTCGAACCTTGAAATCTTGGGGCAACTAGCGGTCAGCCGGGATGTCGGTGGTGTCTCCAGTATGGTGGTCCTTAATCTGGAAACGAAGGAAGTCATGGACTGGGTTCAGCGCTTCGGGGTTCGTCGTCTTGATACGTACGCTGCCACCTGCGGGCATTTCTTCGAAGGTGTACGAAATCTCTGCGTGTTTCTCCTTCATCACGGGAACACCGGGCGGCACCTGGTCATGGACGAACATGGGAATGGAGAATTCCCCGTTCGAAAACATCGTGACAATGTGCGTCAGGTGAGACCGGATGGCCTGCATGTTCTGGGGATCCTTAGTGTCGTTCGCGGTCACTTCGATCGCTCCACCGTCTGAGTTGAGACGAAAATGATGAGTAGTCTCGTCATGGGGAAATCCCATCGCCTCATCACCGTGTTTTTCCACATCGGCCTGATGCCGCGAAGCCTCTTTCATATGTTCCTTGTGCAGGGGGCAAGACTGCATGTCTTGCGCTGCTAACTGCAACGCGCCCAAAATCAAAAATGCGATGACTCTTCTCATGGTGTCATCTTCCTTCGGAAAGGATTCGCTGGAGTGCCAGCGTTCTTTACCGCGTCGGTCAGCGAATAGAGCAAATGCGATTTCTGTCCTGAACCCGCACGCTGAATGCGCTGTTCCCAGTCCGACAACACTTTCTTCACGTATCGTTTGGTGCGCTTCAGTGCCTCGATGTCGGCCTCGATACTTTGAGCTTGTCTTGTGCAAGTTGGTACACGTGACGGCATGGAGCACCGCCCGCATCACGAGCCTCCAGGAATGCAGCCAACTCGGCCAGAGCGAATCCGATCCGGAGTGCTCTTTGCACGACAAGCACTCTCTCCAACGCGGTCGCAGGATAGACCCTATAACCGGACGGTGTTCGCGAGGCTCGTGGAAGGACACCGATCCTTAGTCAAGGTGTTTGACTGTTAGGCGGGCGTATTTTCAAAAGTTGTTCTCGGCAGGATTTTGCAGACAGCATCTGCAAAATCCTCGACGATGAATTGTATTGCCTCGTACTGGCGCTGTTCTTTCGAACGGGAGGAAAGTCGTACGCTTCGCGTGAAATCAAAAGGTAGAGCAGCGCTTAATGAAGTGGTAGAATTTTGTGCGGGTGGTTTCTTATGACTTGGCAATGCACTCTTAGCCCGAGAATCGCCGCCGAAGCGCTTCACGGCAAAATGACAATGAACTGTGGAAATCGGCAGAAACTGACACACTTTCTTACACAGTTGCACATTCGTCATTCAAGACGAAACGAGAACAGAGCCATAAACATGTCGTAGAATCACAAGTAGAGCCGGGATGGCGGAACTGGCAGACGCAGCGGACTCAAAATCCGCCGACCTTCGGGTCTTGGGGGTTCGACTCCCCCTCCCGGCACCATTTCAAAAACCCATAAAATACGCGGCTACTTGGGCTCGCTCTCCGCATGCGATCAACCTGTGTAGCAGACGCAGCGGACTTTGCGCCAATATATAACCAACGAGCGTTTAGTCTATCCAACTGAAAATAGTAAATTTTACTTACAAAATGCTGTAGTGAGCATGGATTGCACACCTCTTCCACACTCTCAGGGTCCCCCGAACCTCGACCCTCGAGCCTGGACTGGATCAGAAGAGTCGCGGTGCAAAATCCTTCAGATCGCGTCGCCAAGTCTGCCACTCGTGGTCGGTGCCGGGTGATTCATAGAAAATGTGTTGAACGTTTGCTTCTAGAAGCGATGCGTGCAATCTTTGAAGTCCCGTGCGCATTCTCTCCGGTTCATTCGTCCCCACGCCAATCCAGAGCAAGTGCACTTTCCTGCCGAATGCTGCCGGATCAGCGAACACTCCGTTGTAGTCGGTCTTGGGATCCAGTTTGCGATTCCCGAGAACGAGCATCCCGCCTGCTCCACTGAAGCCGCCGATGTAAGAGAAGAGATCGAGATGATCCAGAGTAATCTGGAAGGTCTGCATGCCGCCCATCGAGAGGCCTGCCATCGCACGATGCTCGCGGTCGGGTAACGTGCGGAAGGTGGAATCAATGTAGGGGATGAGAGCTTGCGTCACATCATCTTCAAACGCCGCTGCCATGTCCTGCATGGCCTTCAGCATTTCTGGTGATCCAAACCCTTTTGCGAACAGATCGACAGGCGCCTCGCCCGCGCGGTGCGCGTAGCCGTAGGCCATCACCACGATCATCGGCTTGCAACTCTTCGCTGCGATCAAGTTGTCTAGGATGAAATTCGCGTTGCCTTGGCGGATCCAGCCGGTCTCGTCTTCACCGGCGCCGTGTTGCAGGTAGAGGACCGGATAGCGTGCCTTGGTCTGCGCGTCGTAGTTCGGAGGCAGATAGACCAATGCGTGCCGCCACGTCCCCGTCACCTTCGAGTTGTACCAAACCTCCCGCACTTGGCCGTGGGGAACGTCCTGAATCGAGTAATAGGTTGAACCCGGTTCCGGAACTTCTACGCCACTTGCCGGCTTTCCTCCTCCGAAGAAGGTGCGAGTGTTGGGATCGCTGATCTCGGCGCCGTCGATGATCAGCGTGTAATAGTGAAAACCAGGAACCAGCGGCGCAGTGGTTACCGTCCAGAATCCGTCCTGCTGTTTCTCCATGTCCACTTTCGGGCCGCTCCAGAAGTTCAATCTTACCTTCGTAGCGTCTGGAGCTTTCACGCGAATCTGTACTCTGCCAGCACCGTCAACCCGCGGATACTCTGCTGCCCAGACATTCGTCGTAGAGGGTTGAAAATTGCCTGATTCCTATGCCCAACAAAAACTCAAAGATAATAAGATCGGTATTACGAATCGCCGCATGTTTTTCTCCTTCGTTGCTATCGAATGTGAATCATAGCGCCGTCGAGCGATAGCTTTCCGTTACCTTCGGCGTTGCGGTCGCAGGATCCGGTTTGGATCACTGCTCAACTGAGACGACGGTTACAGACTTAGGCTCCAATTTCAAAGTCAGCTTGCCACCCTGAACCTTCGCTGAGATCGGCTTCGGCGTGACTGTGTTAGCTGCGTCGAAGGTGTTGACACTGTCCACCTTCGGTGCGGTCAGAGTTTCTCCGCTCGCTGATTTGGCCGTGATGGCCGCCAGAGCTGCCTCGATTTCGACCGGTTCGTTGGGATCGAGATTGGTAATCTCCAGCCACAACTTGCCGTTCGTGTCTTTCGCCGCGATCGCATCAACGCGCGGCAGCGCCACGTCTCCATGTGAGTACCGGCCGGCATCGAAGGTCACTGGTATGAATGTTGCGTCCTGAAACGGCACATACATTTTGAAGACGTAATAGGTCGGAGTCAGGACCATCTTCTCTTTGTTTGTGATGATCATCGCCTGCAGCACATTGATCATCTGCGCTATATTGGCGCCTCGTACTCGGTCGGAATGACGAGCGAAAGTGTTGAGGTTAAGGGCCGCGAGAATCGCGTCGCGCAGGCTGTTCTGCTGGACCAGAAACCCCGGATTGCTGCCCTCCAACGGCGCGTACCAGCCTCCCCATTCGTCAACAAAAGCGCTACCTTCTTGTCAGGGTCATACTTGTCCATGATCGCCGAGTGCTTGCTGATAAGACCTTCCATCTCCAAAGTAGATTTGAGGATCTGGCTGTACTCGGTTTCACCAAACCCGACGGACGCATAGGAAGGCGGCCAGTGCCCCACCGTGTAGTTGTGCATGGAGAGTCCGTTGATGTCCCAGCTCCATGTGTGTTGCTGATAGGCCTTCATGACGGTTTCCGTCCAATCGGTCCAACGCGGGCCGTCGCCGCCCGGACCCACGGCGCTCTTCAGCATCTGCTGCTTGTCCTGTTGCGCGGGATTGAAGTTCCTCACGAAGCGGCTGTAGATCTTCATCTGGCTCACGTAGTAGTCGGGCGTCATGTTGCCGCCACAATCCCAGCTTTCGTTACCGATGCCGAGTAACGCGACTTTGTATGGAGCTGGATGCCCGTTGGCGGCCCGTTCTTTTACCAGCGTCGTCGGTGCTGCCGCAGTCATGTATTCCAGCCACTCGGCCGCCTCCTGGGGAGTCCCGGAACCGACATTGACGGAGATATACGCTTCCGCGCCGATCTGATCGATGAAGTCCATGAACTCATGCGTTCCAAACGTGTTTGCCTCAGTCACTCCGCCCCAGTTGGGGTTGAGAGTCACTGATCGTTGAGGGCCGATGCCCTTACGCCAGTGATACTCATCGGCGAAGCATCCACCGGGCCAACGAACGTTCGGAACCCTGATCGCTTTCAGGGCGCTAACAACATCGTTGCGAATGCCACGAGTGTTCGGGATCTTGGAATCGGTCCCGACCCAAATACCTTCGTAAATGCCGTGTCCAAGATGCTCTGTGAATTGCCCGAAAATGTTGCGGGCGATCTTCGCACCAGTTTTGGATGCGTCAAGCGATAATTCAACTTTCTGGGCAGCCATTATCGGTGCAGTGATAGCCACAAGGGCCAGCGTGAAGCCTACGAGAAGTGAACGCATAAGAAGCGATGTCCTCTTAGCAGAAGTAACAAAATTTAACGGCACTCGAAGTTGGCTGCGTCTTCCGTGTCTCCTTGCCCCTTGTATTGTGCGTGCTTCGGATAAGGACACAGCGGCCGACTGCGCCCAGGAAAGGCCTTGCCAGTTGCGACGACTGATGTAGGTGTTATTCCCTTCTCGACCCAGTTAACCATTGCGCCCAAGAGATCAAACTGATCCAGCGCCTGCCCTCCCCCACAGTGGCTCATTCCTGGGACGAAATAGAACTGACTCCACTTCGACACGGCGTCGAGGCTCCCGTTTGCAGCCGCCATGTTCTTGTAGTATTCGAACGTGTCGAGAGGCGAGAACCACGGATCGCTATCGCCGTGGTAGAAAATCAATTTCCCTCCGTGCGCGGAGAATGTCGTCAAATTCGTGGACATCGAATCCACGAGCGGCTGGCTGGCGGCCGGTGCTTCCTTATCAACGTCCATTGTCATGTCCGTCGTCGCAGCCCCGAAAATGCCGGGTCCGGGTGAAAGCAAGCCTCGGAACGGCGGCCCGTTCGTTATGGCCGTGTCGTAAAGGAATCCGGCATAGACTTGGGTTCCACTCGACGTCTTCGGCCCTCCCAAGGCCTTCTTGATGGCGGCCGCTTTTTCCGGAGCCAAGCAGGAGTTATTCGTTTCGCCCTTGCACGCCAACATCTCAGGGTCGAAGTCGCACGCGAGAGGATCGGAGATCAAGCCGTCGGCGATGCCATCTTTGGCGTCGCAGTGCTTGATGAGAGCATCCCTGATCAGATGGCGGTCATTGTCCGTAATCGACTGTTCGATGATTGGTTTGCCGTTTGCGTCTTTCGGAGCAACTTGATTGAAAGCGATGGGAATCCAGCGGCCGATCGCGAGATTAGAAAACCCAGTGCGCATCGCGGGATCGCCGGAAATAATTCCGTTGAAAACCGTGGGATATCGCTGCGAAAGAATCATGCCTTCGCGCCCGCCGGTGGAGCATCCAGAAAAGTACGAAAAGGCAGCCGGTTTGCGGTAGTGTTGGGCGATGAGTTGTTTGGCTAATGCAGCGACTTCGGCATTCGCGAGGTATGCAAAGTCTAGATATGCCTGCTGATCGCGCACGAAACCGAAATCAAATCCCGGGTGGCGGCTCTTATGACCTGTATCCGTGCTTACAACGGCGAATCCGCGCATGAGTCCCGGCGTGTCTCGAGCAGCGTTCAATCCCAGGGGCGCAAGTACAGTGCCGTTGCTACCGCCCCCACCTTGCATCAGCAAGTCGCCGTTCCATTGATCGGGCATGGCCAATGCGAAGGTGATTCCAAACTCTTCTCCGTCGACTCCGGTGCGTCGGTTCATTACACCTTCGACTCGGCAATATGCAGGCAGAGGCGCAGTGTGAGTCTGGTTCCAGGGGATCTCCTCGGTGGTTCCGGCAGCAATGGCCGCCGCCTTGGTGATTTCAACATTGTCGGCTTTGAAGTCTGTCAGCTTCGCGCATGAGTTCGGTTCCTGCGCCCACGCACAACTAGCAGAGACAAACACCAAAAGCATGTTTCCAAAGAATTTGGTATGCATATTGCCTGAAGGGTGGGACACGAAGCGAGTCATCGAGCAAGACTATTCCTGTTCCAGCGCCCTGAGTACTGGGCCTACTTCGATCCCGTAACGATTGCGTTCGCAGCGTTGCCGGCCACGACCCAGCTTGCCGACCCGGCCACGACGGCCTCATCCTCGAACCATAGGAATCCGAACTCGTCGATGCACTCCGGAAAATCGGGTTTGATGATGATGTATCCAGGAATCACGGCGCCCGGAATGTAGGCATTATCGGCGCGATTGTTGCTGTACGTCATCATCTTCGAGACCGTACCGACGCCAGCTACATAGGAAGTGCTCGATACCGGGTGCGTGCCGAGAATGTAGTTGACGGCGCGAAGTGTGTACTCGGGGCTGACGAGATCCGGAAACGCCTTGTGCAGGAAATACATTCGGATCGCCATATCGACCACGGCGCCTGATCCGCCCCAGGTGCCGAGGCTCGGGGGCACGCCGAACGGAGTCTCGTTCAGCCGCTTGGCCAAACCCGCCATGTATGTGTTCACCGCTTCACGCAGTTGATCTTTCGCGCTCGCGTCCAGATAAGGCAATGCCCGGACTGCTTTCCAACCATTGAAGTCCATCTGTTCCGGAGTGATCATCTGAGGGAATAATTCCTTCAGGCGCGACTTGTAGGGCTCGGCACCATTTGTGGCGATGGTCAGTTCCAGAGCCGCGGACCAGTCCATGCCGACGAAAGATCGGCTCCGGCCGGAGCCAGTGGGCGGAGCCGCCGGAGCGCCTGGCGCGCCAGAGTTTGTTGGCGTACCCGAGCTGCTCTTTGGCTTACGACCTTGCGCGCCAGAGACCATACCCTGAGACGCAGCGAGCACACCGCCTGCGGGAGCCTCTCGGTCTGGCCCGGCGCTTGTCGGATACAGCGTCGGATTTGCCGTCGTGTCCTTCCATGCTTTGATTGCGGTCTCTAGACAGTCTTTCGCTAACGCGTCGTCCCAGCCTTTCAGCGTATCCGCCGCTGCAGCCAGCGCCGCAATAGCGTTCCACTGGAAAAATGGATTGTTCGTAGTGAAGATCCAGCGATCGTCCGGCTTGCCGGAGTAATCGCCCTTCGTCTCGTTCGCGCCGAGCTTCGGGTCATAAATGCGGCCATCAGTTTTCGATGCTCCGTCGCCCACCTGTGTGTACTGGCGCAGATCTGGCTCGTGAGTGCCCCGGATGGCGTGGCCGATGTTGTGGAACTGCGCCAGGATGAGCAGTGCGCCGTGCTTGACTTGCTGCACTGTATCGGGCACGCCATCGGGACGGTGCATCTCAACCTCACGCGCGACTTCATCCACCGTAAGCTCGTCGTACTTGAGATTAAATTCCCGATACGCCAGAGCCAGACTCTGAATCACGCTCAGTTGCGCAGGCTCCTCAAGGTCGAAGTCGCCGGCATCGTACCAGCCGCCCACGTTCATTCCAGGAATGTGATCGCCGCCTTTGTATTTCCCGTCGGTCGCGGTCGACTGGTTCCAGCCGTCGAATTGCTCCCCGACCACTGGCGCCATACGGCCATCATCGAGGTGCGAAGCGCCATGCCACACGCGGTAGCCTTCGCGAACGGAAACGTGATCCATCTGCGCCGCGAGGTGATGGTCGAGGCTGTCCTGCCAGATGTTGGCGTAAGCGTCCTTTGAGATGGGGAAGGGTGCCGTATGCTGGTCTGCGTATTCGATGACATAAAGCCCGGGATCCTCGACCGGGGTGAAATCAAATTTCGAATAGACGTAGCGCAGCCATGGTGTTGAAGACGTGATCGGGCCCTCGAACACCTGCTTGTAAGATCCATCTTCCATCAGGCGCAGCACTCTGGCCGTCTTCGGAGTGTTGTATTTCGGATCGAGTTCGAGTACCGCCACCTTGGAGAAGCCTGGTGCATAGCCAACCTGACTGTGCGCGATCACCGGCGGCCGGGTCCAGTTCGGAATTACATCCGGTCTGATGTGCCAGACGACAGCGCCGGTGGTCATACCCGAAGGGATCAGAGAACGCAACGCGAACCAGCCATTCGGCGCACGGTTGCGTCCATCGAACAGCATTAGATTGGCTGTATCCGATACCACATTTACCCGGGCCAGCGCGTCGTCGATGCCCAGAGTTATGCTCTTGCCTTCGGCGAATGGCAGGGGCTGCGTGTATCCCTTGGCCTTATCCCAGTCCTCCAGGTAGTACGCCTTCTTCGGTTCATCTGGCAGGGGCAAAACCTTCGTCATCGGATCGTTCGGCGTTCGCGGGAAGATGCCGGCTTTCGTTCCGTCCACCAGGTAAGCCTTGCCCATGTAGATCGAGGGCAGAAATTCGAGATTGAAGCCGGCCCGCCCCGCGAGTTTCGGCGGTAAAGGCTTGTCGAGATTGATGCTGACCTTCACGCCGCCAGGTTCTGCTGCCACTTCCAGTGTGTAACTGAAGTCGAACGTCGGGAACGCGAGGTCGGCGCTGAGCCGGTTGTTCGCCTTGTCGGCGTGGCGATCTTTGAGAGTCGCCACCAGGTCCCACTGCTCGGGCGTTGGCATCAGGCGCACGTCGCCGTTAGTGGCGATGCGCTGGCCGTGGAGAATCATCTCCATGGCCGTGTTCTTTTGGTCCACAAAAACCGGATGGTACGTGCTGTCGTAAAGAAAAACGCTGAAACCTTGAGTGTCGAGGTAATTCTTGTCGGTCACCTTCATGGCAAAATCGGCGCCAGACAAGCCTTGGGCCGAGATCAGGCTCAAGAGAAGACAAGCGATGATTCGCGTGAACATAAATTGGGATGAATGCTACTCCTTTGCCGCAACATGATATGACATGCACACCGGCGGGGCGCCATGTGTTCTCCATTCGTGGGGATTTCTGAGCGAGGTAAGGTGCGGAAAATGCCCAAATACTGACACATTTACTTACACAGTTTTACGTGAGTTCTTGGTTAAGTTGTTTATTATCATGGCGGAACTGGCAGACGCAGCGGACTCAAAATCCGCCGGGCTTCGGCCCTTGGGGGTTCGATTCCCCCTCCCGGCACCAGAATAACCTCCACAGAATGAGCAGCTGGATGGTGGGCACTTCAGCGCAGATAACGGTTCGTAACAGACGTAGCGGATTTCGCGTCCGCTAGGATTCCCGACGGTAGTCATATCCAAATGAAATAATTGACGTTATCGGGAGCTCTACGAACGAACTGAACCTATACACCTATTACACACTTCCCCGGAAGGATAGAATCAGAGTCTCCGGTTCTTCCCCCACGGTCCGCCTGGCTGCCACACCTCGTTTTCTTCGTCCCCCTTCAAAACGCCGTCCACAACCGGCAGTACGAACTCTCGAATGACTTCGATTATTTCTTTCAGGGAAGAATCTGCCTTAAGCCCACTCTTCCGCAGAAACGCTCCCCATTGCGTCTGCTTCGTTGGAAGTTCATAAAACGCGGCCCTCAATGCTAGCGGCGACGAACTCGGTAGATTCGTGCGCCGCGTCTTGAATGTTGCCTGAATTGCCGCGGCGAGAGTGCTGCTCTCGAATTCGAACCTTTGTGCCAACACCGAGAGATCGTAGAAGTCCTTCATTCGGCTATTCGCGACGCCAAGTTTGACCATGGCTTCGAACTTTTCCGCAACCACACTCTCCATGGAATAGGCGTGCAATTTGGGTGCAGGAAATTTAAGGAGCGTGGGGTACTCCACTTCCTCTGATGCGGGAACAATCGTGTCTCCGAGACCGACGTCAATCTGAAGGGGAACGCGCACATTCCCAAGCCGTGCTTCCACGCGTACCCGAACCCCTTCGTAGGCTTCCTCATCACGGATTCTTTCCACACGAATCTTGTCTGGTAGAAACGTCAGGCCATCATCTTCCACATTTTGCGAGCACACTTCGGAGAAGACTTTTCGGAAGTTGATATCGGACGGCCCCCGTCCGAGCAGATCGAGATCTCGGGTCGGACGATACGTCTCTGCAGTCCAGAGTTGCAGTAGCAGAGCACCCTTGAGGACAAATGCGTCTCGATGGGGAGAAATGCTCAAACGATAGAGGAATCGTTCCAATCCATAACGGGTCAGGACAAGTCCAAAATCTTCCTTGCGTTCGGTCGCAAGATTCAACAGCCGCTGCCGGACGGAAGCTGACAGGTTTGCAACAGGCTTCTTCACGTGAGCGACTCCAGGTATGGTTGTATCACCCGCGCCACCCGGCAGACTTTCGCTGCCATGAAGAGTTCGTCCATTGTGGCTTTCCGCCGCCGGTAGCAATCGCGCAGCGCCTCCAGAGCGACCTCCAGCCCTATCTTGTTGCGGTACTTGAAACAATCGGCGACAGTCTTCGCTGGACCGAAGACTCGCACGGCAACTCCTTCGAGTTTCTTTTTCTCAATGCCATAGGAAAGGGCCTTACCGGAAAAATGCACAACACGCATCGCCGGATAACCCGCGCTAGGGCGACGAGCCTTGTGGGCAATCGCTATCCAAACCTCACGCGGCGATTGCGTGGTGAGCCCATGGAAGCGCAGCGCAGACAGCAGGCAGATGACACCATTCGGTACGCGTTTCGCTGCCTCCACGAGCGTATGGTGCTCGGTCACCCGGCTACCGTCGGCCACATAAAGTCCTCTTCCCACTTGCCGCACTAGCCCACGGTCTTTCGCCTGGCGGAGATATTCCCGAGGGATAGCTACCCGATCCAGTTCGCGCGGCCGGAATACACCAGCCTTCCTGACCATGCGGGCTACGAGTTCTGCCTTCGAAACAGCCATGATGCCTCTTTACTATATGCATGCATATTATCATAAGTGCCAACATATCGTAAAATAAAACATCATGTTGATATCGATACGCCGAAAGGCGTTGCGGTCGACACTCATCGTCGGAACCGCTGGATCTATTTCTCTCGGGGCCAGACCCGTTGATAACGATACTGTCGGGACTTGAACTGGAGGTTGAGATAAGTACTGCTGGAATCTACAGAAACTCGCTGCATAGTTTTTTAGATGCGGATGAAGTTACGAAGTACAGATGCGACGGCCTCTGCTGCAAGTTCCCAAGGCATCTGTTCGCCGGATCAGATGCGGAGAACGCGCAGCGGTATCGTTCATGCCGGGTTGGGGCTCCGTCTAATTCGGATTGATGGATCGTCCGATCCGGAGCGGGAACTGAGATGGTTTCGGGAATCGCGTAATGCCCATCCCTTTCCATAAACACGTAACGTCTGTGAAAAAGGCGGAGCGAGATGATCCACGAAAATCCGAGAAACTTACACAGTAACTTTCACACTTCCATATTCCGTTTCCGGATATGTCCTGTGTTATCAATAGTTAGCTGAAATATGCAGCGGACTCAAAATCCGCCGACCTTCGGGTCTTGGGGGTTCGACTCCCCCTCCCGGCACCAGCACAAATCAATGAAAAGAGATCCGCCCCCCGCAACCATGAACGCCACTGCACAAATGTAGTGGCGTTCGCCTTCAGGTGACCTGGCCATCCCTGGATCTTTTCTTCCCCATCGAATTTCGCTTGTCGCCAACCGGTTCGCCGGTGAGCTGTCCGGATTCGTCCGAAGGCGCTCCAGTCGTCCGCAACGGTGGGAACGACGGGAGGTCACTGCAGTTATTGATGTAGAAAATTCGCTTGTCCGCCCATCGGCGAGCGCTGCGCTCACCGCGGCATTGTAGTGCGTTCCAGTCATTTCCTTCCCCCACTAGTAGTAGGTAGTTCTATATCCTTATCCTGTTTGGAAACGGGAATGTGGTTCACGATTAACCGGACCCCTGTTTGACCGGTCAAAAAACTCCAGATCCATTGCAAGAAAACGGTGAGACGTAGACTGCCAGTTGAGAGAAACTGAAGATGAATCCCTGCCCACGCGAGCCAGGCGAATTTCCCGCTCAGCCGGACCCTACCTGCCTGAAGGATTGCGAAACCAGCTCCGATAACGGCCATATTTCCTTTATCGAAGTATCGGAACGGCTTGGGGGAGGGCCTACCAAGCAGACTTTGGGCGATTCTACGACCTGCATAGCGGCCTTGTTGAATCGCCACTTGGGCGACACCCGGCAGTGGTTTACCGTCCTGTTCAAGGGAAGCGGTATCTCCGATTACATATATGTCTGGATATCCGGGAACAGTGAGATCGTCTTGAATGCGAACGCGGCCAGCGCGGTCCGTCTCCACGTTCAGCCATTTACCAGCTGGCGAAGGAGCCACTCCCGCGGTCCAGATCACGACCTTGCTTGCGATACGCACTCCTCCGATGACCACGCCGTCCGCGTCAATCCGGTCAACGCTGTGCCCCAACCGCACTTCCACGCCAAGATTTTCCAATCGCCGCTTGGCCGCCTCGGAGAGTTCCGAAACGAAAGTTCCCAAGACTCGCGGCGCCATGTCTACCAGCACAATGCGTGTCGCCGCTAAGTTGATTCGTCGGAACTCTGCTTGCAAACCGGTTCGCACAAGGACTGCTAGTGATGAGGCAAGTTCTACGCCGGTCGGACCGGCTCCAACTAAGACAAAGGTCAGAAGGTCCTGGCTCTGGGTCGGATCGTCCACCCCTTCTGCTTGTTCAAATGCTTTTAAGACCTTATTGCGGATGCGGACCGCGTCAGCGAGTCCCTTCAGACCGGGCGCAAACTCTGCAAACTCATCGTGCCCAAAATAACTATGCGTAACCCCTGTTGCGATCACCAAGATGTCGTAAGGGAACGCAGCGTCCTTGTAGTCCGGATTCCTAGCGTAGACGAACTTCGCGTCCTTATTGATTCCATTTACTTCGCCAAGAAATACGCTTGTGTTTCGCTGATTTTTCAAAAGTCCCCGGATCGGAGATGCGATTTGAGCCGGCGAAAGCACTGTTGTCGCCACTTGATAGAGTAGGGGCTGAAAGAGGTTGTGATTCGATCGATCAATCACCACAATATCGGCGTTCGCATGCCTTAGGGCCTTGGCGGCAGCGAGCCCTGCAAAACCTGCGCCGATAATCACGATTCTTTTCATTCAGTGCCTCATTTTTTGATCAATCGCAGATTTCTATCGAAGTGTGATGAATTACTCAACGCGATCCCGTACGGGTATTTTCGACTTGACCATGGCTCGTATATCTCGGTTTTCGAACACCAAGCCTTGGCGCTCCTGTGTTTGTCGAACCACCACATTCACCATTGCCCAGCCCAAGTCGTCAGCACGAATGACCTGGTTCGGAAATAGCAATCGAAACACGGGATAGAGTGCGCGTATCAGCCGGTAACTGAAATTAGGTTCCTGTCGCGGCTGCGGAGGGTAGATGTACGCGGGCCGAAAAAGATAAACACGCGGGAACCCGGCTGCGAGTAACGCCTTTTCGGCTTCTCCCTTATAGCGCGCGAAGGGAAACCGGCTTCGTCCCGTCGGGTCGGCACCATTCCCGCTCAAAAACGAGAAGGCGGAATTCGGACTGCTGTTCCGCAGAACTCGCGCGAACTCAATCGTATAGTCGGCGGTTATGGCGCGGAGTTCCGCGTCTGACACTGACCCCGTGTACGTTCCCAGGCAATAAACCGCGGCGTCCTGGCCCAAGAGTGCGTCTGCGAGCGCAGAACAGTCTGCGAAGGTTTGGTGTAGAACCTCTTTCAACTTGGGGTGCGAGATGCCGAGTTTCTTGCGCCCAATCGAAGTTACGCGTTCGACGGTAGAGTTATTGAGCGCATAGCGAAGAGCGTACCTGCCGACCATGCCCGACGCCCCGACAATCACGAGACGCTTTTGGCCAACGGCGGAAACACTCATCAACCCGTCCGAACCCGCTTTGTCAGTCGCTGTCATGACAGAATGCGTTCTTCGATCCAGTCAACGTAAAGCAGGCGCTCCGCGAACAGCCACGAGCCATCGATCTTCACGAATGTGTCGTAATAGCGGAGCGCCGCGATCATGAGCTGTCGCTTCGCACCGTCAACAGTGAGGTGATGAGGCATGCAATAAGTTTCCCCAGTGCCTCGGTCATTGGTCAGCGTGAGGATCGTGGTCTGTCCAAGGAAGTGCATCGTCGCAGAGTACTTGTTGAGATCCGCGAAGACCGGAGCCAGAACCTCACGTGAGTTCAGCTCCTGTGAAGGCTTCGAGTCCTTGGCATTCATGTACACGACGAAGTGAGTGTCTGCGGTAAAAAGCGCCATCTGACCTTTTTCATCGCGGCGGTCAGCACAATGTGCGTAGGCCTCAACCAGTTCACGTATCGCGAGTCGGGCCGCGGCTTCATTGGGAG
>Ga0209420_1000533_pt1 | contig 19729 bp, 16 predicted proteins | sample BlaSpr_A8_OM1_O1_FD_187972 | JGI IMG/M metagenome (GOLD analysis project Ga0209420, IMG submission 187972) | Forest soil microbial communities from Thunder Bay, Ontario, Canada - Black Spruce, Ontario site 2_A8_OM1_O1 (SPAdes) (version 2) | ecosystem: Environmental > Terrestrial > Soil > Boreal... | reverse complement strand
AACCCCGGCTGGCCCGTCAGCTCACCGCCCGCCGCCCACGCCGTCGCCGTGCCGCCCGTCTCCGTCACCGTGCCCGAGTCCGCAGCGAACGCCGCGCCAAATTCCGCCGCCACTGTCTCCGCATCGTCCACCACGTGGCGCTACGACGGCGAAACCACCACCATCATCATCACCTTGCCAAAACTTTCCGTCACACAAGAGGTGGACGTGCGCGTCAGCTTTCCCAAGCTCGCCGCCGGGCAGCAATCTCTCCTCAACGGTCTCCCCGGCAAGATCGCACGCCTCCACGGCGCCATGCACATCCTCGAAAATTCCTGGGACCGTGGCTGGGCCCCCGACATCCTGATCGATGCCGCCCAATCCGGCCACCGCGTAACGCTGCATCCGGAAACCGCGCTAGCCGAATATCAAAAGTTGTCCCAGGAATGGCCCGACATCCTTGCTGCCATCTCCGCCATGGACGTAGACAAAAAATTCACCACCGCCGCCCTAGCCCACCTCAAATCCGCGCAGCAATAGCATTTGTAGCATGGCATCGCTATTTGCTCAGTGCGGGTACCCTCGCGTGAAAGCCTCTCTACCCACGAAAACACGAAGCACGCTTGTGTAGCCCGCCCCGTTTCGTAGGGGCGGGGTCTTTGAATTGCCCGTCCTCCCGCTCCGTTCCTCTCCGCAAGAAAGCACGCAAATCTGCTGCACCATCCGCACACACAGGTTAAAATCTCCGCGCCCAATCCGGAGACCCACATGACTCCCTACGAAGCCTTCACTCTCGTCGACATGCGCCTCGGCCGCATCACCCGCGCCGAGCCAAACGAAAAAGCCCGCAAGCCGTCCTACAAGCTCTGGGTCGATCTCGGCGAACTCGGCACAAAAACGTCCAGCGCCCAGCTCGTCGATCTCTACAAACCAGAGGAACTCGTCGGCCGCCTAGTCATCGCCGCCGTCAACCTGGGCACCCGCAACATTGCCGGTTTCCTCTCGGAGGTCCTCGTCATGGGCGTCCCCGACCCAAATGGCCACGTCGTGCTGCTCGCCCCGGAACGCGAAGCCCCCCTAGGCGGCCGCGTCTTCTAACCAAGCGTTGTTATACATATGACGTGAACCGGCTGTGCCCGCCGTCGCATTTGACTGTGTAGCGCAGGGCCTCTGGCCCTGCGGTCTTTCGCGTTTCGCCGTTCGCCGCAAAATGCGAATACCTTCATAGAGACCGTGCCTACAGCCACAGTCACGCCCACCCCCAAAAGGCAGTTTGTCATCCCGAGGAGGAAGCAGCGCGATTTTCGCGCCCAACTCCTCGCACCGCGCGGAAATGGCGCGCCGTGGCGACCGACGAGGGATCTCGGCGCCGGCACGGCGGCCACCTCGATCCGTAGTTTTCTCTCTCCGCGCAACGCAACCCTGCACCGCCGCTCAATTTCTGGGAAAATGCTTTCGTGACCCCGCCCATCTCCGCCGTCCGACTTTCGCGCGATCTCTGCACCAATCTCCCCTCCGCCGAACAGCGCGAATGGCTCGTCACCAACGGACTCGGCGGCTTCGCCTGCGGCACCGTTGCCGGCACGCTCACGCGCCGTTACCACGGACTCCTCATCGCCGCGCTCTCCCCACCACGCGCCCGCACGCTTCTCGTTACCAAGATCGACGAAATCGCGCGCATCAAGGGCACGAGCGTTTCCCTCGGCGCGAATCGCTGGTCAGGTGGCGCCATCGACCCGCAAGGCTTCAGCTACCTCACCGAATTCCATCTTGAAGGCAGCATGCCCGTCTGGACGTACGCGCTACAAAACGCCCAGCTCGAGAAGCGCATCTGGATGCAGCACGGCGCCAATACCACCTACGTCGAATATCGTCTCGTGCAAAGCGACGCGCCCGTCGAACTCGAGTGCAAGATTCTCGTCAATTACCGCGACTTCAATAACCTCACACGCGCAAACGGCTGGCGCATGCAAATTGACAATGCGCCGAACGGCCTCCGCATCACCGCCTTCGATAACGCCGCGCCGTTTTACTTGCGTAGCGCTGCGGCCACCGCCGAGCCTGCCGGCGACGCAGCATCTCCTCCCGGTGCCCTTTGGTATCGCAATTACGAACTTGCTGAAGAACGCGGCCGCGGCCTCGAAGATTGCGAAGATCATCTTTGTGCTGCGGTCTTCCGCGTCACGCTCCAGCCGGGCGCAACCGCGTCGCTCGTATTCACCACGGACCCAAACTCCAGTCTCGACGCTGCCGCCGCGTTCGCTTTCGAGCAATCCCGCGAACGCGATCTCCTCACGCGCTTCGCCGGAGCGCAATCGCAAACCGACGCGCCGCTACCCGCAGCGGGCGCGCCGGCCTGGATTCAGCAGCTCGTCCTCGCCGCCGATCAATTCCTCGTATCCTCCGGCAAAAATCAAGCTGCGGAGACCCCCTGCGAAATCATCGCCGGCTATCCCTGGTTCGGCGTTTGGAGTCGCGATGCCATGATCTCCTTGCCGGGCCTTACGCTCTCGACCGGCCGTCCCGGACTCGCGCGCCGCCTTCTCCGCACCTTCGCGCAGCAAATCGATCGCGGCATGCTGCCCAATTTCTTTCCCGATAGCGCACAGCCGCCGCCCGAATACAATTCCGCGGACGCGCCGCTTTGGTTCATCGAAGCGTTGCGCCAATACGTAGATCACACGGGTGACCTCGATCTCGTCCGCGAACTTTTCCCAAGCGCGCAGAATATTATTTCCGCATATTCGCAGGGAACGCGTTATTCGATTCACGTGGATTCGGCGGATGGTCTCGTGCATTGCGGCGAACCCGGCACGCAAGTCACCTGGATGGACGCGCGCGTAAACGGTGTTGCCGCCACGCCTCGTGTAGGCAAGCCGGTGGAGATCAACGCTTTGTGGCTCAACGCCCTCGCCACCACCGCGAATTTAGCGCCGCATTGTGGCGTACCCGCGACGGAATTCCAGCGGCAGGCCGATCAAGCGCGCAAAGGTTTCTCACGTTTCTGGAACGCAAACGCAAACTGCTGCTTCGACGTCATCGATGGCCCGAACGGAAACGATGCCTCGCTCCGCCCCAACCAAATCTTCGCCGTATCGCTCTCCGTTTCCGCGCTAACCGCCGCCCAACAGCGCGCCGTAGTCGATTCCTGCGCCGCACATCTTCTCGCTCCCTGCGGCTTGCGCTCGCTCGCGCCCGAAGATCCCAAATATTGCGGCCACTATGATGGTCCTCAAGTGCAACGCGACGCCGCCTATCACCAAGGCACGGTCTGGGCGTGGCTGTTAGGTCCCTTCATCGAAGCGCATTGGAAGGTTTACCGGGATCGCGCCGCAATCGACCGCATTGTCGGCTCGATCGCGTCGCACTTAACGGAAGCAGGCCTCGGCACCATCAGCGAAATCTTCGATGGCGATGCGCCCTTCACCCCGCGCGGCTGCTTCGCCCAAGCCTGGAGCGTCGCCGAAATCCTCCGCGCCTGGAAAGTTGTCGCTGGTTAGATCACTAGAGTAGCGTGAAGCAGCGGGAAATAATGCGAATGAGTTTGATGAGCAGATTCGGGAAGCCAAGTAGCACAGCCACTCCTGGCTGTGCGCCTTTCGTACATTATCTGCGAATCGCGATTGGCGATTCGCGGCCACGCTTTGCTTTTCATCCTTGCGGTGTGGCCGCCACTTTTCTTTCGCGCGTCTTTTGCACTAAGCGCGAGAGGATCTGCAAGGCCAACGTGCTCCACAACGTGACGTAAAAGGCTTGAACGCTCAGCGTGATCGCGAAGACCACCACGCTCACCCCGGAGCCCCACACGATCACTTCGGAGAAGAACCCTTCCAGCCAGTTTGGTGTGTTGCCCGCCGGGGGCACGCGGGCACGCAGGGCAGGCCACAGCCGCGGTACCGCCGCGCAATAAGCCAGATAGCTTTCGCCCTGCGCCATGCGCAATTCCGCTTCCTCACGCAACAGCAGCCGCAACACGAAAAACGTCATGCCCAGAAATAGCACGAAGAATCCCACGCGATTGCACGTAAAGCCCAATCCAAAACTCATAAAGATATTCCCAAGATAAAGCGGATTGCGTACGTGGCGAAACGGCCCGTCGGCCACCAGGCGCTCCGTGTGCAGTTTCATATCGCTCATCACCGCGGCGCGCAGATAGGCCGTGCCCCACACGCGACAGAGTGCTCCCACGAAGACGATCGCCGCGGCGATGCCACAGATCGTGCGCAGCCAGGCGTCGAAGCTCAGCGCAGGATCGGCGCGGACCAGCACGCGCGCGATCCGCGCCCCGCTGCTGATCGGATCGAACGAGTAACACGCATAGGCCGCGCAGAAAATCAGCGTGATAAACACCATACGAAATCGGAACTCGGTCTTCGTGGCCGCGAAGAGGCTTTTCTGCATGGGCTCCTGCTCGAAGGAAGCGATGCGCGCAACGCTATCGACTCGCCAGTACGTTGTCAATATCATGTACGGCGAAACCTGGAGCGAGCGCAAAGGAAATCACGCGGAAGCGAGCAGTTTTCTCGCACGAGATCACTGAGGATTCGCAAGGGAGGAAAAGCATGGCGGATAAGCTGGAAGACTTTCAGAAGTTTCGCGCGGAGCTGAACGAGGAAATCCTGGGTTGCGGCCACCTGGGAATGAAACGCTTCTTCGCGCTGGATCATCAGGCGTACGAGCCGGGCGCGCTCACGACGAAGACGAAGGAGTTGCTAGGGCTCGTCGCGTCCATGGTGCTGCGCTGCGACGACTGCATCACCTATCACCTGGTGCGCTGTTCGGAGGAGGGCTGGACGCGCGACGAAGTGATCGACGCGCTCAACGTCTCGCTGATCGTTGGCGGCTCGATCGTGATTCCGCACGTGCGCCGCGCCTTCGCGCGCATGCGCGAAATTTCCGCGCTCGCGAAGTAGTTTCGCCGGGGAAGTTATTCGGTGAAGACGAGGCCGACGGCGGTGTCGCCGTTTTTGGGGGCGGGTTCGAGCTTTACCACGTAACCGCGTAGCCGCATGGATTGGGCAGCGGGATTTTCGCGGCCAGGATCATCCATTTCCACTTGCAGTTCGGATTGCAGGCGCGGGCTATTGTGCAAATAAATCATCGCGCCTTGCAGCGTTAAATCCCGAATCACGGTTTCTTCCTGGAAAGCGCGGCCATCGGTGGTGAAACCCGTCACCATCGCGCGCAAATTTCCTTCGCGGCGCTGGCCGCTGCGTCCCGTGGGCAGCAGCACTTCCATTTGCTCCTGGCCGAGCGCCATGGCCATACCCTCGGTGGCGGCCCACACGTTATCGAAATGCTGGCGAGCCTGGCGCAACAAGCCATCCACGGCGCGGTCGGAAGAATCCGGATCGTGGTGGAAGAGCACGAGGTTGCGCACGCCGGCTTCGCGCGCGATGCGGGTGCCTTCGAGCCAGGACGAATGTCCCCAACCCTTGCGCTCGCCGGCTAACTGCTCGGGCGTGTATTGCGCGTCATTGATGAAAATATCGGCGCCCGCGGCCAGCTCGAGCAAATTCTTTACGTACTGCTTATTTGTGGATTCGGCGCCGGCGGGTTCATTGTCCGTGGCGTAAGCGATCACGCCGGCGGACGTCTCAAAGCGAAAGCCGAGGCAGCCCTGCGGGTGATTCAACCAACGCGTGGTGATACGCGCATCATCAATCTGGAAAGTTTCGCCGCCGGAAATTTCCGTGAACTCACGCGCCGCGGACATGGCGCTCAAATTTACCGGAAAATAGGGATAGGCCATCTGCGTCTCAAACACCTGTTTCAGGCTGTCGCGTCCCAGATATTCGGAGCGGAAACTATAAAAGTGAAAACGATTTTGCGGCGAATAGAGCGGCGCGAAAAAGGGAAGTCCCTGGATGTGGTCCCAGTGATAGTGGGTGACGAGTATGTGCGCGTGCTGCGATTCGTCTTTCGCGCCGCCATTTTGCGCGGCGTGCGGCGCAGGAGGCTGATTGCCGAGCACGCGCAGCCCCGTGCCGCAATCCACGATGAAGCGCGCGCCGCGCGGCGTGGTGAGCTCAAGGCAAGCGGTGTTGCCGCCGTACCGCCAGGTGGCCGGATCGGCGGTGGGGGTGGAACCGCGCACACCCCAAAAGCGAATTTTGGCGTGGGAATCAGGCATAGGGCGTTTGGCCCTGGAGCATCGAGCCCAATCGGACGGCGGCTGGAGCCGTGATCCATGGCCGGAAGCGCACGAAAGGCTACCTAAAAAGGGTAGAAGCGGGTTCCAGGCAAGTCAACGAAGAATCCCGCGGTATGTGCGCCAATCGGCTAGGTCATTGATTTTGCCGGGTTCCTGGCGGCGCGGACCCTGGTATTCCGCAGTATTCCTGGGAATGACGGTTTGGTCCGCTGGTTCTTGTGGCGGTGGTGGCTCGGTTGGCGGAGCCTGCGTTGGTGGAGGTTGCGCGGGCGGCTGTGGTGCAGATTGTGCGGCAGCGGCGGGCGGCGCTTTATACCAAGGCTGCGAGGCATAGGCCGGAGGCTGCGAAGTGTATGCGGGAGGCGGCGGCGTGCGCGCTGGGGTTTGCGGTTGCGTTTGGGCGGGCGCGGTTGGGGTCGCCGCGCGATTTGTGGCCGCCGGTTGTGGCGGTGTGTGAGTTTGCGTGTGAGGAACTGCCCCTTGTTGCGTGGTTTGGTGCACGGCCTGCTGCGTGGGCTGCCGCACGGCTTTTTGCTTTACCTCTTCGCGTTTTGCTTGCTCCTGTTGCTGGCGCTGGCGTTCTTCCGCTGCGGTGCGGTAATTCGCCACCGGCGGCCGCCAGTAAGAGGGGCGCGGCTCCGGCTTCAGCGTTTGCAGCAGCAACTGGCACATGTAGCTGAGGATGGCGGCATCACGCGTTCGGATCTGCTTGCGCGCGGCGAGAGAGAAAAGCTGGCCAAGGGCGTAGTTCACTTCGTCCACGGAGGTGAACTCCTGCATTTCGCCTAGAATTTCGGCGACCTCCGCGGAATTGAATTGCAGATCGCGTTCGGCTTGCTTGGCGTGCGCGGTGCAGAGAGCGTGTCCACGCGTGGCGGGGATTCTGCAGCGGCCTCGACGGGTGGTGTAACGGCAGCGGGACTTGCGGGATGCTGTGGGCATAGCGTGCCTCCTGAGGATTTTTGGTGCGGACCCACCCCCCCGTACTTTCATGTAAATACGGCAGGGATTGGGGTTACAGAAACCGATGTGCGCAAACTGCTTGAAAGAAAGAAGTTAGAAAATGGCGTTTTTGTGAAAATGCGATGCTGGTGATGAAAATAAATGGGTTAGGGGTTTATGATGTACGGCGATGTGGGGTGGATGTGAGGGACTTAGATCACTTAAAGGCGAACCGGCGAACCGCTGTTTCGACAAGCTGCCGCCAACGATATGCTATTGTACCTCATGCTGAAAAATAACTCAATCGCGCGAACAAAATAGGCGCACGCGGGCATTTCCGATAGAAGGAAGCGGAGCCGCTTCTTTGGAACAGGCTGTCCGGCAGAACGTCCAAAAGGGTTCTAGCCTTCACACCGATTAATACGTCGGGAAAAAACTACCAGCATCAAACCGTCCGCCATAAGGCTCTGGAGTGTGTGCGCGGCGACGTGACCACAAACGGTGTGGAAAGCGTGTTTGCTGTTATGCGTCGCGGTTTGCATGGGGCCTATCATCATGCCAGCAAGAAGCACATCAGACGGTACGTTAACGAATTCGCTTGGCGATTGAACGAAGGCAATGTAAAACGGCACTCGCTGGAACGCTTGATAGCTTTGTTGATGCGATTGCTGGCAAACGATCACTTTTAAGGAACGGACTGCTACCAATGGCAAAGACCCGAAACCAATCCCGTTCTAAGCGAAATACCAAAACAAGTTATCGCTGTATGGGATGACGCTGACGCTGACGCAGGTAGCAGACGCGACCCTCAAATGCAAACCCAAAAAGAGCAAGTGGCGTCGTCAAATTAGAGGTATTTAGTCTGTTTTCGGTCCTATCTCGAGCCGCTTTCTAACCGTTCGCCGCTCCATAATGCGCGATAGAATGCAGAACGGAATTGTAAGATTAACAAGGCCTACAACCACTATGATTATGGAGAAAATGACCCAAAGAGAGTAATGAATCATTAATGAACCCATCCGATCTAACCAAGTTGATGGCGAGTAAGAATGACTTCGAAACGCTTCTAGGAAGATTCGAGGTTTGGCTGCTCGTGTTCGGCATATTCGTAGGCATTGGAGTAGTAGGAGAATCCATATTCGGAATCAGGACTTGGTGGAACAGCCGAAAACTACAAGAAGTGAACCAACAAATAGACCAGTACCGACAATCTGAAACGTCCCAAGTAAACCAAAAAGCCGGAGAAGCCTTAGAACGGGCCACTGTCGCCGAGCAGCATTTAGCAGAAGCAAACGAACGGGCAGAAATCGCCAGAAAGGAAGCCGAAGGTTTTCGACTGCAAATAGCAGACGCCGCTAAACAAGCAGCGCAGGCCGATGCGAAAGCAGCACAAGCGACGTTGGATTTAGCAAAATACAGAGCGGGCAGAAAATTGACATCTGAACAACAACAGCGCATCGCGGCAAGAATAAAACTATTTTCTGGAACACCATATGAACTCGCTGTCGCTCCTGGGTCAGAGGCTGTAAGCTTGCTTTCCACAATCGATGCCATCCTCCGAGAGTCAGGGTGGGATACAAAAGAGTCAGCTAAGACAGACTTTCGATTTATCATTACGTTACCAAGCGGGTCGAAAGTAGAACAGATTGTCGGTTCTGGGGTCGAAGTTCTCATACCACAGTCTATTGTCGGCAAATATGGAACCGCCGCATCGACACTCGTTACGGCATTACGATCTGAAGGAATTGAAACCAGAGGTGTTATCGACCCGAAGGAAGTAAATAGTCCAAATAATGTGCATATCACGGTTGGAAGCCAACAATAAGTCGCACGACGCATCGTACTGAGACAATTCCTCGTTTTAGGCGGCTTGTAACTAACTGATTCAATTATGGGAGTCATCTATACAATTCGCATAATGGTCATTACAAGCTTCGCGCTTCGCCTTCCCGATGGTGATAGAGGTCAGAGAAGGGGAGCTGGGCAGCGTATGAAAATCATTTGGCGGCGTTGAGCGTGCCGTGCTGACGGCTTCCGTTGCACGGGCAAACCATCGGAGTTCGTGCGTGCGGCGCGATGATGCTGGCACACAGATTCTTCGGCCGACGGCGGGCCTCAGAATGACAGCCGGAGGAAGTGGCGCAAGGTGAAAGTCAAAGCCCACGGCCGAACGCGGCGATTGGCTGCCTTACGTTACCGGTGGCGGTGCGGCATGCGCCGCGCTGAGAGAATCCCCAGGGCTATGGAGACGCCCTGGGCTACACAGTCAAGTTCAACAGCGCAAAGAGAGAACAAATGTAGAGGCGATACGCGGGCAACCTGAACGATTTCGAGAGGGGTTCGTAGAAAAGCAATCGAGAAGGGGTTGGGACAAAGGCCCCGCCCCTACCCTTCGTTCCTCAGGGCAAGCGCGACGGGGCGGGCTACACAGGCAAACCGGCGGAGTTGGCGCGCGGGTGGTGATGCGGGTGCTGGATCCTTCGTCGCATGAGGCGCTCCTCCAGGATGACCGCGAAAGGCGAGAGGCCGCAGGTCCGAGGACCTGCGCTACACGATCAAATGCCAAGCTAGAGAATGCGGAAGATGTAGGATGACGGGGCTCAAGCCCCGTTCGTTCTCGTTATTTTTTGGCATCTGTGAAGGTGATCCCGGGATGCCGGGCAAGGCCGCAGGGCTGAAGCCCTGCGCTACACGGTCCAATTCCAAGGCCAGAGAACCGGGTGTGCAGATTCGGATAAGTTGAAGGCGTGCCGTGACAGGCGGCGATGATCGAGTTTTGAGCGGTTGGATTTCGAGGTTGGCGCAGGCGAGATGATTTAGGCGGGGAGATGGAACGACCGAAGATGGCACGCGTTTCGGAGGAGATGCGGCGGGTGTGTGCGTTGCTGGGAGACGAGATGTTGCGCTGGGATGGGGTGACGGTGCGGCCGATGTTTGGGATGCGGGCGTTTTATCGGGCGAAAGTGGTATTTGCGATGCTGCCGGAGAAACGGGCGCTGGGGAGTCCGCAGGCGATTGCTTACAAGGTGGCGCCGGGCGCGACGAAGGGCGCGGGGAAAAAGTGGAAACTGTTTGAGATTGCAGGCGTGGAGGAAATCGGCGCGGCGTTGGGGGTGTTGGGTGAGGCGTATCGGAAGGCCGGGCGCGGAAGGCGGAAGAAAGGTGGACGCGTGTGCGGTCATGATAGCTGCATAGAAGAGGTCCCGGTGAAAAGCCCCGGATGAAGACGCTGGCAAAAGGCCCCGCCCCTGCGCGACAGGGCGGGCTACACTGGCAAACCGTCGGCGAGCCTGACGGCGCCTGGCCCGCGTGCAACACTTCCTGGTGGTTGAGGAGCACCAGCGTCGCTTGAAAACCACCGCTGCGATGGCTGTCTTCGCGGGAGTCCTCCGCGCGCGGTTTCTCGTAAATAGCAGATATAATTACAGTTAGGATGATTTCGGAATTTGGATCGGTTTGGTATTCCGCTTGCCTTTTAGTGCTGGCGAGAGTGCTAGCGACGCAGTGAACAAGCATCGCGGAAGCGGCTATACGGCTCTCAGAGGGAGCACGAAATGAGATATCTGCGAGTTCTGGCAATTCTTACCTTTTGCCTGGTGGGAGCTTCATACGCACACGCACAGCGCGTTTCCGTAGGCGTTGGCTTCGGCGGACCGGGCTTCGGAGCGTATGTGGGCGGGCCGGCGTATGTGGGCCCACCGGCATGCGCTTACGGTTACTATGATTATTATCCTTACGCCTGCGCGCCTTATGGTTACTACGGTCCGCAGTGGTTCAACGGCGGCTTGTTTATCGGCGTCGGTCCTTGGGGCCGGGGCGGATACTATGGACGCGGGTTCTACGGACGCGGCGGGTATTACGGCGGACGGCCAGGCTTCTATGGGCGTCCCGGCGGAGCGGTTCGCGGTCCGGCATATGTGGGACGCGGTACGGTAGGCGGCTCGTTCCGTGGAGGTTATGCACGAGGCGGTGGTAGCGTCTCCCGCGGCGGCGGCTACACGCGCTTTGGTGGCGGGGCCGCACACGCCAGCGGTGGATTCCATGGCGGTGGCGGACACGGCGGCGGGCACCGCTAAGTTGTACGCGTAAGCCGCTTCTCGAAATGCAGGACAACGGCCGGGAGTTAGTCTCCTGGCCGTTTCATTTTTGATCGGAGAGCAGGAGGCGCTGAGCGTGGCGTCTAATTTGCCCCGGTTTGAGACGTGACCGCTCCTGGTGTCTCGGCCCACTCACATTCGGTGCGGTCGCGACGTCCGTACGGTGCCGGACGCCATCTAACTTGAGGTGGGCATGTCCCAGGTGCTCGCTGGTGTTGCAGGTAACTTAAATCGGAGGACCACAACATGCATCGAGCACGAAACTACGTGGCTTCGCTCTTCCTGGCGGCCACGCTGGCCGTCCCGGCCGTTATTGTAGCCAGCCCGATTCCACAGGACGCCAGCGTCCAGGTGAAGATCTACGACAAGCAGCACAACGACTATCACGTTTGGGATGACAATGAGGATCATGCGTGGCACGCGTTCCTCAGTGAGAATCATCGCAAGGATCACGACTTCAAAAAGGCCAACAAGAGGGAACAGGAAGAATATTGGAACTGGCGGCACGCGCACCCCGACGGGCATTCGTAGGGCGATCGGGCTGAATGGCACATCAGAAGGACCCAGCGCGAAGTTCCTCGCGCTGATTTGACGTCCGGTTCGCGAACTGCGGGCCGGACGATTTGTTTTTGCGCAGCTACCCAGCGAGAACGGTGCGTGACACCTCCGTAACTCTCTTTCTAAACGATTCCCGCCGGACATAGCCGATCTTATCGCCGCAGAAATTAGCGATCCAGGAACGCGCGGAGACGGGCGTAACCAGCGCGGCTGACGGGGAGGCGGACGCCATCGTGGAGGATGGCGACGTGGCTATCCTTGGCGTAGGGCTCGACGCGCGCGACGCGTTCGAGATTGACGATGTAGGAGCGATGGATGCGCAGGAAGCGTGAGGGATCAAGCGCGGCCTCGAGGCTGGCGATGGTCTGCTGCTTGAGGTGCTTCTTGCCTTCGGAGACGAGAGCGACGTAATCGTCCTGCGCTTCGGCGTAGTCGAGTTTAGCAACGGGAATGATGAAGACGCGGGCGCCATCGCGCACGGGAATGCGGTCCAAATACTGCGCCGGAGGACGCGCAGTCGCGGCCAAGTCGGATGGCTGCAGCGGCGTGTGCGGAGGATTTCCCGCGAGACGCTGTTTGGCGCGGTGGAGCGCGGCTTCAAAGCGCTCGATGGAGATGGGCTTGAGGAGATAGTCCACGGCGTGGACTTCGAAGGCGCGAATGGCGTAGTTATCGTGTGCGGTGACGAAGACGACGGCGGCAGCGTTGCCGATCAGTTCGAGAACCTCGAAGCCATCGAGCTTGGGCATTTGAATATCGAGGAAGATGAGCGAGGGCTGGCGCTCGGCGACGGCCTTCACGGCTTCGAATCCGTTGGCGCACTCGCCGATGATTTCGATTTCCGGATGCGCGGAGAGGAATTCGCGCAGAATCTGGCGCGCGAGCTCTTCGTCGTCCACGATGATGGCGCGGATCAGGGGGGAGCTCATGCGGAGGGCGCCTCCTTTTCCGCCGGGAGCGAGAGCGCTACGCGGAAGCGATCACCTTCGGCTTTGGCGCTGAAGACGCTGCGCGTGGGATAGCGGGCTTCCAGGCGCTGGCGCACGTTGGCGAGCCCCACGCCGTTGCGGCGGCGCGCAGGGGCTTCGGGATCGAAGAGATTTTCCACGGCGATCTGCAACGCGCTGCCTTCCAGCTTCACATGGAGACGAATCCAGCCGCCCTCCACCAGATTGGCGACGCCGTGCGCGACCGCGTTTTCGACGAGCGGCTGGAGCAGGAGCGGAGGCACGTGAAAGGGCAGGGCTGCCGTATCCACACTTTCCTCCATGTGCAAGCGCGCGCCGAAGCGAATTTTTTCGACGGCGAGGAAGGCGTGGGTCAGCGACATCTCTTCCTCGAGCGGGATGGAGAGTTTTTCGCCGAGGCCGAGCGTGCGGCGGAGAAAGTCGCCCAGAAGGATGCACATTTCGCGGGCGCGGGCCGGATCAGAACTGGTGAGCGCGCTGATGGAGTTAAGGCTATTGAAAAGAAAATGCGGATTCACTTGCGCCTTGAGCGCGCGCAGCTCGGCGTCACGGGCCAGCACGCTGGCTTGCATCACGCGTGCTTCCGCTTCCTTGGAGGCTTCGACGGCGAGGAGGACATAGTAGAAGTTGACGGAAAGCAGATAGAAAAGCACGCCGGTGCCGAACAACAGAAGGAAGACGCGGGGCAGGCGCGCGGCCAGCGGCGCAAACGAGCGCGTTTCCGAAAGAGCACGGGCGAGCAATTCCGCGGCGAGAATCCAGAGGAACCCGGCGACGAGCGCCCCGAGCAGGTGGACGCGGATGAGTTTTGCAATGCTTGAAGTATCAAAAGGCGTGGCGCGGCAGGAATACCAGGCCGAAAGGCACACGAAAGAAAAGAGCAGGCAAAGTGGGAAAGACATGGCCACGGCTTGGCGCCAAGTGAGCGCCGCGGTGGCGGCCATGAGATAGGCGAGGAGCGCCGCGAGGGGGATCCACGCGATGAGGTAGAGAATGAAGCGGCGGAGGCTGCTGAGGATCGGGTGCATAGCGCTAGGCCGCTTTACGGCTTGTGGGGATCATAGAGGAATTTTCGCGGTGGCTGAAGGTGCGGAGTTCCTGGAAAACCAAAACGAGGTGGCCGCCGTGCCGGCGCCGAGATTCCTCGTCGTTCGCCACGACGCGCGATTTCCGCGCGATGCGGGGAGTTGGGCGCGGAAATGGCGCTGCTCGCTCCTCGGAATGACAACGTTGGTTTTGGAATGACGGTTGAGATGTTGTTGGAGAGCGGGGAGCCGAGCTGGGTGCCGGGGAAACCAAAACGAGGTGGCCGCCGTACCGGCGCCGAGATTCCTCGTCGTTCGCCACGGCGCGCAATTTCCACGCGATGCAGGGAGTTGGGCGCGGAAATGGCGCTGCTTGCTCCTCGGAATGACAACGCTTACTTGGGAGCAGGGGCGCATTAATTTTTTATGACTACGCCGCCGAAGACAGCGGCGCCCTTGATTAAGAGGCGCTTCGGGAGCGTGGTGGAGGGTAAAGGTTCGCGCACTTCGTTGGTGAAGGCGCCGAAGACGGCGGCGGATTGGGGAGTGGAGATCAGCCAGGTGTCCGGCACGATGATTTCGCCGCCGCCGAAGACGGCGTTTACTTCGAGCACGGCCTGATCGCCGGAAATTTCGGCTCCGGTGAGGTCCACTTTAAAGCCGCCAAAGACGCAGTCCAGTTTGCCACCGGTGAAATTTTGCGAAACGATGCGGCGCTCGAAGTAGCTGAAGACGGCGGCGTATTCGAGGCGCGATTCGGAGGATGCGAATTTCATGCTGACGCCACGATCCGAACGAAAGGTCTGACGTCCCTCTTCTTTGTCGCTATCGCGAAGAGCGGCGATGATGCGTTCGGTGCGCGGGCTGCTGCCGATCTCGCCGACCGCCACGGCGTTTTGCCTGACGTGTTGTTGCAGGAGCCACACACCCCAGAAAACGAGGGCCAGTGGCCAAAGAATCGCGAAACTGACGTGGAGATAGTGGAGGCGATCCAGCAAAAAGAAAATGCCAGCGACGACGAGAAAGAGTCCCCAGAACTGGCCGGGACCGCTTCGGAGGCAAAGTCCTTCGAGGCCAAACAAGATGAAAACCGCGGGCCAGAAATAATGAAAGATGTAGCCTGCGGAGACGTAGCCGAGCGAGTCCATGAGAAAAATGACGCCCACGGCGATGATGATTAGGCTCCAGACGATGCTTGGCGAAACGCGTCCGCGTTCATTGGACATGGAAGACTCCGCTGTGGACAGCCGAGCCTGACGCGATCCTACGAGGGCGGCGCCGGCGGCGGTCGAACAAAATCGCTACGCCGAGGCCCACGAGGAGCAGAGGCCAATATTGCGTTTGGGAGGGTAGGTCGGGCGCGAGCGTGCTGGCGAAGATGTCCCAGACATGGCCAAGAACGACGCGCAGAATCCACAGATGCGCCGTGGTGAAGGGGCCGGAACCAAAAGCGCCCAACTGGAGGATGCATCCGAGAAGGATCAAGAGTCCTGCACCCAGGGTGGCGGCCGATGTTTTTCGTTGTACATTGCCGAGGAATGGACGAATCGAGCTGGCCATGGCGGGGACCTCCGATTGCCGTGTAGCGCCGTTCATGCGTGGAGAATAGGGCGGCGGACGGGCCGCGTCTTGCGATATTCGGCGAATGGCGGGTGGATACCGGCGAATGGCGGTGTTGCGGCGCTACTTCGCAATGCGAGGGAGCATTTGCGACGCGAGAAAGGTGTGCAGGGCGAAAACGTTGGCGGTTAGGGCGTGACGCTTACGCGAGAGCGCGAGTAAAATGGCGGTGTATGCACATGCATGCGCATTCGCACGGGCACGCGCACGGACATACTCACGAGATGCCGGGAACGGGGGCGCTGGCCGGCTCCATGGCCGTGACACTGCTGCTGGTGGCGATCGAGCTGGCGGGGGGAATTTTTTCAGGCTCGATCGCTCTGATCAGCGATGCGATTCACAATTTGAGCGACGTACCGTCACTGGCGATTTCGTGGTTGGGATTGCGGTGGGCGTCGCGTCCGGCGGATACGAAGCGGACTTACGGTTACCAGCGCGCGGGGATTTTGGCGGCGTTTACGAATTCGATTTTGCTGGTGATCGTGGCTGGGTTTCTGTTTTACGAGGCCTGGGAGCGCGTGGCGCATCCGGCGAGCGTCAACGAAGCGGTGATGATCTGGATTTCGCTGGCGGCGCTGGCGATCAATGCGGGGATCACGCTTTCGGTGATGCGCGGGCGGCACGATCTGAACCTGCGGACCGTGTTCATTCACAATTTGGGTGACGCGCTTTCGAATGTGGCGATTCTGGTGGGCGCGGTGGCGATGCGCGCGACCGGCGCGCGCTGGATCGATCCATTGCTGGGCGCGGGGATCGGCGCGATGGTGTTGTGGTCAAGCATCGGAGTGTTGCGCGAGGCTTCGCACATTTTACTGGAAGGTTCGCCGCGAGATATCGAGCTGCCGAAAGTGGCGCGGGCGATATTAGCCGTGCCGGGCGTGCAAGAGGTGCATGACATTCACGTGTGGACGCTGGGAACGGACATGAACGCGCTTTCGTGCCACGTGCGCATTCCGGATATGCACATGGAAGAAAGCGAACGCGTGCTCGCGGAAATCCGGCGCAGGCTGGCGGACGACTTTCATATCAGCCATACCACCGTGCAACTCGAGCGTGCGGGGCTGCCGAGCGATGCCGGGCTATATATGCCGGAACCGATTGTGCCGGGCAGGTGAGGAGCGGGCGGCATGCTTGTCATTTGCGAATGAACGGCATACGCTTCTAATGAAAACCTAGGTAGAAGAGATTCGACCATTTTGGCCGTGTTGCCGCGATTTTGAGCGGTCTTTGGCCGGGTTGGCTTTGACGAGGGTGGTTATGTCCGCGGAACCGAAACAGAGTGAAATGAGCGATCTGAAAGTTCGAGGAAAAGGGGAAGGGGCGCGCGCGGATTTGGGGCCAAGCTCGGCGCATGGCTTAAAGCCGAATCGCGGGACGCCGCTCAATCTGGATCGCGTGCAAGAAGTGCGCGTGAATACGAGCGCGGTCGAGCGGCGCGCGCAAACGCTGGTGACGCGGCGGACGGTGAAGAAAGAATGGCAAGCGGCTTGGTTGCTGCGCGCGATTTCCTGCATGGATTTGACCACGCTTTCCGGGGACGACACGGACGAGCGAGTGCGGCGCTTGTGCGCGAAGGCGCGGCAGCCGCTTCAGGAAGAGATCGTCCGGCAACTGGGGATCGAGGAGCTGAAGCTGAAGGTGGCGGCAGTCTGCGTTTACCATTCGTTTGTGGAAACGGCGGTGAGGGCGCTTGAAGGCTCGGGAATTCTCGTGGCGGCGGTCTCAACGGGATTTCCGGCGGGACTTTCCAGTTTCGAGGAGCGCGTAGGGGAAATTCGCCGTTCGGTGGAAGCGGGCGCGAACGAAATCGACGTGGTGATTACGCGCGCGCACGTGCTGGGGAGCCAGTGGCGCGAGCTTTACGATGAAGTGGCGACGTTCAAGGACGCCTGCAGTGGCGCGCATATGAAGGTGATTCTAGGTACGGGCGACTTGATGACCCTGCGCAATGTGGCGCGCGCCAGCCTGGTGGCGATGGCGGCGGGCGCGGATTTTATCAAGACGTCTACCGGAAAAGAGGCGGTGAACGCGACGCTGCCGGTAAGCCTGGTGATGGTGAGATGCATTCGCGAGTATCGGGACGAGACGGGGATGGCGGTGGGATTCAAGCCTGCGGGTGGGATACGGACGGCAAAGCAATCGCTCGATTGGCTCACGCTCATGAAAGAAGAGCTGGGAAATCCATGGATGCGACCGGAACTCTTTCGGTTTGGCGCTAGCGGGATGCTGGCGGATATCGAGCGGCAGCTTGAATATTTTGCGACGGGAAGATATTCGGCGGATTACCGGCATCCGATGGCGTGAGGTCGCGGATTGCGCGCGAGGCGCGGGCGGCAGGTAGCAAAAAGCAGATCCCTCGCTGCGCTCGGGATGACAGCACTAACGCTCGGGATGACGGCGCTCACGCTCGAGATGACAACGCTCAGGCTTGGGACGACAGCGCTAACGCTGGGGACGACAACGCTCACTTAGGGTGAACGATTCACGGTTTGGCGGTGTGGAAGGAATGGCATGAGCATCGTTGAAAAATTCGAGAGCATGGCGTACGGGCCGGCGCCGGAAGATCCGCGCGAGGTGATGCTGTGGCTGGACCGGCATGGGCGGCGCTTCGAACATTTTGTGGGCGGCGGATGGCTGGCGCCGAGCGCGGGGCAATATTTCGAAACGAGCGATCCTTCCACAGGAGATGTGCTGGCGAGCGTGGCGCAGGGTTCGGCGGAGGATGTGAACTTGGCAGTGAAAGCGGCGCGTGGGGCGCTGGACCGGTGGCAAGCGCTGACGCCGCATGCGAGGGCCCGGTATCTCTACGCGATTGCGCGGCAGGTGCAGAAGCATTCACGGCGGCTGGCGGTGCTGGAAACTCTCGACAACGGCAAAACGATTCGCGAAAGCCGGGATATCGATATTCCTCTGGTGGCGCGCCACTTTTACCATCACGCGGGGTGGGCGCAATTGCTTGATGAGGAATTTCCGGGTTACGCGGCGTGCGGGGTAGTGGGACAGATCATCCCGTGGAATTTTCCGTTGCTGATGCTGGCCTGGAAGATCGCTCCGGCGCTCGCGGCGGGAAATACCGTGGTGCTGAAGCCGGCGGAATATACGCCGCTGACGGCGCTGGCGTTCGCGGAAATTTGCCAGGAAATTGGACTGCCGGCGGGCGTCGTGAACATCGTGACGGGCGATGGCTCGACGGGTGAAGCGCTGGTGAAGCATCCGGACGTGGACAAGATTGCGTTCACGGGCTCCACGGAAGTGGGCCGCGCGATTCGAAAAGCGACGGCGCGGAGCCACAAACGGCTTTCGCTCGAATTGGGTGGCAAGTCTCCCTTCATTATTTTTGAAGATGCCGATCTCGATAGCGCGGTGGAAGGTTTGGTGGACGGCATCTGGTTCAACCAGGGACAAGTATGCTGCGCGGGATCGCGCTTGCTGATGCAGGAGAGCATCGCGGAAAAATTGACGGCGAAAGTGCGCGACCGCATGGGGACGTTGCGCGTGGGAGCGCCCCTGGATAAAGCGGTGGATATCGGGGCAATCGTGGCGCGCGTGCAACTGGAAAGAATTCAGAAATTGGTGGAGCAGGGAGTGGCCGAGGGCGCGATGTGCTGGCAGCCGAAGATGGATTTGCCGGAGAAGGGATTGTTCTACCCGCCAACGTTGCTGAGCAACGTGCATCCGGCATCGGTGGTGGCGCAGCAGGAGATTTTCGGTCCGGTGCTGGCGGCGATGACGTTTCGAACACCGAGCGAAGCGGTGGAGCTGGGCAACAACACGGCGTATGGCCTCGCGGCGAGCGTGTGGAGCGAGAGCGTGAACGTGGCGCTGCACGTGGCGGCGCAATTGAAGGCCGGAGTGGTGTGGGTAAACAGCACGAATCTTTTTGACGCGTCCTGCGGATTCGGCGGCTACCGCGAAAGCGGCTACGGACGCGAAGGCGGACGGGAAGGCTTGCTGGAATATCTCGAGCCGGTGTGGTTCCGGAGCGCACCCCTGCTGGCGAACGGAAAGATGGAGGATTCGGACGGGCCGAACGAAGATCAAGAGCCGGAAATTGCGGCGCCGATGATTGACCGTACGGTGAAGCTTTATATCGGCGGGAAGCAAGCGCGTCCGGACTCGGGCTATAGCATCGAGGTGCGTGGCGCGGACGGCGTGCTCCTAGGCGAAGCGCCGCTTGGGAACCGCAAAGACATTCGAAATGCGGTGGAAGCTGCGCGAAAAGCAGAAGGATGGGCGAAGGGCACGGCGCACAACCGGGCGCAGGTGCTTTATTACATTGCGGAGAATCTTTCGCAGCGCGCGCAGGAAATCGGCGACCGGCTCGCCCGCGTTGCGGGAGGGGAACAAGCTGCCGTGGAGGTGCAGCGGGGAATCGAGCGCATTTTT
>Ga0209420_1000532_pt1 | contig 19740 bp, 19 predicted proteins | sample BlaSpr_A8_OM1_O1_FD_187972 | JGI IMG/M metagenome (GOLD analysis project Ga0209420, IMG submission 187972) | Forest soil microbial communities from Thunder Bay, Ontario, Canada - Black Spruce, Ontario site 2_A8_OM1_O1 (SPAdes) (version 2) | ecosystem: Environmental > Terrestrial > Soil > Boreal... | reverse complement strand
CCCCGCCAATAAGCCTGGCGCCGTACCCCTGCAGGTAAAATTCGAGTTGCGCGGGCGTCCCGATCTCGGCCAGCCGGTGGACGTTGATCTGATGATCGTGCCCCTCACCGGGACCATGGACCGTGTGTCCGGCAAGGTGCAGGCCGACGAGGGGCTCGAGCTGGTGGACGGGGCACAGATCCCCGCGACCGAGCGGCCCGTGCAGGGCGTTCCCATCGAGCACCTCATCAAGGTGCTGCCCAAGCGCGATGGAATCTTCACCTTCAGCGCGACCTTGACCGTCGAATCAGGCGGCCAGAGCTCAACCGAGACGTTCTCGATGCCCCTGATCGCCGGTGCCGGCCTGACGGATCTGCCCGCGAAACTGCCCGCGCAGACTGCTGCAACGCATTAGCACGCGGACCGGGTTCTTTGGGGCGTGACGGGTCGCCCCGACTGGACAGATTCGGGAGAGGCTTCACGGGGAACTCGGGAAGCGCTCCGTATGATGCCGAGTCGGCCCCTTCCCCCTTGGTTATGTCAAACTCGCGCACTCTCTGGACGCATCCTCAGGCGCCCGACGCAGCTCCCGGGGCGACCACCACGCTCGTGCGGGCCGATCCGCAATCGAACGCGGAACCGCACAGCGAACTGCACCCGAATCTGCGCGCGCAGCTGCGCGAGCTGCAGCTGCGTACCGGCAGCGCGAGCCCCGATCTGGCGATGCTGTTGCGTCTGATCAACGATCACTATGTGACCATCGACGGGGAGCGGCGCGGAATCGTCGAATCCATGCGTCTGATGGCCGACGAGGCGCGCGCACTCGCGGTCGAGGCCCGCGCGCAAAGTTCCGAGCACCTTCAGGTCATCCTCGACCACATCAAGGACGTCGTGCTCGCGGTGGATGAGGACGGCCTGATACGCACCTTCAATCCCACCGGTGAGCGCGTGTTCGGCTATGCCGAGGCGGAAGTGGTCGGTCAGCGCATCGATCTGCTGCTGCCGAAGATCGCCGTCAACGAATCCATTCCCGAGGCCCTGCAGCGCCTGGCCGCGAGCGTGGACGACACCGCGCGCGACCTCGCTGGGCGGGAGCTGTGGGCGCAGCGCAAGAGCGGGGTCTCCTTCCCCGCGGAAATCGCCGTCAGCAAGGCGCCGCTGTCGCGGCGCGAGATGTTCGTGCTGTGTCTGCGCGATGTGACCGAGCGGCGCGAGTCGGAGCAGGCCATGCGCGAGAGCGCGGCGCGCTATCGACTGCTGGTCGACCACGCTCCCGAGGCCATCGTCGTGCTCGACGTCGACAGCGGCCGTTTTGTGGACGCCAATGACAACGCGCAAAAGTTCTTCGGGCTCGAACTCTCGCGCCTGCAGGAGGTCGGCCCGGTTACCCTGAGCCCGCCGCAGCAACCCGACGGGGCCTCTTCCGAGGAGCGCGCGCAGGCCTATATCCAGCGGGCGCTGGCCGGCGACGTACCGGTATTCGAATGGGCGCATCACGATTCCGCCGGCCGCGAGATAGTCTGTGAAGTGCGTCTGGTGCGGCTGCCGAGCGGCAACCGCCGCCTGGTGCGCGGCAGCATCGCCGACATTTCCGAGCGTAAGCGCGCCGAGCGCATGAGCGCCGCCGAGCACAGAGTATTTGAGCAGGTGACGCGCAACGCGCCGCTGCCGGAAGTGCTGGCCTCCATCACGCGCTTCATCGAGTCGGCCGGCGTTGGCATGATCTCATCGGCCAGCGTGCTCGCCGAGCACCGCAAGGCGTTTTCGCACATGGTCGCGCCGCACCTCCCGGATGCGCTGCGCACAGCGCTCGGGCGCGCCAGCGTGGACGCGCGCAACGGCTCGTGCGCCGCGGCGGTGTACCTGGACCGTCAGGTGCTGGTGGCGGACGTAACCAAGGATCCCTTCTGGGCCGATCGGCGCGATGTGGCGCTGGCGGCCGGCGTGCGTGCGGCCTGGTCGACCCCGATCAAATCTGCCTCGGGACATGTGCTCGGCTCGCTCGGGGTTTACCGCGCCGAGCCCGGGCTGCCGACTGCGGCGGAGTCGCAGATCATGGCACGCGCCGCTCAGCTTGCCGGCATCGCCATTGAGCGGCGCCTCGCCGAAGAGGCCCTGCGCAGCAGCGAGGCGAAGTTTCGCGGCCTGTTCGAGAGTATCGCCGAGGGCGTGTATCAAAGCGGGCGCGATGGCCGGCTGCTGTCGGTGAATCCGGCCTTCGTCAGCATGCTCGGCTACACCAGCGTCGCGGAGATGTACGCCTTACCCTCCGCCGCCGCGTTGTACTGGAACCCGGCCGATCGAGCCGAGTTCACGCGCCGGGTGGACGCGGAAGGGGAGATCCGCGATGCGGAATTCCTCATGCGCACCCGCGATGGGGCGCAGCTGGTGATCCTGGAAAATGCGCGCGCGATGCGCGACGCCGCCGGCAACATCATCGGCTACGAGGGCACCATCGCCGACATCACCGAGCGCAAGCGTGCCGAACAGGCCATCTTCGCCGAGAAGGAGCGCGCGCAGGTCACGCTGCAGTCCATTGGCGATGCAGTGATAAGCACCGATGCGCACGGACGCATCGAGTACATCAACCCGGTCGCCGAGAGCCTCACCGCCTGGAGCCTGGCGGAGGCGCGCGGCCAGCCCATCGGCGCAGTCCTCAAGCTGGTCAACGAGCTCACCCGCGAACCGATCGAGAACTCCCTCACCGGCGCACTCGGCCGCTGCGGCAGCGGCGCGCCTGCGGATCAGGCCGTGCTCGTCACGCGTACCGGCGGCGAGGTGGCGATCCAGGAGTCGGCGGCACCGATCTGCGATCGTGCCGGGCAGGTGATAGGTGCAGTGGTGGTGTTCCATGACGTGACGCGCGAGCGGCGCCTGAAACGCGCACTGTCATGGCAGGCGAGTCACGATGCGCTGACCGGGCTTATCAACCGGCGCGAATTCGACAACCGCCTGCACGAGGCCCTGCTCAGCGCGCAGCGCGGCGAGGGCGCCTGTGCGCTCCTGTACATCGACCTCGATCAGTTCAAGGTCGTCAACGATACCTGCGGGCACCAGGCCGGCGATCAGCTGCTGCGCGACGTGACGGGCCTGTTGCAGACGCGGGTGCGCGCCTCGGACACGATCGCTCGTCTGGGCGGCGATGAGTTCGGGGTGCTGGTGGAGGGATGCACGCCCGAGCTGGCGGCGCGCATCGGCGAGGCAATGCGCCAGGCGATCCGGGATTTCCGCTTCGTGTGGGGCACCAGCACCCTGTCGGTCGGGGCGAGCATCGGCATCGTACAGATCCGCGCCGACACCGAGAGCGTGGCCACCGTCATGAGCGCCGCGGACATCGCCTGCTATGCCGCCAAGGACGCGGGCCGCAATCGTATTCATGTCTACGAGGCCGGCGGAGTCTCGCACCGGCATCGCGAGATGCAGTGGGTGGCGCGCGTCACGCGCGCCGCAGAGGACAATCGGCTCGAGCTGTTCTACCAGCCGATCGTGGCACTCGACGCGCGCGACCCACGCAGCTTTCACCAGCTCACGGTACGGCTGCGCGACGATGCCGGGGCGCTGGTGCCGCCGAGCGAGTTCATCCCGGCTGCCGAGCGCTACAACGTCAGTTCGGTGATCGACCGCTGGATCGTGGCTCAGGCGATCGAGCTGCTGCGCCAGCGGCAGCGGCGCGGCCAAGCGCTGCCGCTGCTGGCCGTCAATCTGTCGGGCACCTCGCTCAACGAGCAGTCATTCGTGGACTTCGTGCTGCAGAGTGTCGCGGAGCCCTGGATCGCCGGCGCCCTGTGCTTCGAGATCACCGAGACGGCAGCCGTGACGAGCCTCGCCAACGCGCGCTACCTCATGCGCGAGCTAAAGGGCCGCGGTTGCCGCTTCACGCTGGATGATTTCGGCACCGGGGTGTCCTCGTTCGTGTACCTCAAATCGCTGCCGGTTGATTTCCTCAAGATCGATGGTCAGTTCGTCTGCCAGATCGCCGAGGATCCCATCGACCGCAGCATGGTGGAGGCGATCGCCAAGGTGGGCCGCGCGCTCGGGATCGCAACCGTCGCCGAGTGCGTCGAGAACGAGGCGGTACTGGCGCAACTTAAGGCGATTGGCGTGGACTTCGCGCAGGGTCTCCATCTGGCGAACCCATTGCCGATCTCGCAGCTGCCCACCTAGACGCATGCGCGCGCGGGAGGATTGCCGGCCAAATCTGGATGGTGCACGCGGGGTGGCTTGCGTAGAATGCGCGATCCTTGCGAAAGCGCAATCGAAAGCTCCCAGTGCGCCATCAACCTGATAGCTGTGCCCGAGTGCTGCGGATCCTCGCCTGCGCGCTGTTGGTATGCGAAGTCATGCCGTACGCCTTTGCCGCCGCACCTGCTCCATCACCCGAGACCGTGGCGGTACAGCTGCGTGATGCGGCGATGGCCGGTCGCAACATGGCGTATTCCTGGACCAGCGAGCTGACCACACGGTTCGGCCCGCGGCCGGCCGGATCGGCCAGCGAGCGGCTGGCGGCGGAGTGGGCCGCCGCGCGCCTGAAGGCGCTCGGGTTCGAGAACGTGCACATAGAGAGCTTCCCGGTGACCGCCTGGGTGCGCGGCAGCGAGGGCGGGCAGATCGTGGCTCCGAGCGTGCAGCCGCTGGTGATTGCGGCTCTCGGGGAGTCTCCCCCAACACCCGCCGCGGGCCTCGAGGGCGACGTTGTCATTTTTCCGACCTTCACGGACCTGAAGGAGGCGCCGCCCGGCTCACTCGGGGGCAAGATCGTCATGGTGGCGCAGCGCATGGTGCGCACTGAGGACGGTGCCGGCTACGGCGTGGCCGTGCAGGCGCGCGTCGAGGGGCCGTACGAGGCCGCCCAGCACGGAGCCATTGCCTTCATGCTGCGTTCGGTGGGAACCGACAGCCATCGCATCAGCCACACCGGCACTACGCGCTACAGCAACGGCCATGTGCCGTTGCCCTCGTTCGCGCTGTCGGCCCCGGATGCCGACCAGATCGAGCGTCTCGCGGCCCTCGGACAGACGGTGCGGGTCCGTCTGTTCTCGAGCGCCTCCTACGTGCAGGACGCCCACTCGCAGAATGTCATCGGCGATGTGCGCGGCGCAGAGCGCCCCCAGGAAGTCGTGCTGCTCGGCGCGCACCTCGACAGCTGGGACCAGGGCACCGGCGCGATCGACGACGGTACCGGGACTGCGATCATCACCGCCGCGGCAAAGCTGATCCGCGATCTGCCGCACCGGCCGCGGCGTACCGTGCGGGTGGTGCTGTTTGGCTCGGAGGAGGTGGCTCAGCCGCTGCCGCCAGGGGGCGCCTTCGGCGGTCATGCCTACGCCACGAGCCACCAGGCGGAACTGGCCAACCACGTGCTCGCCGGCGAGAGCGATCTGGGCGCCGACCGCGTTTACTCGCTGGCCCTGCCGAAGGGCGTCATCGACAGCGCCTTCGCGAAAACCGCGCTGCGGGTGCTGACGCCGATCGGCGTGCTGGCCAGCGACCGCCCGCCGGAGGAGGTTGGCACCGATGTCGGGCCGTCGGTGGAAGCGGGCGTGCCGGGGTTTCTGTTGAGCCAGGACGCCACGCGCTACTTCGATATCCACCACACGCCCGACGACACGCTCGACAAGATCGACCGTGAGCAGCTCGACCAGAATGTGGCCGCCTGGGCGGTGCTGGTATGGCTGGCCGCCGACAGCGACGTTGACTTTCGCGCTCAGGCCGCGCCTGCGGCAAAGCCGTGAAGACCTAAGCAGAGCGAGTCAGCTCAGGGGCGCTGCAGTTGCGCGCTGCCGGGCACTGCCGCAAGCTGGCTGCATGAGTGAGCAGATTCTCGTTTCGCGCGCGGCGGGCGTGTGCGAGCTGCGTTTCAATCGCCCGGAGAAGCGCAACGCCATCACTTTCGCGATGTATCAGGCGCTGTGTGCCGCACTGACTGAGGCACAGGCCAATGAGGCGCTGCGCGTCGTGCTGCTGAGCGGGGAGGGGGCCGGCTTTTGCGCCGGCAACGACCTGCAGGATTTCCTGGGTGGCCCGCAGTTCGACACCCAGCATCCGGTGATGCAGCTGCTGCGCATGCTGGCAACCTTCGGCAAACCGCTGGTGGCGGCGGTGCACGGACAGACGGTCGGAATCGGCGTGACCATGCTGCTGCATTGTGACCTGGTGGTCGCAGCTGCCGGCACGCGGCTGTCGATGCCGTTCGTCGCGCTTGGGCTGGTGCCGGAAGCCGGCAGCTCCTTGCTGCTGCCACGCCTGGTGGGCCAGCAACGCGCAGCCGAGCTGCTTCTGCTCGGCACGCCACTGGATGCGGCTGCGGCGCACAGGCTCGGGATCGTCAATCGCGTGGTCGAGGAGGGCGCTGTCCTGGCAGAGGCGCGCAAGCTTGCGGCCGAGCTGGCGCGCCAGCCCGCCGCCGCCCTCGCCGCCACCCGCCGACTGCTGCGCGGGGATCCGCGCGAGGTGCTCGAGCGGATCGAGGAAGAGGCGCGCATCTTCGGCGCGCAGCTGCGCAGCGAGGAATTCCAGGCCGGCATACGCGCCTTCCTCGGCAGGGGGCGGGCGCCTTAGCGCCCGCAGGCAACACCATGCCCGTCTATTCGCTCGACGGACTCATACCGGTGGTGGATCCAAGCGCTTTCGTGCACCCACAGGCCGTACTGATCGGGGACGTCATCGTAGGGGCGGGCTGTTACGTCGGACCGGGCGCGTCGCTGCGTGGGGACTTCGGTCGCATCATCATGGGCGCCGGCTCCAACGTGCAGGATTGCTGCATCCTGCACAGCTTCCCGTCCAAGGACACGCTGCTGGAAGTCGATGCCCACATCGGCCACGCCGCAGTACTGCACGGCTGCACCATCCGCCGCGGCGCCCTGGTCGGCATTGGCGCCATCGTCATGGACGATGTGGTGGTGGAGGAGGAGGCGTTCGTGGGCGCTGCGAGCTTCGTGCGGGCAGGCTTCATCGTGCCGGCGCGCACGCTGGTATTGGGTGTGCCGGCGCGCATCGTGCGGGACCTCAAGCCCGAGGAGCTGGCGTGGAAGCTCACCGGCACGCGCGAGTACCAGGAGCTCACGGTGCGCTGTCTGGCGAGCTTCAGAGCCTGTCAGCCCCTCAGCGCTCCCGAGCCGAATCGCCCGACGCTCGGTGCTTCGGCCGCGGTGCCGCTGCACACAATCGAGCGCGGCGATTGATCTTGGCGGTGGGGCGCGCGACCTGTTGTCCTCATCGCCCGCCGGTGCGATCGGCAAATCTGCTGAGACTTGGCTTGCCTTGAGCGCGCAGCGCTCGAGACGGCTGGTTACGGATCACTCTTGGTTCGGATCGCCCGGGTCGGGGTTGATGACTCCGAACAGCGCGGGCAGGCACGCGTAGAACACGCGGATGCCCGCCGCGCGCACCAGCTGCAGCAGCTTGTGGGCCTCCTCGTCGCTGACGATGAATTCAACTTCGACGGTCAGGGAGCCGGCGAGCTCGAAGAAGGTGTTTTCGTGCAGCACGTGGTGACGCCCGAAGCCCGCCATGGCGCGAAAGGCGGAACCGCCGCGGATGCCCAGCTCGTTCGCCTGCTCGAGCAGCCACTCCCACACCAGGCGCCGTTCATGCCGCTGTCCCTCGTGCACGTAGAATCTCAGGAACGAGCCTTGCATTGTCGTGCCTCCGTGACGGGTGCGCGCTGCCGGACTTCAGCCGCGCAGCCAGACCACCGTGCCGATACCGGCGAATGTCATGATGAATGAGCCCGCAAGATGGGTGGCGGCCTCCCCGAGCGCCCACATGGCGCGTCCTTGCTGCATGAGGGTTACGACCTCGGCAGAAAAGGTCGAAAAGGTGGTGAGCCCGCCGCAGAATCCGGTGATGACGAACAGGCGCCACTCCGGCGCCAGCGCCGAATAGCTGGCGAAAAAGGCGACCGCCACCCCGACGATGTAACCGCCGATGAGATTGGCGGCGAGCGTGCCGGGCGGTATGGCGGGAAAATACGGGTTGAGTACGATTCCCAGCCACCAGCGCAGGAGCGCTCCGAGGCTGCCCCCCACTGCAACGGCGGCAATGGCTTTCCACATGACGGATCCCTTGTACCGCAGCGCGCAAGCCGCGTGCAACGAGTATCCTTGGCCGGCGCTCGCGCGCGCAGATACCGCGCGCCCTGGAAGGACAGCCATGCGTAGCTCCCTGGTGTCAGCTCTTGTATGGGGCCTGCTCGGCGGCGCACTGAGCGCCTGCTCGCACCACTCACCGCAGCAGGACGCGGATGCACGGTTTCGCGCGATTTACACCAGCGAGTGGAAGTGGCGCACCGATCAGCAGCCCGATGATGAGGACGGTACCCGGCCCATCATTGACCATCTGCCGAAGGTCGATCCGGCAAACCAAGAGAGGCGGCTCAGCTACTGGCAGGATGTGCTGCACCGGGTGGACGCCATCTCGCGCGCCAGCCTTTCGGCGCAGGAGCGGGTGAACTACGACGTCTACCGTCCACAGATTGCGGTGCTGATCGACAACCAGCGCTTTCGCACTTTCGAGATGCCGGCCAACTCCGATACGACCTTCTGGACGGACATCGGCTACACCGCACGCCGTACCTTCCGTACCGCGGCCGATTATCACAACTGGATCGCGCAGATGCGCGACATCCCGCGCTATTTCCACGAGGAGATGGACGAGATGCGCGCCGGGATGAAGCGCGGGTTCACGCCGCCGCGGGTGACCATGGAGGGTCGCGACACCTCCATCACCGCGGTCACCGAGGCGAGCCCCGAGGCGAGTCTCTTCTACACCCCCTTCAAGGACATGCCGGGCATCCCGGCCGCCAAGCAGGCGAGCCTGCGCGAGCAGGCGCTGCACACCATCCAGGAAGTGGTGCAGCCGGCGTACGTGGAGCTGCTGAAGTTCATGCGCACCGAGTACGTCCCCGGCATGCGCACGACTCTGGCTGCCACGGATCTGCCCGATGGCCGCAACTTCTACCGCGCCAAGATCCGCGAGTTCACAACTCTCGACATGGATCCGGATGCGATTCATCAGCTGGGCGTCGCCGAGGTGCAGCGCCTGCACGAGGCGATGGTCGCGGCCATGCACGAGACCGGCTTCAAGGGGGACTTCCCGGCGTTCCTCAAGTTTCTGCGCAGCGATCCGCGCTTCTATGTGAAGACGCCCGAGGAACTGCTGATGCACGCCGCCTGGATCGCCAAGCGCTTTGACGGCAAGGCCGCGCAGTTCTTCGGTTACCTGCCGCGCGCCCGCTTCGCCATCAAACCGGTGCCGGACGATCTGGCGCCGTTCTACACCGCGGGGCGCGGAGGCGCCGGGGTTTATCTGGTCAACACCTACGACCTGCCGAGCCGACCGCTCTACAACCTGACCGCGCTCACGCTGCACGAGTCCGCGCCCGGGCACGCCTTCCAGATTCCGATCGCGATGGAGCACAAGGACCAGCCCGCGTTCCGCCAGCTCACCTACATCTCCGCCTACGGCGAGGGCTGGGCGCTGTATTGCGAGCAGCTCGGGCTGGAGATGGGCATGTACGACGGCCCTTACGACCGCTTCGGGATGCTCGGCTACCAGATCTGGCGCGCCGCGCGGCTGGTGGTCGACACCGGCCTGCATGCACAGGGTTGGACGCGCCAGCAGGCCATCGATTACTTCAGGCAGTACACCGCCTTACCCGAGCGCGAGATCGGCACCGAGGTGGATCGTTACATCGCGTGGCCCGGACAGGCGCTGTCGTATTACCTGGGGGAACGCACCATTCTCGAGGCCCGCGCACGCGCCGAAAAGGCCCTCGGCGAGCGCTTCAACGTGCGCGCGTTTCACGACGCCGTGCTCGAACTCGGCTCGGTGCCGCTGCCCGTGCTGCAGGCACGCATCGAGCGCTTCGTCGCAGAGGGTGGGCGGGGTCCCTACCCGGACATGGAGTAGCTGGCGGTGTTTGGGGTTAAAATGCCCGCTCTACGTCACGCAAGGGAGACTGTATGAAACACTCGAAATGGCTGGTTGCAATCGGTGCTGCGCTGTCCATCGTGGCGGGTCAGGCTGCATTCGCTCAGGCGACGCAGGAAAACAGCCAGCAACAGAAAATGGCCTCCTGCAATGCGGATGCCAAGACCAAGGGCCTGACGGGTGATGACCGCAAGACCTTCATGAAGAGCTGTCTGTCTGCCGCGCCGGCTGCGGCCGCAAAGGGCAACAGTCAGCAGGAAAAGATGAAGAGCTGTAATGCTGACGCAAAGACCAAAGGTCTCACCGGCGATGACCGCAAGGCGTTCATGAAGAGCTGCCTCAGCGGTTCCGGCTGAGGCTACCGCAGTTCGCTTGCGCGCGGCTGAGTGAGTGAGGCAGCGCAATTCTCCGCCGAGGGCGGCTGCACCTGTCGCCAGGTGCGCTACCGGCTGACGCGGGCGCCGCTGATCGTGCATTGCTGTCATTGCCGCTGGTGCCAGCGCGAGAGCGGCAGCGCCTTTGCGATTAATGCCCTGATCGAATCGAGCTGCCTGGAGCTCACCGGGGCCCGCCCGCAATTCGTGCCGACACCGAGCAACAGTGGCAAGGGACAGACGGTCGCACGCTGTCCGGCGTGCCAGGTTGCAGTATGGAGTCATTACGGTGGGCTCGGCGATATCATGAGTTTCGTTCGCGTCGGCACGCTCGATGAAGCGGACCGTCTGGCGCCCGACGTGCACATCTACACCGACTCCAAGCAACCGTGGGTGCTGATCCCTGCCGGGGTGCGCAGCTTCAGCCAGTACTACAAGAGTCGTGAGGTGTGGAGCGCGCAGAGTCTGGCGCGCCGCGAAGCCCTATTGGGGTAGCCGGTCGCGGGCAGCAGCTGCCGCGCCGATCATTGCCACGCGCGTTGGCGACGCCTATTTGCGCTTGAAGTACTGCACTGCGCGCTCGTGCTTTTCAGCTGCCGCGCGGGTACTGAAAGTGCCCAGATTGCGCCGCCGTTTGGTGCGCGGATCAACCTTACGCGAGTAGAGGCGGTACTGACCTGAGTTGAGCTTGCGAATCATATGCGTGGGCTCGCACGACCAGGAAGAGTATCCGGATTCTCGCCCGCTGCGGTGCGCAGCGCCAGTCGGCACGGTCACGCATTCCATGTCGGACGAATCCTAATCCCGAAAGCTGGCCAGCCGCCGCCACGAGCCTGCGCTTCGTGCATGGGCCGGGCCCGGCTGTGTCTCACCACACCTTCAGGCGCCAGCGAGCGGCGCAGCCTTGCGGTACAGGCGGTGTACCAGGCGCACAGTAAACCAGGCGATGAGCGCCACTACGGCGAGCGCGGCCAGCGGGGCGATGAGTGCCAGTAGTGAGACGGTCAATGCGGCGGCCAGCTCGCCGGTGCAGATCACGTGGTTACCCACGCCACCGCTCATCAAGGTGGACTTCGCGCGCAGCAGCGAAGTCAGACCTTGGGTGAGCCCGGCGGCGCCTCCGCCGGCGATGACCGCCGTCGTCCACTTCACCATCGGCGGCAGCTCGATCATGACGGCGGCCGACACCAGCGTTCCTGCCAGCAGTGCCGCAGGCGCGGCAATCGCATCGAGCAGATTGTCCACAACGGGAATGTAGTAGGCGAGCACCTCGAGCACTGCCGCGACGCTCAGCATCACAAGCGCCGGGGCACTCGCGAGCCAGGCGAAGCCGCTGCCGAGTGCGAGGTGACCGGTGTGTGCCGCGACGCTCATCACCAGCATCGGCAGGAATACTCTGAAACCGACTGCCGCCGCCAGTGCTACTCCGAGCGCGACGGACAACGCAAGATCGGCGCCTGCGATGTGCGGTATGGCGACCATGTCCGCTACCATAGAGCGGCGTCGGCGCCGCTGTCGAGACGCGAGCCGTTATACTCGTCGCGTCATGCTGGCATTGGTCAGACCGGTCAGTCCGAACCTCGCGAAGTGCGAGCTGTCGTACGTCGAGCGCGCTGCTATCGATGGCGCGCGAGCCGTTCGCCAGCACAGTGAATATACCAGCGTACTGCAATCGCTCGGTTGCACCCTGGAGTGGCTGCCGCCACTCGCCCAACACCCCGACGGCGTATTTGTCGAAGATACCGCGGTCCTGCTGCCGCAGGTTGCGGTTGTCACCAGGCCCGGTGCCGTCTCGCGCCGCGGCGAAACGGCCAGCGTCGCCGAGGCACTGGGCGGCCGGATACCGGTGTTGCACATCAGCGAGCCGGGGTGTCTCGAGGGCGGCGACGTGCTGCTGATCGAGCGCACGCTCTATGTCGGCGCATCGGGGCGCACGAATGAGGCGGGGATCTCACAGCTCACGAGCGCACTCGAGCCCTTCGGCTACCGCGTGCAGGCAGTGAAGATGCAGGGATGTCTGCACCTGAAGAGCGCCTGCACCCACATCGCGCCGGGAGTCCTCCTGGTCAATCCGGCCTGGGTCGAGCCGGCGGCCTTCGCTTGCCCCGTCGTGATCGAGGTGCACGAGCGCGAGCCCTACGCGGCCAACACCCTCACGGTAGGTGCAACCACGCTGGTGAGCAGCGCCTACCCCAGGACCGAGCGGCGCCTGCAGGCGGCCGGGGTGAGGACGCGCAGCGTCGACGTGAGCGAGTTGCACAAGGCGGAAGCGGCTCTCACCTGCATGAGCCTGCTGCTCGAGCCGAGCCTCAAGCCGGGGCGCTGATCGCGCGCAGTCCGGTCAGGAAGGTGGAGACCTCCGGCTCGGTTCCGATGGTGATGCGGCACCAGCTTTCGTAAGGAGCGAATCTGCGGCCGACCAGGATATTGCGCTGGCGCATGAGCTCGGTGAAGCGCTTGAGCGGCATACCGGTATCGAAGAACACGAAATTGCCGTGCGGCTCGGCGTACCTGAGATTCAGACGGGTAAGTTCAGTGGTGACGCGTGTGCGGCTTGCTACGATGCGGCGGCCGCAGTCGGCGCGAAACGCCTGATCGGCAAGACTGGCGCGGGCGGCACGGACGGCGAAGATGTTGGGGGTGGCCATGCGCGCGCCGGCGAGTTCGGTGGCAAGCTGCGCGCTTGTGACACCGTAGCCGAAACGCAGCCCGGCCATGCCGTGGATCTTGGAGAACGTGCGCAGCACGATCACGCGCCGGCCGCGCTGCACCAGATCGGCGACCGATCCGACGCCTGCTCCGGCGAAGTCCATGTACGCCTCATCGACGATGGTCAGGACCGGCTCCGGGAGCGATTCCACGAAGGCGCGGATGTCCGCGGCCGGCAGTGCCGTACCGGTCGGATTGTTCGGATTGCAGAGATAGATCGCGCGCGTGCGCTGCGACACGGCGGCGCGCATGGCGGGCAGGTCGTGTCGCAGCTGCGTGTCCACCGGGACGAACCTCAGCGTCGCGCCGCGCAGCTTCGCGTACTCGGTCAGTTCCGCGTAGGTGGGCTCTGCGGCGATGATCTCACCGCCGTCGCGGGCGCACAGCAGCCCGAGTGCACATAACAGTTCCCCGGAGCCGCTGCCGGTGACGATGTGCTCCACTGCGATGCCTTCCTGTCGGGCGATCGTCGCCACCAGATCGTTCATTTCGGCGTCCGACGGGTAGCGGCAGCCGTGCGCGATGGCGTGACTCACCGCAAGGCGCGCGGCCGGCGAGGGTCCGTAGGGATTCTCGTTCCAACACAGGACGAGCGGCCCTGGGTCTGCGGGCGATTTGTCGGCTGCCGCGCGCGCGGCAAAGCCGGCCCCCCCCAGCAGCAGCGCCGAGGCGCTCAACAGTTCGCGGCGGCTCACACTCATGGTTCAACGCTCCTGTGCAAGGTACGGAAACGATACACCGTAGCCGTAGGCGCGACTACGCGCACGCATTGCCGCGGCCCGGCCCCGTGCCGCGCTGTGCTATGTTTCTCGGGCCATGCATGATCTGACGCTCGGACTGGACGACATGCTGTCCTTCCTCAAGCCCGACACCTTCATCGGAGCGGGCATCTACCTGCTGATCTTTGTGCTGGCGGCGCTGTTGCTGGCGCGCGGGCTGCGGGCGGGCGTGCACGCCGCGCTGACCCGCCAGGGTCATGCGCACATCGATCGCACCACCGTCAGCTTCCTGCAGCAGATCGGCACGGCGTCCATCTGGGTGATCATGCTCATCCTGTACGCACACCTGATACCGGTGCTGCGCGCCATGGGCACGGCACTGCTGGCGGGCGCGAGCATTGCCTCGGTCGTGATCGGCCTTGCGGCGCAGAGTACGCTCGGCAACCTCGTGGCCGGAGTCGCGATCACGATCTACCGCCCCTTCCGTCTGGGCGATACGCTGCAGGTCACCGCGCCGACCGGCCCCGAGGTTGGCAGTGTCGAATTGATCTCGCTCGGCTACACGACGCTGCGTACCCCCGACGGGCGCCTGGTGGTGCTGCCCAACAGCATTGCCGCAAGCCAGGTGAGCATCAACCTGAGCGAGTCGCGTGTGGCGCCGCCCCTGCCGATCGTCATCCAGGTGAGCCGGGAGACCGACGCCGAGGCCGCCCGCCAGCTGGCACTCACCACCGCCCGGGAGGCGCTGGATCAGGCGGCCGTGATCGGATGCTTTCTGACCCGGATCGATGCCACCGGCACGACACTGGAACTGCGGGTGCGAGTGCCCGCTTCGAGCGACCGCGACGCGCTGCGCTCCAAGCTGGTGGCCGAGCTGGCCCGGCGTTTCGCCGCTGGTGGCCTTGATTCTGCGGGGAGCCGGCCGGCGAGCTTTTCATAAGTGCTGCTGGCTGCCGCGGCGCCTGCGGGGCGTGGACACCAATCCGCGGGCGACGCTAGACTTCAGCGTGGCTGTCATACAACGCTCGCCGGGTCTGAGGATCGGTGCGCCGGCTGAACTTAAGCTGGTGCAGCCGGACGGCAGTGAGCACGCCGTTCATCCGCTGTGGTTGCGCGAGCGCTGCCGCGACGCCACCAGCATGGATCTGAAAACCCAGCAGCGGCTTCAGGATCCGTCCGATTTCGACATCAATCTGAAGATCCTGACGGTATCCCAGCCCGCCCCGGGGATCTTGCGCGTCAAGTTCAGCGATGGCCACGAGGCGAGCTTCAGCGCCGAGGAGCTGCTCGCGGAAGCGGCTCTGGCTCCCAACAGTCACGACTGTCCGCCGCCACGGCTGTGGACCGGCGCGCTCGCCGATCTGCCGCGGGCGCACTGGCGCGCCGATCCGTCCGCGACCGAGCTGCGCTCGTGGCTCGAGGCGTTCCTGAGCTTCGGCTTCGTGATTTTCGAGGGCGTGCCGACCGCTGCCGACAGCGTGCTCAAGGTGGGCGCCATGTTCGGCTTCATCCGCGAAACGAACTTTGGTGCACTGTTCAACGTGCGCTCGACCCCCGACGCCACCGACCTCGCCTACACCGCCGTCTCCCTCGATCCGCATACCGACAATCCCTATCGCGCACCGGTGCCTGGCATCCAGCTGCTGCACTGCCTCGTCAACGAAACCACTGGCGGACTGTCGACGCTGGTGGACGGTTTCGCCGTCGCGCAGGACCTGCGCCAGAGGCACCGCGAGGCGTTCAACATCCTTGCCACGACCCCGGTGCGCTTCAAGTACATCGATGCGGACACCGAACTTACCGCCAGCGCACCGCCGATCGAACTTGACGTCACCGGCGCGCTCAAGGCGATTCACTTCAGTCCGCGGCTGGACTTCGTGCCACTGTTCGGCCCGGAGAGGCTCGACGCCTACTTCCGGGCGCGGCGGCTGTTCGATCACAGCCTGCGGGCGGCGGACTTCGAGATCCGCTTCCTTCTCAAGGCAGGCGACCTGGTGATGTTCGACAACTGCCGCCTGTTGCACGGGCGAACCGGCTTCGATCCCTCCGAGGGGCTGCGTCACCTGCAAGGCTGCTACATCGACATCGACGGACCGCGCAGTCTCTATCGTGTGCTGCGCCGCAGACTCGGTGCTGCGAGCGACATGAGGCGCAGCGCATGAGCCCCACGGTCAGCTTCCGGCAGATGCAGCACGGCACCCGCGAGGACTACCTGCTGCTGGATGAATCCGAGCGCAAATACGCCGCCGGACTGGGCGGGCGCGTGCTGGAGAGTCTCGCCAAGCTCGATCATTCGCTCGAGGGCTATCCGGTCAGCCGGCTGACGCACTCGCTGCAGGCGGCGACGCGCGCGATGCGCGACGGCGCTGACGAGGAGATGATCGTGGCGGCGCTGATACACGATATCGGCGATGAGCTTGCCCCCTACAACCACGCCGAAGTGGCGGCGGGAATCATCCGGCCCTACGTGCGCGCCGAGGTAACCTGGATCGTGGCGCAGCACGGCCTGTTCCAGAATTACTACTACGTGCATCATTTCGGCGGCGACCGCAATGCCCGCGATCGCCTGCGGAATCACCCGGGTTACGAGGCGTGCGTGCATTTTTGCGCCGCCTGGGACCAGTGCTCGTTCGACCCGGACTATCCGACCGAGAAGTTGGAAGTCTTCGAGCCGATGCTGCGACGAATCTTTGCGCGCCCGCCCCACGACCCGCGTTACCAGTCCGTGCCCATAGGCTGAGCGACGCGTTCCCGGCTTGAGGCCGAGCCGGCGCTGGCCAGCCCCACCCTCGATGCCGGCCACGCTCGCGCCGAGCTGACCGCGCACCCCTGGCGCGGTGGCGGCCGCGACTTTCTTCAACGGGAACGCTGCGGCGCAAATTCGTGCGGCAAATCTTCACGCGGCCTGCATCCATTGCACGGGCGGCTTCGTAGCAGTGAGGGAAGACCACAAACCCCTCCTGTTCTTTAAGGGAACGCCCATGAAACTATCGATACCCCATCGCATCGTGGCCGGTGCAGGGGCTGCAGCGCTCGCCTGCGCGGCAATAGCCTCCAGTCACCGGGAAGCTCCTTTCATCACAACCCGCCCGAAAGTCGACGGCACCGACTTCTACATGTTCAACAGTTATGAGCCCGGGCGTGCCGGCTACGTGACGCTGATCGCCAATTACCAGCCGTTTGAATTCCCGCAGGGAGGTCCGAACTACTACACCATGGATCCCAACGCCCTCTACGAAATTCACATCGACAACAACGGCGACGGCAAGGAAGACCTGACGTTCCAGTTTCGCTTCAAGGTTGCCGACAAGGGACTGACGGTACCGGCGGGCGGCAAGTCGGTGCCGGTGCCTTTGGTGAACATCGGTCCCCTGAGTGCCACCAGCACCAGCACTCAGAACGTGCTGGAGAGCTATAGCCTGACCCTGGTACGGGGTGACCGGCGCACAGGGCAGGCCGCGCTCGTGACCGATGCCGCCAACGGCAGTGCCACCTTCGCCGCTCCCTACGACAACATCGGTATGAAGTCGATTCCTGACTATGCCAGCTACGCCGATGCGTTCATCTACAACATCAATATTCCCGGGTGCAGCAAGCCGGGCAGGGTGTTCGTCGGTCAGCGCAAAGACCCGTTCGTGGTCAATCTTGGCGAGACCTTCGACCTGGTCAATATCAAGTACCCGGTACAGGAACTGGCGCCTGCCGGTGTGAACGCCCGACAGCTCGCGCCGAATTCCGTGGCCGGTTACAACGTCACGTCGCTGGTTCTCGAAGTCGCCGCTGCCTGTCTCACCGCCGGCAGTGATCCGGTCATCGGTGGCTGGACCACCGCCAGCATTCGCCAGGCTGCGGTGCTCAATCCGTTCCCGCAAAGCGCCAACAGCGTGGCCAGTGTGGGTGCGGTGACACAGCCGACCGGCCCGTCAGTCGAGGGCGGCGCCTGGACCCAGGTGTCGCGCCTGGGGATGCCGCTGGTGAACGAGCTGGTCATCGGACTGCCTGACAAGGATCGCTTCAACTCCTCTGAGCCAACGAATGATGGGCAGTTTGCCGACTACGTGACCAACCCGTCACTGCCGGTGCTGCTGCAGGTGTTGTTCGGAGCTCAGGGCGTGCGAGCACCCAACGTCTACCCGCGCACCGATCTGGAGGAGGCCTTCCTGACCGGCATCAAGGGGCTGAACCAGCCGGCAACTGTCACCGCCTCGGAAATGCTGCGTCTGAATACCAGCACCCCGGTGACACCGGTGGCAGCGCAGAGCGATCTGGGCGTGCTGGGAGGCGATTCCGCCGGTTTCCCGAATGGTCGCCGCCCGATCGACGACGTGGTGACCATCACGCTGCGGGTGGCCATGGGCATCCTGCTGTCGCCCTTCAACGGCAGCGCGGCTGATCCGGACCCCTCATCGGACGCCTCGCGCCAGCTGCACTACACCGACGGCGTCGAGCCGAACCCGGCCGACTATCTGACCGTGTTCCCGTACGTCAACACGCCGCTCGCCGGTTCACCGACCAGTGCCAACGACTAAAGGAGGAGGACCATGAACCGCAACCGTTATGCGATCGGCGCGGCGGCACTGGCCACCATCATCCTGGCGTCCTGCGGTGGCAGCGATGGCGCTAGTGGCAATGCAAGCACGGGCACTAGCACCACGAGCACCACCAGTACCACGAGCTCTTTCGATACCGCAGACGTGTGGGCTCAGGCGCTGCAGAAATCGGAAACCACGGAGCCGTACGCGCTCAACAATGGCGCAGTGGTGTTTTCCGATACCAGCGATACCACCCAACCGATCAGCATCACCGGCCCCTAAAGCGATGATGTCGCAATCGGTGTTGCAAGGCTGCCGCCGCCCGCGGATTGTCCGCCGGCGGCGGTCGGCCGCAGTGGTTCTCGCGCTCGCCCTGGTCGCAACAGCCGGCGCGACCCCATATGTTCCCGGCAACGATGCTGAGGTTCTCGCCCACCTGCCCGCGGGAGCCACCCATGCCAGCAGCCAGCTTCGCCACCAGGCAGCGCAACGGCGCGATGTGGCGCTGCCGCTGGCGCAGTTCTACATCTCCCAGGCGCGTGCGACCGGGGATCTGAGGTTTCTCGGCTATGCGGAAGGGGTGCTGGCGCCCTGGCTGAAGCGCTCGCCGCCCGATCCGGCGGCGCTGGTGCTGCAGGCGACGGTTCTGCAGAGCCGGCACTCCTTCGATGCCGCCCTCAATGAACTCGATCGGGCACTTCGCGCACGACCCGACGATGCCCAGGCATGGGTGACACGCGCGACGGTGTTACGGGTGTTGGGTCGCTACGATGAAGCCGAGCTCTCCTGCGAACGGCTGATCGCAGGCGATGCGGCCGTGGCGCAGTTGTGCACGCAGAGCCTGCGCGCCCTGAGCGGACATCTGCACTCCGCCTACGAGGCGGTTCGGCAACTGCCTCAGCAGTCCCTGTCCGTCGCTGCGCGCGCCTGGCGCTACTCGCAACTCGGCGAGATGGCTCAAAGCCTGGGCGATGAGCGGGCCGCCTCCCATTGGTTTGTCGAATGTCTGCAGCTTGCCCCCGATGACCTGTACACGCGTGCTGCGTACGCGGACCTGTTGCTGCAGCAGGGCCGCGCCGCCGACACACTCGAGCTTCTCAAGGGCTTCGAGTCGATGGAGCCGATGCTGTTGCGCATCGCGATCGCTCAGCGGCAGCTTGCCATCCTGATGGGCCAGCTGCTCGAATTCGGACGCGAGACGCCGAATCGAGGCTTGTATCCGCATCATTGAGTTCGGCGCCAGCGTGCCGCCCATAAATCTAAATTCATCGCTCGGCGAGTCAAAGCGCGCATTGAAGAATTCGGGAATGACCCGGCGAATGAAATATTCGTGAACAGCGCCGTCTTTGCGCCAGCTGAAGTTTCGCGAAGTTAGCTTTCGCATTCTTGTTGGAGGTCGAAAATCGACAATCCGAAGCCGATCCATTTTCAAAACAATTTTTACTAATTCGTTCTCGTCGAGCTGAAATGTCGAGACGATTTCATTGAATTTCCAAT